>Ga0315312_1000432_pt1 | contig 51313 bp, 56 predicted proteins | sample TDP7_MG_FD_203629 | JGI IMG/M metagenome (GOLD analysis project Ga0315312, IMG submission 203629) | Freshwater sediment microbial communities from Lake Towuti, South Sulawesi, Indonesia - TDP7 | ecosystem: Environmental > Aquatic > Freshwater > Lake > Sediment | place: Indonesia: South Sulawesi... | reverse complement strand
GACCTTTACATAAAAAAATTTGTGATGGGACAGCGTGAGCAAACGTAAAGACATGAGGGCCATAGGCAACCTGCTTGGAAACTCGGCTGCACACTACGCGCTCTACGGGGGAAAACAGAAAGAAATCGGCACGTATACCCGCCAAGCCGAGGAGATTGCAGGAAAGAGATCTTGGAATAAAACGGATTTAGAGGATATCAAAGAGGTAGCGGTTGCGCGCGCACGAGGCGAGATCAAGCGGAGGATGCCGTTGCTGGGGCTGGATGAGAGGGACGAAGAGCGGCACGTTAGGAGGGCCGAGGAGTTCATCGACGTTTTCATATCCAAAATCGAGAAGGGCACTTAGGATCGCCGAGATGGACCTTGCGAAGACAATGCGAAAGCGGTGCACGGAGTGTCCGGTGAGGGGGCACTGCAGGCGGGCAAAAATTTGAAAATTTTCCCCTTATAAAGAACTTCCGCGCAAAGCCTCGGCGGGAAAGTTGGCAATCGTCGAGAAGATTAATGAATCGTTAGGAAATGCCCCGCTAGGAGGGAGAAAGGACGGGGCTGGGGCGTTGGTGTAATGGTAGCACCCGTGCCATGGCAGGTACGAGGTCTGGGTTCAATTCCCGGGCGCCCCACGCCTCGTTCCTCCAAAACTTTATAATTTGGAAAAGACAAAATTCTATCGCTGCCATGGCACAACACCAATGCCTTGCCCGATCGGCCGCCTCGGTCGGTCGGGTTTTTTGTTTTCATTAATTTTTAAATTTTTTACCATAATGAGGGATAGAGCTTTAAATTTTACAAAAAAGCTCATGACACGGGGACGTGCCTGCGATAACGGTGCTCTGGAAAAGCATGGCAGCAAACTCAGAGCGAGAACGGCCGCTGACACAAGCTTCGGCCCTTGAGCCCCACGAGTCGGCACTGGTTAGGCTGAAACAGGAGCGAAAGGGAGCTTGTTTATATACTTACATACATACTGAATATTGATATGATGCTTGGGTGTGGACGGTGCGGGTACGAGTGGAACTACAAAGGAAAGAGTGAGTGGTATACCTCCTGCCCCCGCTGCAGGACCACGGTGAGAGTGGGCAGAAGGCCCCCGGAGCTGAACGTCGTCGTCGAGTCCCTGCGAAGGGCGATGCCGGAGCTGGCCTCCCGCTACGGGGTGAAGCGCCTCGCCCTGTTCGGCTCCTTCGTGCGCGGGGAACAGAGAGGTGAGAGCGACGTCGACATGGTAGTCGAGCTCGAGAGCCCTCTGGGGTTGGAGTTCGTGGACCTCGCAGAACGGCTAGAGCGGGTGGTGGGCCGAATGGTAGACTTGCTCACGCCCGCGGGGCTGAGATCGATAAGGATCCCCTCCGTGAGGAAGCGCATCAAGGAGAGTCTGGTCTATGTCTGAGCGAAGGGACACCGATCTCGTCGCCGACATCTCGGATGCCGCACGACGAATCGAGGAGTATATCCGGGGGATGACATTTGAAGAGTTCGAAAAGGATACGAAGACGCAGGACGCGGTGGTACGCAACATCGAGATCGTCGGGGAAGCCGTGAAGCGCCTGTCGGGCGGATTCAAGCGGAGGCATCCAGACGTGCCCTGGAAGCAGATGGCCGGCATGCACGATGTGGTCGTGCACCGCTACTTTGGTGTCGCCATCGACATCGTCTGGAGGGTCGCGAAGAAGGACCTGCCGGAGGCCATTGCTCGTTTCCAGGAGGTGGAGATCCGGAAGGCCAGGCGGGCGCGGGCAAAGGGTCGCGCTGGGACCGACCCTCACGAGGTGGGAAAGAAATTTACTAGCTAGCAAATTTAGTCGGTTGCTCTCAATTAGGCTGCTCAGGCTTCGCGCCCTCGAGCCCTACGAGTCGGCGCTCGCGAGGCTCAGGCTCGAGTGTCTCGTGAGGGGGTACTGCGGGCAGCACGTAGTTCAGACCTTTTTTGCCCGTTTTCTGTAACTCCTGCTACCGAAAGGTTTTTATTCGGCTGGTTTGTAACTATGATTACAGAAGGAAATCGAATGAAACCCGATGCCCACCTTAACAAGGCGCGACGGATAGAGGGTTCAGTTAAAAAACTCGACCCCGACCGCGACTGGGAGATGATCATCGAGGGCGTTTACGGTGCCGCGCTGCATTACATCGCGCACATCGCGGAGGCCAAGGTGGGTAAGCATCATGAAACCCACAAGGGATTGCCGAGCTTTCTGGACCAAAACAACCTGCCCGGGCTTGCGGGGGCGTTCCGCGCCCTCGAACTCCTGAGGCAAAGCCGGTGGTACGGTGGCAAGGAAAACGGGGAGACCTCAGGGAGGGCCCTCGCCATCCTCGAGCGGATCAAACGGGAGGGGAGACTATGACCCCGAAACTTCCGGCGGAGGACCGTGAACTCATCGCGAGATTTTTGGACCGGGTGAAAAGCTGGGCCCCCCCTGAGCTCTCAGGCGTGGTGCTGTTCGGCTCGTTGGTCAGAGGGGACTTCGGGTCCCGTTCTGACATCGATGTGCTCATGGTCTTCGACGAACCAGATCCAGGGCGGCACCTGACCGATGTCACCAAGATCATCACGGCGCTCAAGCCGCACCGGGAGATACGGCCGGTGCTCACGAACCTCAAGGACGTCGGCGCGGACCTGCTGCGGGAAATCATGCGGGAGGGCACGGTGCTTCACGGCAAACTCGTGGTGGGACCCGACTCCCTCGCGTTGAAGCCCTACTCCATCGTCTCATACGACTTGAGCGCAGCCAGCTCCACGACCCGCCAGCGCGTCGCCCGGAGGGTCTACGGGTACAGCTCGCGCAAGCGCGTGGGCAAGCGTTTAAGGGAGTACCGCTACCCAGGCCTAGCCGATCGGGCGGATTGTTTCGTGCTGGGCAAGGGAGTCGTGGCCCTCCCCGCCGGAACCGCAAGGGGATTTGTAGAGTTCTTAAAGGAGAGCCGCGTGAAGGTCGTCCAGCGCGAGGCCTATATGTAACTCGAGCCCTCCGAGTCGGCGCCCGTGAGGCTCAGGCTCGAGTACTGCAAGCGGGGGCGGTGCGGGGACTGTCCCGTGAGGGGGGACTGCAGGCGAATTTGTACCTGATAATCTTTTTTTTGTTTAATTCACATCTCGGCTCGAAACCCTTCAGACCTCCTCGACGCGACCGCGCGTGGATTTCGGTTTTACTTTTCGCAAAACCCAATTGATTGCTGGATGTTCTTTCAGCCCCTCGTGGAACTCTCCAGTATCGATCATCCCTGGATCGAACCGCCCCTCCTCATGGAACTCCTTGATCAGGTTCAATTCGCCTTCGGTCAGCATGCCGACCACGCGGCCGCAGATTGCAATCGCTTCCTCTTTCACAGCATTGAAATCCAGCGACGCCGCAATATCTTCTCTCAACAGATTTCTGAGCGCATCATCCATACGAACTGCTTTGAAAATCTGCTGGGGTTTCATCATGTCCAGCCGCATACCCCACTGCATAAGGCTCTCAACTACTGCACATTTTCTCATCGCGCCATGATCAAACTTTAAACTTCCAATCCTAGCCACATCGTGCACATCGCGAGAATATGATCGATGGAGGCATGCGATGAGCTTGTTTGCAAAGAGTTCCTCCCGCACGGGGGTGAGGATCTCTACCTTTTTTTCTTTGCCGAGGTGGAGAAACTTTGCTAACGTATCCTTCTTGAGAAGTGGGAAACGCCGCATGTACCCGACTTCAATGTTCAATCTGTCTGGCAAGCCGGAGGAGTTGATGTACCTCAAGGTGATCCTCCCCAAGGGGTAGCTGGCGTCCACCCTTAGGTCCGTGTAACCCAGCAACCGCAGGACACGCTTGAGGTGTTCGTCAACCGATTTTCTAACCTCCCCCCAGTCTTGCTCGTCTATATGTCGGTAGTTAAAATCGAGGTCTACCGAGAGACGCTGAAGTTCGTCGAAATGGATAAGAGTCAGAGCCGTGCCACCGTGAAGCGACATTCTCTCCCTAAGGAAGCGATCGTTTGAAACACCTTCCAGAATGTCGCACACTTTGCAGGCTTTCTCCATCACCCTCGTGTTAAAACCATATTTTCCTGCCAGGTATCGGATATCGTACATTCATACGCCCCGTAAGACCTTTTCCTCAAACCCCTCGGGGACATAAAGGCACCAGTCTTCGTTCAGCACCCCGCGCTTCGGTTCGAGGTAGCTCGGGGTTCCGCGCGCGCGCCGCCTGAGTGCCTCAAGTTGCTCTTCCTCTAGATGTCCGTAAAACACCGAGTTCTTCTTCAGCAGCTCTAGCGCAAACCCAACCTTCCTGAGGAGGAACTTATTTTGGCGTTTGGAGAGATACATGAACAACTTTTTGAAGTCCAACCCGCCCAACGCTTGGAGGCTCTTAAGACACTCCTCCCACCCGCCAGCATGGCGTGGCCTATCCAAGCAATCGATGAACGTGCGTTCCTTGTCAGCGACTTTGATCGTCTGCCCCAGGTATTTCATTTTCTCCGTACCGAGGTCCACATCCTGGACGAACGCCGGCTTGAATATCAGCCCGCGGAAGGTGAGGGGATCAAACCTATCTCCTTGCCTCACGCACACGTAAACTGTGTTGTAAAAAGCAGAATATGCGCAGCCGTGGAGTTCCAACGCGGTGTGGTAGCCCAAAAACCCGCCTTTTCGGATCTTGGCCCCAACCAAGAACTTGTCTGGGAGATATTTGGCGGGGTCATCGAGCGGCCCGAGCACGCCGTACAGGCCCTTCTGAATCCTGCAGAGCCTACCCTCCTCGATGAGCTTGTAAACGTACTTCGTGAAGATGTATTTTGAGCTCGCTTCGGCGAGATTTTGGGCCCTCGCGATCGACACGATTTCCTCGAACGCCGCCACCCGTAGCGGGAGAAGTGCCCGATAGATATCATCTTTTTTCATCTAATATCCCTTTTTTAGGTAGTTTTCATTAATTTTTAAACTTTCCTACCGTAATGAGGGATAAAACTTTAAATTTTACAAAAAACTGGTGGCCCGGAAGAGCACCCGCGATAACGGGTGCTCTGGAAAACATGGCGTCGAATGGAAGGAAAACCCTGTTTGAACATAGTCCGTCAGCTAAAATGTGGACGATGGCAGCAAACTCAGGGTGGGAACGGCCGATGCCACAGGCTTCGCGCCCTCGAGCCCTTCGAGTCGGCGCTCGTGAGGCTGAGGCTCGAGTACTGCAAGCGGCGGCGGTGCGGGGCCTGTCCCGTGAGGGGGTACTGCAGGCGGCGCGCTGTAAAAATTTAAATTTTTTGCAAGATTTCCTAGCGTGGTTTAGACTCGCAGATTGCTGACAATCGTATCGTGGAGGATTCCCAAAAATTTTAACCATAACTAGAAGCTTACCCTTCTAAACCAATAACAAAAATTGGAACTTGAATCGAGCTTTTGTATGCAGGAAGATATTTTGTAACTTTATCAAATTCAATGCTACCTTCGAAATTAACATTATCGTACTTTTGAGCAAGCTCTTTTGTGATAACTATGTAAACGCCTACGTCAATTTTATTTAGAAGAGAATAGGACATCATTTGAAATTTGAGAAGATCATTTCCGAGAAAATCCGCATGAACAAAGGCGACTTCAACGGCGACTCTATCTTTTAAAAAATCTACCTTCGTTTTCGGTGCATCCTTTTCATCAAAAACACGAACGCCTTGGCGGCCTTCCCAATCTCTTTTCAAGAATTCATTTTTAAAAAACTCGTTCAACGCTCCTCTAACTGGGATTTTACCTGATTTACTTTTGCTCTTGCTTTCTGAAACCTTGACAACATCCTCAAAATTTATAGCGCGAATAATCTCCTCGATTTCTTTCCTTACTTGTAGTTTACTGTTTATAACTTCCTCAGCTGATCTGTACGACCATGATCGGAACTTCATTCCCATACCAATTAAGGTGAAGAGATCCTAATTTAGATCTTTTCCTACACTAATGACACAAGACTTTAGATCACCTAACATAGTTTCTCTGGGGCCATGATTGAGGTTGGAACTAAGACCAGAGGTAGCCGCTGACTACAAAAGTTTCTCTCAGCGGGCACGGGTCTTGACAGAAGCGTGGGTTCAGGAGAATTTGTATTGCCCTGCATGCCCATCCGATAACCTATACCCCACACCCACAGGAAAACGAGTTATTGATTTTGCTTGTCCCAACTGCGACGAACCATATCAGCTGAAAAGTCAAAGTCATCCGTTTGGAAATCGTGTGATGAATTCCGCCTACGAACCGAAAATTGAAGCCATACGTGCCGGAACTTTCCCAAATTTCCTCTTCCTTCAATACAATCTCAAAGTGTCGATGGTATCGAACCTCTTCGTGGTACCGAAACACTTCATATCGCAATCGATAATCGAGCGGCGGAAACCTCTCAGCGAACGTGCTAGAAGGCGGGGTTGGGTGGGCTCAAACATTCTCCTGGGGCACCTGCCAACGGATGCGCGAATCCCTATCGTGGAAGATGGATATGAAATGCCAAAAGCTACAGTAAGGGATTCATGGAACCGGTTCCTGTTTCTGCGCGAACAGTCGGTTTACTCCCGTGGCTGGCTAGCAGACGTGCTCGCGTGCGTTAGACAATTGGACAAAGAAACCTTCGCGCTTGCTGATGTCTACACGTTTGAGGGACAATTAGCAGAGCTCCACCCCAGAAACAAGCACATTCGCCCCAAAATTCGCCAGCAGTTGCAGGTCTTGCGAGATTACAGCATTGTTGAGTTCTTGGGGAAGGGCGTCTATCGGATCAGGAAACTTTAAATGCCACCTTTTAGATCAGATTGGATCGCGTGCCAGAATGCTGACGTGCCCAGAATGCTGTGGCGTTGCTCTGCAAAAGGTAAATAAAAATCGATGGGAATGCGAGTTCTGCGGGACTTCCTTCAATTTCAGACGATTGAGGGTTGCTTTAGACATGCTTGTGGGGCGTCAATTTCAGGAAGATTTCATCGACGAGCTTTTGAGCGATGCTAAACCCGAAGCGTTTCCTAAACTCGGTGAACGCGCTTGGAAATGGACTGGAAAACACGGCATCTTGTACACTCTCGATGCTGGGAATGGTTGGCATGTTGTAATGAAAGGTCAAAACTTTTCTTAAAGCTACAGTCCTGCCCCTAATCCTTTATGAATGTCCCTTCTAAACAGTACACCGTCAACTTTCCTTTTTCTGGGCACTTTTCAAAAAGATTGCAGCACCCACAAATTTGACTTACATCTGAAACGCCAAGCAATCCCTTCTCCTCGAGCAGAGAATGCAGTAATTTGAGATATTTTCCTTCAGCGACCCGAGGAAGGCGGTATCTATCCTCAAGACCGTACCATTCGTAAAGCCTCTTGTCACTTTTAGATGAGTTGCACCTTTTACAAACGAAAATCGCATTATCTGGGTGATCAGGCCCTCTACGTGAGCGCGGTAGCAAATGATCTATCCCAAGCTGCGTTTTACTACCACAGTAAATGCATTCACCTGGTTTTTCCATCTCTCTGATATACTCCCTTATCGAAGTTGACCACCTAATTTCACCATGTTGCAATTTCTTGAAGCGATTCATGACGAAGCCAAAGCTTTTCTTGCCAATCCCTGCGGACTCAGAGATAATCTTTGCATATTGCCAAAATATCAGATCCCGAAGCGTTTTCACAGCTGGCGGTGGCATCATTTCACCTTTACGTGATGGACTTTATTTAATCCTACCCCAACGCAAAGCATGAAAAACCCTAGCGGTGCTTCTTCACCTGTCTCGCGTAGATCTCCCTGACCCGCCCGAGGGTGTCCGCCTCCCCGGGTGATTTGGGCCCGAAAACTCAGCTCATTGTTTCCTTATTAATGACCTCCACCCAAAGCGCAGGCGGGAAAAGTGAGCATAGTTGATGAGATAAAAAGACGGATAAACACTGTTCGCAATAGAGGAGCGGGGCGAGGACTTCAAGACTGGAAGGAAAATAAAATGAAAAAATGCCGCGTTTGTGGAGGGCAAATTGGTGTTAAAAGCGTGGATGTCGAAATCGCTGGAGTAGTGGTGAAGGGGGTCCCAGCCGAGGTTTGCTCCAAATGCGGGGAACGATATTTTGACACCTCCACGACGACTTTTGTTCAATCCGTGGCTAACTTCGTCAAACAAAAGAGGAGCGAGTTATTGACCGGATTAACTCAAGTCTGAAACCGCGGCGAACTCGTGGTCGTGGTGACCGCGTTCGGGGAGGAGGAATGAAGATGGAAAGGCCTAGAGATGAAGAGATCCATGTCGTGACAAAGGAGGAAATGGAGGAGGTGCGCCGGCTGCTCGCAAGGGCTGACGCGAGAAAGGAGAGCCCGCTGAAAGGGGTGCGGGGCGGAATCTGCCCGGAGTGCAACCAGCCGACCATGGATTACGCTGACGACTTGGTCTACGAGTACTACCGAACGGGGGAGCGCGTGGTGATAACGGGCCTAACGGGGACACGGTGCAGGAACTGCGGCGAACAAACGTACGATCTAAAATCAAGCGGGATCATCGAGCGCGTGCTGGAGGAGCGGGTGCCCGGCGGGTATGAGTGCACGGTAACCACACTCGGCGGGGATCGATTGGGCATCTACCTGCCAAAGGATGTTGTGCGGGAGATGGACATCGAGCCCAGGCAAAAGGCAATAATCAAGCTGCTTACAAGGCATCGGATGATAATCGAAGTATGAAGATCCATTTGTGGGCGGATGTTAGACACCTTGAGAAATTTTATGCGCGGTTACCCGACCTTTTAATATCTTTATCGAAGCCATACATTTTTTGATGGAGAAACATGCGATTATATCTCGTACAGCACGCGGAGGCCAAGCGAGAAGAAGAGGACCCTGCGCGCCCGCTCTCTGAAAAAGGACTAGCGGACATCCGGAAGGTGGCGGATTTCCTCAAGGCAAGGGAACTAAAGGTCTTCAAAGTCCTCCACAGCGAGAAGCTTCGCGCCAAGCAAACCGCGGAGGTCCTGGCAAGAAGTATCTCCCCGACGTGGGTAATCGAGCAGGCGGGGGGTCTGGCGCCCCTCGATAACCCGAACGATTGGGCGGAAAGACTGAAAGAGGAGACCGAGGACCTGATGCTCGTGGGTCATCTCCCCCACCTTGGAAAGCTAGCTGGCCTCCTGCTCGCGGGCAACCCCATGCGGGGGGTCGTGGGATTTAGGCAGGGCGGAGTCGTCTGCCTGGAGCGCGACGAGACCGGGAACTGGTCCGTGGAATGGGTCTTGATCCCTGAGATTTTAGCGACCAAATAAGAACTGCTCCAAGAGCTCGGGAGGTCACAGCTTCCCAACATCAAATCTCGTAAGCCTTCCCAAGCTCGATCCGCTCGTGCACCTCGCTCGCCAATCCCTTAAACAACTCCGGATGCTCCGTGTGAACTGGAAATATCTGCCTGGGCCTGACCTCACGCAGGAAAGCCTTGAGCTCGACCCCGGAAACGTGCCCCGAGGCGTGCACGTGGAGCATTTCGTGGTCGGGAGGGTTGAGCTTGAAGCGCCTCATCCAGGCCTTCTTCCGCTCCTCCTCGATCATCCCCTCCTCGTCGTAGGGCTCCGATGATGCCGAGATGAAGAGGCCCCCCTCCGGAGGCTGCAGGTCGATGAGCTCGTTAAAATCCCAGAAGGTGAGGTACACGAGGTAGCGCGAGGGGTCGGCCTTGATCTGGTAGGCCCGTATCCCATCCTCGAGGTGTCGGGTGTCTGGGCCCCCCTCTTCCCAGTCGGAGCTGAACCCCGCGAGGTACTTCGACCTGCTGTAGTCGCCTAGGGAGTACAACATGCTGCCCTTCCGGGGAACGTAGACCTTCACTTTCGGGTCGCTCTCCACCTCCCCGCCGCGCCCCAGCTTGCTGAGCAGGTAAGCGGTACGGGCTGAAATCGCGAACGTCTTCCCGCTGGCTCGAGCGGCCTCCCGAAGAGTTTCGAAGCGGGTCAGGTCCTTCCACGCGAAACCAACTCCGACGAACCCCTTCGCCTTCGAGATGAGCTCGGTGCATTCGGCCCGGACGCGCTCCTCGGAGTCAGGCTCTGTCTCCTCCACGCGCGTCCCCTCGCATATCATCACGTCGGGCTCGAGCCCCCTGACCGCCTCTTGGAAGCGCTTGGTCGCCTCGGCCTGTCGCCCGTGGAACCTGAAGTCCCCCGTGTAGAGCAAGCGCTTGCCGTCGGAGGTCGTGATCAGATAGGCCACAGCACCGAGAATCGAGTGATCAACGGCGAAAGTCTGGACGCGCAGCCTCCCGATTTTGAGGATATCCCCCGGGGTGAAAATCTTGAACTCGCGGGCGACCTCGTCTCCACTCTTTATCGTTGGTTTGCCTGAGAAATCCCCTTTCTTGATGCGATCGGCCATCCAAGGCTTGACCGTTGAGAACTCATCCCCGCTTATCTCATTCACGGTCTCCAGAACCCGCAGCGTGACCTCAGAGCAGTAGATAGGAACCCGCGGGTCGAGGTAGGGGATGTAGCCGCAGTGGTCGAGGTGGGCGTGGGTGAGGAGAACCCCCGTGAGCCAGGACTTCCCATCGCGCTTGAGCACGTCCCCGTAGCTCCGGAGCTGCGGAGCCCAGTAGGACGTGTCCTCGATGCCGAGCTCTCTGAGTGCATCGTCGATCTTCGGGACGTGTACGAGGTCATCCCTGTAAATCCCGTCGAGGCGGGGAATGAACCCCATCTGGAGGAGGTCCCGGATGCCCCCCTTCGAGCGGGGACCCATGAATTCACCGTAGAATTCGCCCTGTTGCCCGAAACTGAGGCCGAAGTCGAGCCAGAGGCGGGTGTCGCGGTCCCCAAGTAGGATTTTGTTGCCGCCTATCTCACCCACGCCGCCGTAAAAAGTGAGCTTTGTCATTTGCCTCCTCAAAACGAATGGATTGCGCAAATGTAAAACTTTAACTTTTGCCCGAGTTTGAGTAATTTTCTTCCCTAGGGCTTTGGCGGCCAAATGAGAACTGCTCCTAACTCGGGAGGCGCGCTCCTCCCGCGCTATGTGTTCCAGCATTGACTACGAAGATGTGTTTTCTTCCTACGCATTACAAGAAAAGCCCAAGTTCCCCTGCTTACAACGAATTACAAGAAATTTATGTTAGCTATTGTAAGAAGGACTTGAACCTGTCTCAAATTCGACGGGCAAAACCAATGCAACTCTTCTAGCCTTCGGTACCGCTTCAACCGTTCCAAGAACTTGTGGGCAATTGAGTAACTTTTTTATACTATCGAATACATTATGTATTCATGCTCGAATCGATAATTGGCTCAAAAACGAGGGTCAAAATTTTGGCTCTGTTCTTCCTTAGCCCAGATAGAAAATTCTACGTCAGGGAGCTCGCGAGGAAAACTGGAGGGAACATTAACTCTGTGCGGAGGGAGCTGCAGAAATTGGAGTCCATAGGCCTGCTGAAGAGCGAGAGGGTGGGAAACCTGAAGTATTACGTAACGGATAAAAAAATGCCGATCTATGAGGAACTAAAAAGTATATTTCTGAAGACAGAGGGGCTAGGCGAAGTCATAAAAGAAAATTTGTCTGGACTCGGCGAGGTGAAACTTGCCTTTATTTACGGCTCGTTCGCGAGGGGGGAGGAGCAGTTGAAAAGCGATATAGACCTCATGATCGTCGGAAAGGTCGATGAGAAGAAGTTGGTACCCCTGATCAGAAAGTTGGAGGGGCGGCTGTCGAGGGAGATAAACTACACGCTGTTCAGCCCCACAGAGTTCGAGTCGAGGGTAAAGAAAAAGGACCCATTCATCAGCAATGTGTTGAGGGAGAAGAAGATTCAGCTTGTGGGTGAGCCGAGTGAAGTATAAGGAATTGGAAAGGGAGGGCCTGATAAAAAGCCTGCCAGTGAACAGGAGGAAGGTCGAGGACTCATTCAAACTCGCCGAGCGTGATTTGAGAACAGCAACAAAAATTCTAAAGGAGGATCACGACTGGGCTTTCTCCATCGCGTACAATTCCATGCTTCAGGCAGCAAGAGCATTGATGTTCTCCTGTGGCTATAGGCCCTCGGGTGAGGCTCAGCACGTGTCAGTGGTAAAGTTCGTCGAGGCATCCTTGAGCAGAGAATTTACGGATGTTGTCATTGCGTTCGATAGGATGAGGAGGAAGAGGCACCTCGCGATCTATGATAGGACCGGTGCGGTATCCGAAACGGATGCTAGAAACGCGATCAAATGGGCGGGAAAATTTCTTAATGAAATGAAAAAGATTTTGACTGAAGGCGGTTTTATTTAGCGGGGATTCCAATGACCGAACCCATCACACTTGGAGTGACCTACCTCCAATCGGCCCTCGACTGCCCGCTCTGCTTTTGGATTGCCGAGCGGTTGGGCCCACCACCCTCCATCTTCGCCAGTATCACCTCCCAGATGGACTCCGTGATCAAGGGGTACATGCGCCAGTTCATCGGGAGCTCTGATTTACCTGAATGGTTCCCCGTTCGCGGCACGCTCCTGGACGCCGGCCAAACGCTGAGGGCAACTGACTCGACCACAGGAATCACCGTGGCGGGAAAGCTCGATGCTTTGGTGAAGACCCATGACGGAAAATATCACATCGTCGACTACAAGACGGGCAGGCCCCCCGAGGAGGTCCCGAACTACTACCAGACGCAGCTCGACGGGTACGCCTACCTGCTCGAGCGGAACGGGTACCAGCCCGTGGCGGGAGGCGTGCTGCTATATTTCACCCCTCAGCACGGGGACCTGGGAGAGGGGCTTTTCCCGTTCAGGATAACCGCGGTGCGCGCGTCAGTCGATTCGAGCAGGGTCTTGGGCGCCCTCGCGCGGGCCAAGGAAATCCTCGACGCAACCACCCCGCCGCCCAGGAGCGAGGACTGCGAGATGTGCATGTGGCAGGAGCAGGTCGAGCTCAGATTGTCCGAATGACTGGAACGGCTCAAGCATTTTCGGCGATCGACTACAGTAGTGCCAACTAAATCTAAAAATTTCACAAGTGTTTAGGCACTATACTCGACTTCAGCCTTTTGTGTAGTGCTAAATAAATGAGCTTTTTTTATGATTCTATTGGCACTACAACAGCCCCACCCGACCTCCGCGGGCTAAGCAAATCCTCGACACAACCACCCCGCCGACCCGGAGCGAGGACTGCGAGATGTGTATGTGGCGGGAGCAGGTCGAGAACACTCTATCAGAATGAGAAGAACACACGAACGATTTTTGGCGTCTCACGAAATTAGTGGCAGCACTTCGCCCAGCACGTAGTCCACGAACTCGCGCAGCTCGACCCGGCTGAACAGCGTCACCACGCAGTTCCGAGTTATCCCGACCACCAACCCGCGTTTTTGTATCTCAAACACCACGTACCAGATCTTCCCGTGCTCCAGATAATCCCGGTAGAGCTTGGTATCTGCAAGCGCTGACCCGGCGAGCGCGAGCTTTCCCACGTTTGGGATGTCCACCTCATCAAACCAGATCAGCTTGGTGGCGCGGGGATTTGACTCGTGAAGATTCTTTAGAGTTTCGTGGGTAATTTTAGTTTCGACGATAGCCCCCGTTTTGATGAACAGGATATCGCTGAGCTTGTTCGCCACGTAGTCCGTGAGCAACTTCTTCACTCCGCGGGCCTTTGAAGGCGCGAGCACGACCAGGAAGGTTCGCCCCTTTGAACGCTTGATCCTAAAGGGGACCTCCTCCGTGACCAAGGTTTCAACCAGCCCGCGCTTATAATAGCGGCTGAGCACGAAATCCTTGCTAAAAATTCCTGTCAGCGAGTCGCCCTCCAGCTTCAGGTCCAAAATTTCCATCGTGAGCTTCGAGCGCTTTCCCTCGCGCTCGTAGGGCTCCTCCTCGCCGAAGTCCTTGAGCTTCCGGGCTATCACGCCCAGCTCAAGTGGCTCGCGGACCTCGAATATCTTGGCTACCAGCACCACCTAGCCACCTTCCAAACTTAAATGCGGGAGAGCTTTAAAGTTGAAGCTCCAAAAAATAAATTGGTAGAAATGCCGAGGAGCGCCTTAATCCGGGAGATAATCCTGGAAAACTTCATGAGCTACGAATATGCCCGAATCCCATTCAAGCCGGGCCTCAACCTAGTGTGCGGTCCAAACGGCGCCGGGAAATCATCCATCCTGCTGGGGCTGGCGGTGGCCCTCGGGCAGACTTACACCGAGCGCTCGCGGAGGCTCGGGGACCTCATTCGCCGTGGGAAGGATCTCGGGCGGGTGAGCGTGGTTTTCGATAACTCCCCACATGATGACGGGAAGCGCCCAATCCCCAGCATAAACTCGGACACCCTCATGCTCTCCCGCTACCTAAACCGCGACGGGACCTACTGGCACGAGGCCAATAACCGGACGGTGATGAAGGGCGAGGTCCTCAGGCTGCTCGAGAGACTTTCCATCAACCCCGACAACATGATCATCATCATGCACCAGAACATGATCGATGTCTTCGGTGCAATAGACACCCGCGAGCGGCTCAAGCTCGTCGAGGAGGCGGTGGGGCTCCGGGAGTACCGTGAGCGAATCCTCGAGGCGCACGAGAAGCTTTCGCACACCCTTAGCGAGGAGGAGTCGATCCAGAGCCTGCTCGAGAAAGCAAGAGAAACGCTGCGCTACTGGGAGGGTGAGTACGGTCGATTCCAGCGCAAGCGCGAGCTCGGGGAGCGGAAGCGCGAGTTCGAGCTGGAGTACGCGTGGGCGAAGTGCATCCGGCAGGAGGAGGCAGTCGAGAACCTCGGCGGAAAGCTTGACGGGCTAAGGACTGAACTGGAGGAGATCGAGGGGGGATTAAACGAGAGCTCGAAGCGCGGGGAAGAGCTCGAGGCTAAGCTTAAGGAGCTGGAATTCGGGCTCGATGCCTCCTACCAACGGCTCATCGCTCACGAGCGGGCCCACGCCGAAACCGAGGCACGGGTCAAACTGATCGAAAGTTTACAAATCTCCCTCCGCCCTTCTGCGGGGACCGGCTTGGACGAGTTGCTCGAGCACCTCAGGGCCGAGCTGGAGCGGGCGAAGGAAGGCATGAAGGAGGCAGGTGCCCGGGCGGAGGAGGTTAAATCTGAACTCGTCGGGGTCAAGGGGGAGCTGGAAAAAACCAGGGAGGCCCACTTGAACTCACGCGTCCACACCGCCGTGCTCGGGTTCCGCCGCGAGTTGTTCGAGCGGGACATCTCGAGTGCCCAGTCCGAACTTAGGCGAGCGCGCCGTGAGCTGGAGGGACTTGAGCAGGAGGCACGCCAAGTTGGCGAGCGGATCGAGACCCAGCGGAAGCCCCAGGATGTCCTCGACGACCTGAAGCTAACAAACATCCAGCTAGCGAGCCTCGCCGATGTATCCCCAGACGTCGAGCGGATGTACCTCAGCTACAAGGGCACCCTCAAGGAGTTGGAGGCAAAGGCCGAGGTGGCTGCGGCCAACCGGCAGCGGGCGCTCGAGGAGCTCGAGCTCAGGAAACAAAAGTGGTCGGGCGAACTCAACAAGTTGTTGCGGGATGTCCGGGTCGACTATGGCGAGATCCTGAAGCGAGTCAACGCAAGCGGCGACGTCAACCTAGCAAATGTCCAGGATATAGACGAGGCGGGGCTAGAGCTTCTCGTTGGGTTCCGCGGGAGCGAGCCTCAATTGCTCGATGCCTACACCCAGAGCGGCGGAGAGCGCACTACAGCTCTGATGTGCTTCCTGCTCGCGCTACAACAGCGAATTCAATCCCCCATCCGAGCGCTGGACGAGTTCGAAACCCACTTGGACCCGCGCAATCGGGAGGCAATCCTACAGGGGATCATTGAGTTCATGAAGGGAGAGGGAACGCAATACATCGTGATCACCCCAGGGCAGCTCATGAACACGGAGGGGATTCCAAACGTGATCACCGTGCAGAACATCGCTGGGGCCTCGCGGGTGAAGGTGGCTGCATAGGATGACAACCGAACGCCAAGAACTCTTGCTTCGGATAATCGACCTCTGCGACTCTGTCCGAAAGCGCGGGCTCGACCCCTTCGATGTAGAGGTCAGGGAGTTCTTCGACCGCCTTCGGGAACTCCTGCCCAAGCTCCGAAAGCACGAGGAGCTCTACCTCGATATCCAAGCCGTGCTCGGGCTCGCGGACGTGGTGTTCCAGCAGGGGGAGTGGATCAAGCACAAGTCATCGATGCTCTACCTCGATCCGCTCCTGATCACGCTCAAGCTCCACGCGCTCCCAGCCAAGGATTTGGCGGGGGTACTCGCGCATGCCTTGCATCCAATCGTGCAGCTGGAGTCCCTCTCCCCTCACGGGATCAAGGAGGCGCAGGGATATTGGACTAACCTGCCCCCGTTGGAGGAGCGGTGGCGGGGGCTCGACACTACCGAGGTGCTGACCGGGGAAATCGCCCGCCGGGAACTCGCGAAACTCGGAATCATCACCGAGGAGGACTTCGCGGCCGTGCTCGACCGAACTTGGCGAGAGCTCAAGGATGCGGCTGGGGAGCGGGGCGTCCTTTCCTACTGGGACTTCATCTCCAAACGGAGCTTCGAGGAGACCGTCGCGCGGGCTTGGCTCGTGAGCTTCCTCGTCAGCTACGGGTACGCCACGCTGGAGCTCAAGCCCCTAGAGGAGGAAATTTTGCTGAAGCCGCTGGCAAAGCCACGGGAGTTCGAGCGCGTTGCGACCTTCTCGGTCCCGATCGCGATCTCGCGCAGCGAGTGGCTTCAAAGGAGGCGAAAGGGTGGCTGAGGGGGAAGACATCGTGGAGCTCCGCGAGAAACTGGCACGGGCTGCCCAGCTCCTGCTTTATAGACACCACATGCAACCGGGAGCAAAGGCCTGGGAGCTGAGGCGAGCCCTGGGGCGGGATTACGAGCAGGTCCTGAAGCTCTTCGACGCCGAGCTCGAGAAGCTCGGGTTGCGGGTGAAGCGGGTGAGCGAGGGAGAGACCAGCTCCGAATCAGACCGCTACTACGTGACCCTGCGCGGGCACCCAAAGCTCACCGAGGCCCGGACCTTCGGGTGGCGAATCGACGACATGGCCATGCTCACTGTCGCCCTCGCCCACATCCTCTCGAAGCAGGGGAAGGCCCCCCTCAAGGAGGTCGAGCGGATGCTTGAGGAGAAGTTCCCGCGCTGGCGCATCGAGTCTACCCTCGACCGGTTCATCCGCCGCGGTTACCTGTCGGAGGATGATGAGGGGCTGCTATACATGGGGTGGCGCGCGCGGGCCGAGATTGACCAGCGGACCCTGCTCGGGCTGCTGCTCGGAAAAGAGGAGAAACCCAGCGAGGCTGAGGCCGAGCCGAAAGTTGAAACCCCGAAGGAGGAAGAAACGCAGAAAGATTAAGCTAAACTTTTATATCGCCTCAAAATGATTCCCCATGTAGGTGGCCAAACCATGAAATGGAAATCCGAAGAGTGGGAAGGTGAAATGCCGCCCGGAGGGGCCGCAAGGGTCGCAGTTTCAATTGTGGTTTGCGTTGGCTGGCTGATCTTCCTCATATTGTTTTTGGCATTTTACGCGGAAGGCTTTAGCATTTACCGAAACTTGGCGATTATACTCGCATCGATCCTCGTTGTGGGCGCGATACTCGGTCCGATGTGGGCTTACTGGGGAATCAAAACTAGCCGCGCATGGAAGAAGAAAAGTGTGAGAAGAAAAAGAAGGAGATAGCTCATCCGATAAATCAAGATTCAACCACACCTTTCCATACCTTTCTCAGCTTTCTGTGGCACGTCTCATCAGGGCTCCAGAACTCGACTACTTCACTAGGTGAACGGAGAACCCTGCCTACCTGCTGGACAAAATCTCGTTCGGCCATATCTTGGTAGTATGCCCAAAAAGCCCCCGGACCTAGACGGCGCTCCATCCCCTTCAAGAGGGGATCCCCGCGCTCCGGATATGGAAATTTTAAGACAATAACACTCCTCCTTCCCTTAAGGTCCGCCCCACGATCCATCTTGGTCGAAAACTGGATTCTCCCGAGCTCATAGGCATCCACACCGATTCTCAACATGTCCTCCCTGAGCTTGGGGGGCAGATACTTCAGGGAGTGCACGGGCACGAAGCCCGGACGCCTAGCCCTGCGCCTTATCTTGGACAGGAGGGCCCAATACCTTCGTTTGAACTCATCGTCGGCCCACCTCTTGTAATTGACCATTTCCTCCTGCCCCAACTTCCTCTGGATAATTTTTCCGGGAAACTTCGTCTCGCCTTCCACAAAAGTCGGCTCTATCCCAAACACTTCCCTCAGAACATCCTCGCCTTGGACGGTCGCGCTCATCAGGAGCCACTTGCCGCCCACCGCTTCGAGAATTCGCTGGAGAACTATTTTTGGATCAGGGACAAAGTAAACTATCCCTTTTTCCACGTTTTCCCACTCCGCGTGATCCCTGTGCTCCAGGACCGACCTCAGCTTCCAATAAAGGGTCCCAGAAGTTTCATCCATTTCATCGAGCAGCCCAGCCAGATGGCCCGCCAGCTCTATTGGGTCACCTGTGCCATCGAGGGCGCCCGACCACATATCACGCAGCGTTTCTTCCTCATCGCGCAGCTCCTCCCGTTCACCGGAGCCTCTCTCAATTTTTTCTATAACCCGTTCCACCACTCTCTGCGTGAGGGAAACCTTCACGGCAAGCGAGTCCAGCCACCCATCGGCTTCGTCGATGACCGTGAGTGGAACCTCCGGCAGTCTCCCGATGTTAAGCTCAGCCGCCCACTTCGCCGAGTTCATCACGATAGCGTCGGAAAGAACATACGCCCCAAATTGCTTCCAGTACGGACACTCACCCCGCATGCACCAGAGCCACTTCCCCTTTATCCCCTGGTAGGGCATTACCTCGGCTTTTTTTATCGAATCCTTCCAACCGCTTGCGAAGATAAACCCCCAGTGAGGGCACTCGCGTAGTGCATCGATCCTGTGCTCCCCAGCCTCCTTGTTTAGGGGTCTCCTGCAGGGCAGAGTACTTGCAGCACACGAAATATTCCGCCCCTTGTCCGCCATGTACGTGCAGCGGAAGTTCCCGCGCCCCTTTAGAATGCCTATCTTCGCCGTCGAGCCGTCATCCCTCATGAAATATTTGTTTCTCTCGTAACTGTCGACGTATTGGTCCGAGAGCACCTTCGTTGGGACCGAGACTATTCCCCTCCCAAACTCGAGGATTGTCCGAAGCCCGACCACCGATTTGCCGCTGCCCACGGTTCCCTTAAGGAAGACGATATCGTTCCCCCGGAAGGCTTCCAAGATTTCCTCGATTGAGTCGGTCTGAGTCTTTCCCGACGAGTAGCGCAGCGGCTCCTGCAAGCGATTTTTTATGTCATACAAGCCAAGCTCCAATTTCCTCATTCCTCACGCCCACCTGAACCGTCGGAACAGCGCCTCCCGCTCCTTTCGAAGCAGAAGTTCTAGGAACTTGGTGGAGAACTTTTGTTCCTTAGCCAGAATCTCCCTCGCTGCCACCAGCGTTACACCCCGGCCAACGAGCGCGAGTGCCGCGAGCTTTCCGTACTGACCGATGAGCTTTGCACTCTCCTGCAGCTCCCGCCAAGTCGGGCTCTTCCTCCCCCTCTCCAAGAGCTCGATCGCTCGCCTGACCTCCTCAGCCGGCACCTCGACCATCCCCAGCTTTGGTGACCTACATCGGGGACACTTCGGCTCCTCGTCGAGCTCGTGAAGTTGGAGCTCCTCCACATACCGCCTGCACTGGGTGCACGCGAAAGTGCGGGCCTCGCTCAGCAGCCGCGCTTTAGCCGAGGCTATCGCGAGCAACTTGAGTCGCTCGGGCATCACGGGTTCAAGGGCTAGGTAGCGCTGGCGCCAAGCAAGGCTCGACACGGGCGTGGGTTCGGCCCGCTCCCCCAACGAGATGAGTTCGATTTCACCCTTGCGGATGCGTTCGAGCACCTCCAGCGTGCGCTTCAAGTCGAGGTCCTTGTGCACGACCTCCTTAAATGTCTCCTCGAATGCTGGGGTGCCCTTAAGTGCGCGCGTGAGCTTGTCCAGGACAGAGCTCGTGAGTTCGGCCTCACGCTCGAGAACCCCCATCCGTCTGGCCACCTGCGCCAGCCGCCACCTGAAGAACCGGCTCTCCTCGATGATCACTTGGAGGTCTCGCTGGAGATCCGCGCTCAGCCCACCCCGCAGGATCTCGATCACTCCCTCCGGTTCAAGAGTTTCGGAGCGGAGCAGGATCCGGTAAGGATCTACGGAAGTCGCGGTCGTTTCCCCGAGCTCGGACGATGCCTTGTAGGCGAGCAATCGTGCCAGCGTTCGATTGACGAGCGTCCCGAAGCAGGCGTTTACAACACAAATCTCCTTAGTCTTTTCCACCGTGAGGCGCCGGTCCGTGGGCAGTGGCAGTGCTGCTTCAACTTGCTTATGGGCGTCGGTGAGCGCGAGCCGCATCGCCCCCTCATCCGCCCCATAGCGCTTGGCGAGCTCCGCTGCCGCCTCCTCGAACTTTTTCCCCTCTCGCACGAGCTCCTCGAGCTGCGCCCGGAGCTTCCCGACCTCCTGGGCCACCGAGTGGGGCACCGGGATCTCCTCACCAATCCAAGTTGGGATCGCCCCGAGTGGGTCCTCGTCGGGCTTCACGTAGACCTTGTCCTTGAACACCTGCAGGATGCGCCAGAGCTCCCCTCCAATCACGAACTTCACCCCGGGCTCGCCGTACTCCGCGATAAAGGATTCATCTAGGACCCCGACTGGTTGACCCCGTTCATCATCGACCACTAGGTACTGCCGGAGCTCGGGGATCATCGAGAGGTTTGAAAAATAGTAGTTGAAGACCCGCTCCGTCGCTCGGGGGCGGGCAAAATCCTTCCCATCCTCTGAAACCCACAACAGCCGTCGCTCCAAGCTCTGCGCGAACTCGAGCACCTTGAGCAGGTCGTCCCGCTCGAGATTCCTGAAAGGATAGGCACGTCGGAAGAGCTCGAACGCCTCATCGACGCTTCCCCTGCGTTGAACCGCCGTGATCGAGACGAGCGCGTGCAGGAGCACGTCGAACGGTTTCTCGGGAACCACCACCGGCTCAAGCTCCCTTTGGTGGGAGCGGGCGGCGATCACGATTGATTCGAGAGCGTCATCTGGGTCCTGGACTATGATAACCCCCTTGGACACCTCGCCTATCCGATGTCCGCTTCGCCCTGCGCGCTGGAGCAGGCGGGTCACCTGGCGAGGGGAATTGTACTGGACTACGAGATCCACGCGTCCTATGTCGAGCCCGAGCTCCATCGACGAAGTACAGATGATTGACCTAAGTTCCCCTTGTTTTAGCCCGCGCTCAGCCCTGAGCCTCGTAAACGCCGACAATGACCCGTGATGGACACTTAGGGGAAAGCGCAAATCCCAGAGACGGAAGCGACTTGCAAGGATTTCAGCTGTCGGGCGGGTGTTCGTGAAAACTAGCGTGGAGCCGTGATCCTCGATGAGCTTCCGCATCGCGCGTAAACGGGACGCGACCGAAGGATAAGTGTAGAGCTCCGACGCAAGCCGTTGGTCGCGCTTGGTCGGTGTTGGGTAGGAAACATCGAGCTTGAGCTCCCGCGCCACGCTGACATCAATGACCTCGCACGGTCTCCCCACACCCACCAGAAATCGGGCAACTTCCTGAGGGGAGCCGATTGTGGCCGAGAGCCCGATGAGCTGGAACTCGCCCTCCCGGAGCTTGCGCAAGCGCTCGAGCGTGAGGGAGAGCTGGGCCCCGCGCTTGTTATCCGCGAGCTCATGAACTTCATCAACTATTACCCACCGCACGCTCCTCAGGTGCTGGCTGAGCCTCCGCCCTATCAGAAAAATTTGTAGCGTCTCTGGGGTCGTAATCAACACATCGGGTGAAATCAGGGCCTGTGCCCTGCGCTCCCGTGCCTCCGTGTCGCCGTGGCGGACCGAGATCCGCAGGTCCAGGGCGCGGCACCACCACTCGAGCCGCTCGAGCATATCCCGGTTGAGTGCTCGAAGGGGGGTGATGTAAACGAGCTTGATCCCCCGCTCGCGAGTGGGAGAGAGAAGGAGCTGGTGGAGCACAGGCAAAAAGGCGGCCTCGGTATTGTGTAAGATCACACCATTGCCAACGAAGTTTCCCTTGGTGGGAACGGTTGCATCGTAAACGTAATCTTCCTCGCCGTCTTTTATTTCGACAATCTCATCCCAAAACACGTCTGAATTCGAGAGTTTCTGCAAGAGATGGAATTCCAGCGGGGTCTTGTTAAGTCGCCTGTTCTCCCAGAAATATTCAAGGAGCCTACGGAGACTCGTCCTAGATGGATTCTTGTTTGAGCTGATGTATTCCTCGTAAAGCCTGTAACAGGGCGCGTGTGAGTATTTCACCCTCATAGCATTTTTGCATTTCTTCAATAAATTACTGATTTTTGGTATCAAATCCAAGTTCGGATTGGGCTTGACGTTCAAACTTTCACGAAGTTTCCTCATTTTACTCCGGTCGTTGAAGCCCACGTGACGGTAAAACAGACTCCTGTTGGCCACATCTCCAAAAACCACCCTGTAGTATCGCTTTCCTTTCACGGTCTTCTCTTTTAGCATGCTAAATATCCCAAAACATAGAAGCCCATTAAGGACCCCATGAGCAAGCTTGCTACTTTTGGTCGTCAAATCAATTTCGTTCTTATGGACAGTTCCGTCCGTATCATAAATGCCTCTGATAACCGCCGATAATAACGAGCGTTGTTTGAAGAAAATATCAGGAATTCCAACGTTCTCGGATTTATTGTTTTGGGGAAATCCTATTGCGTAAAGTAAAATCGTTAAAGGTTTGCTCGAAACACAATAGTCGCATTTTTCTTCTTCGTACTTCTTCACCTTAAGACCAAGTTTTTTGATGTAGGCGCTAAAGTTGTCCAGTTTCTCTTTTGACCTAGTGGAAAATCTAATGGTTCGTTTTTTATTGATGTTTCCATCGCCGATCAGTAAACCAACGAAGTACGCAAATTCTTCATCAATTCTTGGAATACGGATGTTTTTTCCTCCAGGCATTCCCAAATTCAAAACTTTTACCTCACTGGGATCAATTCCGGCCAAACTGACGAGCTTTCCGATTGTTGTACCGTTGATTCTAGAACCTTTTCTTCCGTTCATCAACGTGTCTCTGTTGCACCCGATTGCCTTAGAGATTCTTCTGAGACCCATCCCTTTCTCACGCTTAATTTTTTCCAGCAGTTTTGGTATCGAGGGGTCTATCAGCATTGTCAAATGGTTGGACCATCGGGCGAATGAGGCGAGTGTCATCTCTGGTTCGCCTCCCTCATGAAGCTCTAACTTGCGGGCTAGTGCTACGTAGTCCCCAACTTTTAGATCCCTCAGCCTTTTCCAAACTGGCCCATCGTCGATTGTTAAAAACTTGTGATCATCCGTCGCCTTAACAAACCTGCCTGTTCTCGTCTTCAAATAGTACAGCCTGCTTCGCCTTTTCCTTATAACGGCTCCCAGGCTCGGCGAGATTTTTAATCCATTGTTTAACGAGCTCACTTTCACCGATTGTTTATACAATTCTTTGATTTCTCTCAAACCTTCTTCGGTAAGAATGAGCGTGTCACCTGAAACGCATTTGCCAGTTCCGGCTGGGGCGATTAGCAAAACGTTTTTGCCCTCTAGGATTTTTGGGATAGACTCTGTCTGCGGTAGGGTAGGCTCGGTGAAACCCCGCTCGGCCAGCAACTTTCGAATCGGCCTAGCCAGTGAATCGAACACGTTGGTTTTTCCAGACATCTCAACCAAACAAATTAAGCTAAACGTGCTTATTTCTGAATAGGGTCAGATGTAAGGTATGTCCAAGCCCAGCTCGCGCCGCATTTTCTCGATTTTTCGCCTGAGCTCCGCGTCGACCATGCGCTCGCGGCTCGAGAAGTGCTCCTTCAGGCGCTTGGTCGTTTCCTGATATCGCCCCAGCCCAGCTGCAATGATCGCCCGGTCCTTTAACTTGGGGTGTGGGGAGATCAGCCCGAAGGGCATGGGCGCCCCCTGTTCCATGAGGTTTCGAATCTCGTCATCGACCTTTCTAGCCGCAACCTTCGCGCCAGCGCCGATTAGCTCGCTGGGGGTCTTTAGCTCACCCTTGACCTGCCAGACCCCCAGCCCCGGCGCGTAGAAGAAGAGGTCGCTGAAGCCGTGCTCGTCGCTCCCCGCCAGCACGCGCCACTTCTGGCGGAGCTTGGGGTGGCGCTTGTACCTTTGGCGCATCTCCTCCATTATTTCGGCGAGCGATTGAACAGCCATCATTACCACCCGTATCGAACCTCGAAGCCCGAGAACTCCCCGCGCGGCTGCTCCCATTTGATTTCGACGTCGGCGACCTGTGCCCCCGAGGGCCCGCGGTGGCAGAATTCTAGCATGCGCTCCACAGCTCCCTTTTCTCCCTCGAAAACCGCCTCAACCTGGTCATCGGGCGTGTTCCGGACCCAGCCCCGAAGGCCCAGCCGCTGCGCTAGCTCGCGGGTGTGGTACCTGAAATAAACGCCTTGAACATATCCGCTGATTCGCACGTGGACTCGGGCTTTCATCAGTTAAATTTTGGTTTGGAAGAATAACTAATTTTGGTTTAATCACTCTTCTCCAATCAGCCTCTTTCCTCTGACCGCCACTTCATCCCAGCAAACGCCCACGCCAAACGTAATCTGAATTCCCTCGCCCCGCCGTGAGAGGGATGTTTCACATAAATGGGCCGAACTCCAATTTGCTCTAATCCGAGTTCCGCTTTTCTCCCAACCGCCAAAATATGAACTGGTTTGACCAAGGTCTTCAGTTCCGAGAGGATGCCCGAGTAAAAACTCACCTCCTTCCTAGTTGGGCTGCGAATTGAAAGTGGCTTCCCTTGCTTGTGTGGATGAAATGGTACACAATTACATACAAAGAATTTAGGATGGTAAGGCGCCAAGACTTTCCAGAAGATCGTCGCACTATTCTCTGCATAGGGTGATTCGCGAGCACTGGACTGACGACCCGCAAAGGGAAGGCTCCCATGGGCGCATAGTTGGGCTTCGCTTGTGAAGGGTACCCCTGAAAATCGGCAACCCCGCGGCCCGGGGGCTTCGCCGACTATCATGATGGATGGTCTTTGGGAAAAACTTCCTAGGTAGTTCCTCAGGTTCTGTTTCCTGATATTATTCGCGTTTGGCAAGTCGACGTTCGGGTCGATATCTTTGTACTGATTGAAAAGTATCTCTGTCGATTGGGTCGGAAATACCCTTCTTTGGAATAGATCCCAAATGTCATTTAGGAGCATATGCGCTTCTTCCTTTTTTTGCTGGGTTCAAGGCCTTTTCGATCATCACCTCACCTTGAAACGAACCGGTTCCCCCGAATGTAGAACCTCAACTCTTGCTCGAGGTCCCTGCTGACGCCGATGCGGTGGGAACTCGCGACATCGAAGCGCTCCTCACTACCCCCAACAATGACAAGCTCGCTCCTTGCGTCAGTCAGGTCAAGTCGGTGGTGCTCGCGCGTTATCCCCATCGCCCGAGTCAACCTTCCGGGGCCGGAGGTGAGTTCTCGCTCGTTTGAAACCCGTCTCCGCCTGTGCATAAGCTCCACACCAGTTACTGGCTCGAGCGCTCGAATCAGTACAGCCCCGGGAACCCCTTCGCGCTCAGCCGTTACGTTGAACAACCAATTCGCGTGAACCATATACACGAACGCCAGGCCCCCGTGCCCCCACATGATCTCGTTGAGCCGCGTTCGCTTGCGCGAGGCTCGGGAAGCCGGGTCCCCCTTGCCGTAGTAGGCTTCGACCTCGACGATCTTTCCGCTCGTTAGGCCTTCGCTCGCGCGGTGCACGAGCACCTTGCCGAGCAGCTCCCTAGCGACCGTTGCAGTGTCGCGCTCGTAGAAAGCCCGCGGGATGGGACGCATGCCGACCATCGGCGAATTCGCCAGCAATCGTTATTAAGGTGCTCATCCCAGCTAAGGGTTGGAGGTTGGACATTGAAGCTTGACCCGAAAGTTCGTGAAAAGTACCCCGACTTCGTCGCGGGTTACGTCCTCGTGAGCGGCGTGACCATTGAGCCGACCGTCGAGGGGCTGGTCGAGCGAAAGCGCAAGGTGTTCAGCGACCTCAAGGCGCGCTATGGGGCCATAGACGTGCTCGAGCTAGCCGAGGTGAAGGCATACCGTGCTTTCTTCAAGGCGATGGGCGCGGACCCCTCGAGCTACCGCCCCGCGCCGGAATATCTGCTTCGCCGGGCGCTCGACGATCGATTCCCCTCCATCAACAATTTGGTTGACGTCTGCCTGCTCGCGACGGTCGAGCACTGGGTGGCAGCGGGGGTCTACGACGCCGAAAAGATCAAGGGGGATGCCCTGACCACGCTGGCGGTTGAGCCCAAGCCCTTCCAGCTAATCGACGGGCGGAAACTCAGCCCGAAGCCCGACGAAGTCGTGCTACGCGACGACCAAAGTACATTAGCTGCTTATACGCTCGGAGACGCAAAGGTGGCGATGGTAACCCAGAAGACCTCGAACGCCCTAGTGGTGCTCTGGAATGCCCCCGGTATAGATCGCGAGCGGGTGGAGGCCGCGGTCAACGCGCTTGCCATCTACACCCGAAAATACTGTGGAGGTCACGTTGAGCGAAGCGAAATCCTTTAGGTAGACTAGATGCACCCGCTGACTTGGCTCGGGATTGCCCTGATCCTCGTGGGCGTTTCCCTCGTGTTGCTCCCCATCCTAGGAAAGGTGATCGACCTCTCGCGCATCCCCTCGTGGCTCATCTTTGTCTACCGAAGTAATGGTTTCTATTTCGTGACCTCTCCCCTGCTAATCGCCCTCTCTGCTCTCTCGGTCATCATTTATTTTCTGATGAGGTAATCCGTGATCTGGACGTGACGAAGATATCCTCGGCCCTCAGCCCAAGGCTTAGCTAACCACCCTTGAGCTTTAGGATCGCCTGCGCTAGGTCGCCACCGCTCTCCTTAAGGGCTTGGATTGCCGCGGCTCGATCGACCCCTGCCTGCTCCATCACTAGCCTTAAGTCATCCTCGCTCGGCTCAAATTCCGGCTTCCGCTCGAGCTCCTGCCCGCTCACTTGATAGCTTCGCTGACCCGCCATATCGGTGCGCGTCACCTGGGCGTTCGGAATCACAATTTCCTTATCAGCAAGCTTGATCACGACCTCTTGGACGCCCTCGAGCTCCTCCATCTTAACTCCCATCTGCCGCATCGCCCGCTCCATCTGGCGCCGGTCTATCCGCTTGGGAAACACCTAACCTGCCTCAGCACTTTTCATAATCTCACTCAATTTTTCTCCCGCATCGTGGTATTTTGCCGTATGAAGCAAGTATTTTTTGTCGAGTTTTCCCTTCTGCCTAGTTAGAATGCCAACTATATCACCCAAGTCACGAGGGCGTCCGGTTAATAGCTTGCTTACGATCAAATCCTCGGGAGATATCATCCAGACCGACTTATCAAATACCGTCGCCTTGCGCCTTCTGGTGATTGCCACCTTATCTCGATTCGTCTTCGCCAGCCAGAAATCTATTTTATAGCCCTCCGGTGCCCACATCATGACCACGTTGCCAATTTCAGCCAGCTTGAGCACTTCGAGCTCATGAAAGTTAAAACCTGATTTACGAGCTTGGTCCATTAGCTTCTTATTTTGGGATTTATTTACACTCACAATCACATCGACATCATAAGTCGTCCTAGGAACTCCGTAGTACCCCACCGCTAGGGCCCCAGTTATCGCATAGGGGATTTTTGCCTCATCAAGAAGTTTAGCCACTCGTTTTACCGCTTCTTCATACGCCAAGTTATCTGCTCCATTTTCCTATCCAAAAATTGTTTTAATTGCTCCGCCTCTCTAGCAGACATCTTGCTAATTTTTAGCATTGCGTCCGACATTTCTGCGCACATTCTGGCTGTTTTTGCCCCACTAACTCCACGGAGAGGCAAGGCTAACTCATGCATGTCCCTTGCTTCTTTTTCCCAGCCTTTCATCATTTTCGCCACCGAAACCCCGCCTGACAACCACCGCTTTTCCGATTTTAAACGCTATCATTTCCTCACCCGTCAATAAGGCTTTGCCGCTAGCTAACAGGCGGTCGCGCGAGTCCACGACGAGCACCTCCTCGGCGGGCCTTATCTCCGGGTCCGCTGCCACGACGTGCTTCGCAAACACCGTCTTACCCTGCGCCACGAACGGTGCTGCATCGTCGCTAACCGTTACGCGCAGGCGGGGAGGCCTGAGCGCTTGGTGTACAAATTCTGCCCCCTTTCGATTGAGCACGATGAAGCCATCAGAAGCGCGGATCGAGCACAGTGGTTCTCCTTCAAACCAAACTTGACGAATTCGCCCCCTGCTCTTCACCACTTGAATGCCGTCTGGGAAGAGCGTGCGCCCGACCCCACGGTCAAATAGGTAGTCTGCCATCGCACGTAATTTGAATGACTCCTTCATCGTAGGTTCCTGCAAATCATCGCCGTGAAAACTTGACTACGGCAAGTGAATAAATTTTGGGCAGCGGCGCTTAAGGCGCAGATTTATCATATCCAATTTTTCCTACTCTCGCGTCAATGACCACGTGATCGACGCCCGGGGCATAACGCTTCACCACGCGCTTGCCCAAGATCTCGACTCCCCGCCCAGCTGCTGCTCCCAAGATCCGTTTGATCGGGCGCTCGAAACGCAGCCCCGAAGGGACGCTCTCGTGGTAGTGGATGACGCCCCCGCTGGGTTTGAGTACCTCGACCGCTAACGGCAGGTACCTGTGCGTCACGTGCAGGATTCCAAGCACCACCCGATCCGCGACACCCCGAGGAGCGACCGCCGAGCAATCACCCAGCAACGGTTTCACGACATCCCCGACCCGGTTCAGTCGAATGTTCTCACGCAGGTAACTGTAAGCGACGGGGTTCATTTCGACTGCGTAAACCAAGCTTGGCCTCGCGTGTTTCGCAATCGGGATGCTGAACTGCCCGATACCCGCAAACAAATCGACGATGACTTCGCCTGGCTCCACGAGCTTCGGCAATCTCGCGCGCTCGTAAAGATTCCCCAGTGAGAACATCACCCTCGCGACATCGAGCTTGAAACAACAGCCCCCCTCTCGGTGAACTGTCTCCGTCGACGGGTCACCTGCGATGACCCTCAGCTTCGGCTCGCGGTGCCTCCCCGCGATCCCACTCTCTCGAAGCGCGACCGTGCGGACATCTTTAAGTTTGAGCAAGGCTTGCGCGATGTCCGGTATCCTGTGTACCAGCTTGTGCGGCAGGGAGATAATCACAACATGCCCTACTCGGTCAAAACCCGCGGGTAAAATCTCAAGCTCCTCGCTCGTCAATTGGTTCCTGAGAGCTGCATGCAGGTATCCCATGGGGGGCACTTTTTAATGCTTGGCTCGTTTTCTTTTGGCCCTCGGCTTGACCACGCCGATCACTTCCAAAAATCTTCGTCCAACCTTGCTATCTATCTCAGCCTTAAGGGCCCTTTTTGAAACCTTGGCGAAAGCTTTGAGCGAAATTGTCGCTCCCGCCATCCGCGCGTGTCCGCCCGCCGAGCCAAACGGGACGAATGCCTCCTTGAGCAATTGTCCCAAGTGCAGCGACACATCGTTCGTTCGAGCCGAAGCGTAAACGGCATCACCGCAAATACCGTAGGCGAACGCGGTCATCACCCCCTCACGCTTCAGCAGGAAGTCCGCGGTCAGGGCTATTAGATCGCGGTCCTTGACTTCGCCCACGTTGGTTGTTAGGTATCCTCCATTGAGCTTGCTACCCTTGATGGCCCGCGCAAGCACATCGAGGGCCTCAGGGGAAACAGCCGGGGACTGGAGCCTCCCGACTAGGTCGAGGTCGGCCAGCTTCATGAGGTACTCGAACGCGTCGAAGTCGGTGGGAGTCGCCCCTCGCGTGAAGTTCTGGGTGTCGGTGAGGATCCCGATCACGAGCGCGGCTGCTGTTGCCCTATCGACCTCGACCGCGGCGTACCTGAGATAATTCGTCAAAAGGGTCGACGTAGATCCCACGTTCGTGATATCCTGATATCTCGCTCCTACTTCGCTGGAGGGCACAGAGTGATGATCGATCACTATCGTGGGTAGAATATCCTTTGGCAGGGCACAGTTAGCGTGGGTCGCAACATCAACTAGCGCAAAAGCATTATATCCGCTGAAATTGACTTCCTCTGCCTTCCGGAGGTTCAGCTCGAGCAAGTTGCGGAGAGCGCGATTTTGCGGGTGCCCAATCTCCCCGTCATAGATGATGTCGGCGTCAATTCCGAACGCCTTCGCGTAACGCTTCAGCGCCACACCGCTCGCGATCCCATCTGGATCTGGGTTCGTCTGGAGCACAATCGCTATTGGCCCTACGCTTGGTTCCCGGAGCAGCGCGCGCAGGCGCTTCTCCTTAGCCATTCCCTTAAGCTCCTCAAACCTACTGATGGCGAAATTCGCGAGAATCTGGGATGATGGCAGAACATCGCTGACCCCCAGTCGCTTAGCCTCCACCGTCTCTTCCTCGTCTAGAACTCGGGTGACCACTACAGGGTCTATCCCCAGCCCCACCTTCAAGCTGTTAATCGTCCCCAACGCGCGCTCAGTAACGCGGAAATCCGGAACCATGAGGAGTACGACCTCAGCTCGCGAGATCCCGGCTTCCTTGAGCACATTGGGTAAACAAAAATCGCCCATGAAAGTACCAAACCCCAACTTTCCGAACCATTCGATTTTTTTAGGGTCCTTATCGACCACCACTAGCTCCAAGCCGCGTTCCTTGAGCTTGCTAGCCACCGAAAATCCAACATCACCGCCACCGAGCACGAGGTACACTCATTCACCGCGCATACTTATTTGGTTCATGTATATATTGGCTCACTGGTGGATCAAATGAGACAATTCGTGGTGGCTGAGCTCTCGGTGGTGCCGATCGGAACTTCGGGCACGGGTTTGAGCGACTACATCGCGGCTGCCCTACGGGTGGTCAAGAAGGCTGGAGTGAAGTACCAACTCTGCCCTACGAGCACGGTCTTTGAGGCCGACATGGAGACCGCACTGGAGGTCGCAAAAGCCGCACACCGAGCCGTCATCGGCGCCGGCGCCAAGCGCGTAATCACGACGCTCCGCATAGATGAGCGTCTGGACCAGCCCAGAACAATAGAGGAGCGCGTCGAGCGGGTTGCGGCCAAGGCCAAGTAAGCGGAATAGAACTGCCTAGCTGAGCTCAAGCGGGATTTGTAAACAACAATATCGTCGAAAGACTTCACGACACAATAAGAGAGAGAAACAAGGTAATGCGGGGGGTTAGGCAACAACGAATCAGCCCCAGAAATATTAGAGGGTTAAAAATCTATTACAATTTCATAAGACCGCATATGGGGTTAAACGGCAGAACACCAGCAAAGGCCGCAAACCTGCCCCTGCAATCCTGAGAAAACAAATGGCTATCTTTCAGAATTTCCGCTAACGAATCTTTTTCAATTTTGTGCCGCATTGATTACAAAATTTCGCTCCTGCTGAAATTTTCTCTCCGCATTTGGGGCATGCGGCAAGCTCTTTTTTCGGTCCCTCAATTTTCCTAGATAATATCGAGACCCACTTATCGGTGCTACTTAACAGGGTACGTGTTATTCTTATGGTGGGTACAAGTGCTATAACCAAGAAAAAGAGAGGATATGCCCACGCACCATCTGTTAGGGAAGGAGTAATCACGCCCCCGAGAGATATATAGGCAACCAATATTGCCACCACGAACAAGAGATTGGTAACAACGACCGCAATTTCAGGGTGGGGTGGTAAGGTGCTTCTGATTGGCGAATTTACTTCACGCGCAAACTTGAACACGATACTCGCCACGACCAGCCCAATAATAGCTGAGACGATGGCAGAATTTTTTACCTCTCCTAAAGTGATCTTGCCCATGCCTGGGAGACTGATGAGCACGACGTAGATGATTCCGAGCACAACGAGCCAAACGATCAACCTGATTATAGGTGGAAACAACACGCGTGACTTACCCAAGGGTACTTCGCCGCTTTTTTGCATTTCACCACCATTTTTTGAATTTCTACTAAGGTCTATTTAGCGTGCCCTATTAAGTGTGCTTTCTATCTCAACAGAATCACCCGAACGTGCAACACTCAAGGCCTTGAACCCAAAAAAGGACCATCAAACGGCCCTGCAACACAACCCTCGAACTTGGTTCTGTTAAATCTTCGATACCATAGTTTATGCGCAAACAATGGAATTTATCTGCAAGAAGTAATTTGTGCGCAAAGCCCCCTAGAGCGATATCTTTATAAGGCAGTTTTACCCCTAAAAATTCAATCCCGTGGTGACCCTCATGGAATTTTGTCCAAAATGCGGCAGTATGCTTATCCCCACTAAGGTCCGGCGCTCGAAACGACTGACCTGCCCACGCTGCGGCTATAAGGGCAAGATAAAGAAGCGCGCGGCTTACAAGATCAGCGAGAAGGGGAAAGAGGCAACGGAGATCCCCGTCATCGTCGAGAAGAAGAAAAAGAAGAAGCCCGCCGAACGGGAGTTCGAGCTGGAGCCCCCCGAGTATGAGGAAGAAGTCTATGAAGGGGAATAGCTAAGCTCTTACCCTCGCACCCTCAAGCGCATGAGCACACGTGCACGAACGTTTTTTTGGTATCCTCGGAATCGCCTTGAACAACAACTTTTGAACTCGGCCGATGTTCTCCTTCATCAATTCGGCAACTTCCGTGTGGGTAAGCTTCGCCTTCGAGATGCCGGCCGCGAAGTTCGTCACGATCCCAACCGCCGCATAGCATATCTCGAGCTCCCGGGCCAGCACGCACTCAGGCACATTCGTCATTCCCACGAGGTCGCAGCCCAAACGACGTAACGCCCTGACCTCAGCAGCTGTCTCGAAGCGTGGGCCCTCGGTGCACCCATAGGTCGCGCGTGGGTGGAGCTCGAGCTTGAGACTCCTGGCTACCTTAAGTAAGGCATCTCGCAACTCAGGACAGTAAGGCTCGGTGACATCTATATGCACAACTCCTCCCTCACCTCCCTCGTAAAAGGTCTGGGGACGCCGTTTTGTGAAGTCGGTGAACTGGTAGAGGAGTGCCAGTCCACCTGGCCGCATCCGGGGATTGAGCGAGCCACAAGCGGTCGTCGCGAGGACACGCTTCACCCCCAGCTCGCTGAGCGCCCAAATATTCGCGCGATAATTGACCGAGTGGGGTGGCGCGGTGTGCCCCTTGCCGTGGCGGGGTAAAAAAGCTACTCGGCGCCCACCTAGCCTGCCGAGGGTAATCTCGGGTGAGTCTCCATATGGCGTGCTCACGACGGTAGTGCTCGTCCCCTCAAGGGCTTCCACCGAGTAAACACCGGAGCCGCCAATTATCGCGATCTCCGCCCTCATCTTCCGAACCTTCGCTCTCGTCCTTGGTAGGTACGGATAGCGCGGAGAAATTCGATCTTGTTGAACTCGGGCCAGTTCGCCTCGCAGAAGTAGAACTCGCTGTAAGCCGACTGCCAGAGCAGGAAACCGCTCAGCCGCTCCTCCCCACTTGTGCGGATGATCAAGTCAGGGTCGGGCTGGCCGGCTGTGTAGAGGTAATTATTTATGATGCTTTCGTCGACTTCGCTCGGCTTGAGCTCGCCGCGCTCGATGCGCCTGCATATTCGTCGGACTGCCTCAGCGAGCTCGGCCCTGCCGCCGTAGCCAATAGCGACATTTAGGGTGTATCCATCGTAGCCCCGGGTTGCCTCCTGTGCTTCTCCAATCGCTTCCTTTACCTGCTCGGGTAAACGACTTAGATTGCCTATCACACGGACGCGTATTTTGTACTTGTGAATGCGTTCGTCCTTCACCACTTTTTTGAACTTCTCAACAAACAGGTCCATGAGCACTTTTACCTCCTCGCTGGAGCGGTTGAAGAAGTTCTCGGTTGAAAAGGCGTAAATCGTGATGTACTTGATGCCGAGTTCCTGACACCACACCAACACTTCCTCAAGCTTCTCCGCCCCTAGGTCGTGCCCCTGCCTCAAATCCAGCCCCACCTTCCGCGCGTGGCGGCGGTTGCCGTCCAGAATTATCGCCACGTGCCGCGGGATGTGCCCCCGCCGCATTACCTCCTCCAACAACTGCTGCTCGTAGTACTTCGCCGCCATTGCCCGCAGTTTAGCCACGCCCGGCAATTTCGCTATCGGGAGCTTCTCGATGACCAAGCAATCCCTAAACAACTTCTCTGTGCAGCTTTAAACTTTTAGGCTCAGTCTGTACTATTCAAATTTTTTGACCCTTGGTGAATGGTTTTTGAGGTAATAAAGTGATATTTTGGAATGGTCTACTCTTTTTACCTGAATTTCCTGATTTTTTTTCCAAATCTCCATAAAAGAAGTCAAAAAACTTAAAGACGAAAAATTTTTAACGGCAAGCGGGGAAAATAAAGCAATTTCGGGGGCTGACGGGGAGGGGGTGAATAAACCTCCCAAGGTAGAAAACGTGGCGTACGTAAGCAAAATCGAACTCCGGGGCTTCAAATCGTTTGGAAATTCAAAGGTGAGCATCCCCCTCTCGAAGGGTTTGACTGCCATCGTCGGGCCAAACGGTTCGGGTAAGAGCAACGTTGTCGATGGGCTCTGCTTTGTGCTGGGCAGAATGAGCGCAAAGCTGATGCGCGCCGAGCGATTCTCCGATCTCCTTTTTAACGGGGGCACCGGCCAGCGCCCGGCCCCCTTCGCAGAGGTTTCGCTCCATTTTAATAATGAGGACAACGCTTTGCCCATTAACTCGACGACGGTGGTGATATCTCGAAAAGTGGACAGGAGCGGCAAATGCGATTATCGGATAAACAAGAAACGCGCCTCGCGACAGGAAATCGTTGACCTGCTCTCGAATAGCTTGTCCAGCCCTGGAGGGTACAACTTTATCATGCAGGGGGACGTCGACCGCTTGATAAAGATTGACCCACTCGACCGCCGTACAATCATTGATGACTTGGCGGGGGTCGCGGAATACGATGAAAAGAAGCAGCGATCGCTTTCGGAACTTCAACGCGTCGAAACCAACCTCAACTCGATGGACGCCATACTCAGCGAGATTTCGGCCCAGATGGAGAAACTCCGATCCGAAAGGGAGGGCGCCATTCGCTACAAGGAGCTGAAGCAAGAACTCGGTCATACCCGAGCCGCGCTCCTCAGCGTTCGGCGCACAGCCTGCCAGAGAAAACTTTCCCAACTGCAGCGAAGGATAAAAACGAAGGAAGAAGCTCTGCAAGAGCTGCGCGGCAAACGTCAGGAAATTTTGGAGGAAGCTGGGAGTTATGATCAAAAGATCGAGAATCTGGAGAAACTCATAGAGGAAAAGCATATTACTGACGCATTTGCAGAAGCGGGAAAAATACGCGAACGCCTTAAACTACTTCACGAAATGCTCAGCTCGACGGCCGGGGAGCGCGCGAAATTAGAGGGTGAAATCGCCAACCTCAGCACCAGCATCAAAAAAATTACCCCCCATGATGAGCGAGATGTCTCACTCGAAAAAATAGCCTCGCTTTCTTCAAAGTTCGAAAATCTTTACGTGAGATTTAACGCACTAACTCAAACCCTCAATTCGAGCAAATCGCGAGCCGAAACTGAAAAAGCGCTTCGAGAGCTCCGCGAGGTTCTTAATGACCTACGTTCCGTCTTGGGTGACTTTTCCAGACATTTCAGGCAAGTCTCAGAGCTTCTCCAGAGCGCACCATCGATCGAGAAGTCAAACGAGCTCGAGACTGGACTCCAACTCCGGCGCCGCCTAATAAGCTTGGAAGCTGTGCGCTCCCAGCTGGATGATAGGTTGAAACAACTACAGCAACAGGCTCAAGAAGCCCAGACCAAGCTCGAGAGAGCCACCGAGCTGGAAGAGGGGGAGCGATCTTCGATCGAGGCTCTTCGCAGGGAAAGGGAAAAACTTCGAAGCAGGGGCGGGAGCCTCAAGGAAAAAGCGGGTCACCTAGAGAACGCGATGGGACGACTCGGCGATGAATTGCAAGAGTGCAGGGTCCAAGAGGCCTCGCTGCAGCCTCAACTAGAAACCATCGAAGAGGAGCTAAAGCGGGTCAAGGTGGGGATTGTAATTGCTCATGATGTCGATCCGGCCAAGCTCGAACGAAGAGTTGAAGCTATAGAAGCAGAGCTCGAGACGCTCGGTCCGGTGAACTTCCGGGCCATCCAAGATTTCAGGGATGCTGAACGACGTTATAACTCCGAAAAGTTAAAGCACGACAAGCTTGTCGCGGAGAAGCAGGCCCTCCTTGATTTCATGCGGGAGATAGATGAGAAGAAAAAGGAAGTGTTCATGCAAACTTTCAACGAGATTTCACAACACTTCAGCAAGATCTTCAGCGAGCTATCGCCGGGGGGCGTGGCGAGGTTGGTCCTAGAAAACGAGGGGAACCCATTCGAGGGCGGACTCGAGATCGAAGCCAAACCAGCCGGCAAGGAGATCGCTCGGGTGGGGGCCCTCTCGGGCGGGGAAAAGGCACTAACCGCGCTAGCTTTAATCTTCGCCCTCCAGCGCTTCCGGCCCACCACCTTCTACGTGCTTGATGAGATAGACGCCCACCTCGACCCCCAGAACCTTCACCGTGTCGCGGAGATGATTCGCCGATCCACGCGTGAGTCGCAAGTCATCCTCGTTACACTACACGATTCGATGATGTCCGTGGCCGACCGTTTATTCGGAGTCACGATGGAGAAGAGCGGGGTGTCTCGCCTGTTCTCGGTGGAGCTAGCGGGGCTTGCAGCGTGAGGTGAGAAGATGGCGGCAATCGCCGATCAGCCATTCCAGATCCTGCTTGGGCTGGTGCAGGAGCACAAACTCGACCCGTGGGATGTCGACATCGAAAAGCTCGCCGGTGTTTACTTGCAGCGCGTGCGGGAGATGCAGGAGCTTGACCTTCGCGTCTCGGGACGGACGCTGCTCTCGGCTTCGGTGCTCCTGCGAATGAAATCCGATTTTGTGCTCAACGGGCGGGGAGGATCAGAAGCGGAGGAGGGACTCGAAGAAGTGTTCGACCTGGACTTGCCGGAGCTCGGTCAAGTGACCATCGTGCAGCGCTCACCACGCAAAATCACACTTCTCGATCTCTTAGGCTCACTGCAGGAGGCACTCAAAGATATCCCGGCGCAGAAACCCCTCCGAAGGAGGAAGCTGGAAAAAATTATACAGACGCTCAGCGAGTATCAAATAAATATCGAGCGATACCTCGAGGAGTTATATCAGCGAATAAAAAGTCTCGTCGCTTCAGGGCAGGAGGTCCCGCTATCGGCGCTCATCCTCGAACGAACTCGGCTTGCGATTGCTAGAACCCTTCTCCTCCTACTGTTCCTCAGCATTCAGGGCAAGGTGGTGCTGCAACAACCCGAACCATTCGGTGAAATATTCGCCTCCATGCCGGTGGAGGAGGAATAGCATGGGAGCTAAGGAAGATCGCTCGATTATCGAAGCCGCCCTCTACGCGGCCGACCGTCCGTTGACCCTAGGCGAGCTACGCGAGATTGTGGGAACATCGTCCGAGACCTATGCGCGAAAGCTCGTGGAGGAGCTCATCGATGAGTACGGAAAGCGTGGGGGACCCCTCGCGCTCGCTGAGGCCTCGCATGGAACCTTTTCGCTTCGCCTCCGCGAGGAGTTTATGCCGAAGCTAGAGGGAGTTGTTCCCAAAGCTAGGCTCTCGCGGGGGGCGCTGAAGACCCTCGCCATGATCGCCTACAAGCAACCGGTCTATCAAGCGAGGCTCGCTGACCTCCGGGGGAGCCGAGTTTACGATCACATCAAGCAGCTTGGAGCACTCGGCTTTGTCGAATCCAAGCCCTTCGCACGTACAAGGGTGCTCCGGACCTCACGGAGGTTCGCCGGCTACTTCGGCTTCGATGACGATATGGACAAGATCCGTGAGCGAATTGAAGAACTCATGCGATAAGGACTTTTTTATATCTGTGCATAGAAAATTGGAAGCGGTGTTTAAATGGCCAAGTGGCAGGGCAGATCGCTGAGGAAATCGAGCGGGGGGCGAATATGGGCCAGCCGGAAGAAGCGCAAACGGGAGATGGGGAGTGAGTTCATCGAAGCTAGGCTCGGCCCGACAAGACGGATCGAGCGGCGCGCCCTCGGGGGTCATATAAAAACCAGTTTGCTCGGAGCTGATGTCGCCAACGTTGTTGACCCCAAGACAGGCCAGGCGAAAAAATCGAAGATACTCACGGTCGTCGAGAATCCCGCTGATCCCCACTTCGTCCGCAGAAATGTCCTGACGAAGGGGGCGATAATTAAGACCGAACTCGGGCTCGCGCGCGTGACCAATCGACCTGGACAGAGCGGCTCCATCGATGCCGTGTTGCTCGAGGCCAAACCTGTTGAAGCCGAGAAACCCGTTAAGCCAGCATTGCCAGAGAAAAGGTTATAACACCTGTTGTTCCCCTTTACCCACTATATGCACGACCTTCCATCTGCGCTTTTTCAGCTCCCCTGCTATGAAGCGACGATGACACGCGCTCGGGCTGGATTCAACGCACATGATCGCTGAGGGCTTCTCGCGCGCGAGTTCCATCAGTTCCTTCAACGCTTGCTTGAACTCTTGGGTCCGGGTATATGCCCCGTAGCCCCCACGATATCCACCGAGCTCTCGGATGTGGATATAATCTATTCCCTTCGTGGGGAGGGTCCGTTGCAGGCTCTCCTTCACGAACTCCTGCCACTTTGAGGTCGGGAAGCGTCGAACATCGATGATTAGCTCGATGTCAAAGCGCTTGAGGAGCCCCACGAAGTCATCGAACTTGCGGTTCCCATAGCCGACCGTGAATATCTTCGGCACGCTCGCTCCCTTTCCAACTCAGTTTTGAGGTAACATAGCAATGTTGGTGACACGCCAAGCCCCAAGTTTTTTAAACCGCCGACCGAACTTCGATTTGCATGCCCCAAATCCAAGTAACATTAACCCCCGCCGAGTCGAAGCGGCTAATCGCGAAAGCTGTGGCAGCCCTCCCCGAGGTCAAGCGGGCCCTCCGAAGGGGGACAATCATCATTGGGCTGGGCACAACCAACGCCCGCATCGCCGAGGAGTTGCTCGGGAGAAAAATTGAGCGTGAAAAATTCGTAGCAGGTGTGGTTCTGCCGAAGGGAACCTGCGTCGTCCCCCGCAAGCAACGAATGGGCGAGATCATCATCCGCAGGGGCAAACCCATCAAAACCAAGTCCGACGATGTACTCCCCGAACTCACGGCCGACGATGTCTTCATCAAGGGTGCCAATGCGCTCGATGCCAGCGGCACGGCGGGAGTTTTCTTAGCATCGCGCCGAGGAGGCACGGTTGGAAGGTCACTTGGGACGATTGTTGCGCGGGGCGTGAACCTCATCATCCCTGTTGGGCTCGAGAAGTTCATCCCCGGCTCGATCCAAGGGGTCTCCAAAACTGCTGGAATCTTTCGCGCTAGCTATGCCACTGGCTGCCCCCTGGGCCTAATGCCCATTGTAGGGAAAATTGTCACCGAGCTCGAGGCCTTCGAGATCCTGACGGGTGGAGAAGCCATCCCTATGGGCAAGGGAGGCATCTCGGGTGCCGAGGGAAGCATTACCTTGCTCGTTCGAGGGACACCCAAACAGCTAGGTAAGGCTCGAAGTCTAGTAAATAGCATAAAGGGCGAACCGGGTACAAAAGTGGAAACCGAATGCAAAACCTGCTATCAACAAGATTGTTGGTTCAGAAAGGGCTAGCTCCTCCCCTCATGAGTGCGAAGTTTGAGTCGGGGTTCGGTGGTCGGCCCCGCTAGGCTACCCGTTACCACCTCGTCGATGCTGTGGACGACGCCGCCCCACTCCTCAATCGCAGAGCGTATTGTGCCATAATCTAACTTACCCTCAACGGTGACCTTTAGGGTCTCGGTGTCTTTATCGATCTCGATGAGCGTCACGTTTACCCCGTCGACGCCCGGCAACGAGTGGAGCTTTGTCGCGAAATCCGGCAGCGTGGGGCTGTGCGGCTTGAGCACATCAAGTACAAGCCTGCGAAGCTTTCGGGGCCGGGGCCTTCTAATTCTAACCATTCAACCCCTCACCTCAAAATGAGCCTCTGATTGCTTAAGAATTTTCATGCTTGCCGAGCGGCAGCCAACCGTGTCTTTTAAATAATACGAAAAGCTTATATATTAATGTATGAACCCATTTTTAAATTTTTGGGGGATTAAATGCGAGAGTTAGGGAAGGTCATCCACCTCACCAACCGCGGGCTCGTACTGCGCGTCGAGCATGTGCCAAATCTCGGCGGAGCTGTATACGATGGCGCAGGCGAGCGCGTTGGGAGCGTGCTCGACCTGTTCGGGCCCGTCGCGGCGCCCTACGCCGTGATAAAACCCGCCCGAGGGCTCACCCAAGCCGCCCTTGGAGGGCTCATCGGCAGGCCCCTATATATGGGGGAGAAATATGGAAAGAACCGAAAAGCAAAAAAAGTGCCCGGAGTGCGGAAGCGTAAAGCTCGTGCGTGACTACGAGCGCGCCGAGCTAGTGTGCGCTGAGTGCGGCTTCGTCATCCACGATAAGATCATGGACATGGGGCCCGAGTGGAGGGCCTTCGACCAAGAGCAGCGGGAGCGCCGAGGGCGGGTTGGAGCACCCATGACCTTCACGATCCACGATAAAGGATTGTCAACGATGATCGACTGGCGAGACCGCGACTCACATGGGAAGGACCTGACGCCCAAACGTCGCGCTCAGATTTACCGCCTGCGAAAGTGGCAGCGCCGAATCCGGGTTTCCGACGCGACCGAGCGCAACCTAGCCTTCGCGCTCTCGGAGATCGACCGGATGTCCTCTCACTTGGGCCTGCCCAGAAACGTGCGTGAGGCTGCGGCGGTCATCTACCGGCGGGCTGTCGAAGAGCGATTGATTCGAGGGCGTTCAATCGAGGGAGTTGCCGCGGCGGCCCTCTACGCTGCCTGCCGGGAGTGCAAGGTCCCCAGGACGCTCGACGAGATTGCGGATGTCTCGCGGGTGAGCAAGAAGGAAATCGGACGGAGCTACAGATTCATCGCCCGTGAGCTACTCATCCACCTGCGCCCGACGAGTCCGACCGACTACATCCCGCGTTTCGGGTCCGAGCTGGGGCTCAGCGGCGAGGTCCAGTCGAAAGCGATCGAGCTGCTCAAGGAGGCGACGAAGAAGGGGCTGACCTCTGGGCGCGGGCCAACGGGCGTGGCGGCTGCTGCAATCTACATCGCGAGCGTGCTGTACGGCGAGCGGAGGACGCAGCGGGATGTGGCAGATGTGGCGCGGGTTACGGAAGTTACCGTGAGAAATCGATATAAGGAACTTTGCGAGAAGCTGGGGCTAGATGTTGAACTTTAGAGCTTTGTTTTTCTCTTATTTTTACTTTTAACGCATTTTTCCTCCCTTTACTTTGAATACTTTCGGTACCCTTGGCTCTGGGCGCCTGCGGAAGGCAAAAGTAGTACTGGCTCAAACGTTTAATCGATGCCGCGCGGAACCTACGTGCTCCTTACCCACGTGCCCTACGACCTCGTGATTAGCGTGGGCGAGCTCGGCAACCTCTCCTTTAAGGCTGGCTACTACGCTTACGTCGGCTCCGCCCTCGGTGGCCTCGAGGCGCGTGTCGGGCGCCATCTGAGGCGGAAGAAGCTCGCGCGCTGGCACATCGACTACCTGCGCGCCCGATCCCGTGCGGTCGATGTCGTCGTCGCGGAGAGCGAGGAGCGAAAAGAGTGCGCGGTCGCAGGGGAACTCGCGAAGAACCTCTCGAACATTCGGGGTTTCGGGTCTAGTGATTGCAAGTGCGAGAGCCACCTTTTTTACAACCCGGACTCCCACGAGCTGCTCCGACAGGTTTTGCTTGGGTTCAAAGCTTGTGGGCTCAAGCCGAAGAAAGGTGTTAGATATGGCTAAGCAACGGCGCGAGCGAAAGCGTGAACATTTTTACCGCATGGCGAAGCGGGCGGGCTACAGATCGAGGGCAGCCTACAAGATCAAGCAGCTGAGTGAACGCTACAATCTGTTGCACCGTGGCGATGTCGTCGTCGACCTAGGGGCCGCCCCCGGGGGATGGCTCCAGGTGGCGCGCGAGAAGGTTGGCGAAGAGGGATTCGTGCTGGGCGTCGACCTCCAGGGAATCAAAAAATTCCCATACGAGAACGTTAAAACCATCGTGGCAGATATCACCGACGCCTCGACACCAGAACTGACCAGAAATAACCTTCCTCGCGCAGCAAATGTGGTACTCTCCGATGCATCGCCGAAGATCACAGGCGTCTGGAGCGTCGACCATGCTCGCTCGGTTGAACTCGCCCGCGCCGCACTAACGATCGCCGAGCAAGTGCTGGCTCCGGGCGGGAGGTTACTCGTCAAGGTCTTTCAAGGTGAGTTCTTCGAGGGCTTCGTGGGTGAAGTCAGGAGTAAATTTGAATTTGTGAAGATTTCCAAACCGCCCGCCTCGCGCAAGGGCAGCGCCGAGGCCTACGTTATAGCCAAGGGATTCAAGCGCCTTTGAAAATTTTGACTATTTCATCCATGGGTGCATTGGTCCGGAAACCTGTGCCGGAAAAATGGGTGCGCGAAGCAAAATGACCTCGTCCCCGAAGCTTTCCTATGAGTCCGATGATTTTGGGGGGCGAAACTCCGGCGCGCCTCGCGAGCTCGTGCATGTCGTAAAACGTCGGCGGCCCATCGGCTTCCTCCGCACATTGGTTGAGCAACACTAGTTCCTGTTGCCCAAGCTTGAAATTCCTCCTCAGTAGGTCTCTTGAAATTTCGCGGATAAACATTTGATCCATCAATCGCCCGAGCCAGAGTGGACCAGCATGAGCAAATCGACCTCCACACTCGCATATGTTGGGGAGCTCGACTGCCATGCCTTGGGTGAACTCCCTTCGTCCGCAAGCGATGCAGTGCGACACGTGCCCTTGCTCTGCCAAGAGCTCGTCCGCAGTACTTGGACTTCTTCGCGCTCGCAGGTAAACCCTGAAATAGTGCCTCGTGGCATGCGCAAGCATGGGTGTTAGTGCTAGTTCGTGTTTCCCCGCGACGCGCTGAACGAAACCAACGAGAATTCTTATGCCGAGCTCGTGGCAGTACTCTGTCTTAATCGGCCTAGCGCCATATCTCCGCAAGCATGCTTTAGTGTGGGTCCCGGAGAGCGGTGCGGTGTCAGTCGCAGTAATGGCTAGCATGCCCCTCCGAGCGAGCGCGGCACATGCTGCATCGACGAATGGCGCGGGCGAACCGAACGGGTCGAGGTCCACGAAGTTGAACCTACCGCGGTTCTCCCACAACAGAACATTCGCATCCTCGTTCCGTATCTCGACGAGCGAAGCCAAGCCATTGAGTTCGACATTTCGCTTGACCAACTCAAATGCCTCTCGAGAGCGATCGTTGGCGATGACCTTTGCGATGCCCTTAACTTCTTTAGCATAGCGAAGCCCTCGGGCCCCAACGCCAGCAAGTGGATCGCAAACCCGGATGCTGCCTAACTCACCGGCCAAAACTTGCACAGCCGAAACCGAGATATCACGAGAGAGTTCCATGTGGGGGTTGTAAAAGACAGGCGCAAGCGATGGTGCGTAGTCCCCCGCCCGGGTGCGGAAGTGCTCGAGCTCAGGCACCTCGAGCTTCGTCGTGCCCTCGGTTATGAATTGGGTGAGCATGTGCTCGCCAGCAGCAATTTTCCCGCATGAAGTTTAGAGTTTATCCCTGGGGGTTCGGACCAGACCCGACGAAACCAAATCAAAATCGCTTTTTAAGAAACAACCAACCTATTTAAAAACTTTAGGGGAACTTTAAAAAGGAGGGTCGATGTTTAAAAAAATACTAAAAAGCGAGGAGGGTCGCGGAGGACTTTTGTCTATGCTCAGACCTAAGCGGGAGAAAGGAATCAGAATTGAACCCAAGAGATCTACTGTGATCGGCGTCTTTTCCTGCAAGGGCGGCGTCGGAAAGACTACTACAGTGGCAAACATAGGCATGTACCTTTCGGAACGCATGAAAGGTAATATCCTAGCCGTGGATGCCAACCTCACCGCGCCCAACCTCAACCTGCACCTCGGTGAGTTCAACCCCAAAGTCACGATTCACGATGCCCTCGCCGACGAGTTACCTATCCAACAAGCGATCTTGGAATACCATGGCCTGCCGGTCCTCCTCGGTTCAATTGCCTACGGCGAGCAAATTCACCTCGTCGATCTCAGGGGACAGCTCGAGCCACTGAAGGAAAAGTATAAGCTGATCCTCATCGACTCCGCGCCCGGGATCGGGAGCGAGGTGGTCGCGGCGATAAAGGCTTGCGATGAAATCATCATCGTCACCAACCCCACGATCCCTACCATCGCGAGCACCCTCAGGACCTTCCGTGCGGCGGAGCAGCACAAGGTTCCCATAATAGGAATCGTCGTGAATATGGTCCGAAAGGAGCCATTTGAGCTCCCGATAGGGGATGTAAGAAAAGCTATGGGATGGCCGATCCTCGCGGTCGTGCCCGAGGACCGAAAGGTTCGTGAGTCCACCGCGGCTGGAATTCCAGTCGTGCGTTATTATCCCAAGTCCCCAGCCGCAAAGGAGTTCGGGAAGCTTGGCGAATCCCTGATTGAGCGTATCACGAAAGGTTAATTCACGGACGGTCATCGCGCAACTGTTTCTCTCGTCCGATTTGCTCCAATCTTCTGACCGCCTCAAGCTCTACCTTGCTAACTTTTTCAGGCACTCTAGCCGGTTGCTCTGGCAACGGCAGGCCTATATGCCTGACCCTCGTCCTGATCGGCTCGCGCTCGAGTTGTTTAAGCCGCTTGAGCATGACGCGGTACCTCGACGGCCTCGCCAAGCGGTAGGCCACCGCGAAACCAGCGACACTTGCCGTCATGAAGAGCGCCGCGTATAAGGATGACGGGTACTGGGTTGGCGGCGGTGCGTTGGGCGTGTCCCATGAGGTGGGTGTGACAGATGGGATAGACGAGGTCGCGGCCATTGGCTCCCCTACGATTGCGAATAGTGAGAATCCAGACGTGGTCGCCTCATAGTTGAGGTGGGTATGGTTGGCACTAACCATCTCAGTCGGTAACTCCCTCCATATGCCGTTATACCTGAGCAGTCGGATCGTGCGCTCATCAATGTTCATTTGGGCCATCCAAGATCTCGAAACTTTGAATTTGATCGTGGCACTCTCGATGTAGGCGCCGCCGACAGTCGTGCTGAGGTCAAAGTAGAAGTACGCGGGCAAAGCAATCTCCGTTACCCCTGCTGGCTTGGCCGAGTACATCACAACATCTACTCTGACACCCGATACATCGCTCGCTGCAGTTATCCTCACTCCTGTCACGGGTACCGCATATCCCGTGAAATCGGCCGTACCAGTCCCGCCAGCTGATATCGTGCCTATCGTTACGGTCAGCGCCCCTTCCGAAGGTGGAGGTACGGTCTTGGGTGTTGTAATATCGCTTCCCACGGCGGCGCCCCCGGGCGACACTGGCGTTGGTGTCGTGTCAATCTGGAAGGTCCGAGTGGCCGAGTTGTCGATCAGGTTGTTAGCGGCATCACGAGCTCTAACCCTCCACGAGTAGCTCCCATCCAGCAAAGCGGATGAGGTATAGTAATTGTCTGTAATCGTGACACTAACTTCTGGCGAGGAGAAGTCGGGATTGTTGTCAATAAATAGGTCGTAGTACTCGGCGTCAGCGATGCTCGACCACTCGAAGTAAACCGTGTTGTCGTCCGTCGAGGCCCCATCGGCGGGCAGGAACGGGGTCGGGATGGAGGGGGCGATAGTGTCGATGACGAATGTCCAAGTTGATGACCCATTTTCACCCGTCACGTTGATCGCGACTACCTTCCACGAGTAGCTCTCGTCCGCCAGGCCCGGTGTCAAGATGGTGTAAGTGTTATCGGTTGCCCCCAGGAGGACGTTCTCCTTGGGCGATGAGAAGTCTGCATCGTTGTCGATAAGTAGCCGGTGGTTGACCGCGTTCGCGCCGACGGTCCACTCGAAAGTCGGGGTGTTGTCATTCGTATAGGTGCCATCCGCCGGCAGATATAGCGTCGGTCGCCCAGGTGGCGCTTGGATCGTGAGCTTGAAGTTATCGGCCCATGAGCTTTGGTTGCTTGCAGCATCAACGGCACGTACGCGCCAGTAATACACACCATCTGACGCGAAAGTATAGATGTACGAGTTGTCCGCTAGCCCAGTATTCTCGTGCACACGGGGTGAGGTGAAGCTGATCTCGTTGTCGATCTGAATATCATAGGTCAAGCTCGCCTCAGGCTTAGTCCACCTGAAGGTCTGGGTTAGATCACTCCCAACGGCGTTGTTCACGGGCGACACCAGCGTTGGTTTCGCAGGGGCGATAGTGTCGATGACAAATGTTCGAGTTGATGATTCATTTTCACCAATCGAGTTGATCGCAATTACCTTCCACTTGTAGCTCTTGTCCGCCAAGCCTGGTGCTGAGATGGTGTAGGTGTTATCGGTTGCCCCAAGGAGGATGTTCTTCTCGGGGGAGGAGAAGTTTGCATCGTTGTCAACGAGTAGCCGGTGGTTATCCGCGTGCGCGCCGACGGTCCACTCGAAGTAGGGGGTGTTGTCGTTCGTGTAGGTGCCGTCCGCAGGTAGGAAGAGGGTCGGGGCGTCTGGCGCGGTCGGGGGGAGGGTGTAGTTGATTGTTACATCGTGCAACACGGGCGTAATTGTATTGTCCTCGGTGGAGAGGTAGGCGACGTACCTGAAGTAGCGGTTATCTCCGATGTTCCCTAAACCTGTGGGCGAAGTGGTGAAGTAGGCCGAGGTCGTGCCGTCAGGCCCTAAATTACCGCTCCAGATGATACTGTCGGCGCTCGTGGCGACCTGGAACTTAATCCCTGTTATGTGGACGTCCTCGGCTTGGACGATGCAGAGGTCGATGTGCACGGTCGTCTGATTATCATCGGTGTTGTCGTAGTCTTCGTACTTAATCGAGAGGTTGCTGCCTCGGAGGTATTGGGTTATGCTTGAGCCAGCTATTTGCTTCGTGATAGTTTTTTCCGTCGTCGTTAGGTTGTCCAAGAATTCCCAAGAGCCGGCGTTATTGTCCCAGATGTAGACCCTCACTTTCTCCGAATCGCCGCTCGTGTACCCCCGGACCTGCACCCAGTAGTTGTCGTGACCCGTCGCGACGTTCTCGATCCGATGTTCCCAGCGGAGGGCGTAGTCGGCCGGGATGTAGTTAACCTCGTAGACTAAGTAGTCCTCGTGGACGATGTGGTCACTCCCGATCGCGGCCGTGATGAGCCTGACGCGGATGTTGTCGGTCGCGCTGATGTAGTTCCCGGGGTTCACCGTCAGGGTGTTGTCGAACGTGTACTCAGTCCCGTTGTTTATTACCACGGTCCCAAGGTTGTCCCATTTGGAGTTTTGCCAGTCGCGAATCTGGAGGGTGTAGGTCGCGGTGTTGTCCGATCTCAAGTTCAGCCTAACCTTGACGTTCCCGACCGTTGACCCGGCAGGTATGCCGAAGGCGCCCGAGTCGTGCTGGACCTCAAGCGCATAAGTTCCTCCGAATTGAGTTTCTAAAGTGACATTGTCCCAGTCCCATCTCCACTCTCCGTTGGGGTTGTTACCCGTGTAGAGGTCGCTTTGCAGGATGATCCTCCAGGTGCCGGTTGCATTAATTATGGATGTCACATTATTTTCTTGCAGCGTCCAAGCCGTGTCCGGGGTGGCGCTGCTGCTGTAATCCTTCGTCCAAACGGTGGTCTCTACTGCGGAAGGTGACTTCAATATAACTTTGATGTGCGCCTCCTGTGGCTGGACCACAACCGCTGGCCTCCAGATGAATTTTAAGGTTGCAATCGTTGGGTTGGCTGTGGCGGTAAAATTTTGATACCAGAGAATTGACCAGGACTCACTCCTACCCAATGCGTGCCCACTGACGAATCCGCCCCCAGAATCCCAGAGCGCCCGGCCGATTTCATTTCCACTTAGGTTCGTGACTGTATTTTCCCACCCGGAGGCCGCAGGGTTATTTGCGAAATAACCATTTTCTACCCGATTATCTCCAGTGAGCGGAGTATACGCCGCGTCCACTCGGTAGTTGTCACCATCATCCAGATTCAGCTTGTCGGGTGTGCTCAAGCTGTTCCCGCTCACCACGACCGTGAGTGCTGCATTTTTTTGCGTGGTTGTAAGCGCTCCGAGGTTGTTCTCTCGGATATTCTCGTAGACGCCGTTGTTATCGCGAGTATTCACGTACGAAGTTCCCGTCTGTACCACGCCTATGCGCGAACCCCCGTCAACTAGCGTGGTCGGCTCGGCCCCAACGTTGTCGTTCTCCTGCTTCGTCAGGCTAGGCGTCGTCACGCTCCAAGATATGTTATCCCAACTCTGCACTACTTTGCCCGCGTCGAAGGCCCGTGAGGTGAAGCGCCCCTGGGTATAGTAAATTCCTCCACCCATGCCCTTTAACCTCACATTATCACCCACGTTTTCTGTGTTCTCGTGAGTTCCCAGCGCGAAGTTCCCCGTGGTTGTATCGGTCCATGAGTCCGCCATAGCTGGGGCGGGCAGGATAAAAGCGAATACGCCTGCGAACATCATCGCGATTAAGGCTAAAGCGAAACTCTGCTTTGCCCCTCCGCGCCCAAATTCGTCTTGAATTATCTTGGTCCAGTTATAGCCCATTCTTTTAACCCCCAACCGCTTCATCAACTGCTAGATCGTAAAGTCTGCGAGGCTTTCTCGGCCCGAAAGGGTTTGGTTCGGTCGAAGAAAGGCGGTAGCTTGCACTACCACCGTATAACGCAGTTTCCTTGACGGAATTGCCGCATCCGGAAGGTGCTTGCAAGTTTTGGCTCCTACCCGGATTCTAACCGGATTTATTTCCTCACTCAGACCTCTGCCGGGCGCCCTTTTCGGGGACTTCGGGGAAGGGAATTGTTTCGACTCTTATCGAAACGATGATAAGTCACTTGAGGTGCTCCGCAAGTCCACGATCTCCGACATCAGGACGTTTCTTCGCTCTGGCGAGGTCGAATGGCAGCTATATGAAGGGTGGAAGGTAGTGGTGACCGTTTCAAGTTACTCCTAAAGCGCCTGCCTAGCAAGGTTTTCATTTTTTTTCTCTGGCTTTTCGCACCCTGGCCCTTTTACACCCTCTAGGCCACTACCTGCTCCACATATTCGAGGGCGGCTCCCTGGTACTTCGTCATTAAGCCCCTTCGAATATGTCTGAGGTGCTTTATCTCATTGTCGTGCTTGCGCGTGAACACGGATGCCATCGTCAGGGGCGCTGCGGGAGCTCCCACGAGCAAGGGGGCCCCCACGAGCACGGAGCTCCAGGCCAACGGAGCCCCTCCAAAGAGTTCGGTGCTCATCAACGTGATCGCGAACAAGAAAACCGAAAGGCCGAAGACCCATGCCGCGAACCCAAACTTCATTAGGTTTTTTGTAAACGACCATCTATTCTCTTCCATGTGATGAAGCTCGCGCTGGGCGACCTGGAGCTCCCGGTTTGCATCCTTGAATTTTATGAACGCCTCCCGCGCCTTGGACATGATGCCCCCCTCTTTGCGCTTATCCATGGTCCGATACGTTCTGATCTGAGCGACTCCGGCTGGTGGCTCTGGCAACGGTAGGCCTATATGCCCGACCCTCGTCGTGATCGGCTCGCGCTCGAGCTGTTTGAGCCGTTTAAGTATAACGTGGTACCTCGATGGCTTCGATAGCAAGCTGTAAGCCGTTGAGAAACCAACGGCAACCGCCGCCACCGAGAGTATCGTGAAGAAGGATAGCGGGGGCTGAGTGGGCGTGAGCTCGATTAGCGCAACTGGTGGGGTGGACGTGGGTCCAATCTGTGAGGTGGGCGTGGGTCCAATCTGTGAGGTGGGCGTGGGTTCGATCGGTGGGGTGGGATCGATCGGTGGGATCGGGGGAGGTGGCACTACGGGGTCCGCAACGATCACCATCCAGTCATCGCTGACCGCGCTACCCCCGCTGTAGGTCAGCCCGGAGCGGAAGTAGTACTTTGTCGGGGGTGAGGTTAGTTGTGGAGATTGGATCACATAGGACCTAGAAACGGAATCGCTGACCACGCCAACGTTCCACTCTATCTTGTTGAAATCTCCATCGTGAATGCTAACGATTCCGCCGTTCGCGTCGACCACGGCCCAATCGTTCTGGAAGTAAATGGCCAAGGTCGCGTTATCCACCTGACTTGAAACAGTTGCGATAATAGTCATTTTCACGAGGGAGAGAGGTGGCGCCTTGTGCTGACCCACCCTGTCTCCAGATAATCGCATATCAAACGTTACCTCAACATCCCCAGGTGGGGTACTTGGCCCCATCACGATGATGAGCTTGAAGTTACCGACCCATGAGCTTTGGTTGTTCGCAGCATCAACAGCGCGCACGCGCCAGTAGTACACACCGTCCGATGCGAAGGTATAGATGTATGAGTTGTCCTGGATTCCGGTGCTCACGTGCACATAGGGTGAGGTGAAGCTGCTCTCGTTGTCGATCTGAATATCATAGGTCACGCCCGCCTCGAGCTCTGTCCACATGAAGGTCTGGGTAAGAGTGTTCTTAACGACGTTGTTCTCAGGTGACGTCAGCGTCAGTCTCGCAGGGGCAATCGTGTCGATGACAAATGTCCAAGTTGATGACTCAACCTCGCCATACGCATTGATCGCGATTACCTTCCACGAGTAGTTCCCGTCCGCGAGGCCTGGTGCTGAGATGGTGTAGGTGTTATCGGTTGCCCCAAGGAGGACGCTCTTCTCGGGCGAGGAGAAGTCTGCATCCTTGTCGACGAGTAGCCTGTGGTTATCCGCGTTCGCGCCGACGGTCCATATAAAAGTCGGGGTGTTATCGTTGGTAATCGTTCCATCCGCTGGAGATTTGAGAGTTGGCACTGAGGGGGGCTGTACAGCTTTCGTGGTGAACGTTAAGGGGTCACCGTAGATTTTCTTGCTATCGTATTGCAGAACGGCCCTGAACTCGTAGGTGGTGTTGGAGCTCAGGCCCATTACATCGTTCGAGTGGCTGCCCGATGAGGTGTAAGTTGTGGGAGTTGTATCGATCCAAGTATGCTTACCCTGAACCCGATACTGGAACCAGATGTTGACACTACCATAACCACCGACGGTGAAGTCGGCGTTCATGGTAGCCTGGGTGGTAGTTACCCCGGTTGCCAGTTTCGTGGTAACGGTCGGGATGACATTCAACGTGGTGAAAGTGAGGATGTCGCCGTAGATTTTCTCGGTACCGTACTGCAGGACAGCCCTGAACTCGTAGGTGGTCTCAGGGCTCAGGGCCATTACATCGTTCGAGTGGCTACCCGATGAGGTGTAAGTTACGGGGGACGTCTCAATCCAAGTAACCCCACCTTGCACCCGGTACTGGAACCAGACACCGACGCTATCGTAAATACCGACGGTGAAGTCGGCGTTCATGGTAGCCTGGGTGGTAGTTACCCCGGTTGCCAGTTTCGTG
>Ga0315312_1000431_pt1 | contig 51531 bp, 50 predicted proteins | sample TDP7_MG_FD_203629 | JGI IMG/M metagenome (GOLD analysis project Ga0315312, IMG submission 203629) | Freshwater sediment microbial communities from Lake Towuti, South Sulawesi, Indonesia - TDP7 | ecosystem: Environmental > Aquatic > Freshwater > Lake > Sediment | place: Indonesia: South Sulawesi... | reverse complement strand
CTACGAGGTAGCTCGCCTAGGAGTCTTGATTCCATGGAGAAAGACAAACGCGGAAGAGCTGAAGACAGCTAGCGAACTTCTCGTCGCTGACCGTGGAGGATTCTACTATGAACCCGTGGTAGGCTTACATGAATCAGTCGGCGAACTCGACTTCACCTCACTCTACCCTATGATCATGCTCAAGAAGAACCTGAGCGGCGAAACAGTTCGCTGCAAATGCTGCCCAGACTCGAAGAACCGCGTCCCTGAACTGGGCTACAACATCTGCGAGAAAAGGACAGGAATCGTTCCACGAAGCCTCAAACTCCTACTCGAAAAGAGACAGCGATACAAGGAGTTGAGACAGACTACAACTGATCCTGAACTACGCAGAATCTATGAAATGCGTCAAGCTGCGTTGAAGTGGATCTTGGTTTGCGCATTCGGCTACTTAGGATTCAAGAACGCCCGCTTCGGCCGGATTGACGCGCATATAGCTACATGCGCCTTCGCTAGGCAGATACTGAAAGAAACCGTTCATTTGGCAGAGTCCAGAGGGTTCAGGCTGATTCATGGTATAGTGGACTCATTATGGCTGAAGAAGGAAGACGCAACGGAAGAAGATTATCTGAAGCTTCGAGCCGAAATCGAGGAGGCGACAAGGCTCCCTGTATCATTCGAGGGGATCTACCGCTGGATAATCTTCCTACCCTCCAAGACGCATCGAAACGTACCGGTTCTCAACCGGTACTACGGTGTCTTCGGAAACGGAAAGATCAAGGACCGAGGCATAGCCACGAGGAGGCGCGATACGCCCCCAATCATCGACCGGTGCATACGGGAAATGATCCGTGTCCTAGCCGAAGCCAAGAACGTCGAGGAATTCTATGCAAGGCTACCATCCGCTTACAAGGTCGTTGAGAGATACATTCAACTCTTGAGGTCCGGAGTCGTATCCTCCGAGGAGCTAGCTATTCGAAAACACCTCTCCCAAGATCCAGACGAGTATAGGCATAAGGTGCTTCAAGCAGTTGCAGCCCACCAGCTAGCAAAGGAAGGCGTTAAACCAAACGCAGGCGAAACCGTCAGCTACATCATAACCAACAACGAAAGCAAGCTTCCAAGTGGACGAGTTCTAGCCTTCGAACTTTGCGAAAGCCATCATAGCTATGACGCTGAAGCTTACATCGACCTACTTCTATCTGCCGTCGAAACGATGCTCATGCCCCTCCAGCTCAACAAGACGAACGCTCAGACTCTTCTCTAGGCCGCTTTCTTAATCGTGTCAGCGTGATGGTGAACATAAGCTCTAATGCCGCTCAACGACATCGTCCCAGCTCTGACCAAGAGGTTGTTAAACCACTTCACATCAAATCTGTGCCCTAGCCCCATCCGGATCTCGTCCCTCAGCCTCTCCAGAGCAACCTTACCGAAGAGGTAGGTTGACTTGTAGCCCGGCATGACAAGAGTTCCATTAACCTCGTTCGTCGCTCTCACGCCCACTGTCTTCTCGTAGAAGTCAACTGCCTGATCGTACGTCATTTCACCAGTGTTCAATCCCACATCTGCAATGATCCTTACAGCGCGTCTGATCACACTCATGCAGAGTTGCATCATCTCGACAGAGTTGAACCTGTCCTTCAGAAACTCTTCAGCAAGCATCGCCCAGCCCTCGGAAACAGGCACCCTAATCTGCGTCCTTATCTTGAAAGGCATCGGCGCATGCTGTCCAATGTTTATGGCATGCACATGGTGGCCAGCGTAACACTCATGTGCCAAAAGAGCCCGAGACGGCGGCGGCATGGCCCCCTTAACACCAGCAGTCCTAGGAGTAACGTGAAGCTTCGACGTAACCCGCCCTCCATACATGTCGTCTGAGCTACATGATGCACCAGTGGCAAACATCCTACGCCACTCAGGTGTCGCCAAGGTCTCAACAGCCTCCCCGGCAGGCAGATCGACAACATCTATCGCCTTCAGCCCCTGCCTCACTTCTTCCAACAGCTTCCTATGATCGTCAACAATTTGTTCCTCGGTGGCGGGGTCGTACGTCTTAATCTTCTCCCAGACAGGCTTCCAATCCGTTGCCTTAGGATCGATTTCTCTTGCGCACTCCAGCAGCCTCTTCGACCACAACTCCAGCTCTTCCTCACCTATCTTCTTCAGATCCTCCACCGAGACGTCAAGTGACCACAGTCCCTGCAGCATCCTTTCATACTGATGCCTTTCAGGCGCGATCTGGTCAGGCGCACCTGAAACCTTGGACTCAAGATACTTCAGATATTGGGAAAGAGCAGCAGTTGCCTGAGTCGAAGCCTCGACAAGCTGTTCGCTTTCCCTAGCTGCCTTGAAGGAGGACGGTACACCTTTCAGAAACTCTGCAACAGCCTTACCTAGTTCCATCGCCAATCTGATGTGGAGCTTAGACAACCTCTGACTCTGCATCATACACGCTTGGAACAGAGGCTGTGAATGCTTGAGTTTCGAAATCAATAGCCTTACCTTCTCAGGCTCTCCCATGAATGGATAGTCGAGAAGGTTCTGAACGGCTCCAGCCAAGGTCTCGATCGGGTAGATCGGGTCAACTGATTCCCATTCGACCTCGATCCTAGTAGAGCGGATCATCCTACGCGTCTCGTCAATCTTCAATCGGTCATACCATAAGAGTTCGCTGCCTTCAAGCCTCTGAAGCGACGTCTCTATGAAGTCGAAATCTTTGAAGAGCTTTCGGATATTCGCCGGAGTCGGGATGAACAGGTGATCGTTGTATCTATGAAGTCCGACCGGGCTTCTCAGATACGCCATCACATCAACGAATCGTTCAATCGTGTCCTTCAACACTGACAAGGTGGCTCACCGACATTGGATAGGCGCTCAGCTTTAGAGATTTTTGGTCGGTTCGACACGATCGACTGACAGAAGGAAACGGCTCTCATGGCACCACGGAATTCAAGCGCCTGAGCAGATCTTCTCAAGAAGGCATCTTGATTCATGACCATGGCATCAGTCAAGTGAGGCTTCCCTTTGCTCAGGGGTGCCCTAGGGACTGTAGATATGCTGATATACGTTGAGCAGCCTGTCCAAGACAGGAAGCGTCTCTTATGCCTGTTCAAGGAGTGTTAGGGCATGCCTCTCTCAGCTATTGAGTTACTTGAGTACGATCACTTTGTCTTCCGGAAATTCCTGGAGAAGATCAAGACTCTTCCATGGCAGGATGTCACGCGGAATCGGGAGATCAGCTGGAACTCTATTCGAAACGTTCTCCTGCACATAGCTGAATGCGAAGACTGGTGGCTTCATCACTACATAGCCGGAAAGGCAAAAGACTGGAAGGCCTGGCAATTTGACCAATACGACCATTTCGACCTCATGGAGAAGAAGATTCTGGAAGTTCAGGACGAGACAAGGAGGCTTGTGCGATCTATGGGAGGATCTGAACTCATGGTTAAACTAGAAGCGAGAAGCAGGATCTCAGGTACAGTCGTAAGTTGCACTGTTGAAGATCTGATCTTCCATGTGGGCACGGAGGAACTTTATCACCTAGGAGAAATCATAGGGGTTCTCTGGCAGGACGGAATCGAGCCCCCTCCGGTAGGCTACGTCTTCAGCTATCTGAAGGACCGAAGGTAGCACAAGTTACCGAGACAGAGACAGTGCGTTCGTGGAGGAGGCTGTCGACGTACTTCGAACTGGATATACTAGGGCTTGGGCCGGCCATCATCAGTCATCAAGTGAAATGGCGCAGCGAATCTCAGTTTGGAAATTACCTGTGAAATGAGAGAAAGTTACTTGGGGTAACATTTATAAGCCGCAGCTGTTACCTAAGGTAACGCAAAGACTGTTTGAACCCCAAAAGAGAGGTGAAAAGCAAATTGTCGCGTGATGAAGATCTGCCGGATTGGTTCAGGAGAAGGTGGCGCTTTCCATTCTTTGACGATCGGTTCTTCGAGGACATAGACAAGATGATGGAAGACATGTTCAAGGAAATGTCGAGTTTCGGGCCAAAAGACCTTGTCAGAGAAAGAAAGCTTCCAGACGGAAGTACCGCTAGAGAGATGGGGCCATTCGTCTACGGCTACTCCATGACCGTTGGCCCAGACGGAAAGCCTGTCATCCGAGAGTTCGGGAACGTAAAGCCATCTCTAAAGCGAACGCCATTCGGCGTAGCAAAGCCGAAGTTGGAGGTCAAGGAAGAGCGCGAACCTCTGGTTGACACAATAGTCAACGAAGAGACGGTCAAGGTTGTTGCAGAACTTCCTGGAGTAGAAAGATCAGACATCAACCTGCAAGGAACTGAAAACTCACTGACAATCTCAGTGAACACTCCAAGCCGCAAGTACCACAAAGAGCTAGAGCTTCCAGCAGAGGTTGACCCGGATACCTCAAAGGCCTCATACAAGAACGGCGTCCTCGAGGTGGTTCTGGACAGAACCAAGCCCAAGAGGAAAGGAAGAGAGATCAAAATCCAATAAGATCCCCACTTCCTCCCTATTCTTCTCCCTCCTTTGAAGCAGACTGGCTTGCAGACCACGCACTGTGTCCGTAAACCATACGTATCTTCATAAACAGACGTTCCACGTTTCTAGTCACCGAGTGGGTCGGATGGAAGAAGTCGAACTCGTGTTTCTGGGAACCGGAGGGGCCCGGTTCTCGACCATTACACAGAAGCGGCATACTGGAGGAATCAGGATCGTCAGACCGCTCAATCTTCAACTCGACCCGGGGCCCGGCGCCATAGTCTACTCAAACATGCTTGGGCTTGACCCGTCGAAAGTGGAAGCTGTGGCGGTCTCTCACTGCCATCCGGACCATTATTCAGATGCACAGGTCTTTGTAGAAGCCATGAGCCAAGGAGGCACAAAGCAAAGAGGAATCTTCATCGGCCCGAAGAGCGTCGTACGGGGGACCGAAGACTTCGATCCCTGTCTCACCAAGTACCACAGAAAACTGATCAGCCAACTCGTGGAAGTGCAGCCAGGAACCGAGATGCGAATCAGAGACACCAAGATATCTGCAACACGCGCCTATCACAGTGACCCCGACTCGATCGGATTTCGATTCTCATTTGGAACAGGAGAAATCGGGTACACCTCGGACACGGAATACCGCTCTGACATCCCTGAGCAGTATTCAGAGGTGAGGCTACTAATCCTGTGCGTACTGAGGCCTCATGGCAGCCCGTGGCGCGGCCACCTATGCACGGATGATGCAGTCCAGATCGTCGAGAAGGCCCGGCCGGAAATGTGTATCCTTACACACTTTGGGATGAGGATGATAGCAGCTGATCCGGCCAGTGAGGCGCGAAGAATAGAGAATGAGACTAGGGTCAGGACCGTTGCTGCCGAGGACAATATGCGCCTGTACATGGGCAAGGACTTGACAGTTGATCGCGCCCTCGTGCAAACATAGCAAACGCTTTATACTCAGAATCCATCCTTCACGATCGAAAGGTGCTGGAGAGTGTATCTCCGCCAAGTAGGATAGGCTGTATCTCTCATATCTCGATGCCTAGGAAGACAGCGAACACCGCTTTCCGTCGGTCATTATTGCAGAGGGCTTCTGGCGGCAATGGTAGACTCCATTATCTCTGCGAATGGCGCAACAGATATTCAGTAGATAGACATTCTACCGTGGACGACTACACCCACCGAACCGGTGATATGGATGACTGAGCCGAGACTCAAAGAGAAGCGATGGAACAGAAATATGGAGGCAACGATTGCACAGAAGTGGACAAGTGAAGGCCTCTACGGGTTTCACCTCAGAACGCGAAAGAAGATGTTCAGCATCGACACTCCTCCTCCGTATCCAAGCGGGAGACCGTGGTCAGTCGGAGCCGCAGCCCACTACTCACAGATCGACATGATTGCTCGAACCGCAAGGATGCAAGGACATGAGGTCTACTTCCCAATAGGCATAGACAGGAATGGGCTCCCTGTTGAACTCTACACGGAACGCCTGCACAACATCGACATTCATGAAACCCCCCGCGAAAGATTCATCGAACTGTGCAAACATTCTCTTGACGACCTCGAAGCCGAAATGATCGATACCATGAAGACCATGGGTCTAAGCGGCGACTTCGACCACTACTATCGGACTGATTCCGACGAATATCGCAGGCTAACCCAGACAAGCTTCATTCACCTGTGGAAGCGAGGATTGATCTATGAGGACACTAGGCCTAACAACTACTGCGTGGATTGTGGAACAACAATTGCAGATGCCGACATAGCATATGTAGAACTTCCGACCACCCTGTTCTACATTCGCTTCAAACTCAAAGAGAGGCAAGGAACTGTCACCATAGCAACCACCCGCCCTGAATTCCTATGCTCATGCCAAGCTGTCCTCGTTCACCCCGATGACAACCGTTACGGTCACCTACACAATCTACACTGCACAGTTCCCCTCTACGACAGAGAGGTCCCAATAATCCCGAATGCCGCCGCCAGACAAGAATTCGGAACCGGCGTCGTGATGATTTGCAGCTACGGTGACTCATCGGACGTGCGCCTCTTCAGAGAACTGAAACTAGAGGAAATCGTTGCAATAGATACGAAAGGCCAAATGACAGAGGCCGCTTCGAAATACTCAGGCCTGTTGATCGAGGAGGCTCGCAAACAAATCGCAAAGGATCTTGAAGACCAGGGACTCATTGAGAAGAAGGAGAACACGATGCACAGAACCCCGATATGTGATCGGTGCGATACTCCTGTCGAAATTGTTCCTATGAAAGAGTTCTATCTAAGGCAAATCGAATTCATTCCATCAATTCGAAAAATAGCCGGAGGAATGATCTTTCACCCTGAAGCTCACAAGCAGATTCTCTACAACTGGATAGACTCAGTGACCATCGATTGGCCGGTATCCAGAAGGAGGATCTACGGCACAGAGATTCCAATCTGGTATTGCAAAAACTGCGGAAAACCAAACATTCCAAAGCCCGGACGATATCACCAGCCTTGGAAGAACAATCCACGATTCCGAAACTGTCAGCATTGTGGCGTTGACAAGGGATTCACCGGCGAAGAACGAACATTCGACACATGGTTTGACTCAAGCATATCACCCCTGTTTGTCTCGGGGTACCTGCGATCCGAGAAGCTCCATCGCAAGACCTTCCCTGTGACCATCAGGCCTCAAGCCAAGGACATCGTGCGCACTTGGCTGTATTACACGATCCTGAGATGCCATCAACTGACAGGGAAGCCTGCCTTCAAGCACGCTTGGATCATGGGATATGGAGTCGACGAGTCGGGTGAGAGGATGAGCAAGAGCAAAGGAAACGTGGTGGATCCAATACCTCTTTTGGCGAAATACGGAGCCGACACGTTCAGATTCTGGAATGCAGCTGAGGCAAGCCTAGGGTCAGATTTCAGATGCTCAGAGCAGAGGATTGCAGGAACCTCCAAGTTCCTGACGAAGCTATGGAATCTTTCACGATTCATCTCATCATTTCCTCGACCCGTAGGAGCACGCCTCACGGCCAGCGATAGATGGATACTATCCGAACTAAACACACTTCAGAAGAGATGCCTCAGGGGCTACACAGACTTCAACTTCTTCGTTCCTTCAAACGAGGTCAGGGACTTCATCTGGAACCTTTTCGCTCCTCACTACGTGGAGATGGCAAAGGCAAGGGCATACAACACTGACCATGCATTCTCGAAAGAAGAACAAAGAGCCGCCTGGTTCACCTTACATCATTGCCTGCGAACTGTTCTCATCCTTCTAGCCTCGATCTGTCCGTATATGACGGACCACTTGTGGAGAAGCATGTACTCGCGTAGAAGCATTCACATCGAGCTCTTTCCACGGCCGAGCAGACGAACGATTAACAAGCTGGAAGAGGTGACAGCAGGTCTGGAGGAGTTCAACTCAGCCATCTGGAAATACAAGAAGGATCACGACATGGCCCTCAATCAGCCACTCGCAAAGGTCCACGCTAGCCCGAAACTAAGATTCATGATGAGGGACCTGAAGGCCATGCATCGAATCAAAGATCTGCGTTTCAGTGTTCCAAGCGACCAAGAAAAGATCGTCACGAGACAAGGAGAAACCTATATCGTTTCATGATCTCAAGAATGCCGCCACGCATGTAGACCAAGAGGATTCTGTTTCTACCTTCGAGGCTTCTCCTTCTTGCCACTCAAGAGAGCTGAAAGAGAGACACCGTTCACCTTGAAGACGCGGTACCTCGTTCCCGGAAGGTCTCCATATGCCTTACCTTCCGCCCCACCAATACCCTCAATATGAACCTCGTCATGCTCATCAACGAAGTTCAAAGCTCCGTCCCTCGGAAGAAAAGCCGTGATGACCTTGCCAGTTCTTATCAGTTGAACGCGCACACACTTGCGGACAGCGCTATTCGGTTGGCGGCATTCAACGCCCACCTTTTCTAAAACGATTCCCCGGGCCTGAGGAGAGCCTTGAAGGGGGTCAGCCTTGTAGTCCAACCCCAGCATCCTTCGTTTGAAGGGCGCATACTTCCATCGAAGCTTCTTTCTCGTTCTCCTCAACCTCCTTGCAGCAAACAGGCCCTTCGCAGCTTTTCCCATTCGATATCGCTCCGTAAACTCTTCAGGAGTCAGACAAGCGCTTTATTTATGCTTTTACACGTCTCATCAAACCTGACTAAGAACTCACATCAAAGACTTTTGAGAGTATTCTAGGAGAACAGAACTCATCGACCGACATCACTAACTGCATTTGGCCTCAAGAAGGTTTTCGCATTGAACTCGAAGTTCCGTTGAGCAATGAAACAAGCAAACTTTATAACCGTGCCCTTTTGCTAATAGCGTGAGTTTCCGATTTCCACGAGTGAAAAAGTTGTATGGCGGCTTTTTGCTTCGGAGGATTCTCCTGATTGGCGAAAAGGGAAAGGGAGAAAGAGTTCAACATCTTCCAGCATGAGCTGGTTCCCAAGCATGTACTTCTGAAGAAGAAAGATGCCGAAGAGATCTTGAGAAGATATCACGTGAGGCCGCATCAGTTTCCATACATTAAGGCTTCGGATCCAGCGTGCGAGGCGATCAACGCCAAGCCTGGAGACCTCGTCAAGATTACTAGGCGAAGCCCGACAGCTGGCGAAGCTGTGGCCTATCGCTACGTTATTGAAGACTGATTTTTGAGGGGATAGTTGTTGAGCATTTCTGAACAAGATTCTTGGTCGATGTTCCACAAGTTCTTCCGAGAAAAGGGGCTTGAAAGACAGCATATAGACTCGTATAACGACTTTATCGAGCGTGGCCTTCAAGCCGTAGTAGACGAGGTTGCGGAGATTCCGATAGAAACTGAAGAGTACAATCTCAAGATCAAGCTTGGGAAGATCGAGGTAGGTTCACCAAGAGTCATCGAAGTTGACGGATCTGAACGACGGATCTATCCTACCGAGGCGCGGGTCAGAAACCTGACATATTCTGCTCCTCTTCGCTTGGAGATGGTGCCCATCGTGGGAAACAGGGAGGGCCAAGCCGAGATGGTCTACGTGGGCGACTTTCCTGTGATGCTGAAATCAAGGATATGCCCTACTTCGAGACTGACTGCTGACGAAATCAAGGCGATAGGGGAAGACCCGCTCGATCCCGGTGGATACTTCATAGTCAACGGATCTGAACGCGTAGTCGTAACGCTCGAAGATCTGGCTCCAAACAGAATCCTCGTCGATGTTGAAAAGACAGGAGCGACTCCGACCTACAAGGCGAAGGTCTTCTCGACAACTGTGGGCTTCAGAGCGCGGATAGAGGTGACGATGAAGACCGATGGAGCCATCTACATCACAATGCCAGGAGTCCCAGCAGATCTCCCAGTAATCGTCATGATGAAGGCTCTAGGACTTGAGGAGGACGCGAAGATCGCGGAAGCAGTTTCACCGGACAGGAATACCCAGGATGAACTTGAATCATCGTTCGAAAAGGCAATCGGAATAGCAACAGAGAAGGATGCCCTGCTCTTCATTGGCAACAGACTGGCTCCGGGACAGGTGGACGAGTATCGTCTGAGAAAAGCAGAATCAGTAGTCGATCGGAACTTCCTGCCTCACTTGGGCACAAAGCCGTCGGACAGAAAGGAAAAGACTCATTTCCTGGCCGAGATAATCTGCAGAGTTGTTGAACTGAAACTCGGAAGGCGACAGGTGGACGACAAAGATCACTACGCCAACAAGCGACTGAGACTTGCGGGTTCTCTTCTTGCTGACCTTCTTCGGATAGCCTTCCGAAATCTCACGAGAGATTTGAAGTATCAGCTTGAGAGGATTACGATCCGGCGCCACATAGAACTCTCAATATCCAATGCTGTGAGGCCAGGCATAATCACGGAAAGAATCCAACACGCGATCGCCACTGGAAACTGGGTTCGGGGCAGAGTCGGAGTTACTCAGCTCCTCGATCGTACAAACTTTGCCTCAACATTGAGTCACCTGCGAAGGTTGCAGTCACCTCTCAGCAGAAGTCAACCCAACCTTGAGGCAAGGGATCTTCACCCAACGCACTGGGGGAGACTATGCCCCAACGAAACCCCTGAGGGCTCGAACTGTGGCTTAGTCAAGAACCTTGCATTACAGTCAACGGTCGCCATAGGAGTTGAGCCAAGAGAACTGGTCACCCGACTTCACAGGATGGGTGTGATTGCAGCTGATGAGGCAGACAAGAAGCTCAGGATGAACTCAGCGAAGGTCTTCGTCGACGGCATAATTGCAGGCTACTGTAGGGACCAGGAGGCTCTGGTATCTGAGATCAGGAAACTGAGAAGAGAGGGAAAGATCAGCTCAGAGGTCAATGTTGCCTACTATCCGGCAAGAACCCAAGATTCCAGAGATGAGATCTATGTCAACTGTGACGCTGGTCGAGTGAGGCGCCCCCTCGTCATTGTCGAGAACGGGAGAGCAAGGCTGACAGAGTCGCACATTGAGAAACTCCGTCGTGAAGAGATTCAATGGGAGGACCTGGTCAGAGAAGGGGTGATTGAATATCTGGACGCAGACGAAGAGGAGAACGCCCTAGTCGCTTTGGACCAGAGCAAGATCAATGCCAAAACGACGCATCTCGAAATAGCACCTTACACCATCCTCGGGATCTGCGGGTCGGTAATCCCATTCTCCGAGCACAACCAGTCTCCAAGGAACGCCTACGAATCAGCTATGGCTAAGCAAGCATTGGGCGTCTTCGCGACGAACCACTTCAACAGGACCGACTCTAGATCTCACCTGCTTCACTACGCTCAGAGCCCTTTGGTGAGAACGAAGCCCATGGAGATAATGGGGTTCGACGCGAGGCCCTCAGGCCAGAACTGCGTTGTCGCTGTGATGTCGTTCCAAGGATACAACATGGAGGATGCATTCGTCATCAACAAGGCATCTGTGGAACGTGGACTTGGAAGATCCTCCTTCTTCAGAGTCTATGAAGCTCAGTGTAGGCAGTATCTGGGAGGGCTCAGAGACAAATTCGAGACCCCAGATTCTGGGGTCAGAGGATATAGAGGAGACAGATACTACAGGCTTCTCGAAGAGGACGGAATCATCACAGTCGAGTCACCTGTGACAGGAAACGTGGTTCTGATAGGAAGGACGAGCCCCCCAAGATTTCTTGAGGAATACAGAGAGTTTGAAGTGAGAGGCCCGACAAGGAGAGACTCGTCAGTCTGCATGAGACCTTCCGAGTCAGGAGTTGTCGATTCTGTCTCAGTTTCTGATTCGATAGAGGGCAGCGAACTCGTGAAGGTCAAAGTGAGGGATCTAAGGATCCCTGAGTTAGGAGACAAGTTTGCATCCAGGCATGGCCAGAAAGGCGTTGTGGGGCTGCTCGTGCCCAGCGAAGACATGCCTTTCACAGAGGACGGAATAATCCCTGACGTAATAATCAACCCACATGCCATGCCGTCAAGGATGACCATTGGACAACTTGCTGAATCGATCGGAGGCAAGGTAGCTTCACTAAGAGGCTCACAGGTTGACGGAACGCCTTTCTCAAATGAAAACCTCTTTTCGCTGAGGGAGGCGCTCCTTAGACTTGGCTTCCAACACGGCGGAAGAGAGGCCATGTACAATGGAGTGACGGGCAAGAAACTGGTCGCAGACATCTTCATCGGCGTCGTCTACTACCAAAAGCTGCATCACATGGTTTCCGACAAGATGCATGCGAGGGCGAGGGGACAGGTCCAGATGCTCACGCGGCAGCCAACAGAAGGGAGAGCCCGCGGCGGAGGACTCAGATTCGGCGAAATGGAGCGAGACTGCCTAATCGGCCATGGCGCTTCAGCCCTTCTCAGGGACAGACTCCTCGAGGAGTCAGACAGAGCAATAGTACTGGTCTGTGAAAATTGTGGACTCCTAGGCTACTACGACATAAAGCAGAACAGGTACGTCTGCCGTGTTTGCGGAGATAAGGCAGTTATCTCTCCGGCCGCAATGTCATACGCCTTCAAGCTTCTAACACAGGAACTAATGGCGCTTGGCATCGCAGCCAGAATTGGACTGCAGGAGCGGGCCTGAGATGGCGGTTGCCGAGGAAGCCCGTAAGGTCATAGACGAGATCCGATTCTCGCTGCTGTCACCGAACGAGATTCGCAAGATGTCTGCAGTGGAGATTCAGACTGCAGACACCTATGACGAGGATGGTGTCCCTATTGTATCGGGCTTGATGGATGGAAGGCTGGGAACCCTTGAACCTAGGCAAAAATGCAAGACCTGTGGGAACACCGCCCTAGCTTGTCCAGGCCATTTCGGTCATATCGAGCTTTCTCAGCCAGTTGTTCACGTGAGCTTCGCTAAGCTCGTCCACAAGTTTCTTTCTGTTACATGCCGTGGCTGTGGAAGGATCCTCCTGAACAACGACAAGATCGAAAAGTACAGGCGCCAAATGGAGGAAGAGAAGAAGCGACTGAACATTGTTCCGGACATTTTCTTCGAGAGCGTTGCCAAAGACGCAAAGAAGTCTCAGGAATGCCCACACTGTGGAATGAAGCAATACATAGTCGAGCATGTCAAACCGACATCATACAACGAGATTGTTGAAGGAGGCGCGAGAAAACTCACCCCGAGCACCGTCAGGGAGAGGCTTGAGCGAATCCCCGACGATGACCTCAGACTTCTGGGAATGGATCCCAAAGCTGCACGGCCTGAATGGACGATCCTTCAGGTGCTTCCTGTTCCTCCGGTGAGTGTGAGGCCTTCTATTACGCTTGAGTCTGGAATACGTTCTGAGGACGATCTGACCCACAAGATGGTTGACATTCTAAGAATAAACCAGAAGCTTAGAGAAGCAGTTGAGTCAGGAGTTCCGGTGAACATAATCCAGGAACTCCACGACCTTCTTCAATATCACGTTACAACCTATATCGACAACGAGGTCTCCGGCCTTCCTCCCGCGAGACACAGATCAGGCAGAGCGCTCAAGACCATATGTCAGAGACTCAAGGGCAAAGAGGGCCGGTTCAGGGGAAACCTCTCAGGGAAGAGGGTTGACTTCTCCGCGAGAACGGTCATCTCACCTGACCCGAACATAGATATTTCAGAAGTCGGCGTACCGACAGATGTCGCAGCGAGGCTGACAATCCCAGAAAGAGTCACCGAGTGGAATATCGACGAAATGCGACGACTTGTAGAGAACGGGCCAGAGCAGTACCCGGGTGCACTTTACATTGTGCGTCCAGATGGAAGGAGAATTAGACTTGAATTCGTCGCGGAAAGAAAGACCTTGGCGGATAGTCTTCAGCCCGGTTTCGTCGTGGAGAGGCACATTCGAGATGGCGACATTGTTCTCTTCAACAGGCAGCCTTCTCTACATAGGATGTCCATAATGGCGCACAAGGTGAAAGTTCTGCCGTACAAGACGTTTCGACTAGATCCATCGGTCTGTCCTCCTTACAACGCTGACTTCGATGGCGACGAGATGAATCTCCATGTTCCTCAAGGAGAAGAGGCCCGTACGGAGGCTCGCCTTCTCATGGAGGTCCAAGACCAGATTCTATCACCTCGATATGGTGGGCCTATCATAGGTGCCATCACAGACCTTCTAAGCGCTGCTTATCTACTCACAAGCAACTCGACTTACCTCACAAGAGACGAGGTATCCAAGATTCTCACGGCTGCGGAATATGACGGACCCCTGCCCCAGCCGGACACTAGGAAACCCGAACCAATGTGGTCGGGCAAGAAGATATTCAGCCTATTCATCCCCAAGAAGATGAACTTCACGTTCAAGTCAAACGTCTGCAGAAGATGCGCTGAATGCAAGGAAGAGAAATGTCCCTACGACGCATACATTGTCATCAAGGACGGAGTACTCGAGCACGGAGTGATAGACAGAAACGCCATAGGAGCAAGATCCGAGAGTCTCTTCCACCGCATCGTGAAGGACTACGGACCAAGTGTTGGCAGAGACTTCCTTAACTCGATATCAAAGCTCCTAGATCGGTTCCTGACGATGAGAGGCTTCTCGTACGCACTCGACGAGCTGGACGTATCGCCCACAGTGAGAGACAGAATCAACAAGGCGATAAAGAACGCGGAGGAGAAAGTGAACGGACTGGTCGAAAGCTACAGAAAAGGCATGTTGGAGAGACTGCCAGGCCAATCACTCCAAGAGTCTCTTGAGATATACATAATGAACGAACTCTCCAAGGCAAGAGAGGAAGCCGGCGCGCTGGTGGACAGGTATTTCGGGATGGAGAACAGCGGAATCGTCATGGTCAGAGTCGGAGCAAAAGGATCAATGCTCAACATAGGCCAGATGGCCGCTTGCATTGGTCAGCAATCAATAAGAGGGAAGAGAATATTGCGAGGCTATAGGGACAGAGCACTATCGTCCTTCGAACCGAATGATGTAGGAGCCGAAGCAAGAGGTTTCGTATACTCGTCGTTCAGAGATGGCCTCGCCCCCGTGGAATACTTCTTTCACGCCATGGGTGGAAGGGAAGGACTCGTCGACACTGCGGTGAGAACTCAGCAGAGCGGATATATGCAACGCCGGCTGATAAACGCGCTCGAACACATCAGGGTTGAATACGACGGAACAGTAAGAGACTCTCGCGGAAACATAATCCAATTCAGATACGGAGAAGACGGTGTCGACACAGCGAAGAGCGACCATGGCAAGGCAGTGAACATCGAACGGCTTGTCGACAGAGTGAAGCTAGGCATCGGAAAAGGAGCCAAGGCATCCAGAAGCTATGCGCTCAAGAGGCTTCAGGCCAGATCTTCACAATTGCCCCGCCTCCTAGCTGCAGAACTGAAGCGAAACCTGCTTGAAGGCAAGCTAACGAAAAAGACGGTTGACGAGATCATCGACCAAGCGATCGAGGACTACAGAAGATCGCTGATAGAGCCGGGCGAAGCGGCCGGCATAGTGTCCGCCCAGTCGATAGGTGAGCCAGGCACGCAAATGACTCTCAGAACCTTCCACTTCGCAGGCGTGAGAGAACAGAATGTCACTCTCGGGCTTCCCAGACTGATAGAAATCGTCGACGCGAGAAAGATTCCATCAACGCCAATGATGACCGTGTACTTGGACAAGAAATGCAGACAGAACCGTGAAAAGGCTGAAGAGGTTGCCAGATTGATTACACACACAACCCTGAGAGATGTCGCAGCGCACATAGAGTCTGACATAACTAGGATGAGCATTGAAGTAGCTCTTGACTCTGAGAAGATGCGTCAAAGAGAGATCGCAATGCGCGACATAAGAGATGCGTTCAAGCTTCCATCTTGCGATGTCAAGATCGAGCGGACAAGAATCGAGATCAAGCCCAAAGGCATGGATATCTCTCAGTTCCGACGACTAGCGGGAAAGTTGCCGACTCTTCACATCAAAGGTCTCCCCGCTGTCAAGAGGGCACTTGTGATGGAACAGAAAGGAGAGTGGGTCATCAGGACTGAGGGATCCAGTCTTGAACAGGCCCTGAGTGTTTCCAGCGTCGATCCAACGAGAACCATATCAAACAACATCCATGAAGTCGCGATGACCTTGGGAATCGAGGCTGCCAGAGAAGTGATAGCTAAGGAGGCCTTAGGCGTCCTTGAAGAGCAAGGCCTTGATGTTGATGTCCGACACGTGATGCTTGTAGCGGATGCGATGACATCGTCCGGAGAGGTTCTACAGGTGGGAAGGCACGGCGTTAGCGGAGAGAAGGCAAGCACACTGGCCAAGGCTGCATTCGAGATCACTATTCCAACAATTGTTGACGCAGCGATGAGAGGAACAGCTGACACTTTGAAAGGAGTTGCAGAGAACGTCATCGTAGGGCAGCAGATACCAATGGGAACGGGTCTCATAGACATGTATATGTCCATGCCGGAAAGGTCGAGGAGATAATGGACGTAGCTAAGCAGTTGAAGATGGCTGTCAAGACCGGCAAGGTATCGTTCGGGTGCATGGAAGCCCTCAAGGCAGCCAGAAGCGGGAAGGGAAAGTTGATTGTCTTGGCGTCGAACTGCCCAGAGTCAACAAGATCCGCAATCCTCCACGGCTCCAAGCTCTCGGAGCTTCCCGTATACATCTACGCAGGCTCCAGCACCGACCTAAGAACTGTGTGCGAGAAACCGTTTCTCGTCGCTGCATTGACGATTCGCGAGCCAGGCGACTCTGAGATACTGAAGGTTGTTGAAGGCAGAAATGTCATCAGCTAGAATCAAACTCACAGGCGACGAGATGAAATGCATCGCGCTGTTCGAGAGCATTACAGGAGCAACAGCCAAGGACTGTCTCATCGACGAGAAAGGAGAGAGAATAATATTCCTAGCAAAGCAAGGAGAGATGGGCCTTGCCATCGGCAGAGCTGGAAAGAACATCCAGACCCTGAGGAAGATGACTGGACGCCAAGTCGAGGTTGTTGAACAAGCCGACACGCCTGAGCAACTGATCAGAAACGCGCTAGCTCCAGCGAAAGTAAGAGAGATTAGGATTACAGAGAAGCCTGAGAGGAAGATCGTTGTTGTGGAAGTCGAGCCGAGAGACAAGGCGCTGGCGATAGGCAAAAATGGTCGGACGATAGACAAGACCAGAATGCTTGCTAAACGGTACTTCCAAGTTGACCATGTTATAGTAACATAGCTCTCGCAGTGGTATGCTATACTACTTTTTCTCTTTCCTCGCGAAGAGTTCAACTGCTGCAAGGAATTCGTCCATCTCAGTGTCTGTGTGAGCCGTCGAGATCGCGCAGTGGACAAGTTCAGGCGTCAAGCAGAATATTCCTTTATCCAATAGGAAGTACATCAACCTCTTTGACAGTTCCCTATCTCCTGTATCAACAGCTGCAACATCCTTAATCGGAGCCTTTGTGAAATGGCAGCCGAAGATCGATCCGATGCCCGTCGTCTGGAAATCCAAGCCTGCGCGCGCCATTATGTCCGCAAGACCCGCACGCATTTTCGCGCCCATCCTGTCTATCGTCGGATATACTGATCCATCTTCTAGGATCTTCAGTGTCGCCAGTCCGGCAGCCATTGAAACTGGATTTCCAGTGTGAGTTCCACCGTGGAACGACCATTCCGAGCCCTTGTATTTCATATGATCCATCCTTTCCATCACGTCTGCTCTGCCAGTGATAGCACCGATGGGGAGCCCTCCTCCAGCGATCTTTCCCAAAACAGTCAGGTCAGGTCTAATGCCGTAGACTTGCTGGCCTCCGCCCGGCGCCAGCCTGAACCCAGTGATGACCTCGTCGAAGATTAGCAAAATGTCTTCTTCCTGACAGAACTCTGCCAGTCCCCTCAAGAACTCTCTCTCCGCCGGGATCATGCCTCCAGCGCCCATAACGGGCTCAACCAGAATACATGCCAACCGCTTTCCCTTCACACGCTTCCTCACTCCATCCAGATCGTTGAAGGGAAGGACAACGGTATCTGCGAGAGAACCAGGCGTCAGACCACCCGAAGGCAACTCTTCGAACGGGGGCTTCATAGCTACATGCAGCGGGTCGTAACCACCGTGCCAGTTACCTTCGAATTTCCCGATCCCTGTCCTGCCTGTATATGTTCTAGCTAGCCTAACTGCATACATGTTTGCTTCAGTGCCTGAACCAGCAAACCTGATGAGCTGGGCCGAAGGCACCATCCTCACGATTTGTTCCGCAAGCTTCGCTTCAAGTTCATGCGTGACTCCATAATGAAAATCCTTCTCAACCTGCTCCTTGACAGCTTCCACAACCTTCGGATGACGATGCCCCAGAATCAAAGCAAAATGGGCGCACCAGTAATCCGTATACGTGTTGCCGTCAATATCAAACAGTTTGCTGCCCTTCGCATTGGTTACGCAGAACGGGTAGGGTTCTATGAATCGGATCTTGTATGAGACACCCGCCGGGAAAAGCTTCTTCGCCCTCTCATATGCTTGCTTTGAACGAGAAGTCTTTCGCAGGTATTGTTCACTCATTATGAGTTCGACCTTCGACATCGGGTTGCCCAGAAATGTCTATCTATTAGGTTAAGCCTTTCGGAAAGCCTGCAGACTTCTCTATTCCACTCGCTCGAACTCCTCTCTCGGCGCACCACAAATCGGACATGTCCATCCTTTAGGTAGATCACTGAATTTGGTCCCAGGGCCTATTTGTTGCTCCGGCAGTCCGTTCGTCTCGTCATAAATCCAACCACAGACCCGGCATCTCCACTTCAATCAGATCCCTCTGCAAGCCTCAAGCTAGGACGGAAGCTTATATTGTTGGATGTAGACTTGGAGTTGGTTTGATGGCGATGTCGGCAACCAAGGAGAGAATCGAGAAGGCCCTAGAGGAGCTGAGACCAAACCTTCAGGCAGACGGAGGCAACATAGAGCTTATTGATGTAAGAGAGGGTGTGGTGAAGGTGAAATTGACCGGGGCCTGTGCCGGATGCCCAATGTCCCAGATGACCTTGCAGTGGGGAGTCGAGCAGTTTCTGAAGAAGAAAGTGCCGGAAATTCAGAAAGTCGAATCTGTTAAGTAGGACCCGAACTCGGAAGAAGTAGCAGAAATATCCGAGCCTGCATCTAGCAAGTAGGCATCCAGGCGAAACGAATACGGGGGCTTGTCAGAGACAAGATTGTTCCTCGAAGACCTTTCTCGCTTCAGCAATATGGTCGTTGAGCGCCCAGTCTTGATGCTCTGTCGGCTGCACACCTGCAGAGAGGTGAAGCTCTCTTACGGCAGGTTTCTGCAGAGTACGATCACAGCTCCAGACTGCCGGCCGCACCGAAGCATTTACCTTGGGAATTGGACACAGCTAGGCATGGAACCCGAGCATGGATGCTGGATCACTCGTTTCGCAAGTACTCACTCTCGTAGGAAGTAGTGTTACCGAGCAGGTGGAGGAGAGGATAAGAGAATTCAAGATCCTTCACTTGAAAGGAAGCGAAGACTGGTTCTCCGAACTCTGCTTCTGCATTCTCACGGCCAATTCCAGCGCGAAGCTGGGAATAAGTATTCAGAAGACAATCGGTCTTGAAGGCTTCCTCAGACTTCCTGAAGATGAGCTGACGAGGATTCTGAGGCGACTCGGCCATAGATTCAGCGAACGAAGAGCCAACTTCATTGTTCGGGCTCGGGAGTTCAGTAACATCAAAGACATCGTGGCTAGCTTCACAGACGAGATGCAGGCCCGAGACTGGCTTGCTGAGAACGTGCTAGGTCTTGGGTACAAGGAGGCCAGCCACTTTCTGAGGAACGTCGGATATGACGACGTCGCCATTCTTGACAGGCATGTACTCAGGACAATGTGTGAGAACAGAATAATCAATGAGATTCCGAAGGGGCTTACAAGAAGCAAGTACTTGGAGATTGAATCCAAGCTACGAGATCTCAGCGCTCAGCTGGGCATGCCTCTATCCAAACTCGATCTCTACGTCTGGTACATGAAAACTGGTCACGTACTGAAATGAAGGAAGCCCTCAGGTTAGAGCATTTCTCGGCCCAGACGAACCTTGTTGCCACGAGCGTCCTTGATAGGCCTACGAGCAAGACCCAACGCAAGAGACTAATCTCACCGACTCCTTTGCCTACATGGTCCAAGGAGCTCTGTCGTTGCCAGCCAACTTGACCGCACAGGCAAAAGGGCTATGGAATAAGGCCATTCAAGCTAAGACCACAGAAGAAAAGGCAAGAGCACTTCAAGAGTTTCTCTCGGCTGTTCCAAAGCATAAGGGCAATGAAAGGCTGCGAGCGCAGGTCAAGCGCAAAATTGCGGTCCTGAGGCTTGAGGCAGTTGAGCAGAAGCAGAGAAGAGCGGGTAGAGGTGGTGTCGACTGGTTCATCCAGAAGGAGGGAGCTGCTCAAGTCGCTCTGACCGGTCAGACAGGTGTAGGCAGGAGTAGTCTGCTTTCGGCTTTGACCAATGCAAGTCCCGCTATTGCAGGACATAGATTCACGACAACGCGCCCTGTTCCAGGCATCATGAACTTTGAAGACCTGCAAATCCAACTGGTAGAAGCTCCGGCGCTAGTTGAGGGCGCTGCTGACGGGGCGGCGTGGGGACTTCAGACTCTGGGACTTGCCAGGAACGCGGATGGCATCATAATCGTGCTCGACCTGTCAGAGAGTCCTCAGAGTCAACTTCAGATGGTTCTCGGAGAACTGGAGGGCGCTAGGATCTCACCTAGGAAACCTAGGTCTCACATACAAGTGACAAGACCCAAGGGGAGCAGCGGAGTTCACGTAATGGTTTCGGGGCATCTAGTCGACTGCAATATTGAAGACCTGCATAAGTTGCTGAAGGAGTACGGCGTGAGCAATGCGACAATCCGAATAGGCGGAGAAGCTCGTCTGAACGATGTCGAAGACGCACTGTTAGAGAGCACTGCGGCCTACAAACCAACTCTGATAATCGCTAACAAGCTAGATATGCCCGGGGCAAGAGAAAATCTTGAAGAGCTGCGGCGAGCCACAGCAGATCTGCCACTGATACCGGTCTCGTGCATTACCGGTGAGAACCTTCATCAGATAGGGTGTGCGATATTCGAATCTCTTGGAATAATCCGTGTCTATACGAAAGAGCCGAATAATGATACACGTTCCGCTAAGCCCTTTGTCATCCGTGCAGGATCCACTATTGCTGAGCTTGCCAAGAGGATTCACACAGAACTACATGATAACTTCCGATTTGCAAGAGTCTGGGGTTCCACGGCCAAGTATCCGGGAGAAAGGGTTGGGCTCGGACATGTTCTCGGAGACCGAGATGTTGTCGAGATTCATGCGAAGTAGATAACGACTAGAGATCAAGCCTTTGCAGATATATTGCCGGAATGAAATGTGAGAGATACACATCCCCAGCATTGAAAAACTGAATTCCTTCTTTGTGGGCGGTCAAGGCGTGAATTCTGTACACAACTGGGTTGTGGTCTCGACGCTTTCCGACAGTCAATGCCTCCTCGACGCTCCGAGACAGGTGGACAAAGCCCCTGCGTACTGGCAGCAATCCGGAACGCTCGATGCTGCTCGAAAATCGTCTTGCAGTTCCGTGAAAGAGATACTCTGGAGGGACTACGGACTCGTAAGCCATCATTCGGAGAGCTGTGTGACCGTAGGGGGCTCTGATTCGACCGTCTCTGATCTCGAATCTTCTCCGAGGCGATGATGCGATCAGGTTCAGGAGGTCTTCCTTTCTCACCCACTTCCACCTCGATTCAGTGTTTATGGCTGCAAGAAGCGAATCCAAAGATACGAACCCGCAGTGATCTAGGACCAGGCCGAATTCCTGAGGGGCATGTCTCAAGACGTATGAAAGAAAGCGACTGAGAGATTCAAATCTGTTCGAAACCATCTCGCCTTTCAATCAAACATGACCATGTTTGCCTCGAAAAACTTTTGGATATAGAGGACGTAACTGGTGATAGGATTCAGAATTGATATTCGAGCAAATCCGTGCGCCAACGTCTGACAATTTCACATACCTCATCGGCAATGAAGACAGTCGTGAAGCATTGATTGTTGATCCTACGTTGCCAGTCTCTCTATTGATATCGATCATCGCTAGGCACAAGGCGGAAGTGAAGTACATAGTAAATACTCACGAACATCGAGACCACACCTCAGGGAACGCTGAACTTGTGAGCATCACAGGTGGAAAGATCGCAGCGCACACCAACTTCAGACAACACAAGGATGTTGCCTTGAAAGACGGCGACATCCTTAGACTTGGACGACTCGAAGTCAACGTTCTGCACACGCCAGGCCACTCGCCGGACAGCATTTGCCTACTGGTTGAAAAGAAGCTTCTGACAGGAGACACTCTCTTCGTCGGAGAGTGCGGAAGAACCGATCTCCCAGGGGGAGACTCGGCAGAACTTCACGTGAGCCTGTTCGGGAAGATACTGAGGCTTGAAGATGACATCGTGATCTATCCAGGCCATGATTACGGCACAAGACCATTCTCAACACTAGGCCTTGAGAGGAAATCTAACTACACGCTTGCGCCGAGAACTCGACAGGAGTTCATTGAATTCATGTCAGAGCCGTAGTCCACTGGATACGAAATGCTTATTGCAGCATCACACTTACCAGTGCGAGTCTCATGCATCGAAGCGAGTCGAAGAATCCAAGATGATTCAGCTAATTGGGCTTGCCATCGCCTTCACTTTCATAGTTGTTCTCACCGCAAAGCGGGTCAATACGGCTCTTTCTATAATAGTTGGGGCGATAGCCCTTGCAATCTCATATGGAGCATCAGTGCAAGACTTCATCCGCTTATCTATCCGAGCCATGGAAGATCCGCAAACAGTAAGCCTCACCTTACAAGTCACGGTCATTGGAATACTAGGCTATTGCATGAAAGAAACGAAGCTCATCGACGATCTGATAGCAGGCTTGAAGACGATTCTCACCACCAAGACCTTGGTCGCAGTGATCCCAGCAATCGTCGGTTTGATGCCGATGCCAGGCGGCGCTCTGCTGTCAGCGCCTTTGATCGATGAGGAGGCCAACAAGCTGAAGCTGACTCCTGAAAGGAAAGTCGCGGTCAACATAACGTTCAGGCACATATGGTTCTACGTGTTTCCACTCTCATCCACACTGATCCTGGCATCAGGACTGGCGGGCATTGGGCTCTACCAACTAATCCTCATGCAGATTCCATCATTTCTCCTTTCGATAGTTCTAGGATATGTCCTATTCATTCGGCGACTCGACTCTGATCCGGACCATGAAACTGAAAGAAACTACAAAGACGTGATCAAGGGACTTGCTCCAATTCTGATTGCCGTTGCACTCAACCTGGTCGGACTTCATCTGGCAATCTCGGTAGGCTTGGGAATCGTGGGCTCTCTTCTGATCAAGAAGACGAGGCCGCAGAAAGCTGTACAGCTTCTCTGGGAAGGCATCCCTTGGGGCCCAGCCCTCTCAATAGTCGGCGTTGTGATCTTCCGCTGTGTGATAGAGGACTCAAAGGCTATCTCCCTACTGTTCGGCATCTTGAAGGAAGCTAAGGTGCCTCTCATAATATTCGCGACCATTCTCCCTCTCATCATAGGAGCGGTCTCAGGTCTTGCCATAGCAGGTGCAGGAATATCTGTACCGTTTGTTCTTCCCCTTTTCGGAACAGCAGCCCCTGCGCTTGTAAGTATCATCGTGCTTAGCACCTACGCGGGCTACTACATTTCGCCGCTTCACCTGTGCCTCGTGCTGTCCAACCAATACTTCAAGGGAAGAATCCAACGGGTATATCGTCTTTGGATTCCTCACACTTTGATCGTCTGTGGGACTGGAATACTCTTCGACGTGCTTGTCCTGCTCAAGTGATCATAGAAGCCATCTGCAAGCCAGCAGAGTTGGATGATCTCATAATTCAGATCTCAGAAGACTTATATAACGTCCGGCGATCTCGTAGTCCCCACAACAGTGGAATCACATGTCATCAAGAGAGTTCAGACATATCGTTCGACTCATGGGAGTCGACCTTGATGGCTCAAAGAAGCTAGTCTACGGACTGACTAAGATTCGCGGCATAGGCGTAAGCCTCTCCAGCGCAATAGCGAGAGCTGCCGACATGAAGCCTGACGCTAGAATCGGACAACTCTCAGAAGAGGAAGTCGACAAGATCGAAGATGTCATCTCGGACCCCTTGAAGTTCGGAATTCCATCGAGGCTTGTTAACAGGAGAAAGGACGTAGAGACAGGCAGAGACTTGCACTTGGTTGGCCCAGATCTCGCGCTCAGAGTGAAGACAGACATAGATTTCATGAAGGACCAGCGGACATGGAAGGGAATAAGGCATTCTTTGGGATTGAAGGTGAGAGGCCAAAGAACCAAGACCACCGGTAGGAGCGGCAAAGCTGTTGGAGTCAAGAAGAAAGCTGCGATAGCCGCTTTGAGAGCTGCACAGGCCGAGAGGACGGAGAAGGGTTAGGACAATGGGTGATCCAAAAAAGCAGAGGAAGAAATACGAAACCCCCCGTCATCCTTGGAGACTGGCTCAGATTCAAGATGAACTGAAGCTTATTGGGGACTATGGCCTGAGAAACAAGAGGGAGCTCTGGCGATACAAGACTGAAATCTCGCGAATTAGAGGGATGGTAAGATCACTTCTCGCTAAGACTGAGGAGACACGCTCGAAGACCGAGAAGGACATTCTACTAAGCTTGAAAAGACTAGGCATCCTGTCTGAAGATGCAACACTGGACAACGTGCTTGACCTCAACGTTACTAGTCTCTTGGAGAGGAGACTTCAAACGGTCGTGGCAAGAAGTGGAATGGCCAAGTCTATGCATCACGCTAGGCAACTCATTTCTCACGGACATGTGTCCATTGGAGGAAAGATTGTAACCGTTCCAGGATACATGGTAAGAGGCGACCAGCGACCTGATGTCAGACTTGTCCCATCAGCAGCTACCGGAGGACGAGAATCACCAAGGAAAGGCAGGTAGACGCCGCCACATTCCTCTCAGACTATTCCTTCCCCGTGACCTTGTTCTCGCTCAGAAGTCTCTCAACGCCAGAAGCTATTGTTTCCAAGCGTGAGCCGGACATCTGCTTCTGAATCATCCTAGCAATGGTTTCTTGAACCTCGCGCGGCCCTTGAACGCCGTACAGAGTATGATAGGTTCTTCCTCGAGGAATCTGGACGGCTCTCTCCCCGCTTGCCGAAAGGCCAACTCCCGGAAGTAGCGGGGCTCTGCCTCCAGTCCCGACGCCGGCTCCTATTCCTGCAGATGCTGAATCCTCGCCTAACCCGAAGCCGGAGGCCGTTACTGGAATGACTGTTCCGAAGTTGAGAATGCGTCCGATCAGGCCTTGCACCAGGGCAAGATCATTTATCTTGTCATACGTGAGCTGCCGCGAATCATACGATATGAAGTTCCTCTCGGTGATGAGGCGCAGGTTTGTAATGTAGTAGTTGTGTCCCCTTCTGTAGAACTCTGTTAAAGAGAGGCCAGTGAAACCAGAAATGACTAGAACCCAGAAGTGAATCTCCAAAGGCATCTTGAAGTACTCAGTAAGTATCGTTGCGACTAGCGCAACGGCACCAAAGGCAAGGAGCGAAGTCACCCTGATATAGATAAGGCCGACAATAATCGCTACGCCGATTAGCATGCCCCACAGGATCAGAATATTAGCCACATTGTACTGTTGAAGAAATGGAATGGATACCCGCAACTTGAACCCCGCGACCAAGACATACAGTTGTCTCAGAAGATATCCAAGAATGATCAAGAGCCCTGAAACAGCGAATAGATGCCAGAATGCCAAAGGATGCGGCTTCAGCTTCATGACTAGTTGCTCGCCTGGAAGCGGCTCAGCCTTTGTCACTGAATCTTCACAACTTGACACCAAGAGAAACAGCTGATCTAGCTTTTGCTCAACTACATGTTAAACATTGAGCGACCCATGAAGCCTTTGCAGACATGTGTTGGCCGATTTAGCGTCTTGGCTCTCAGAGACAGAAGCTTCCATGTAGGCTTTGCAGAGTTAGCTCTTGATATATCTGACACTCATCTGTCTGAAAGAACAACTGGTATCTGACGGGGAAAGTCCAGAGATGACCAATCAATGACTGTAAGTGTTGAAGGCGTCATCGTTGACCTCGACGGGACTCTCCTGACGATTGAGAAGCGATTTCACAAAGTCTTCAACGACATCCTCATGAGATTCGGCAGGGAAAGGATCTCCCGACGAAGTTTCCTGCAGAAGTTCCACAATAATCAGCTTTACCATCTTCCCTTTGGACAAGGGAGACACAACGCTCTGAAGACCAAGAGGTTTTGGAAAGCCTTCCTGACATCATACGGTCAGAGACAATATGCAAGATACTCACGTCCGATCAAAGGAGCTGGAGAAGCCATAGAAGATGTTAGAAGACACGGAATCCAGATCGCAGTGATAACAGGAAGAGCATGTTGTCCAAGCGCAGTTGCGAAGGAACTAGGAGACATGGGCATCCGCAAGCACGTAGATGTCATCGTAACAAAGGCGACTGCTCTTCGATCGGCCAAACTCGATCAGATAACGTCTAGATGTGCGGAGCTGCAAGAGGCGCTGAAGCGGCTTGGGTTAGTGGCTCCGAGATGCGCTTTCGTCGCTGATTATGTCGAAGACATACGGTCCGCGAGGCCACTAGGAATCGTCACAGTCGCCGTACTGACAGGGTCATCCTCACTTACTCTGCTCAAAAGAGAGAAGCCAGACTACATAATTAGAAGCATCCGTGAGTTGCCCCGCCTCTTGGGAACTCCGCACTGGAAAGGGGGGCCATAAGCCAGCAAAAGGCCCTAGCACATCTCCGTGAACACGTTAGAGCCTTCTCCACCGAAACTCGTTGAACAGTCTCTGTTGAAGCTCAAATAACGTTTAAATAGAGTTCGGGCTTTCATCCGCAGAGCAAAACTACCGATAGATGCTGGGAATATGCAGGTTGAAGTGCTTGGCCGGGACAAGGATTCAATCAAGTTCATGATAAAAGGTGTCTCGCCAGCTTTCTCGAATGCTCTCAGACGAGCCATGATTGCAGAAGTCCCGGCGATGGCAGTGGAAGACGTGATGATAGTTGAGAACTCATCGGTCCTTTACGATGAAGTATTGTCTCACCGGCTGGGACTTGTTCCTCTCACAACGGATCTGGACTCGTACGTGTTACCTGAAGAATGCAGCTGCAAAAGCGAGCTGGGCTGCAATCGGTGTAGGGCAACACTGTCACTTGAGTCTGAGGCCGCCGATGAATCAAAGTACGTGTACTCAGGGGAGATGAAGGCTGAGAACCCGGAAATCAAGCCCGTAAGCGACATGATCCCTATTGCCAAGCTTGCCCCAGGCCAGAAAATCAGGCTTGAGGCGTATGCAAGGCTTGGGCGTGGTGCCGAACATGCGAAGTGGCAACCCGTATCGGCTGCCGCGTACAAGTATCTTCCGAGGTTGTCGGTAGACCAGAAGAGGTGTAACGGATGCGAGGAGTGTGTCAAGTTCTGTTCGAAGTCGATCCTTGCAGTCAGGAATGGCAAGGTCGTCGTCGAGAGAGAGATCGACTGTACTCTGTGTCGTGACTGTGAAAAGCATTGTCCTCAGAAGCCCCCTGCGATAAGAGTTGGATGGGACGATCAGGCATTTGTCTTCTCGGTGGAGTCTACGGGAGCCCTTGCTCCCGAGAGAATCGTTGAGGAAGCAGCAAAGATTCTTACAAAGAAAGCGGTAGAGATGCGCAAGAGACTTGAGAAAGGTTGACCGCCATGTCCACAGATCTTGTGTTCATAGACGCATCGAATCACATCCTTGGAAGAATCGCGAGCATTGCAGCAAAGCAAGCGCTTGAAGGACGCAAGGTAGTCGTTGTCAATGCTGAGAAAGCGGTCATAGCTGGGCGAAGGCAGAAAACCCTCAGTGATGCCCGACGTAGGCTTAGGACGAGAACATTCGCCTCTCAAGACAAAGCTCCAGTACACCCTAGAAGACCAGACATGTACTTCAGAAGGGCGGTCCGAGGAATGATCCCATGGAAGAAGCCTAAGGGCAAGGCCGCCTTCAGGAACGTGAAGGTCTTCATCGGCGTGCCTGACGAGTACGCCAATAAGCCACTGCAAAGATTTCTCGACGCCGATGCCTCAAAACTGCGTTGCCGATATGTCACGATCGACGAGCTGTCAAAGGAAATAGGAGGCGGAAAGCGGTGAGCGAGAAACGCAGAATAGTTTTGGCTACCGGGAAGAGAAAGACAGCCATAGCGAGGGCAATCATCAAGCCTGGAAAAGGGAGAGTGACGATCAACGAGTTCCCGCTGGAAGCATATGGCCAAGAGATAGCAAGAACGAAGATCTATGAACCATTGTTGTTGCTTGGCGACAGAAGCAAAGCCATGGACATCTCTGTCAGCGTGGCCGGAGGAGGCGTGATGGGGCAGGCCGAAGCGACAAGAACCGCGATTGCAAGAGGAATCGCCGAATGGTCACGAAGCGCGGAGGTACGCCGTCTCTTGACACGTTATGATCGGTCAATGCTTGCCGGAGATCCGAGAAGATCTGAGCCGAAGAAGTTCGGCGGGCCAGGAGCGAGGCGAAGAAAACAGAAGTCATACAGGTGAGGCAAAGTGATAGTTCCTGTGAGATGCTTCACATGCGGCCGGCTCATAGGCGACAAATGGCATGAATATGCAAGGAGAGTTAAGCAAGGAGAGGACTCTCGCAAGGTTCTCGACGAGCTGGGTATGAAGCGGTATTGCTGCAGAAGAATGATGATCTCTCATGTCGAGATCATAGACGAATTTCTGTCCTACACTGAACTTGCACACAAGAAGCGTGCACACATGGCTTGGGGGCAAACCCCTTGAGCGCCTCAGTGATCAAGAATGTCAAGGGCTGGAAAGTCTTCGACAGCCGTGGTAGACCTACCATAGAGGTAGCTGTGACAACAGGCACAGGATATGGCGAGGCCACAGCACCCTCCGGACTAAGCCGTGGAAGATGGGAAGTCGAGCAGTACCCACCTGGTGGCGTCGACCAAGCAGTCAAAATCGTCGAGAATGATCTGGCATCGAAACTGATCGGCCGGAACGCAAACGACCAAGGATCAGTTGACAGGCTGCTTCACGAAATCGACGGAACTTCAAACTTCAGCAAGATAGGCGGGAACACTGCCTACGCTGCTTCTGTTGCGACTGCTCTTGCGGCTGCCGATTCCGGTGAGATCCCTCTTTTTGAGCACCTCTCTTGTTCTCCGACACCTGAACTGCCGTTGCCTCTGGGAAACGTGATTGGCGGAGGCAGGCATGCGCGAGCCTCAAGGACAGACATCCAAGAATTCCTGATTTTACCTGTCGGAGCAGAGGCCTTTTCCGAAGCAGCTGAAGCTAACGCGAAAGTGCACACCGAGATCGCCGCGCTTCTCGAAACGAAAGGAAAACCATCTATCGGTAAGGGAGACGAGGGTGCCTGGATTGCAGATCTGACAACCGAAGAGGCTTTTGATGTCGTTCGAATGGCGTGCCAAAACGTTTCGGACCTTGCAGGCATAGAAATAGGAGTTGGTGCGGATATGGCTGCCTCAACCCTTTGGGACGAAAGGGAAAACATCTACACATACGATAGAGACAGCAAGCGACTCAATGAAGAACAACAGTTCGAGTTTGTGGCCCTTCTCATTGACAGATATGACCTTGTCTACTTAGAAGACCCGTTTCACGAAGAATCGTTTGAGTCTTTTGCAAAACTCACAAGGGAAGCCGGCGACACTCTGATATGCGGCGACGACCTTTTTGTCACGAACTTGGCAAGATTCGAGAAAGGTAGGAAAATGAAGGCCGGAAACACTGTCATGATCAAGCCCAATCAAGTGGGAACAATCACTGATGCGTGTAGAACAGCCCGAGAGGCAAAGCTGTCAGGTTACGCCACCGTGACCTCGCATAGGTCAGGTGATACTGCGGCTGCTGAGCTGGCACATCTCGCCCTAGCATTCGAAAGCCCCATAATAAAGACAGGCGTCGTCGGAGGAGAAAGAGTGGCAAAGATAAATGAACTAGTGAGAATAGAGAACGAGCTCGGTGGAAAAGCTCGAATCGCCAAGATCAAAACGTAGAGTGAGTGCGATTGACAATCGAAGATAAGGAGCTGATGCCGAAGGCTGAAGGTCTGTTGTTACCACTGGAGGAACTCTTGGCAGCTGGCCTCCACATAGGGACTAGAATAAAGACCGGTGATATGGAGCAGCATATATTTCGCGCCAGGCCTGACGGTCTCTTCATACTAAATATCGGAAACACCGATCAGAAGGTGAGGCTTGCGGCCAGGTTCTTAGCTAGGCTCGACCCCTCAAGAGTCATGGTGGTCTCATCGAGATTGTATGGAAAGACCCCGGTCGAGAAGTTCTGTGAATTGACGAAATGCGTTCCCGTAGTGGGGAGGTTCATGCCGGGCCTCCTCTCGAATCCACTCCAACCCAAGCATACCGAGCCGGAACTAGTCATTATCACGGATCCGAGAGCTGACTGGCAGGCGATAAGGGAGGCGTCATGCGCTGGGGTTCCTGTCATCGGACTTGTCGATACTGATAATGTGTTTAGTGGGATCGACTTGGCGATTCCGGTCAACAACAAGGGTCGACGAGCGCTCGCCATGGTGTATTGGCTTCTTGCCAGACAGGTTCTAAAAGAAAGAGGCGAACTTCCTCCTGACGAAAACATGCCAGCCACGATAGATGATTTCGAAACCAAACTGGCAACTATCCCTACGAGAATAGGTGAAGAGACCTGAAAGTAAGGCGCCCTGCCCAAGCAGGTTCGTTCTATCCTGCGGAAGGGGCGGCCTTGCTTTCGCAAATAGAGAAGTGCTTTCTGCACAGGCTCGGACCTGGCAAGCTGCCGAAGCTGCAGGAAAAGGCTGAGAGGAAGATAGTCTCCGCGGTTTCTCCCCACGCCGGATACGTATATTCTGGTCCTGTGGCCGCGCATCTATATTCAGAGTTGGCATCAGACGGACTTCCTGACACCGTCATTATCCTCGGTCCCAACCATTACGGTGTCGGGACAGGTGTCTCGGCCATGGTTGAGGGAGTCTGGGAGACGCCCTTGGGTGAAGTCGAAATAGACTCGACAGTCGCGAGGCAGATATGCAAGAACTCAGAGATCATAGATATTGACGAATCGGCTCATATTGGCGAGCATTCCATTGAGGTGCAGTTGCCCTTTCTGCAGTATATCTACGGGAATCGATTCAAGTTCGTTCCGATATCGATGATGATGCAGGATTCAGAGACAAGCAGAAGCGTAGGCGAATCGATCGCGAAGAGCAGAAACAGCCGGGACATGCTAGTGATAGCGTCATCAGATCTATCTCACTACGAGTCTCAGAAGCAAGCAGAAACAAAGGACAGACTTGTAATGGACACAATTCTCAAACTTGACGAGGAAGAGCTTTTGCGAGTAGTAGAACTGGAGAACATATCAATGTGTGGATATGCACCAGTATCATCCGCAATCGTTGCTGGGAAACTTCTTGGAGCAACATCCGCGAAGGTAGTCTCATATCAGACGAGCGGCGATATTACCGGAGATTATGGACAGGTTGTGGGCTACCTGTCGGCCAAAATAAGCAAATAGTCTCGATGACATCTACTAGGCTGATCCCACGATCTTGCGATTGAGGATTCAGGCGAGAAGTTGAAAAGTTACGCCCTTGCGCCTGCGAAAGTCATCCTTACAGGAGAGCACTTCGTTGTCTATGGAGCGGCTGCGATAGTCGCGGCAGTGAATATCTATTCGAAAGCGATTGTTTCCAGAAGGAACGACAAGGCTATTGTGGTTAGGTCATCGTCTCCAAGACGCATTATGTCTTTCATTGATGGAAGCCCCAGAGTCATAGAAGGAGGGAAAGATACTCGCACAGTATTGGAACCTATCTGCCATGTGACTCGCGCGGCTCTTGAGCACTTAGATGGCGAAGAGAGAGGGCTTGACATTCAGATAGATTCGGCCATACCGGTCGGGGTCGGCCTTGGTTCTTCGGCCGCTGTGGCCGTATCGACTATATCGGCCGCCGCGAAACTCCTTCGCAAGCGGGTGAACCGCGAGGCCATAAGGCGCCTAGCATTCGAATCTGAATGTATGATTCACAAGGCCCCATCGGGGATAGACCAGACCGTCTCGACATTTGGCGGAGTGATAGTGTATAGAAGAGAAAAGCCGTTTCAACGTATCCCAATTAAACGCACTTTCCCGATAATCATTGGGAACACTGGCAAGACAAGATCTACAGGTGCAATGGTTTCCAAGGTCAGAGCCTTTCTCATAGGAAGAAGTGCACTTGAAAGGAAAATCCTGAGGTCGGCGGAGAGAGTTTCAAAGAAGGCCTTGGCCGCCCTGCAACGTGGAGATGTACGACAACTTGGGGAATTGATGAATTTGAACCACGAACTCTTGCGTCAGATCGAAGTCTCGACAGGGGAGCTTGACGGCTTGGTCTCAGTAGCTAGGGAAGCGGGCGCATTTGGAGCTAAGCTTACGGGTGCAGGAGGAGGGGGATGCATGATTGCTGTGGCACCAACTCATCGTACGGCTAATGTTGTACAGGCAATAAGAGACGCAGGGGGAACTCCATATCTGGCCAATATGGAGCGAAAAGGGGTGAGGTCTTGGCTCGCGCGCTAACTGTGCTAAAGCTTGGGGGCTCCGTCATAACCGATAAGAAGAGGGAGTTCTCCGCGTTCAAGAAGAGGATATTGCGATTAATGAAAGAGATTCGCGCCGGTGCGACTGAGTCCCTCATCATTGTTCACGGAGGAGGATCTTATGGTCATCACTTGGCCAGACGGTACAAGTTGCGAGATGGTTACAGGGATCGGTCTCAGATATTCGGATTTGTAAGAACAAGACAGTCAATGACAGAGTTGAATAAGATCGTCCTCGACTCGGCAATCAAGAATCTCTTGCCCTGTGTCTCCTTGCAGCCCTCCGCCTTCATAGGAATGAGGAATAAGAGAATAGAGAAGATAGATCTTGGCATAATGGCCAAGCTCCTAGATTTGCGAATGATTCCTTTACTCTTCGGAGATGTGGCATTTGACGAACAACTGGGGTTCTGCATCCTCTCTGGAGATCAGCTTGCTTCCCGACTGGCCGCCGAGCTGTCTGCCAAGCAAGCAATCTTGGCCGTGGACGTTGACGGGGTGTTTGACTCCGATCCGAAACGATACCGGAAGGCGAAACTTATGCAGAAGATGACGGCAGAGGATGTCAGAATGTTGATTCAAAGAGGAGAGAAAGAAGCCCAAGGCCCGGATGTCACGGGCGGAATGGTAGGCAAGCTAAGCGAGATCCTGCCTGCCGTAGAAAAAGGAATCCGAGTAGTCATTGTGAATGGATGTGTTCCGGGCAGAGTATCTGAGGCGTTGAAGGGGAGATCGACGATAGGAACCGTCATAGAGTCGTGAGGAGAAATGACCACACCTCATATATCGCATCGGAAGATTGATCACATAAAGATCTGCTCCACAAAGAGAGTTGAGTCGGAAAGACTCACTGGTTTCGAAGACGTACATCTGATTCATCAGTCGATTCCAGAGATGAACATGGAGGAGGTTGATACTTCATGCACCTTCATGGGACATCGATTGCTGTTGCCGCTTGTGATCGAGGCAATGACAGGGGGCGCGTCTCCCGCTGAGAAGATCAACCGAAGACTTGCTGAAGCCGCCCAAGCCCTCAAAGTGGCAATGGGGGTGGGAAGCCAGAGAATAGCTCTTGAGAACCCGGCCTTCGAAGACAGCTTTCGAATCGTTCGCGAGTCTGCTCCGGATGCGTTCCTGATTGCGAACATAGGCGCACCTCAACTTGCGATGAGATACGGACTAGAAGAAGCAAAGAGAGCCGTGGAAATGATCACGGCCGACGCTTTGGCGATCCACGTAAACATTACTCAGGAGTGTGTTCAACCAGAGGGAGAACCAATGGCCAAAGGTGTCATGGGCAAGATAAAGGAGATTGTGAAGGAGTTACATGTACCAGTGATTGTGAAAGAGACTGGCGCCGGCATCTCAGCTGAGAGCGCTGCGAAACTTGAGGGGGTTGGAGTATCTGGAATCGATGTTGCAGGAGTGGGAGGAACTGACTGGGCGAGAGTAGAGAGCTATAGAGGAAGTAGCGGGAGAAGGGGGTCTAGAAGTGAAATCTTCCTTGGCTGGGGAATCCCTACGGCCGCAAGCTTGGTTGAAGTCACACAGTCCACTAAGCTGACAGCGATAGCGTCAGGAGGCATCAGAGATGGATTGCAGATTGCGAAGTCCATAGCTCTGGGAGCATCGGCGGCGGGCCTTGCAAGACCACTTCTTGCCCCTGCTATGAAGAGCCGTCATGCAGTGGAGAAGGCAATTCAAGCGATTCACCGAGAATTGAGGACGGCGATGTTCCTGACAGGGTCGAAAACGATGGGCGATTTACAGGGTGCGCCTTTGGTGATAGCCGGGGGTACTTATCACTGGTTAAGCCAAAGAGGGTTCGACACAACAAGATACGCGAAGAGGAGATGAAATGACACCACTGCAAGAGGAGATGCAAAGAATAGGAAGCCTCGTCGACAGCTATCTGGCAGCATACCTGACCCGGCGAGAGCCTGCACGCCTTTGGGATGCTGCCTGTCACTTGCCCAAGGCCGGAGGAAAGAAACTCCGTCCCTTTCTCACAATCAATGTCTGTAAGGCTCTGGGAGGACGAGAGGAAGACGCACTTCCTCCAGCCGCTGCAGTTGAGTTGATCCAGACATTCTCATTGATCCATGACGACATAATCGACAGAGACGACATCCGAAGAGGCGTGCCAACGGTTCATAAGAAGTGGGGAATCCCCACGGCAATCGTGGCAGGCGACCTCCTTCACATCAAGGCCTACGATGTGGTCACAAAGGCCGCAATGAAGAATCAAAGACTGCTGAGAGTCCTTCCTGCCATCCTCAACGAGATCAACGATTCCACGGTAAGGATATGTGAGGGACAGGAGTTGGACGAAGAGCTGGAGCAAAAGGCACAGCCGACAGAGCATGAATACTTCGAGATGATCTCAAAGAAGACTGCGTCTCTCTTCGAGGTCGCGGCAACGACTGGCGCACTCGCAGCAGAATCGAATTCCAGGATGATGGAGTCAATGAGAAACTTCGGCCACCTGCTCGGCATGTCTTTCCAGATTGTAGATGACATATTGGGCTTAACAGCCGATGAAAAAGAACTTGGTAAACCCGTGGGAAGCGACATTCGAGAGGGCAAGAGAACTCTTCTGGTCGTCTATGCTCTTGCCAAAGGATCGCCTCAAGAGAAGAAGGCCATTCTCAAGGCCCTAGGGAATAGGAAGGCACCGATGAAACAGTACTCAGCAGCGATCAAAACGATAGTTTCAACTGGCGCATTGGACTACTCAAGGCGACTAGCAGAAGACTACTCGCAACAAGCACGGATGGCCCTTCTGTCGCTGCCGGAATCGACTGAGAGAAGACTTCTTGACGAAGCTTTGCAGTTCGTTATGAACAGGTCATACTGAGGTTCTTTCGGGCATCTCTGGATGAATAGCTAACTGAACCCATGTCTAGCGCTGGCTCCGGCTGCGACATTCAGGCTTTACCTCAGAACCAACAATAGATATACCTGCACTTTTCCAATAGTCTCGGTTCGGAAAAGACTCCTCGCGGTGAGATGTTGACTCGAAGATCTGACATCTCGGGCTTCTACAAGCTAACCCCTGAGCAAAGACTAAGAGAAGTACAGGAGTTCGCCGATCTGACTGATGAAGAAGTTAGATTGCTCAGCTCAGGTCATGCCCTCAACCTAGCTGAAGCGAACCGGATGATTGAGAATGTGGTCGGGGTTTTTCAGATGCCTTTCGGTATTGCAACCAACTTCCTCATCAATGGCAAGGACTACCTCATACCGATGGTCATTGAAGAGCCCTCTGTTGTTGCGGCGGCAAGTAACGGAGCTAGGATGGTTAGGATGAAGGGAGGATTCGCTGCGACAACTACTGCTCCTGTAATGATTGGACAAATCCAAGTCACTGATCTACCTGATCCAAGAAACGCGGTCCTCAAAGTACTATCCGAAAAGGAGAAGATAATCTCCAAGGCGAACGAGCAGGACCCGGTGCTGGTATCTCTTGGGGGAGGAGCAAAAGATGTGGAGGCAAGAATGATCGAGACCAAGGCTGGACCAATGATCATAGTTGAGCTTCTTGTCGACTGTCGAGACGTTGCGGGCATGAACGCTGTTGACACAATGGCGGAAGCCGTTGCTCCCATGATAGAGGACATAACGCAAGGGAGAGTCTACCTCAGAATAATCTCCAACCTCGCCACGCGAAGACTAGCTAGAGCTAGGTGCGTCGTCGCCAAGGAGGCAGTGGGAGGAGACGAAATCGTTGACGGTATTATCAAGGCACAGGCGTTCGCCGAATCAGACATCTATCGATGTGCAACCCATAACAAAGGCATAATGAACGGAATCATAGCCGTTGTCTCCGCGACCGGAAACGACCACCGAGCCATCGAGGCCGGGGCCCACGCTTATGCCTGCCGAAATGGATGTTATACTCCCTTGACGACTTGGGAGAAGAATCGTCAAGGTGATCTAGTTGGAAGCATAGAGCTTCCGATGGCGGTTGGCACAGTTGGAGGAGTTACGAAGTCTAACCCGCTTTTTCAGATAGCCCTCAAGATACTTGGAGTCAAGACATCTAGAGAGCTGGCCGAAGTCATAGCGTCGGCAGGTTTAGCACAGAACCTGGCGGCCCTACGGGCCTTGGTCGCCGAAGGAATTCAGAAAGGACACATGAAGCTCCACGCTCGAAACATGGCGGTAAGCGCTGGTGCCACAGGCCGGCTGATCGATATGGTCTCAGCAAGAATGATAGAGGAGGGAAAGATTCGGGAGGATCGAGCGAAGGAGCTAGTTAGACAACTTGCGAAGCAGATGACCGCTTAGGATTCGAGGTCACCTTTTGTTTCTGCTCTCCGTATCCTCGGAAGAACCTCCTTCTCCATCCAGTCCGAGATCGTGTTATGCAGTTTCTGGTAGTACTTCTTGGTCTCGTGCTTAATGAGACCGAGATTCTCCATCTTGTTTAGGTATCGCCACTTCATGCTTCGAGAGATCTTGTCTCCCATCAGTCGGTCAATATCTAGTCTCTTGAAAACCCTAGGCAGACGAGCGAAAGTGCCCACTATCTCGTGGGGGAAAGCAGTTATGGCGTCTCTGGAGAGCTTGCGCCTGCCGCGAGAGTTGCTTTTCTCCGGGGTTTTCTCCTTCATTCGATCTAGCTTCCGTATAATCGAAGAGCGGAACCCATAAAATGTTTTTGGAGAACTCCGAGCATGGCACTCTAGCGTCCAAGACAAATCGCCATAAGAATCTCAACTCGTCTTAAATAGCAATTCGAAAGCAGTTAACATTCGGACAAATGTCGATAGCGCATGAGGCAAGACTGATAGACTCTTTCCGTACCTCAGGAAGGGATCGTTTGAGAAAGGAAGAACCAGATCCTCTGACAAAGACCACGAAGTACTACAATCTGATTCGGAAATTCAGCTTTCCGTCCCTGGAGAAAGTGCTTGCTGAGATTCTCATAACTGCCACGTTGGGCTGCGGTGTTGCCTTCTGGCTTTCAACCTTTGACATTCGAGGATTCATCTTCGGTTGCCTCATCGGAGCCTTGGCCTTTGGGCTTCCTTCGATCTTGGTTGAAACCACGCTGTGGAGACTCGTGCTGAAGAATGACCTCCTTTTCCACCTCAGACGATGCCTAGCACTTTCGCTCGTCACAAACGCAGTATGGACGGCCTTCCTCTTGATGGGCAGCATCGGCTCCAAGACGGGTCAAGATTCCCTACAGAAACCATTTCTTCTAGGAATGCTGTGCGCATATTCACTGAGGTCTCTGGTCATCTTCTCACTTTCTAGCTGCAATCCTCCGACAAAGTTTGCTGCCACTCTCTCTCAGCCTTTGGCATGTCTCGTTGTTGCTTTTCCCCTTCTCAGACTGCCGCTTGCAGAGACAGTTATCTTGTTTCTTGTCGCAATGATAGTCTCGCCGATCCTGTTGTACCCCCTGTTGTCACTCATTGAAAGAAGAGGAAAGGAGACAATCGGTGTCTCTGTAATAGACCTGTTCAGAGCGTTCCTAACTGTATTTCTTGACATGAAGAATCAACCTTTGGAGGACTACTTGGAAAGACTAGGCGTTACTGCAAACATCACTGTGAGCGTTCTCGCATTCAAGAGAAGAGGCCATTCGAAGACAAAGGCCGTAATTGTCGTGTCGAACTTTCACCCGGGACCATTCCTAAACGTTGGAAGCAGCGTCCTCCCAATGTTGATTCAAGACAAAGTCCAGGCCGAAACCGATGGAGTGGCGATGGTACCTCACGGAGTGTCAGGCCATGAGCACAACATAGTCTCGCAATCCGAAAATCAGAAGATTATCGGGCATGTAAGCTGCCTACTTGGAAAGGGCCAACGGGTAGTTGCGGCATCAAGGATGATTCGCTCATCAACAGGGAATGCTAGTGCCACCTGCCAAGCATTTGGAGGATTCGGCTTGGTCACCTTAACAACCTCTCCCAGAGATATGGAGGACATACCAATAGAGGTGTCATCCGAGCTTCACAGGGACCTTCTTGGCCTTGAACATCTAGCGTTGATAGACAGCCACAACTCGATAGACGAACTGAAACCTATGACCTCTCAAGATTCTCAGGATCTCATAGCATCCGGAAGAAGAGTGATGGAACAAGCAGAACGGGAGAAGCAACGCCCCTTCAGAGTTGGAGCAAGCAAGTTGAAACTCACAGAGTTCACTTTGGATCAAGGCATAGGCCCCTGCGGGATTTCAGTAATACTCACTGAGGTTGACGGATCACGCTCGGGATACGTCACGATCGATGGCAATAACATGAAGGCAGGCTTGCGAGAGGAGATACTTGACGTTCTGAGACCAATGGGCATCAATGAGGCTGAGGTAATGACCACAGATACTCACATGGTCAGTGGAAGAGTTTCGACAAGGTTAGGTTACCACCCTGTTGGAGAAGCCATCGACAGGAACACGCTTCTATTGCGTCTCAAATCAGCTGTTCGAGATGCCTTTGAAGACCTAGAGGATTCGGAAGTAGAGTGGAACTCTGGAGATATCCCGGTCAAAACTTTAGGGAGAGAAACATTCGCAACTCTTACCATGCTCATCAAAGACATGTCAAAGTTGGTTGCATACTGGAGCCTAGCCATAGTTCTGATTCCGGTCCTAATTGGAATAGCCTTTCTCAGGTGAGGCGAGTAAGAGCGTCTCCTGATGACTTCCATGGACGCCTTGAGCGGCCCCCCGCCGAGCAAGAGTTTTTGACCATGATTAGCGATAGTTGAGGAGAAAACGCCGTGTGGGTTTCAAAACAATAGGACTTTGACCCCCATGGCCGACCCGATCGAACAACTGACGATGCAGGCGTGTCGTCATGAGTTTGACTGAAGAGGTTACTGCGGTAGTTCGCAAGGCGGCATTGCTCAATGCCATCAGACATAGCGGCAGAGCCGAAGTAGGAGCAGTGATAGGGAGAGCACTCGCCGAGAGACCAGACTTGAGGCCCGTCAGGAAGGAGTTTGCCGAGCTTTGTAGCCGGACAGTCAAAGAAATCAATCAGCTGTCGATGTCCGATCAGAAGAGAATCCTAGAAGAGAAATGGCCTGAGGCCTTGGTAGAGGAGAAGCAGGAAGAGGGAAGAGAGCTACCTCCGCTTCCAAACGTGGAGAAGTACACCCAAGTAGTCACACGCTTTTCTCCGAACCCGGATTGCGTTCTTCACGTCGGTTCGACGCGGGCTATAGTCCTCTGCTACGAATACGCTCGCAGGTACAGTGGCAAGTTTGTGCTTCGCTTCGAGGACACTGATCCTCGTCTGAAGAGGCCGAAACCAGAATTCTATGATCTGATAGAGGAAGACATTCTGTGGCTCGGCTGCAAGTGGGATGAGAAGGTCATTCAAAGCGACAGAATGAACATCTACTACGAACACACAGTAAGACTTCTTGAGAAAGGGGAGGCCTATGTCTGCACGTGCAGCAGTGAGTCCTTCAGGACACTTGCCTTGGCATCAAAGCCCTGCCCGGATAGACGACTTGAGCCTTCAGAGCAACTGGCCCGATGGGAAAGGATGCTTGATGGAACGTACACTGAGAAGGAAGCGCTGGTGCGAGTGAAGACAGATCTTAGCCACCCGAACCCAGCGGTCAGAGACTGGCCTGCTATGAGAATCATTGACACAACCGAAACCCCGCACCCAAGGGTTGGCAGCAAGTACCGAGTGTGGCCTCTCTACAACATGGCGTGCGGAGTAGACGACCATATGCTTGGAATCTCACACATAATCCGCGGCAAGGAGCATCTCACAAATGAGGTACGCCAGAGATTCATGTACAAGAGCCTAGGGTGGGCGTATCCGGAGACATTGCACTATGGGAGATTGAAGGTCACAGGAGCCGATCTTAGCAAGTCAAAGATATTGAGACTTGTCGAAGAAAAGGCAGTTTCCGGCTTTAGCGATCCCAGACTTGCCACACTATCAGCACTCAGAAGAAGAGGCATTGCGCCGGAGACATTGAGACTTCTAGTCATAGAGATTGGGCCGAGGCCGGTCGATGCAACCCTAAGCTGGGACAACATCTACGCGATCAACAGAAAGGTAGTTGATGATAAGGCAGATAGGTTCTTCTTCCTTAGAAATCCTGTTCCAATGACAGTCGAAGGCGTGCGCAAGACATATGTTTCCACGCCGGTACTTCACCCTGACCACCCCGAAAGAGGAACCCGACGCCTAGAAGTTGAGCCTTTCGATGGAAAGGCAAACGTCTTATTCGCTTCTAACGATGTCGAGAGACTTGCCAAAGGGAAATTGATTCGCCTAATGGAGCTGTTTAATGTCAACATCGTATCGGCGAGAACAGAGCTTGTCGAGGCCGAATTCGTAAGCGATTCATATGACAATGCTAGAAAGGTCGGAGCGCCGCTATTCCAGTGGCTTCCGTCACAAGGCAACATCAGGGTCAATTTGACTATGACAGATGGAGAAGCAGTACAGGGATTAGGAGAGCAGGCGCTCTCCCACGTTGACGTAGGTAAAGTGGTTCAGCTTGTTAGAGTAGGATTCGGAAGGATCGATGGCAAATCCTCTGATGAAGTGGCGATCTTCTTTGCACACAGCTGAGCATTCTTTTCGAAAGAGAAGGGCACGCCTCGTCATCGAAACATTCATTAAAAGGTGGCTTTTCGCTTAAGGTAAGCTTAAAGCGTATGCGGGTGAAAAAATGCCCAAGGCTTTGTATATGAAGTTTGACGTTCCCAAGGAAATAGCTGAAAAAGCTTACCAACTGGTACAAGTTGCAAGAGATTCAGGCAAGCTGAGAAAGGGAACTAATGAGACAACAAAGGCAGTGGAAAGAGGAGTAGCAAAGCTTGTTCTGATTGCCGAGGACGTTGACCCTCCTCAAATTGTTGCCCACCTTCCCATACTTTGCGACGAGAGAAAGATACCATACTTATTCGTTCCCAGTAAGCTTGATCTCGGAAAATCCTCAGGGATCGACGTCGGATCGGCTGCAATAAGCATCGTCGAGCCGGGAGACGCTGCTGGCACTCTGGCTGAACTCTTGAAGGCGTCTGACCACCTGAGAAAGTCCGGGGAAGCCAAGAAATGAGCGCCAAACAGAAAATAGAGGAGCAACTTATCCCTGCAGAGGTCACACAGATCATTGCTAGGACTGGAGTGACGGGTGAAGTAATCCAAGTCAGGGTGCGGGTTCTAGAGGGGCGAGACAAGGGCAGAATAATAACGAGAAACGTGAAGGGCCCTGTCAGGCTTGAAGACATTCTGATGCTTAGGGAGACAGAAAGGGAAGCAAAGAAGATCAAGTAGTAAAGATGAAGCTCAATGCCTCGAGTCTTTCGGTGCTCCTTCTGTGGAAAGGAGTTCCCCCCAGCAACCGGATCCATGTACGTAAGAAACGACGGGACGATTCTATACTTCTGTTCGGGTAAGTGCAAGAAAAGCGAGCTGAAGCTTGGACGCGATCCAAGGAAGCTGAAGTGGACTATCTATCACGGAAAGAAAGAAAGAGGAAGATGACCGCTGAGGCTCTCTTGTCTGGGGAGAAGATACTTCCAAGCCTAAGACAAACACGAGATCCTTTCATACGAGAAGCTTGCTGAAACAGAGTTCTTCTTCGATCAGTCGCTGAAGACCTAGACCATCATTCAAGAGGCACCGTGCTCATTCTCGCCGCCGTCTAGATCGGAACATGGAGCAGTAGCGATTAAGTTCTTAAGAATCATCTCAAATCAATAGCTCCGAAAGAGATAGAAAGTAACGATGGAGGAGGTTCCATGCCTCTCCGGCAGCCCATAGTTGTCGTGTTAGGGCACGTCGACTCGGGCAAGACCACCTTGCTGGATAAGATAAGAGGTACAGCGGTTCAGCTCCGAGAGGTTGGGGGGATGTTCCCTAAGGGGATCCAAGACCCAGCATATCGGAGCGAGCTACTTTCCAGCTGATACCATCAAGAAATTCTGCGGACCACTTCTAGAGAAGTTTCACTTCGAAGTAGGAATCCCGGGACTTCTGGTTATTGATACTCCAGGTCACGAAGCTTTTGCGAATCTCAGAAGGAGGGGGGGGTCAGCCGCAGACATAGCCATCTTGATCATAGACGTTGTTCGAGGATTTGAGGTTCAGACCCATGAGTCGCTAAGCATCTTGAAGGCGAGGAAGACCCCTTTCCTTGTCGGAATCAGTAAGATCGACAGCATAGCCGGCTGGAGACCTAATCCCGGAATGGCCTTCGGCGAGTCCTTTTTGAGACAGGCTCCGGAGGTTCAGCAGGATCTAGACAATCACCTCTACGGAATAATGGGAACACTCTCAAGACTCGGTTTCAGATCTGAAAGATATGATCGCATCAAGGATTTCAGGGACACCGTCGCACTGATCCCTACGAGTGGAAAGACGGGAGAAGGCATACCGGAGCTGATGGCGCTGCTCGTGGGACTTACTCAAACCTTCATGAAAGATGAACTCGTTGTAACCTCTGGCCCAGGAAGAGGCGTAGTCCTTGAGATCAAGGAGGAACCAGGTCTCGGCGTAACTGCAAATGTAATCCTCTACGATGGAACCATCCGGATTTCAGAAACGATCGTCGTAGGTGGGAGAGAGACACCGATCTCTACAAGTGTACGAGCCCTCCTGCTTCCCAAGCCACTAGATGAGATACGAGACCCACGCAACAGATTCTCCAACATGGAATGGGTTGGAGCAGCGGCTGGGATAAAGATCGTTGCACCGAATCTTGAATATGCGCTAGCTGGGTCCTCTCTGTTTGTCGTCCCTGAAGGTGCGAACCCGGAGCCCTTCGCCAAAATGGTGAAGGACGAGGTTGAGACACTCAGGATTAGGACCGATATCGATGGAGTCGTCTTGAAGACCGATACATTGGGATCGTTGGAAGCACTCACAGCTCTGCTTTCGAGTTCCAATACTGCAATACGCCTTGCAGATGTCGGTGACATATCACGACGAGAGGTAGTCGAAGCCGAGGCAGTTCGACTTCACGACCCTGTTCTAGGAGTCATCCTTGGGTTCAATGTCAAGCTTCTACCTGATGCTGAGGAGGAGATCAAAAAGAAAGGAATAATGGTGTTTCAGAGCGATGTCATCTACCGATTAATTGAAGACTACGTGAAATGGCGCGATCAGGAGAAGGCAGCTGGCCTCAAAGGAGAACTTGAGCGACTGACACTGCCCGGGAAAATGCAGATTCTGCCTGGCTGCGTTTTTAGGCGGAGTAAGCCTGCCATTGTAGGAGTCGAAGTTCAGGCTGGAAGAATACGGCCCAAGTATCCCTTGATGCTTGAAGATGGCACAGCGATAGGCGAGATCCAACGCATCCAAGACAAAGGAAAAGACATACATGAGGCCTTGGCAGGCGCGCAGGTCGCCATATCAATAGACGAGCCAACAGTAGGAAGACATATTCACGAAGGCGATACACTATACGTGGCTGTCCCAGAACAGCATGTAAAGTTGCTCCTCACGAAGTTCAAGGAGTTCCTAAGCACCGACGAAATTGGAATGCTAGACAAGCTCATCGAGACCATGAGGAAGCTCAACTCACTATGGGCATTCTAGCTGGGCTGAGATACCGACGATCTTGACAACATTAATATGCTCCTCGCGAAGCCTATTTACGACTTCCAATTTGGAAACGAGGCAGAAATCGTGGCAAAGTTCAAGCTGATAGTTTCGAACCCGGAAACGGGCAAGGTTTCCGTTCACGAGCTTGAGGGGCCTAGGGCCCAGCCTCTAGTCGGAAGAGAGATAGGGGAAGTCATCGACGGATCCATAGTGGGTATGGACAAGGCTAAACTGAAGATGACTGGCGGTAGCGACAAAGACGGAATCCCCATGCGGCCTGACGTCCATGGAGGAGGAAAGAAATACACGGTTCTCTCCGGAGGAGTAGGTTTCAAGCCAAGAAGTTCCGGAGAGCGGCAGAGGAAACTCGTCAGAGGCAGAATGATTACTGACCAGACCTACCAAATCAATATGCACGTGATCAAGGAAGAGCAACCGAAGCCGGCTCCCAAGAAGAAGACAGGAGCGTAGTGCCGTTGGATGCAAAGATCATCAAGGACAGACGCAACCAGCTCTTCAACAGAAGAGAGATAGAGTTTGAAGTGATTCACCCTAAGTCCGGTACCCCGGATAGGTTTTCGATAAGAAAGGCATTGGCCTCGAAAGTGAGCAGCAAACTTGAGAATGTCTACGTGTTGCAGGTACTGAGCGCTACAGGCACGAACAGAAGTGTAGGGAAGGCAGGAGTATACGAGAATCCTCAGATCGCAGAAAAAGTATTGCCAAGACATCTCTTGATTCGCAATATGCCTCCTGAGGAAAGGGAAAAAGCAAAACAGGCGGATAAGGGAAAGAAACCGGAAGAGAAGAAGGAGAAGCCGCCGTCAGAAAAACCCGAGAAAGAAGCGAAGAAGGGCAAGTAGCAAATGAGTACACAAAAAGCCGAAAAGAAAACCTTTGTGGCCAGGCTAAGCAAGGTCTACGAATATGATTCAGAGAAAGGGACTATCAAGCTTCGAAACCGAAAGTGCCCAAGATGCGGCAACATAATGGCATATCACAAGGCCCCCGTCAAAAGATACACCTGCGGCTCTTGCAGCTACACAGATTTTCTGAAACAGTAGGAATTGACGCGTAGCCTTATTCTCTTGTCATCTGAGAGATCAAAGACACGACTTCAGACTTCTTAGGGGCATCAACTCTGACAGCCACCATGCCTTCACATGGTTGACCGTATACAACTAACGCATGTCGAGGAGCCAACGCTATTACAGGGAGCGTCAACAGGTCTTCCTCACCCTTCACGATCAACATCGAGTCTTGCTTTTTCATCGCCTCACTAAGCGCTGCCCAAGCCGCCATCTCAATTGTACCAGCCGGGTTACTAACCCAAAATGTTCTTTCACTCTTGATTCCAAGGTTCTTTGTTCTTTGTCTCATGGATCTATTGTCAATGACAACAAGGTCGACCGGTATGGATGAGTTCAGAACAAGTCTTGAAACAAAGTCGCCGACACAGACAACCTTCGATGGCTTCATCGACTTGATGATTCGCCTCAGATGTGTGATGCTACTCTCGGGAGGTCCGGGTATCAGTTCGCCAATAGGAGACTTCAACCTGTCTCTCAGATCTCTGGGCAATCTGAGCCTACGCAACTATCTCACTCTGATGGCGTATCGACCTTGAGACTTGATTCCCATCTTTCGGGCGACTTCTGATGCTTCAGGCTCGAGAACCACGAATAGCCCGACCCAATCGTCGCTCAGGTTCGAAGACTTGCAGTTCGGGCATATTGGTCCGCTGCTGAGCATGTGACAGTTCTTACAGGCTTTTTCCGGCATCGCCTTTCTCGCCTCTGGCCTTCTTCACGTCTTCCTTGATCCATTCCAGCTTTCCTAGGAACGGCTGGCGCATCGTTATTCCTATCTTTCCGCCTACGCCTCCCTTGGGAAAACTGACCGCTATCACTCTGGCCCTCACGAGGTCTCCCTTCGCCAATCTTCTTTGACTTTCTTTTCCAACCAAGACTCCGTGCCGCTCGTCATAGGTAATGAAATCGTCCATTACTTGGGAGATGTGAAGAAGAGCGTCTTCGGCTCCGATCCTCACAAACGCGCCGAAATCCGTTATTTCTAACACCTCGCCCTCCACGACCTCATGCATCTGAGGATAGAATGTGAGGAGCTGGAAGGATGCCTTGTGATAGGTCGAGCCGTCTCCCGGAAGGACCTTCCCCACTTGATCAATCTCCACATCTACAACAAGTACGACGTATCCCAGTTCTTCGTCCACCATGTTCTCATATTTGATCTTGATCTGTTCTATCGCAACCTTGTCAAGTGGCTTTCCAAACTTCTCGGGCGGAATCCTGACTGTATCTTCAACCGAAAAGAGCCTGAACATACTCTTCACATTTCCTGCCTATTCGACACGCTTGTCAGGTAGGCTTCACCTGTAGGCCGGCTCGATGCCTTCGACTGCAAGACGCGAATCCTTTCTAACATATATCACCGGCATATTAGCGTTCCTCAGTCTCTGTCGAAGTTCAGCGTCACCCGTGGCGACTATCCCCCCTGTTTCTCGCGCTAAGCGCGTGAGATAGTCGTCTGTGGATTCCCCTGCGATTGGATTGGTCAGACCAAGCTTACACTTCTCTGCCAACTTGAGAGCTAGCCTTGCGCTTCGTCCTCTCTGCGACTTTTCTTGGGCTATTCTTGACAGCTCTTCCAGCACCATCTTCGGGGTGATGAAGTCAACCTTGCCCTGTAGAGCTGTCTCGATTTGGCGAAAGACATCCATCTGCCTTTCAGCAATCATCATGAGCATGTTCGTATCCAAAAGCACTTTGAAGGCCAACAACCCCACGCGGCTAGGACTACTTCATCTTGCCTACACCGATCAGTCTCCAGCTCTCGCCTAGCCTTCTGCTCAGAGCCGCTTTCGAACCTGGCTCTGCGCATACAGGCTTTCGCAGAGCCACGTCTATCACATCTTCTCTGGCAGATGTCACGACGCCTGAAGTGACGCTTGTTGCGACGTTAAGCACCAACGCCTCATTTGTCCTGATCTTGTCAACGGCAACCATGTTTTCCGTTCCAACGGCTTTCTCGAAGAGCTGAACATCAAGAGTCAATTTGTCCAAGGATTCAGGAAGAGTGCCTGCTTTTCCCGCCACATTTCCGACTAAGCCATCAGACTTTGTCAATGATGGATCAAGCGTGGTGCCGGCTCCGACGAGTCCGCCGCATTTGGCCTCTTTGACGGAGCCCCCTCCCGTGTGCAGGCTTTGAATTGTCGTGGTTATGGGTTGGTATCGAACTTTACCGCCGGACTCGGTTCCGACTCCGGGTCTTATCTCAATCTCTTCGCCGACTCTGAAGACTCCCTGAACTATGGAGCCGCCGATGACTCCACCCACGAGGTCTCTTGCCACTGTTCCGGGCTTGTTCACGTCAAAGGATCTTAGCACGAACATTTTCGGAGGCGCCGTCGCATCTCTCTTCGGGGTTGGGATGTTTTTCTCAAGCGCCTCAATGAGGACATCTATGTTCAGTTTGTGTTGAGCAGAAACCGGTATGATGGGGGCCTTGCTCGCCACGGTTCCCTTAACGAACTGCCTTATTTCTTTGAGGTTCTCCAATGCCCTCTCTCGGTCTACTATGTCTATCTTGTTCTGAACTATGACAAGATTCTTCAGCCCAGCCATCTCGGCTGCAAGTAGATGCTCCCGGTCCTGAGCCTGAGGGCATTTGGCGTTGCTGGCCAGAACAAACATGGCCCCATCCATAAGGGCGGCCCCTGAAAGCATAGTGACCATAAGACTATGATGGCCCGGACAGTCCACGAAGCTCACAGCCCGCAGGAACTTTGTCTCTGAGCCATGGGTTGGGCACTTTCTCTCAGTCGTGTAGCACCCGGGAGGCTTGCACTTCGCACACTTGTAGAACCTGGCGTCGGCGTATCCTACTCTTATGGTGATCCCTCTTCTCAGCTCTTCAGAATGCCTAGCAGTCCATACTCCTGACAAAGCTTGGACCAAGGTGCTCTTCCCGTTGTCCACGTGGCCCAACGTGCCTATGTTACACTCAGGCTGCTGAGAAGTGTATCCGCCTTCGTCCGAAGAATCCGTAGAGTCTTGGGCCATTCTTTGCTATCCCCGGTGCCGGTCCGTTTCGACCTAGGTTGGGGCTGGGTCGAATAAAAGTGTTGGTTCATTTGTCCGCGCCAAAGCTGATCATGATTTGAGGATAGAGCGGCGACATTGCAGGAGCAAGACCGGCTCAATGAATCAGTTGGATGAATGGACTGCATGAGTCCAAATGAAAACGTGTCGTGTTACTGAGACGGATCACGTCCATCGCATGTCGCCATCGTCAAACATCTGCCTGAGCTTTGGCCTGTGCGCAGCAGCCAACTCTTCTCACAAGAGTTTTGTACTGCAACGCCAATTCAGGTAACAACGTTCAGAGAACCCTTGGAAGAGCAGGCACTTGGAGTCCCGTCTCATTAGAATGGGGGCCGAAGCCAACCTCTACTTGGCGAAATCGTTCGGTCGACAGGTCATAGTAAAGGAAAGGATACAGAAATCCTACAGGTTAGGTTCTCTGGACTATCAGATCAGACACCACCGGACTGTTCACGAGGCGCAAATGATTCATGAAGCCAAGAAGGCGGGAGTGCCCACTCCTGTCATTTACTTTCTCGATGAACAGAGGTGTAGAATCTTCATGGAGTTCTTGGAGGGTCCCAGGTTGAAGGAAGCTCTTACGGCAATGTCTCCAAGGGAAAGAAGCTCAATCTGCCATTTGGTTGGAAGTCTAATCGCAAGATTGCACAAGAATCAACTGATTCATGGAGACCTAACCACCTCAAATATGATCCTCACCGAGGAAAGAAACGTGTCATTCATCGACTTCGGGTTGAGTTTCCACTCAAGCCAAACTGAAGACAGAGGAGTGGATGTACACCTCCTAAGGCGTGCATTGAATAGTACGCACTTTGCATATGCTGACTCCTGCTTCAAATCGGTGATCAATGGCTATCGCTCACAGTCAGGATCAAAGTTCACTGAGATGGTTCTGAAGAGAGCTACTGAGATAGAGAGGCGAGGGAGGTACTTTGCGGAGAGGCAGGCTTGAGGTCAACTTCGCTACTTCAAATAGGAACAAGTTTCTCGAAGCTCAATCGGTTCTGGCAGAGTACAGAGTGCATCTGATCTTCCTAGGGCACAGGGCTTTGGAGATTCAGTCCGACAGTATTGAGGAGGTCGCTAGGCATTCAGCGAAGTCTTCCTGTTTACACGCCAACGTGGCGACGGTAGTCGAAGATGCCGGGCTATTCATTGATGCCTTGAACGGATTTCCCGGACCATACTCATCCTTCGTCTTCAGAAAACTCGGTTGCAACGGTATTCTGAAACTTCTGAACGGAAGCCTTGACCGAAAGGCCAAATTCGTCTCAGCGGTCGCCTTCTGCGAACCATCTGGTGAGCCTGTCTGCTTCACTGGAAATGTGGAAGGTGCAATAGCGACCGAGGCCAGAGGCACGCTTGGCTTCGGGTTCGATCCCATCTTCGTCGCCGATGAAGCATGTCAGAAGACTTTCGGGGAGATGTCAGCTACGGAGAAAAGCAGACACTCCCACCGTGCAAAAGCTTTCAGAGAGTTCGCGGGATGGTTCGTTGAATCAGTCAAACTTTAAATAGAGAGCGTTTCGCTGATACGTGATCCGAAATCCCGTTCAGAGATTCAAGCAAGGTAAGTTCGGCATGGCTAGACTGTATTCACATAAACGAGGAAGATCCGGCTCTACTAGGCCTCTGAGTAAGAAGCCCCCATCTTGGTGCAAATACGACGCCGAAGAAGTCGAGGCGCTGGTTGCCAAGCTGGCTAGGGAGGGAAACAACGCCAGCTCAATTGGAGTAATACTTCGGGACAAGTATGGAATTCCTCTCGTAAGGCCCATCGTTGGGAAGACCGTCCAAGGGATCTTGAAGTCTTCTGATGCTGCGCCCAAGATTCCCGAAGACCTAGAGACTCTGATGAGGAAGGCGGAGAGGGCTAGAAGGCATTTGGACAAGAACAGAGCAGATAGCATTGCGAAGCGTTCGCTCACCCTTATCGAATCAAAGATATACCGATTGACCAAATACTACAAGGAAGAAGGAATCTTGCCCCGTCAATGGGAATACAAGTTGATGGCTGCCTCAGTTGTCTGATGCCAAGCAACCTGACCTGAGTTCACTTGAGGCCTGCGTGTCCGAAGCCGCCAAGCTCATTCTAGAGGTAGTAAAGAAAGGATCTCAGATCTTCGTCTTAACTCACTTCGACTGTGATGGGTTGGCCTCGGCTGGAATACTCGGAGCCGCATTGAATAGACTTGATGCCTCGATACACATGCGTGCAGTCGACAGCCTAGATGAGAAAGCTCTAGATCAAGCCCCGGTCGATGTCGCAGATCTTGTAATCTTTGCTGACATGGGTAGTGGAATGCTTGAGCTGCTAAGCTCCAAGATAGGAAAAAAGGCTGTTGTTCTTGATCACCATCAGCCGGTTGGAGAGCTGAAGGAAGTCACCCATGTCAATCCACATGTCTTTGGCTTTGATGGAGCGAGAGAGATTAGTGGCGCCGGAGTGGCGTATCTTGTTGCTCGAGCTATGGATGCCAGAAACTCGGACCTTTCCGCTCTGGGTGTTATCGGTGCCCTAGGAGACATGCAGGACCGTGGAGAGAAACGATCGCTACACGGACTCAATTTGATCATAGCAGAGGATGGAGAGCGGGCTGGCTCCCTAAAGCTTGACACAGATCTTGTCCTCTATGGAAGAGAGACAAGGCCGATTCACAAGGCGCTTGCATATACGTCAAACCCCTTCTTGCCGGGACTTAGTAGCCAAGAAGACCAGTGCCTAGCTCTGGTAACATCAGCTGGAATAACTGTTAAGCACGATGAAAGATGGAGAACACTCGCAGACTTGAGCGGTGAAGAGAAGAAGAGCCTCCTGTCTGCAATAATCCGAGCAGTCTCTTCCAAGGGAATCGCCGGAAAAGTGGCGCTCAACCTTATCGGTACAGTATATACTCTGCCAAAGGAAGAGAGAGGCATGCCCACCCGCGATGCAAGAGAGTTCTCATCACTCCTCAACGCTTGCGGCAGAATGAATCGGCAAGGGCTTGCGATAAGTATCTGCCTCGGAGAAAGGGGAAGCGCCATGGACGAAGGCCAGGAGGTTCTAGCCGAGTACAGGAAGACCATAGCACAGTACATGTCTTGGGTAACCGAAACGCCGGATCGCGTCGAGGAGCTTGAATCATCCTACGTGGTGCATGGCGAAGGCACGATAGAGGAGAATATGACGGGAAGTATCTCAACAATCTTGGTCTCATCAGGCATCTTCGATCCGATGAAAGCTGTATTGGTTCTCGCGAGAACGAGTGAAGGTCATCTAAAGATCTCAGCCCGCGGGACGGAGCAACTAGTCATATCGGGAGTGAATCTGGGAAAGATCATGCAAGAACTCGCCTCCAAGT
>Ga0315312_1000430_pt1 | contig 51554 bp, 48 predicted proteins | sample TDP7_MG_FD_203629 | JGI IMG/M metagenome (GOLD analysis project Ga0315312, IMG submission 203629) | Freshwater sediment microbial communities from Lake Towuti, South Sulawesi, Indonesia - TDP7 | ecosystem: Environmental > Aquatic > Freshwater > Lake > Sediment | place: Indonesia: South Sulawesi... | reverse complement strand
ACAACCGGCAGGGTCGCCCCGGTTGAGGCTTCGCCGCCAACCCCTCCATCCCGCTTTTTCTTACCACCTCCTTCCAGCGGGCCACGGAAGACGGCGAGCACCCAATTAACCGGCCCACTTGTCCATCCCTGTACCCTTTGTCTACAAGCCATATCGCCCATCGCCGCCGAGCTTCTAACACCTCGGCACTTCCTTTCGGTCTCACATCCGAAATTATATCTCAACGCCATTGCTTATGCAAGGATCAATAGCGCTGTGATTCCTAAACCCTGTCGCGTATTTTTGGACAGGATTACGGGATAATGGGATGATGTGCAGATTGCTGGCCCCGGCGTGAAGCAACCGGGTCTTCACGTGCTGGCCTTCCAATCGTGTCAATCCTGTTCATCCCGTCCGAAAGAAACGCCCGGTGTCCTGTACGCGATGCTATTTGCGAATTCATGCAGTTAGTAGTTGGAACACCATAGGTGCGTCCATATCATCGGCGGCGATGGGTTCTTCCACCACGCCCGGGTCGGTCGGGTATGCGCTTGTCGCGCTGACGCCACAGGCCGGCGTCATGCTTCCTTTGATGCTTGCATTCTAACCTACGAGCAGCAAATCTACAATTATAGAATTCGGTCCAAAGCGCACCACTGTGCCGGTCGGCACGGGTGTGGCTGTGTTTGGATGGCAGAAGTCTGGTGGTTACGCCCCGCCCTCGCGTTCGGGGCGAGGATGCCGCCAGGGTTCAGGCGGGACGCGTGGGTTGAACGGTCCGGCCGGAATATGGTAATCTCCGGATAGGAGCTGCAACCGGGGATGAAGAAGACGCGAACATCGCCTGAGGCTCCCCCGGTGGGCGGGGTTGGTACGGGGCTCGGGCCAGACCCACGCGGTCAGCCCGGCGGAGGGGTGCGGAGGGCGGACGCCATCAGGCCGGGGACAGGCTATGCCCGCCCTGCGGAGCGCGGGTCGGGAAAGAATGGACAGGGAGCGGGTGGTGTCGGAGGCTAAAGGGAATGGCTCGATCAAATTGTCAAGGAGGGTGGTGGTCATGGATGTCATGGAGGCTATCAGGCAAAGAAGAAGCATCCGCAATTACCTCGACAGACCGGTGGAAGACGAGAAGCTTAACCTGATTCTTGAGGCGGGGAGATTGGCTCCTTCCGCGGCCAACAGGCAGGAGTGGCGGTACGTAGTTGTAACCGATGCGGAGACACGTCAGAAGCTGATGAAAGCGGCCAAGGGGCAGGCTTTCGTCGGCCAGGCTCCTGTGGTGATAGCAGCGTGCGCCGAAACGGACAACCACGTCATGTCCTGTGGGCAGCTCTGTTACCCGATTGACGTGGCGATTTCCGTTGACCACATGGCGCTAAAGGCAGTGGAGGAAGGCCTTGGAACTTGCTGGGTCGGAGCATTCTACGAGGCGGAGGTGAAGAAAATCCTCGGGATTCCGGATGACATCCGCGTCGTGGAGCTGCTGACGCTCGGCTACCCGGCGGACATTCCGCCGCCGAGGCCAAGACTGAGCATGTCGGAGATCGTGCGGCACGAGAAATGGTAGCACGACGCACTCCCCAATCCCGAACCCCTGACCCCTATAACCGGGTTCGGGGTTCGAGAGAAAAGGGTTCTTCCGCGAACACGGCGCGTTGCACGGCCGACGAAGGGGAACCAGGACCGGCACCCTAAATGACTCGGGAGGCACGAATAAATAATCACAGGGAACTCGCCGCAAGGAATTATCAGTTAAGATGATGGATTTAGTAATCTTCGCTCCTGTGTGGCATCCGCCCACACCCCAGCTTTGCCTTGGCGGGGCACCCGGAGGCGCGACTCCCGGGAAAGGGGGAGGGTTTCTGGCGGAGGTTGCCTCAAGCCTAAGGAGGACAGTGCTCTTCTATGAAGCGAATCTACAGGGACATAACGGAGACTATAGGGAACACGCCTCTTGTGAGGCTGAATAAAGTTGTGGGGGAAGCCAGGGCGGAGGTCGTGGCGAAGTTGGAGTCGTTCAACCCTCTGTCGAGCGTGAAGGACAGGATTGGCGTGAGCATGATTCGCGACGCGGAGAAGAAGGGGCTGATTGAGAAGGGGACGACGATTGTTGAGCCGACGAGCGGCAACACGGGAATTGCGCTCGCTTTCGTGTGCGCGGCAAGGGGCTACCGGCTGATTCTGACGATGCCTGAGACTATGAGCACGGAAAGGAGGCAGCTTCTGGGCATTCTCGGGGCGGAGGTCGTTCTGACGCCGGGTGGCGAGGGGATGCCGGGGGCAGTCAGGAAGGCGGAAGAGCTGGTGAGCAGCACTCCAAACTCGTTCATGCCACAGCAGTTTAAGAATCCGGCAAACCCGAAGATTCACCGCGATACCACCGCAGAGGAGATATGGAGGGATACGGAGGGAGAAGTGGATATGTTGGTGAGCGGCGTCGGGACGGGAGGGACGCTGACAGGGGTGGCCCAGGTGATTAAGAAAAGGAAGCCGACGTTCAAGGTTGTGGCTGTCGAGCCGAAGAATTCGCCAGTCCTGTCTGGCGGGAAACCCGGTCCCCATAAGATTCAGGGGATCGGGGCGGGATTCGTTCCCGAGGTGCTCGACGTGTCGCTGATTGATGAAATCATTCAGGTCGCGGACGAGGATGCCGGGGAAATGGCGAGGCGGCTGGCGCGAGAGGAAGGAATCCTGGGGGGGATTTCTTCCGGTGCGGCGGCCTGGGCGGCAGTGAAGGTTGCAAAAAGGAAGGAGAACAAGGGGAAGTTAATCGTCGTGGTCCTGCCGGACACCGGGGAAAGGTATTTGACGACATGGCTGTTCAAGGGATCCGAGGATGTCGCACGGGCGTCTCGCCCGTGATTCATGGGCAGCATGCCCATGCTACCAGGAAGCCCGATTGGGTTGAGGGAGACTTAGGATGATTGGGAAATGGGATACCAAGCAGGCTAACAGAATTGTGGAGGCAATCTGCGAGAGTTACGAGGACGGGACGGGAGTCAACCGGATTGAAGGGCGGAATCTGCCGATTCAGGAGAAGATACTGGAAATACTCAGGAATCTGTTCGTGATCTTGTTCCCCGGGTACGTCGGGAAGCGGACGTTCACGAAGACGAACGTGCGGTTTGTGATAGGGGAGCTGGTTAACAAGGTGCACGACGACCTGGCTGAGGAAGCGGAGAAGGCGTTTCGGCACCAGTGCAGAATTCGGAAATGCGAAGGGTGCGATTGCCGGATGATGGCGGAGAAAGTGACGCAGCATCTTCTTAGGAAGCTGCCGGAGATAAGGGAATTGCTGAAAGGGGATGTTGCGGCGGCGTACGATGGCGACCCAGCGGCGAAGTCGTATGACGAAATCATCACAAGCTACCCGTGCATTGAGGCAATAACGACGTACCGGATTGCACACGAGCTGCACGTGATGGACGTGCCGTTGATTCCCAGGGTAATGACCGAATATGCCCATGGGCGAACCGGAATAGATATTCACCCAGGAGCAACGATTGGAAAAAACTTCTTCATTGACCACGGGACGGGGGTGGTAATTGGCGAGACTACTGAGATCGGGGACAACGTGAAACTTTACCAGGGGGTGACTCTTGGAGCACTGAGCTTCCCCAAGGACGAGCGCGGGCGCGTCATCAAGGGCGGGAAGAGGCACCCGACGATAAGGGACAACGTAACGATTTACGCGGAGGCGACGATTCTTGGCGGGAATGTTGTCATTGGTGAGAATTCGGTCATCGGCGGAAACGTCTGGCTCACCGAATCCGTCCCACCGGGCACGACGGTTACAATCTCCAAGCCGGAATTGGTTTACAGAAAGGGCTCGCAGAAGCCACTCCGCAAGGGAAGCCGCAAGCGGTGAGGAGGGACTTCGTTACGCATTTACGAATCATCCCTTTGACGGGGGTCAGGAGCGCGCAGATGTCGCGGGGGATCAGCGGCCGCGCTTTCGCTTGGTCCGGCGAAGCGACTTATTGGCGAGAAGTTTCTCGTACAGGGTTTCTGGCGCGACATCGGCGCCGTTGGGCCAGGCGATGGTCCCGCCTTCGACCGTTGCCTTTTGGAAGAAACTCGGATCTGCCAAGGGGTGAAAGACCGGGCCCTTGGTCAGATACTCTGAGAAATCCACATCCCCCTTGACACCATCGTCAAACACGATGTGGTAAACATAGCCGAACCTATATTCAATGGTCTTAACTTCGTTCATATCCCACATGGTTGACCTCAATCCAAAGGAGCAATTCTCTTCATTTCCTTCCCGGCTCTGGCAAGTTCCCAGTCTTCGACCAACTCCTCGTGGCGTAAATCAATCCACTCTCTGAGGAGCCGAAGGCCCGTCCGTGACCCCAGCTCTCCTCGCATGACGTTGCCGCCGAAATCCACCAGCGCCTTTTTGCCCCGGTACTCCGCGTGAATGTGCGGAGGACCGTGTTCATCGTAGTACATCCTGACGACGATCCCAAAAAACATCGAAATCACCGGCACAGAGGGGTCGCCTCCAGGCAGGCCAAGGATTGCTCGTATGATTTCCGCATAATGACATTTCTCCTTACGGGCAAGTGAGCGGTCTCACCGATTCATTCGTTTGCCCGGGGACTCATCAAGCTTCTTTACATAGCTCGCAGCGTAGTGCGAAATGAAGTGTGGAGAGCGTCTCCGGTGTCTTCCGGAGCGCCTCCATGATGGTGTTAAGTCGCGAAGGGGCCAGGCAAAAGACGCCAACCAGTCTGTCCTCCCTATCGAATTCCAGAAACGGTTTGACGGGATCGCCACGTGATGCCGCGGACGACAAGACCTGCGCCACCGATGATTCCCGGAAGTCGGACTTGATGTCGTCACCAGTTCTGCGGTACCGAAAAAGAAAAGTCTTGTTCTCGTCGAGCTCATCCATCTGGGATATCCATTCGCCGAGCTCGTCCAGAACGGTCTCGCAATCCGTCGTTGGTCGAAGCATGGCTCATATCGTTTCCGCATAGGGGCATTTGTTTGGCGTGCTGTCGGCGCAACGTCCAGCCCCCGATGGAAAGCCGCAGCGCTGGGCTGCCAGCATCGCGTTTGCGCAAGTCTAACCGCGGTGGTATGCTGTGCTACGAGGCTGGTGTTGTCCGGCCTTTTCGGCGACCTTAGCCCACCGACCCGGGCTGACGTGCATTGAGTCATTTCCGCATACAACAACCCGTCCTCCTTTCTCCGGGCTTCTTGATACACGAGCCGTGAGCAGAGTGTCAAGCGCCAAAAGACCTGGGGCGTGAGCCCTCCGTTTTCGGGGGAGAAACCGCGCTCGCGGCGGGGCAATGGGAGGCGCTTTGGAAAATCGCAGCCCAAAAGTGTCCGTCGCACGCGAGGTGGAGTCAATCACCAAGATAGCAGGGCACAAAGAAGCTTTCCGCTGCCGGTGCTTGGTGTCTTTGTGCCTTTGTGGTGAGCCGGGTGAAGCGGGCGTCAGAGGTAGCCTTCGGATTTGTACCTCTGGAGCTTGTAGAGGAGGGAGCGGCGGGAGATGCCGAGGCGGCGAGCGGCCTGAGTTCGGTTTCCGGCGGTTTCGGCGAGGGCGGTGAGGATTGCGGTGCGCTCGACGTCTTCCATGAGTGTTCCTTCGGAAGGGGGCGGCATCTCGCGGCCGGGTGAGGCCGAGGGACGAACGGGTGCGGGAAGATGCTCCGGAAGAATAATCTCTCCACGTGAAAGAAGGCATGCTCTCTCGACGGAGTTTCTAAGCTGGCGGACGTTTCCGGGCCAGTCGTACATCTCGAGCGCAGCGGATGCGGTGCTTGAGAAGCGGACTTTGGCTCCGGCGAAAGATTCTGCGAAACGGCGGGCGAGAGGGAGGATGTCGGGGCGATGTTCCCGGAGAGGGGGAACATGCAGTTGAATGACGTTGAGGCGATAGAAGAGGTCTTCGCGGAAGCGTCCTTCGGCGACGGCTTTTTGGATGTCGCGGTTGGTGGCAGCGATGAGGCGGACATCGGCGTGGAAGGTGCGGTTTCCGCCGAGCCTCTGGAAGGTGCCATCTTGAACGACGCGAAGAAGCTTCGCCTGGAGGTTGGGGGACATCTCGGCAATCTCGTCGAGGAAAATGGAGCCGCCGTCGGCAGCTTCGAAGCGGCCGCTGCGGGCCTCCACGGCGCCGGTGAAGGCGCCCTTCTCGTGGCCGAACAGCTCGCTTTCGAGGAGGTTGTCGGGGATGGCAGCGCAGTTGACCTTCACGAGGAGCTTGTGTCTGCGCTTGCTCCAGAGATGGATGAGGTCTGCGATGACTTCTTTGCCGGTTCCGCTTTCGCCTGTGATGAGGACCGAAGCCCTGGAGGGCGCCACTACAGCCACTTCTGTCAGAAGCGAAATCATGGCAGAGCTTTTGGCGACAATAGAGTCAGGGAGGCTTGGAAGGGAGATGGGTTTTCCGGGGAGGGTGGGTCGTCCAACCGCATCTTCGACGGCGGCCGCAAGCTCCTGAAGGTCAATTGGCTTGACGAGGTAGTCAAGGGCGCCGTCCTTTATCGCAGAAACGGCGTCGCGGACATCGGCGTACGCGGTAATCAAAAGGACCGGAAGGACGGGGAAGGACTCTCGTATTTCGCGCAGCGCCTCCAATCCGCTGAGTCCGGGCATGCGGACGTCCGTGATGACCATGTGGACGGGATTCGCCCGGAGAATCGAGAGCGCTTCTTCGGCACTGGCGGCCTGAAGAGAACGATACCCCTGCGCCGACAGAAAATCGGCGATCAACTCCCGTTGTGTGGCATCATCGTCAACGACGAGAACAGTCTTGGCTTCACGAGAAGTCATTGCCGATTCCTATTGAGTCCTGTATTGTGAAGGCAACCGCAGACGCATCCAGGGTTCCTGGGTCCAACGCCGGTAGCCCCGCCTGTCGCCCAAATCCCGCCTCAGCGGGATTGTATGGGCAAGGGTCAGCAACGCAAAGGTCATTAATAAAGCAGCCAGCATCGGGCCGCGGGACGAAACCCCGGAAACATCAAGACCGCCTTTCAACTTGGCACTGCACGGGCTGGCGAAAGGGCTCCGGGCGCCTGTCCCGCGCGGTCCCGCGCGGTATTCCTTCTACGATGAACGCGGAACCACGCGGGACCCTCGGCTCGTAACGCAGTCGCCAGCCGTGGGCAAGAGCGATCCTCCGGCAGATGGCCAACCCTAATCCGCTGCCATCCTGGCGTGTCGTGAAATAAGGGCTAAACAGCCTTTCGCGATTTTCCGGTGCAACACCGACGCCGTCGTCCTGAACGAGGATGCTTATGTTGCCGTCTTTATGAGACCCGACGGTAGCCAGGAGATTTCCTCCGTCCTGAAGGGCCTGGACGCCGTTCAGAAGAAGGTTGAAAAGTAGCTGACGGAGCATCTCGCGGTCCGCCCAGACGGTGGCGCCGCCATGTTCGAGATGGAGGTGGGCCTTCTTTTCATCAGCATCGAGGGAGACGAGAGCTCGCAACTCTTCAAAAAGTGGAGCAAGCTCCACCTCCCTGGATTTTGGCTCGAACGGACGGGAAAAGGCCAGCCATTCGTTGATTCGCGAGTCGAGGCGGTCCACCTCGTCGGCGATCAGCTTGAGCCTCTCTTTCCATTCGGGGGAAGAAGGGGTCGCAGCGGCAAGGGTCTGGGCGGCCATTCGCACGGCATTGAGAGGGTTTTTGGTTTCATGAGCGAGGCCGCTGGCGGCAAGGTTCGTCTCGCGGAGATGGCGGTTTTGCTCCTCGGCGAGAGCGAGAGAAGACCGCAGCGCGATCCCCCGCAGGCCTGCCCGCCACGCGACAGCCAGAGCAACAAGCGAAAGAAAGCTCATCGCAGCAACTGTCACCCGCAGGCGTGCCCCTGAAGCGGAAAATTGCCTGACCGACTCCAGCGGAAAGAGAACCGTCAAGAAGAATTTGCTGTCGGGCGGGAGCCTTGGCGGCAGCCAATGCTCAACCCGCGCCGGCGGTCCGAAGCCCGGGCCGCGTCCGGCGGGTCCGCGGCCAAGTCCGCGTCTTCCGGCACCCGGTCCCGGCGGGGGACCGGGAGCACGTTGATGCCAAGGGACTTCTCCGATCCGGACGGCGGACCACAATTGGAGGGTCTCTTCGGTCCAGTTCTCGAGGGAATCACGGTCCGGGGAACGAGCCAGTTTCTCCGTTTCCCCGGCAGAAGCGACGGTGTTTCCGTCGGAGTCGAAAAGGGCGAGAGCGAGGACGCCGGGGCTGGCGGCGACTTCGCGGAGAATAGCCTCCAGGCGTTCGGGCTGATACATCGCCATTCCGGACTGCGAGCGGATGCTGCTGGCGACGGTTTGAATGAGGACGCGTCCCTGAGCACGAAGGCTTTCCTTGTCCTGTCGCTGCTGCTGCTTTTGTTCCTGCCAGAGCCAGGCAGCGATTCCAAGCCACAACATCGCCACAACCGGATAGAGCCAAATCGTTCTCAGGGACGCGCCTCGCACCTACGTCATCTCCTTACTTTGTCTCGTGCCGTACTTCTTGAGCACCGGCGGGCGGTGCAGGCGGTTTAACTGCACCTTCCCAGTAATCGCAGACGCCGTCCTTATCTTTGTCAACGTAGAAGGGGCCTCGCCCCAGAGGACCCATGCCCCATCCGCGTCCTATCCCTGCACCGGGGCCGAACCCACGTCCTGGGCCGCGTCCGGGCATCGGGCCAAACCGACCGGGGACCTGCGCCCGACCGGGGCCGGTCCCCGGCGCCGCTCCTCGGCCGAAGCCGAGGCCACGACGGGGCGCAGCGCCCCAACCTTGTCGCGGTCCTGCGCCGTAACCCCGGCGCGGACCGACGGGACCAGCTCCCAGGCCCATGCGCGCGAGACCTATGCCGGCTCCTCTTCCGATGACGCCGAGAGTCTCCCGGTACACCTCGCACTTTTTCTGGAAGTTCGTTCGAAGCTCTGCGATTTCCTGAACGAGCTTCTGAACCTTCTCGACGTCAACATCTTCCTGTGCCGAAAGCCGCACGAGCTCAGCACGCTTCTCGAGAATCTGGGCAGCAATCTCCGCTCGCTCCTTCGCAAACTTCTCGCGAAGCTCCTGAACTTTCGCGGGCTGCTCCGCCTCGGTCTCCGCAAGAACGGGAACGAAAGCCGAGACGACCACGAGCACCAATGCCGCAAGAATCGCTTTCGGTTTCATGTTTCTACCTCCTTTCAATTTTACTTTGTTTGTCTATTGTTTCCAAGCCTGAAATGTCAGGCGTTTCGAGTTAGAAGGATGCAATCGGCGGGCCAGATTGCTAATATTCACGTTCTCAAGGGATTAGGAAAAGGGGATGCGCAAAGGTTGCTCGGTTGGGACCTACGCTGGGTGCATTTATTGCACACCGAGCAGATGCAGTTCAGCGGTTGGTGGCTTGGGCCGAATGAAAATGTCTCCAGCCTCGTGGTAGGAAGCAACCGGGAATGACGCGGCTTCTGTCGGGACAGCGTGCTGAGGTAATTGGCGGGGAGAAGAGAGGTTAAAGGCCTTTGCGTGGCTCGGCAGGAACCGGAACGTCCGCCAGGCCCTGAGGTGTGTTGGAGGTAGGCTCTTTTCAGCAGCTCAGGAGACAGCATCGGTGAGCCTCCTTACTGGCGGAGTGAATTCGCCACCAGCGGTAAATCTTCTGGAGTATCTCCTCGGCGTCTGCCAGCTTGAGCCAGGGAGCAAGGATAATTGTCTTTGCAGCAACGTCAACGACGACGTAGGACTGCGCGAGATCGGCTACCACGACATCCACACCGAGGCGGCCAAAGGAATCGCGCCACTCTCGCATCCACTCCCTGACGTTTATTCGTTGCGAGGAATTGTCCGCGGGTGCGTCGCGGAGAACCGCTTTTCTTACTGCTCTGTAAACTGAACCGACCATGGTTGTCTCACCCCCTGCAAATACTCGCTGTCCTATTTTTGTATGGTTTGCGAGGGAAGGTTGATTGCCCTGCTGCGGAATGGAGGAGCACACTCCGGGCCAAGAACCGAAGGCGCGTATTTTCAAAGAGTTGCGACAGAGGTGCTGTGCAGGAATTGCTCACCGCGGCCGTTTGCAGGGTGCAGTTGCTTCGCAAGCCATCCCCCTTGGCAAAGCGGCCGAGGCAAACGATTTTCTTGCCGGGGCCTGGCGGCTCCTTGGAAGTGGTGAGGCTGGGCCTGCGCGATGCTGCTCGCAGAAAGAGCCCGTTGCGACTCCCTAATCTCGGCGCGCCATCTGCATTTTTCTGGACAAAAGGAGGGCTTGCACCTAAACTCAAATCAAATTGGCTGTGGAGAAATGGCGAAGCGCGCGTCGGGGGGCGTTTGCGGGTGAAACGCAAAGCAACCCAGAAACCGTTGCGCCGGGCTGCGGCGGCCCCTTCGTCGCAGAAGGAGAGTTCTGACGCCGTGTCTGCGAAGAAAAAGGTAATTGTTCTATCGGGCGGACCGAATCGGATCGGGCAGGGAATCGAGTTCGATTACTGCTGCTGCCACGCGGTTTTTGCGCTGAAGGAGATGGGGTACGAGGCGATTCTCATAAACTCCAATCCGGAGACGGTCTCGACCGATTACGACACCAGCGATAGGCTCTATTTCGAGCCTCTAACCCGGGAGGATGTCCTGGAGATCGTGCTGCAAGAAAATCCGGAAGGGGTGATAGTGCAGCTCGGCGGGCAGACGCCTTTGAACCTGGCGGTTCCGCTGGAGAAAGCCGGGGTGCGGATTCTGGGGACTTCCCCGGACGCAATTGACCGGGCAGAGGACAGGGAGCGGTTTCGCCAGTTGCTGGCAAAACTCGGCTTGAAGCAGGCGCCCAACGCCACGGCGTTGTCCGTCGAGGAGGCCAGGAAGATCGCCCGCGAGGTTGGCTACCCGGTCATCGTGCGGCCCAGCTACGTCCTCGGCGGGCGGGGGATGGAGATAGTCTTCGACGAGGCCGAGCTTAATACTTACATGCAGATGGCGGTGGAAGCCTCCCCGGAGCATCCGGTCCTTGTGGACAAGTTCCTGGAGGACGCCATTGAGATTGACGTGGATTGCGTCGCCGATGGGCAGCGGGTTGTCATCGGGGGAATAATGGAGCACATCGAGATGGCTGGCGTGCACTCCGGTGATTCGGCGTGCTCGCTGCCGCCGTTTTCGCTGACGGAGGAGGAGATCAAAGAAATCACCCGGCAGACCGTGGCGCTGGCGAAAGAGCTTGGCGTCAAGGGGCTGATGAACGTCCAATACGCCATCCGCCAGGGAGTCATCTACGTTCTGGAGGTCAACCCAAGAGCAAGCAGGACCGTTCCCTACGTATCAAAAGCGACTGGCGTCCCGCTGGCTAAGATTGCCACCAAGGTGATGTGCGGCATGACCCTTGAGGAAATAGGCTTTACCAGAGAAGTGGCCATCGGGCACTTCGCCGTCAAGGAGGCTGTTTTTCCCTTTTCTCGCTTCCCGGAGGTGGACGCCACGCTCGGCCCGGAGATGAAGTCCACCGGAGAGGTCATGGGGATAGACGCCACTTTCGGAATGGCTTTCGCAAAGAGCCAGGCGGGCGCTTCTTCGCCCCTTCCGACCTCGGGAACGGTTCTCGTTTCACTGAAAAGCGAGGACAAGAGACCGGCGCTCTTCATGGTCAAGAAGCTTGAGGACCTCGGCTTCAAAATCGTGGCCACGGAGGGAACGGCTTCCTTCCTCCGCAGGCAGGGAGTCAACGCTGCCAAGGTGTTCAAAGTTGCCGAGGGACGCCCAAACGTCGTGGACCTGTTGAAAAACCATGAAGTGCAGCTCGTCGTCAACACGCCCTCCGGAAAGCGATGTCGCCGAGACGAGGTTGCTATCCGGACTACGGCAACCGCCTTCAACGTGCCGCTGATCACAACCCTGCAGGGGTTGGCGGCGGGCGTCCAGGGAATCGAGGCGCTGATTAAAGAAGGCCTGACCGTAAAGTCCATCCAGGAATACCACGGCGAGGTCCTCACCCCACGGCTTCCGGGAGGGCAACCGCAGCGAACATGAGAGAAGAGGAGGCGCGAGGTTTCGCGCGCCATCCTATGGCTGACTCACCCCTTTGAAGTGGGAGGGAGGATGAAATGGCGCCGGACGCGGAGAAGCGACAGAGAATCAGGCGGATATTGGAGGAGCTTTTGGCCGCTCGGGCGACAACTGTGAGCAGGTTGAGGGCCAGACATTTCGATATCAACCCGTTCCTGTAACAGGGAGGCAAATGAGACAAGATGAAAAAGCTGTCCACTGTTGTGGCTGTTTTTGTGTTGTTTGCTCTTGGCTGTGGTGGGCCTCGGAAAAAGCCGATTCAGATCAAAGGTTCGGATACCATGGTCAACTTGGGCCAGGTTTGGGCGGAGAAATACATGGAAAAAAATCCGCAGGATTCCGTTGCCGTGACGGGAGGGGGCTCCGGAACAGGCATCGCCGCTCTCCTCAGCCGCACCTGCGATATAGCCGAGTGTTCAAGAAGGATGACAGAGCAGGAAATCTCTCAGGCAAAGCAAAAAGGGATCAATCCCTGTGAGGTTCGGGTCGCCATGGATGGGTTGGCAATCGTAGTACACCCGAAGAATCCGGTCACTAAACTGACCATTGACCAGCTCGCCCAGATTTTCACAGGGAAGATCACGAATTGGAAAGCTGTCGGTGGGGCGGATGCAGAGATCGTCGTTCTCTCGCGCGAGGTGAATTCGGGGACGCACCTCTATTTCAAGGAGCACGTATTGAGAAAGGGCGATCCCGAGAACAAAGCGGAGTTCGCTCCGGGCGCCCTGATGCTTCCCTCTTCGCAGGCGATAGCCGACGAAGTCGCGCAGAATCGTGATGCGATAGGCTATTACGGCATGGGCTATCTTTCGCGTCGCCAGAAACCCATTTTGGTGGCGAAAGCAGAGACCGACCAGTACGTTGCCCCCACTACAGACAACGTAGTGAGTGGCGAGTACCCCATATCGCGGCCCTTGTTTTTCTACACCGACGGGGAGCCGAGAGGGCCGGTGAAAAAGTTCATTGATTTTTGTCTTTCCGAAGAGGGACAGGAGATTGTTTTGAAGACCGATTTCGTCCCGGTCAAGAACTGAGAACGGATGCGTAAACTTAAGGAATTTGTTCTTCAGAAGATCGTTCTTCTTTGTGGCGTTGTGTCCATCCTCTTCGTGGCGTTAATCTTCCTGTTTCTGGTTAAGGAGGGATTGAACGTATTTAAAACGGTCAGACCTTCTGACTTTCTTCTCGGCAAAAAGTGGTACCCGATCTCGGAGCCTGCCCAGTTCGGAATACTCCCCCTGATATTGGGTTCTCTTCTTGTTACAGCCGGGGCCACAATCATCTCCGTTCCGATCGGCGTCGCCTCCGCGGTGTACATTGCCGAGGTGGCGCGCCCAGCGGTAAGGGAAACGCTAAAAGTTGGCGTCGAGCTATTAGCGGCCATACCGAGCATCGTTCTGGGCTTTATCGGCATGGTCACACTTGTCCCCTGGGTGAAGAAGATTTTCCATCTCCCTACGGGTTTGACCGCCCTTTCCGGCTCGATCATGCTCGCCTTTATGGCGATGCCCACGATTGTCTCGATTGCGGAGGATGCGCTTCACGCCGTCCCGGGATCCTATAGGGAGGGCGCTTATGCTTTGGGAGCCACGCGCTGGCAGACGATCCATCGCGTGGTACTGCGCGCGGCGTCGCCGGGGATAGCGGCGGCGGTGATGTTAGGTATCGGCAGGGTCATCGGGGAGACCATGGCGGTCATGATGATTACGGGGAATGCGGGGGTCATCCCACACAGTATCCTGCAACCGGTGCGCACTCTCACCGCTACCATCGCTGGGGAAATGGGGGAGGCGGCGGTGGGAAGCGAGCATTATTACGCGTTGTTTGCCATCGGCACGCTTTTGTTTGTCATCAGTTTTGGGATCAACGTTACGGCGGACCTGTTGCTGCACAGGAAAAGGTGATGAGAAATCCCCGGCGCACGGAGAAGGTCGTTTTCTTCTTTCTGTTCCTGGCTACGGCTTTGATTGTTCTGCCGGTGGGCCTGATTGTGCTGAGCATTGTGCGAAAGGGGCTTCCCGCCATAAGCTGGCAGTTCCTTACGGACATCCCGCGGGACGGTATGCGAGGCGGGGGGATATTGCCCGCAATCGTCGGGACGTTGTATCTGGTGTTGGGCGCCATGGTCTTCGCCCTGCCCATAGGGTTACTCGCGGCTATATATCTGAGTGAATACGCGAAGGACAATGTCCTGACAAGGATTATCAAGCTGGCGATTGTGAATCTTGCCGGCGTTCCCTCCGTTGTGTATGGACTTTTCGGTTTGGCGCTCTTTGTCGTTTTCTTTCGATTTGGCGCCTCGATTCTCTCGGGTTCCCTCACCTTGGGGATCATGGTCCTCCCCATAATCATTACGGCGTCGCGGGAAGCCCTGGAGAGCGTGCCGCAAGCATTTCGGGAAGTCAGCCTCTCGCTGGGGGCAAGTAAGTGGCAGACGATCCGGCACGCCGTTTTGCCAAACGGGATTTCAGGAATCTTGACGGGAACGATCCTTGGTTTAGGGAGGGCGGCTGGGGAAACGGCGCCCATTCTATTCACCGTGGCTGCCTTCTATCACCCGCAACTCCCTCGCTCCATTTTTGACCAGGCCATGGCGCTTCCCTACCATCTCTACGTCATCTCGACTCAAGTCCCCAACGTGGGCGAGAAAATGAGGTACGGGACAGCCCTCGTCCTGCTGGGGATGGTCCTGATCATGAATTCTGTCGCCTTAGTTGTCCGTTTCCGGTTCCGGAAGAGACGCCGGTGGTGAAATTCTCGGTACGACATTTGAACGTTTGGTTTGGGTCGGTCCATGCCTTGACCGATGTTCATATAGACATTCCGGCCAACGAGATCCTGGGGGTCATCGGCCCGGCGAATAGCGGAAAGAGCACCTTCTTGAGAACGTTGAACCGCCTTAATGAGCTGAAGCCAACTTTTCGAATGACTGGCGAAGTAAGGCTTTCAGGCGCCGATACTAACGAGATGGACGTTGACCTGCTCAGGAAAAAAGTGGGTATGGTATTTGCCCTGCCGTTGCCTTTGCCACTGTCGGTCTTCGACAACGTCGCCTACGGCCCCAAGATGCATGGCGTCAAAAGTAGGAGGCGCCAGAAAGAGATTGTGGAACGAGCTCTGAAAGAGGCCTACCTTTGGGATGAGGTCAAAGACAGGCTGGATACGCCTGCGTCCAGATTATCCGGAGGCCAGCAGCAGCGACTCTGCATGGCAAGGACGTTGGCGGTGGAGCCCGAGGCGATTCTGTTCGACGAGCCCTGTTCCGGACTGGACCCGATCTCGACAGGCAAAATAGAAGATACAATGTTGAGGTTAAAGGCAAACTACACGCTCGTTCTGGTAACTAACAATGTGCATCAGGCATCGCGTGTGGCGGATAAAACCGCGTTTTTCCTGAACGGCCGACTCATTGAATTAGATAACACGAAAAAGATATTCACCGCACCCTCCGATAAGCGGACAGAGGACTACATTGGGGGAAGATTTGGATAGGCTGAAGATTCAGGTTAACAACCTCAATCTGTGGTATGGCAGCTTCCAGGCGCTGAAAAATGTCAACGCCTCCTTCAAGGAAAGGCTCATCACTGCTATCATCGGCCCCTCGGGCTGCGGCAAGACGACTCTGCTGCGCGTCTTCAACCGGATGAACGATCTGGTAGAAGGGGTACGCGTCGCGGGAACCGTGATGGTTGACGGGATCAATGTGATTGGACCCGACACGGACTTGACGGCATTGCGTCGCAAGATAGGCATGGTATTCCAAAGGCCCAACCCCTTTCCGCTTTCCATCTATGAGAATGTCGTTTTCGGACCGCGGATTCATGGACGTGTGGATAAGAACGAGCTCGATGAAATTGCCGAAAAGAGCCTTCAAGCGGTGCTGCTATGGGATGAATTGAAGGACGGACTCCATAAGCCAGCTCTCACTCTTTCCCTGGAGCAGCAACAGCGGCTTTGCATTGCCAGGCTCGTCGCGGTGAAATCAGACATATTGTTGCTGGATGAGCCTTGCTCGGCACTCGACCCTCAGGCAACTCACGCGATCGAGGAGTTAATGCGCCGTCTCAAGAATAACTACACCTTGGTGGTTGTAACGCATAACATGCAGCAGGCAGGGCGCGTTTCTGACGAAACGGGATTTATGCTGTTAGGTGAGTTGATAGAGTTTGGCAGAACCGAGCAGATTTTCACCAGGCCAAAGGACAAACGCACCGAGGACTATATTACAGGGCGATTCGGATAGTTACTTTAATAGAGCCACCGATGCGCAGTACAAAGGGAACGACTAAACGGAGCCATCGGCGTTGTTCCCATTGAAGGAGGGAGCAGATGTCGGAGCACCTGCAAAGAGAAATACGAGAAATGAAAAAGGCGATACTCGGGATCAGCGCCGTCGTCGAGGAAAGCCTTCACAAAGCCGTCAAGGCGCTGCAAGAGAGAGATGAAAGGCTGGCGAAGAGTGTGATAGATAACGATGTTGAGATTGACCACATGGAGGTTGACATGGAAGAGGAGTGTTTAAAGGTGCTCGCTCTTCACCAGCCGGTTGCGAGCGACCTGCGCCTCATCGTTTCAATACTGAAGATCAACAATGATTTGGAACGAATTGGCGACCTGGCTGTCAACATCGCGGAAAGAGCAGCATTTCTCGCGACGCAAAATCCAATAGATGTCCCCCTGGATTTCCCTCTGATGGCCGAGAAGACCAAGGCCATGCTCAGGAAAAGCCTGGACGCGTTGGTGAACGGCGACTCGCGCCTCGCGTACGAGGTCTGCGCTGCCGACGACGAAGTGGACGCTATAAATCGGCAGATGTACATGCAGATTCAAGACGCAGTCCGACGCCAACCAGACCAGGTGGAAAGCCTGATTCATCTGCTTTCTGTCTCGCGCCATCTGGAGCGGATAGCCGACCACGCTACGAACATTGCGGAAGACGTGATTTACATGACAGAGGGTGAAATCGTGCGACACAGGACGGAGGACTACCGCGTGCAGTCCCGCAAAATATGAAACCGAAGAGGCTTTCGCTTGGCTAAGCCAGGGCATTATCAAGTTGTTAGCTCTTGCACTATCCAACAAAGTCGGTTACTCTCCGGCGAGAACATCTTTTGTGCTTTGCCTTCTGCCTTTGGGCGACCAGTATGCTTTTCGGTGCGCACGAGGTGTGGACCGGGTGTGCGCCAGGACCTGAATCGCTGAGGATTATTGCGTGGAACCCATTGTCTGCGTGAAAGCTGTAACGAAGAGGTTCGGCGATGTGACCGCGGTGAGGGAGTTATCGCTGGACGTGGCGCCGGGAACAATCTTCGGCCTTCTCGGGCCGAACGGGGCGGGGAAGACGACGACTCTTCGGATGATTCTTGGGATTTTCCTGCCGGACGAGGGGAGTATTTCGATTTTCGACGGGCGGGAAATCGAGAACGCGAAAGACCGAATTGGCTATCTGCCGGAAGAGCGGGGACTTTATCGGAAGATGAAAGTGGGGGATGTGCTCCGATTTTTCTGCGAGATCAAAGGGGTGGAAAAGGAAGCAGCCCGCAAGGGAGCGGACTACTGGCTGGAGAGACTCAGACTGGCGGACTGGAAAGAAAAAAAGTGGAAGAGCTCTCGCGAGGAATGCAGCAGAAGGTGCAGTTCATCGCGACGATTGTCCACGAGCCGGACCCTCTGATTCTCGACGAGCCTTTCTCCGGGATGGACCCGGTCAGCACGTCCGAATTGAAGGATATCGTGGTCGAGCTGAAAAACTCCGGCAAGACTATCATCCTCTCGACGCACATCATGGAGCAGGCGGAAAAGCTTTGTGACGAGATATGCCTGATGAACAAGGGGACAGCGGTTTTGAAGGGGCCACTCGCGGAAATCAAGCGCAGCTACGGGGCAAATTCGGTGCACGTCAGCTACAGCGGCGATGGCTCCTTCATAAGGGAAATGCCCGGGGTGAAGTCCATGGACGACTACGGGAACTATGTGGAGGTTGAGCTGACTCGCGATGCCGACCCCTCGCAATTGCTGAGGGAGATTTGCTCGCGGGTGGCGGTGACGCACTTCGAGGTCGTGGAACCGTCGCTGAACAGGATTTTCATTGAGAAGGTTACTGAGACGAGATGAATAAGACTCTGAAGATTGCATATCGCGAATACGTGGCGAACGTCCGGAGGAAATCGTTTTTGATCGGTATTTTTCTGATGCCACTCTTCATTGCCGGGATGGCTATTCTCCCGGCCTTTCTGGCCAAAAAGGCGATGGAGGGGGCAGGAGAGACGAGGAAGGTTGCCGTCATTGACCTGACCGGACAGTTGTATCCTGATGTGAAGAAAATGCTCGAGGAGCAAAGGGGAGGGCCGAAGTATGTCGTCGAGGAGACCGCGGCGACCGGCGAGAATCTGGAAGAAAAGCGAGACAAGCTCAACGAGAGAATCCAGAAAAGGGAGCTCGACTCATACATTGTCATCGGCAAGAAGGTGGTCACTTCGCACATCCAGTACGAGGATTCTCCCGAGCACAAGATTCGATGTTACAGCCGGAACGTGACAGACTTCGCCGACTGGGAGAGAATCCGGGGTGCGGTCAGCCGCGCCCTCATTGATCTGAGACTGAGAAATATGGGAATTGATCCTGCGGTTAGCACGAAAGCGTCGTGGAACATCAACATCGAGAGGATGGAGGTGAAGAAGGGCGAAACAAGAAAGGCGCAGGGCATAACCAACGTCTTCGGCGCCTTCGCCTTTGTGATGTTGCTGTTCTTCGGGTTACAGATCAGCGGTCAAACGCTCATGCAGGGGGTGATCGAAGAGAAAAACTCGAGAATCATGGAGGTTCTTCTTTCATCTGTCTCGCCGAAGGAACTGATGAGGGGGAAAATTCTGGGTCTGGGTGCTGTTGGGCTGACGATGATGGTGTTGTGGTCGGCGGTGGGATACACGGCGGCAAGGTTACGCCACTTCGACGTTGCGTCCGTGCCGAACGTCGGGTTCTTGCTTGTCTTCTTTCTGCTTGGGTACGCTTTTTTCGGGACGCTGATGGCGACGGTGGGTTCCGTGTGCAACAGCGAGAAGGAGGCCCAACAGATGATGATGCCGATCATGCTGTCGCTGGTGCTACCGCTAATGGTCTGGTTTTACATCGCCCAGCGCCCGGACAGCACTTTCTCAAGAGTCTTATCGGTGATTCCCTTCACGGTGCCGATGATCATGATGCTGCGGATTGCCATACAATTTCCCCCGGCACCCCAAATTGTCATCAGCATCATCGTCATGCTCATCTCTATTGTCATTTGCCTGGGCGCGGCGACAAAGGTCTTCCGCACGGGCATCCTCATGTACGGCAAGAGACCGAGCCTCAAAGAGATCGCCCGCTGGGTGAGGTACAGGTAGCGGGTCGGGACGCCGTTTTCTTCGGCCACCATCTTTGTCTTCCTTGTTGGGGGTGTCATCGGGGCCCCTGAGGTGGCTTTGCGGCAGCGTCGGGGACAAGGGTGGTTCCACGCGCTCCGGACCAAATCACGCAAGGCGCCAATCGGCGTCACGAAGGGACGAGTCAGCGCCTCGCTGGAGGCCGGTCCGTCGAAGAGTTTGAGACGACCGTCGGACGCGTCTTGCGGAGAAAGAAGGCCCGGCCAGAGCTAAAGAGAAACCAGAAGTGCGTACCGTGTCCCCAGATTCAATTCCACTCCGCGAGGACTTGACATTGCAACCGACGGCGCCTATAGTCTGTTTAGTCGTTTGCTCAGGGAGCACGAGTCGTCGAAGGGAAAGCATCCAACGAAATCAGGGAAAAATATTTGGCAAAAATGCTGAAGCAACTTCGCGGGGGCATGGGGCTGGCCCAAGAGCGCGCCCCAGAGGTCGGGGTGATGGCCACCATCGTGAACCGAAGGGAGAATGGGCGCGCCGAACGACAGCGTGTCGTCGCGAGCATGGGGAAAGCCCTTCGGGAGGAGGACGGACTCAAATAAACGAAAGGAGAGCCGGCCATGAAAACGTATCGTTTCGCCGCCGTGATCGAAAAAGACGAAGACGGCTATTATGCCTTCTGCCCGGAGCTCCAGGGCTGCTATACGAGCGGGGAAACCTTCGAGGAAGCCCGCGCGAATCTGGTTGACGCGATCCGGCTGCATGTTGAGGACCGGCTTGCGGACGGCGAGGAAATCAAGTCGCCGGAAAGCGTCAATCTCACGACCGTCGAGGTGGCGGTGTGAGGGAACGCTTGCCCCGCCTGACCGCCACGGAGATCATCCGCGTTCTGGAACGGCGCGGGTTCGTGTTGTCGGCTCGGCCTCGCTTTGGCAGCGCCAGCTGAGGCAGAACCGCCGAATGGCGAAGAAAAAGCGAAAAAACTCTTGACACCCTTCAACCGCCTTTGCGATAATTTCCTTAAAATCTTGTAGCATGGTCGGCTCAATAACAAGCGAAAAAACTCTTGACATGTTTTTGCTGATTGTGGGATACATTTTGGTGGACCATGGTCCACCTTTGGCTGTGTCAGGCGGGGGGGTGCGTCTCTAGACCAAGCTCTGCACAAGGAAGCAACACCAAAGCTGCGGGTAGACACAAGGGACATCTACCAAGGGAGATTTCGGCCTGCGTCGCATTTGTGTAGGTTTGGCAATTCCCTCCTACTGACACTAGCTCAAAGCGCACGCTTGGGCGTCCATCAGCGCACTAGGCCGTCCTGGGCACAGTGCCGCAAAGAGCCTTTGACGAGGCCCGGACCCGCATTCTCGAACTGGGCTGAGCTTTCGCTGCTTCTTTTCACCTCACGTGCGCCGGGAGCCATGGGGCCGGCCAGTCCCAGACGAATGTAGCTTCCTGTGAACGCCTTGCAGGCGGCGCGATGTTGTTCGACGGGTTATGGCACCCCGCTGTGCGGGGCTTGAGGTCGTGAACAAACAATGGCCAGATACAGGCGCCGTTGGGTCCAGACATCGGAAGAAGGTGAGCAGTGTTGCATAGTCCGGCGCAACCTACTTACTCTGCCGCGCGGTGTCAGCCGTCTTTGTGGCATTATCTCGGGCTTTAGTGCGAACGCTGGATGGGGGCGTAGTGAGTGCAACCAAAGAACCATGGGCAGACTGGACGCCGGGAGTTCTCTCCAAAGACCAGATTATCGAACTCTTTCGAGCAGGTTACATCAGCGGCGCTGATGACATCTCCTCTGCTGTTGACCTCTCATCTCTGGATCTGACCCTGTCCGACAGGGGGTACTCGATGGGTGGGGGGGCCGTGAAACCATGCGGAGGAGGATTCTTCAAGGAGTTGGAGAACGAGGGGCTGGTTCAGGTCCTGAGCGCAACCCAGGACGGAGAGTTCTGCCTGGAGCCGAGGCAGACGTACCTCTTCAAGCTGCGGGAGAGACTCGAACGTCTTAGTGACTCGGGTATTTTCGGCCAAGCCACGGCGAGGAGCTCCGTGGGGCGGGTTGATGTTCTCGCTCGGTTGGTTGTGGACGGCGCGGAGGGGTACGACTCCTTTAGGCCCGACACTCTCCAAAGCGGGAACGGGGATCTCTTCGTCGAGGTCACGTCGCTCACTTTCCCAGTCAAGGTTCGTCCAGGATGTTCCCTTACGCAGCTTCGCTTCTTCTGCGGTGAGCCAGAGAGCTGTGAGGTGACTCGTGGTAAAGAAGCGTTCCGCTGCTTCATGAAGAATACTGATTCATACGATGGTTCTCTATCCGTGGACTTGTCTCCGGTTCAGATTCGCAGTGTCCCCTTGGTTGGTTTCTGTTCCCAACCCCCTGCTGAGGGAGCAGAGCCGATCCCTCTCTGGAAGGCTGAGAAGGGACCCAGCCCTTGTTCGTACTGGAGGTTTGTTCGGACCGACGACCGAGGCCGGTTAACTCTTAGGAAGGATTCCTTCTACATCCTTAGGTCGAAGGAATGGTTGGCCCTGCCCCAAGGTGTGGCGGTCTACTGTCGCGCAATAGACGAAACCCTCGGTGAGATGCGTGTCCACTATGCTGGCTTTGCACATCCGTGGTTCGGACGGAGGCGAACTGACAGGCAGGTCGGAACGCCGCTTATTTTCGAGGTCAGGGGTCACGATGTCCACACCAGCATAAAGGACGGGGCCAAGATGGCTCGCCTTTCCTTCTACCGAATGTCTGAAGACGTGCGGAAGGAGGGGGAGGCGAGTCCCTATGAGGACCAAGCGCTTCAGCTCTCCGGTTTTTTTGCAGACTGGCCGGCTTGCATCGAGGTCGATAACGATGGTAAAGTGTGTCAAGTCTGAGAGGCGAAAATGACCCAATTTACTCCTGTCGCGCCGAGTTTGTCGGTGATGCAGATAACTGGCCAGGACGCTTCACGCCTGACTGACGTGGCTCGGACCTTCTGTGAGCTCGTCGCGGAGAACGAGGAGATGTATCCAGATGTCCGGAGGTGGGTCAAGACCAGAGTCATTACCGGGATCCAGGATGACTCCCGTGCCGCCTTCTTGGCACTGTCTGGCCCTAGGCCCGTCGCCACTGCTGTTGTCAAGCGGGGATCGCGGGCTAAGTTTTGCCACCTGCGTGTCGCTGAGGAGGTGCGCGAGCAGAACCTTGGGGAGGCCCTCTTCGTTTTCATGGCTTTTGCGGTTCGGAACTGGGCCCGCGAGGTTCACTTTACTCTTCCCGAGGGTGTCTGGGAAGATGAACAGCGGTTCTTCCGGTCCTTTGGTTTTTGCAGAGTGTCGCGGTCAGGCGTACAATACCGCGCCGGCCAGCAGGAGCTAGTTTGTTCAGCGCCGTTTCGTGAGGTCTGGTCGCGCGTTCTGGACAAACTCCCAAAGCTCAGGAGACTTTTTTCCGTGAAGCAGTGCTTTTCGGCCCCCAGTATCATCCTATCTGTGAAGCCCCGGTCGGCTGATAGGATCATGTCGGGTGAGAAAACGGTCGAGCTGCGAACGCGCTTCTCTCACCGGTGGGCTGGGCACCGCCTCTCCATTTATTCGGGCGGTGTGGTCAAAGGTTTAGTCGGCGAGGCGACGGTTCGCCGGGTGGAGGCCGGCGAGCCAAATCTAATCTGGCTACGTTACTCGTCCCATATCGGATGTACGAAGCAGCAGTTCCTTGAATACGTCGGCCCCAGAACCTGGGTATATGCTATAGAGCTAACGGACGTGACCCCGTACCCCTCTCCTATTCCCATTGCAGAAATAGAGGACCTAAGCGACCAGACCTTAACGCCGCCCCAGTCATACGCCCGGTCGAGCGGCGACGACCGCTGGGGACGCGCTCTCTCGATCGCAGCGTTTCTTCAGGCCTGGATGCGAGCTACGGCAGGAACGAGCGTTGCCGGTTAAAGCGCGGCCCAGGGCTTCCGCGCCGGCACAGCGGGGAGGCTTCCCCATGAGCGGCCTGAGCACCCGATCCGTTCTCTCGGGCCACCGGCTGCGTTTTTCGGTTTGCCTTGCTTGTCCGGCCACCTTTGGGGCAGGGTCCTTTGGGGCTCTTGTGGGCACCCGGGATGCGTCGGGAGCGCCCGCGTGTTCCGCGGGCGTTTCCTGCTCCGTTTAGCTTTTGGAGTGCGTGGGCAGCTCGATGACCCATTCTCATCCCAGCCCGCCGGGGAGCTCTTCTTTTTCACAGTGTGTCGTGGCCCTGCCTCGGTGATCGTAGCGATAATTGCCTCAGCCTCTCACTCCGCAGGGGAGGTGGGCGGATGGGGCTGATGCTTCTCGGGAAGGTCCTCGGGCGGCACGGACCGCAGCATTTTTATGGACTCTCGTATCTCCTCAGCCATGCGAATCTTTTCGGGCCACGAGAGAGCCCGGCGGCTTTTCTGCCACTGCGCTTGTCGCCGCAGAAGTTCTTGGACATCAAAACTCATCCGGAAACCTCGCTTCAAAACGTTGCCACGCATCGGACAAACCATGTCGCTTGGCCAAGCTGGCGATTTCATCGCGGGTGACGCTGCCCGATTCTAACAACGCCAGAATCCGCGCCCAATCTTTAGCCCGGCCGACACTCAATGCGATTACCGCCAAGTGGTCAGCGCGCACAACGCGGAACGGCACGCCTTCGAAATCGGCGGTCTCGGCCTGTTGCAGGGCTTCCTGCGTCAGCGGGCTGAAGACGGGAATGAACTGGACAGGCCATGCCCCCACTCGAACCGCTTCCCCTTCCGGCTGATATCCTCTGTCTGCACAGAACTCGTAGATGGCCGCGAGAGGGTTCAGTCCCCCCGCGGAGGGAACCTCCACGAGCACGTCGGCATCGAGGGTGGCGACCGGCTCGGTGTATCTCATCTGGGCGACGGCACCGAAGAGCGCGTAATCGGCGATCACGCCGGAGTCCTTCATGGCATTCAACAACTGTGCAACCTCTCTCATGCTTGAAGTCTACCAACCCCCAAATGTCCTGTCAATCCGAGGGCGCGGCGCTCTTGTGGACATCGCCATGGGGCGGAACAGCGCCCCGTATGCTGACCCGCCGCGGCTTCCTCTTTGGTCAGTTCGCCACGAAACAGAAGTCTTGCCATTGAGCAAGAAATGGGCTTTTCTTATCGCCGCTGTTGAGCAATAATCTTTGCCACGCAGAAGCTATATGAACATAGCGGCCGCGGTTCATGCCGGACATTGCGGACTCGTACAACTGGACCTTTTGGGAGACTGAACTATGGCATTTCTTGAGCGGATTGAGGAGAAGAGCGCGGTAATTGGGGTGGTGGGGTTGGGATACGTGGGATTGCCGCTGATGCGGGAGTTCGTGAAGGCAGGGTATCGAGGACTGGGTTTCGACACGGACCCTGCAAAGGTGGAGAAACTGAATGCGGGCCGTTCGTATATCCTGTCGGTGCCGTCGGAGATGGTTGCAAAGTGGCGGAAAGATAAGAAATTCGAGGCGACCGGCGATATGAAGCGGCTCAAGGAGCCGGATGCTCTTCTGATATGTGTGCCTACTCCGCTGACGCCGACGAGGGACCCTGACCTCTCATTTATCGAGCAGACCGGAGAGGACATCGGGCGGGCGCTGAGGAAAGGGCAACTGGTCGTGCTGGAGAGCACCACGTATCCGGGGACGACAGCGGAAGTGCTTCGTCCGAAGCTGGAGTCACTTTCGGGACTGAAGTGCGGCGTGGACTTCTACCTCGCATTTTCGCCGGAGAGGGAAGACCCCGGCAATCCGAAGTTCTCGACGGGGACGATTCCGAAAGTCGTGGGGGCGGATGAGGAGAAAAGCATCGCGGCGGCGCGCGCCATGTACTCTAAGATCGTTCCGCAGGTGGTGGAGGTATCATCCACACGTGCTGCGGAAGCGGTGAAGCTCTTGGAGAACATTTTCCGAGCAGTGAACATCGCCCTGGTGAACGAGCTGAAGATGCTCTTCGACAGAATGGGGATTGACGTTTGGGAAATCATCGAGGCGGCAAAGAGCAAGCCCTTCGGGTTCATGCCATTCTATCCTGGGCCGGGGCTTGGCGGCCACTGCATCCCGATTGACCCGTTCTATCTGACGTGGAAAGCCCGTGAGTACGGGATGGCGACGCGCTTCATAGAGCTGGCGGGGGAGATAAACAGTTCCATGCCGAGATACGTCGTGAACCGTGTCATGGAGGCGCTCAATGAGCAGAACAAGGCACTGAAAGGGGCGAAAGTCCTCGTCGTGGGTGTGACGTATAAGCCGGACCTGGACGACCCGCGCGAGTCCCCGGCGCTGGAAATCATCAAATTGCTTCGGGAGCGAGGGGCAGAGGTCTCTTACCACGACCCGCTCTATCCGCGGCTGCGAGGGTTCCGCAAGTACGATTTCGATTTCGGCTCGGTCCCTCTCAACCGGAAGAATCTATCCTCGTCAGATTGCGTTCTCATCGTCACCAATCACTCGAACATAGACTACCAGTTGATTGTGGACGAGGGTTCGCTGGTTGTGGACAGCCGAAACGCTTGCGCGGGAGTTTCTGGAAAGGCGACGGTCGTGAAGGCGTAGGCGGAACGGCCGAAAGGCGTTCGGCAAAAGAAGAAATCGCAGAGACCGCCGAGGTCGCAGAGGAGGTTCGAGTGAAAGGAAGATTTCTTCGCAAGAGCCTGTGGGTTCTCGTCGCCGCGGCAGGGATTCTGTGGTACGAGAACAGCGAGGCGACGCGCTGGCTTCTGTCGCCCGCTTTTCCGAACGAGGGCGGAAAAAGATTTGCGGAGGACCTTTTGAAGGAATTCGGCGGGGAGACAGCGGTGAGCGTCTCGCAAGTTTCTCATCGCTGGAAGAGTGCCCATCCCGACGAGAACGGCTACATGAACCTCCTGAAGCATCACGTTGCGACCGACGATAAGCTCGTTTACGCCCTCGCAACGTTTGAGGCCAAGGACACGGGAATTGCTGCCTGGCGCTTTGGCTCAGACGACGGGATAAAGGTGTGGGTCAACGGGAAGCTTTGCTATTCGTCCGGTGCTCGACGGGGAGCGCGAAAGGATAGCGATGAATGCTTGAGCCGCATCGCGGAAGGCGATAACACGGTTCTCCTCAAGATTGATAATGCTACGGGCGAGTGGGGGTTTTATTTCCGGCTGGCAGAGGTCTTCCCGCAGGAGAAAGGGAGACGGGCACTGCTGGTTTCTCTGATCGTGCCGCCGTACCTCCTCTACGGCAGCCAGTATCCGATAGAGCAGTGGGCGTCGGGGCGTCTCCTCAACAACGGCACGGAAGCCCTGGAGACGGCTGCGCTGCGGCTGGAGCTGGAAGGCGAGACAGTCGGGCAAACCGTCGTTGACAAGCTGTCGCCCTTGACGTGGGCGGAGTGTCGGGTCAGACTGAAGGTCGCGACCAATGCAGCCGCAGACTCCGCGAGGGGAAAAGCGAAGGTTCTCGTCGGCGAGGAGGAGTTGAGCCCGCCGGAGCCGTTCACGGTGCAGGTGCGGGAGGTTCACCCCCTGCTGGCGGGGCGCCTTGAAGACCAGGATGGCGTCTTGCGCTTCATCCACGCCACCGACACACACGTCATAGCGCCAAACACAGTGCTGAACAACGTCAGAACTGCCGACAATTTGACAAGAGCAGTCTGCGCGATCAATAAAATGGAGCCTCCGCCGGACTTTGTGATGGTCACCGGAGACCTGACGCTCGATAGCACCGCTGGGCTGGATTATTTCGGGCAGTTGATGGAGCCGCTGCGGATGCCGTGGCTGGCCATTCCGGGAAACCACGACAAGCCCGGCGGCGAGATGGCGACGCTGCATTTGTTCGGGCGAGGCGGCTTGCCGCTTTACTACTCGTTCGACCATGCAGGCTGCCACATAGTGGCGCTGGATGGTCAGCCTCCAACTGGCTCGCTGGTTGACGGCGGGTTCATCCCCGAAGAGATCGAATGGCTCAACCGAGACCTCCAACTCGCCAAGGGGAAGGAAACGCTCGTCTTCGTGCATCAGCATCCGCTTTTCACACGAGTCAAAGGAAGAGATGACCTTGTGGATTGGCCCGAGTTGGTGAAAGTGCTCGAAGGCTTCCCGCAGGTGAAATGGGTCTTCTGCGGGCACGCCCATGTGGACTACTTTGCCAAACAACGCGGCATCCGCTACGTCATGACCACCGCTACCGCGTACCAGTTCTCGCCGAAGGAAGTTCCGTATTTTGCGAACGAGCCGGGCGTGCGGCTGATGGAACACAGGAATGGAAAAACCACGAGCCGGTTCCTGCGAATTGACGGAACCTGGCGAGACGACCCCTCGCTCATGAATTGCCCGGACTTCTCGCTGCGGACGCCTCAACCGGCCAGCTCAACGAAATGAGGAGGAGTGCAATGTTCAACAAGATGGTCCAGACATGCTCCCAGATCGGGCAATGGTTGTACCGCCGACATCTTGCGGGCATCCCTATCAAACTTAGGACTCCCCTTTTCGGAAGGCGAGACGCCTTCCGGCCTGCCGCCAGGACAGCAGCGGTATGGTTGCGCATCCTCACATTGATCACCTTGTTGGGGGCGATCGGTTTGTGCTTCTCTCAGGAGAAGCCGAGAGAACGTGTCAGTCCGGCGGATGATTTGCCGCCGCATATCACGCGGCTGACGTATTTCGGGGAGCGGGCGGATTGGTCCCACGACGGGAAGAGAATTCTCTTCGTCGAGAAAACGTTCGGGGACGCCTACGAAATCGAGCTTGCGACGAGAACAATCCGTCCGATTACGCATCACTATTTCCACGAGGGATATACCCGCGCCCTTTATTTAGCCAACGGCGACATCCTTCTATCAGGGGCAAAGACTTTCGATGCGGAAAATCCGTGGGTGAGCCGCAACGATACAGCGGAACTGTGGATTCTCGAGAAGTCGCTGACGAAGCCGCCGGTTCGCCTCGGTGAGAAGTGCTCGGAAGGGCCTGCGGTCTCGCGGAAGAGAATGCGAGTCGCCTGGACGATTGACCATGGCGATCACCCCGACAGGATGCCGGAAGGGGTCTCGCAGATGTGGATGGCGGACATAGAATACGAAAGAGAAACGCCAAAGCTGGTGAATAAGAAGCTGATTCTCGACAGCCGGGACCTCCCTTTCAAATGCGGGCTGGAGACGCAGAATTTCCGACCGCCCGACGAGAAAGAGCTTATCTTCTCGGCATACGGGTATCAGGAAACGGATGTCATGGGGATTGAGCTCGAAACGGGGAAGGTCGTCAATTATTCCGAGGCGCCGGACCAATACGATGAGCCGGAAGGAATTTTCCCGAACGGGAAATGGACGTTAGTGGAGTGCGATAGGGCAGCCCGCCAAAGAGGGCAGAAAGGCTCCCAATATATTGATATATGGAAGCTCCGCCTCGACGGAACTCATTACCTTGACCGGGTGACCTATTTCAGCGACTATCCCGGGTACAAGGCATCAAATCCCGTCGTCAGCGACGACGGTCGCTACATTGCTTTCCAGATGGCAAAAGTCGGCGACCCCGCCGGCGTCGGCCGCGGCCTTTTCATCTACCGTATCACTGGCCGGCCCGACACCAACATGGCCAGGGCCGGGGACCAGGGAGACGTCCATGATGTGTGGATTTGGCGGGCCGACGCGCGCTGGTATAATGAAAGGAGTCCCCAACAATCTTCGCCGCGTTCCCTGGCGGCGTCGAAAGCCGAACGAGGAGGAATCAGTACTGGGTACAGCCGAGCGCGCTCTTAACGGCGGTACAAAGAACAGCCAGCCGGGAGGGATGGCCACGATGAGGAGGAGCGATCAGTGTCTGATATGTGGCGCCGAAAAGGGGCCCTTCGGGAGCCTTAGAGGGGGAAGTTTCTGCGAGCACTGCTGGAGCTTCCTGTCGGACGGGCCCGAGAGGTGTGACCGTTGCGACTCCGTGTTTCTGACGGTCATAACCTTCGAGGGCCCCAGCTGGAACGGAATCGCTAAGTTCTGTCCCATCTGCGGGGCACCTCTCAGGCCTTAGCAACGGGCCTTTGGGCGCGCCGCGGGTTAGCCAGGTACCGTCCCATCGCCTCAAAGAGCTTCAATTGATCTTGGCTGGCCTGCGTGTAGAGCACCTCACCCCTCGCGCGGATGACGTGGCTCACGTACGCGTCGATGTGGCGCTGCATTTGCTCGAGGAACCTGTGCTCCAGCTCGAGATTCCTCATCCTATGTGCCTCCGACAGGAAGCGGCCCATAAGCACCACCTTGGCGTCTCCCAATGAGACCTTGATCCCCGCCGCCCTCAGCGACGATATCTGTCCCTGGGCGGCGCGGAGCGCGGAGAGCACAGCGTCACGCCGTGGACGGGTGCAGTGCCCCGGGGAATCCCTCTGACAGACCAGCACGAGATCCAGATGGATTGGGGACCTTGCCTTCAGCAAGGGCATTGACACTGACATCTCCGCCTTAATGGGATAGGCCTGAACGCAGGCAAAGCCGGAGTGCCTGATGGCCCGATGGACCGCGGTCCATCCCTCCGGCCGCGAGTGATGGTATGTAAAGACCAGGAGGCCCTCGTCGCGGAGGACACGGCCGCATTCCGCGAGGACCGCCGTTAGCTTGGTCGTGAAGGCGTGAGGGTCGCTGTCCTGAACCTCGGCACGGCATCTCGTGGTCGTCCGTGGCGCGAGGTCGAGAACCTGCGCCAGCCAGTAGTGGAAAAAGTCCGCGAGCTCAGAGTAGTGGACGTTGTCGAAGAAGGGTGGATCGGTGACGACCAGGTCCACGGCCCTATCAGGTATGTCCACGCGGCTCGAGTCCCCGCAACTGAGGTACGCGGTTTCCGTGCGCGTGGCGAACTCCTGGAAAGTCTCGGCCACCTCCACTGAGATCCTGTGGTTGATCCCCGCCACCCGCGTCGGCTTTGCGGACCCCAGCATTAGCTCGGTGGGGCAGGATTTGTAGGCTAGCGCCCTTCCCAGCCGTGAGCGGAAAAGCGAGGAAAACGCGCCGGAAGACTTCGGGGTCCCCCATATGTTTGCCTCCAACGGCATCGCCTCCGGCTTGAGCACATGGTGAGCGAACATGTGTCGCACCGCCCCCGTCCCTTCGCCCTTGAAAGAGGCGAACTGGTTGTTGAACTCCAGCACGCCCGAGAAGAGGCAGGCGAAGAGGAGCCTCAAGTCTTGGTCCTTGATGCCCCTGATGGCCTTCATGAGGTGCCGAATACACACCAACTGTCTGTCGGTGAACAGCTCGTGCCAGTATCGGTAATTGTGCCTGAGGATTTGATTCGTATTGTGGCCCGGCTGAATGGCCACGCGCGGGAACTCGTCGGCTATGCCGGCGAACTCTCTGGCCACGCGTATCTCGAGTTGCCTGTCGAACTCGTTCAACGCCTCGTAGCGCTTCACGCCGTCTTGCGCAAGCACCATCTTGGCGTAGCGGCGAAAGCCTAGGGGCCCCCGCAGGGACTTCATCCTGTCTACGAGGCGGAACGCCGTGCCGCAGCTCGGGCACCACACGTCGGGTCCGGTGATATTCCCCTTTTGCGGGTTATAGGGGACGGAGCACTCGGGGCATACGACGTGCTCCGCGTCGTAGACCGTGGAAGCGATGGCGCCGCACTGCGGGCATACCGCGCGCGCGGAGGGGTCGCTGCGCGGCACGGCATTCTTGCAGAAGATCCGGGTCTTAAACAGGTCTACGTTGTCGCCGCACTCTCGACAAGGCACGACCTTCACGAGGAAGTAGTACAGAACGGTCGCCTCCTGGCCTGAAGCGGTCTCCGTCGCGAAGTAGCTCAGAACCGTCTGGGCGACTGCCCGCTCGATCGCCTGGTATGTACGGAGCACATCGCCAGCGGCGTACCCCGAGAGGGCCGCACGGCATGCCAGGTACGCCACCGGGTTTATGTCGCGGCCGATGGCCTTGCACCCCAGCTTGATGGCTTCGCCGACTGTAACGCCGCTGCCCATGAAGGGATCGAACACGGTGGTGCCATCGAAGGTGTTCCGGCCGTAGAAGCGGCTCCAGAAGTCCTCCCAATCGTCCACGCACGCGGCCAACAGGATGCCCCGAAACACCGATCCGAGCCTTCGGGCCCACCACTTGTGCAGATAGTACACTGGACGGTTCAGCTCCTTGCGCCACGACTCTCGCTCGGCGATGACCGAGAGACGCGCGAAGGGGAAATCCTTCGTGATAAGCTTGGCCATACTCTCTACCCCGGGCTGGCGCTGGCGGCGGTGCCGACTACGCCGCTTCCACGCATCAGCGACTTGACCCGTGCTGCGGCCGCCCGCTGAGGAGCTCCTGGTTCGACATCGCCCGGACGGCCTTGGCCGGGTCCGATTCGACGCGGTAGGCGCTGAATGGGTGGATTGTGCCGGCCGCCGGGTTCGGAATCGTTTTGGGCGAAATCCTGTTCGACTTCAGGTCGAACTCATAGCCAACGACCACACATGTGGCCTCCACGCGCGCTATGTCCCCCACTTTCTTGAAACCTGCGGGGCATCTCCACGGCGCGGGCACGACCAGGGTCCTCGTCCCGGTAAGGCCCTCTGCGACCGCAAAGGGAGTTGGGGCCACGTACATCTTTCTGTCGCGGATCATGATATCGCCATAGCTGCCGAAACCCCTGACGCTCTTGTTCTCGTGCACGTACTCATGGTCGGCATTGAGGAAATCGCCGTGGCAGAGCGCGAGGTCAATCACCGGGTACTGGTTTGCCGCATCCTCCGACTTCGGGTACCTACCAAAGAGATAGAATATGTCCCGACCGTTGTGGTACCCAGTGGGAACCTGACTGTTGCAGTCGTACGTCATTTCCCTGCCCGGCCAAGCAAGCCCCTTGACCTCGTACCCCTCCGCGAACTCGACCAGCGTGAAGTCCGGGTACGAGTTCCTCCCACTCTTATCGTACAGGACCTGGATTGCGCGAAGACGCTCCTCGAACCAGTTCTGGAAGTGGAATTCCTTGTCCGTCCTGCTGACGCGAGTTATCAAGACCGCCTGCTCCACGGCGTTGACGCACGCCCTGAATATGTCGAAGACTTTCCTCTTTTTCACGGGACCCACCCCCTTGAACCTGGGCAAAGCCCACTCTCTTCCAAAAGCAACGTCCTGGCGCGCATGGGGGCGCAGGGGCCCCGAGCTTGCCTGTGCTGGCAGTCCTGTCCGTTCTCGCCTCTTTTAAACAGTTTAACCTGCCGCCCCCGCGATTGCAACTGATTTTGACCCTGAAAAATGTCTTGACAGAGCGGCACGGATTTAGTATATTTTCGCCAGAATGTAGGAAAAGGCGGGCCGTGAAACTGACCGTATGAGAGGCCCCGAGCGGCTCGCAGCGGCCTGCTACTGAGAAGAGAACAGGGCAGGATTCGGATGCTGCGAAGAAAGCATCGTCCGGAGTCCTGCCCTTTTCATTTCTAACCGCGGAGGGCGCAGAGAAGGACAGAACCAGAATGGGTTCGCGTCCCGGGCGCCGGGCCAATGCCGTTGGGCGCCCGCCTTGGGAGGTAGGCTAGGGTAACGCCGCCATGGTGGGACAAGATGCCGGCGGTACATGCAAACAGGAGAAGGGAAACCTAACGATGAAATCTGACGAGATGGTTACGGGTTCCGTCTCCCGCGTTCCGCGGGAGGAGGAGCAGACTCCGGACACGGAGGTAAAAGAAATGGGGGTCGGAGGCAAGCGTGCCCCTGTGGAGCTCTCGTCGCCCGGAGAAGGCGGTCAGGCGACGCAGGAAAGGCCGGGTGCCGCAGCGGCTGCTGACAGCGCTTCTGGTTCTTCGGAGGCTTCAGACAGGTCGCCGGAGGGTGCTTCTGAGGTCAGAAAGCCGCGCCTCACGAAGGAGCAGCAGGAGTGGCTGAACAAGGTCTTCATCCCCAACTTCAGGAAGGAGCTGATGAGGCAGGTCCATTTCGACCGGAAGCTCCTCGAGCAGCACAAGCGGGAGCTTGAGCGCCGCAAGAAAGAAGAGGAGAGCTTCAGGACGGCTCTCCGGGTGGCGCAGCAGGAGAACGATGGGCTTCTCCGCAGAATCAGCGACTTGAAGATTGACAGGGCGCTGGTCTCGGCTGCGGCCGCGAACAACGCGGTCAACCCGGAGCAGGTCCGAAAGCTCCTGAAGGAGCGAGTGAGGTTGGGGGAAGACCTCGAGCCGGTTGTTCTCGACGAGAAAGGCGAGCGGCAGCTCAATCAGAACGGGGATTTCATGACAGTTGAGGAGCAGGTGAAGTTGTTTCTGGCTGAGAATCCCCATCTGGTAAAGGCGGGTCCCGCAAAAGGAGGGAGCGGAAGCGTTGGCTCCGGTTGGGCAGGACACGCGGTTGCCGCCGGAGCGACGAGCAGCGGCGACCTCATAGCCGAAGGCTTGCTCGAGGAAGGCACAAAACCCCCGACAAGAGCACTTGCGGAGTTTGAGGAAAAATAGAACGAAGAGATTTTACCGCAGAGCACGCGGTGGACGCCGGGGAAAACCATTCCGGACAGCCTCGTCGCGCTGACCGCGTCCTGTGCGGCGAATATCAGGAGGAAAGGGATATGGCGAGTTTGAGTTTAGCGAAGGCGGGCTTGCTCTCGCAGAGCAAATTAGTACAGGGGATCATCGCGGAAATTCTGACGGTTGATGCGTTTTCCCGTGTGCTTCCGTTTGTGACTGTCGAGGGCAAGGCTCTGTCATACAACAGGAGTTTGAACACTGCGGGAACGGCTGCGTGGTATTCGGTTGGCGACACGGTCAACAAGACCCCTGCTTCGATCACGCAGATAACGGCGAATTTCGGTCGGATCGTCGCGGATGCGGAAGTGGATGCCTTAGAAGAGTTGACCATGAGCGAGAGAACCGACCAGATGGCGGGGCAAATTCAGGAGAAGGCTCGGGCAATCGGAAGGCTGTGGAAGGGCGGCCTGATCAATGGAACGGGCAGCAACGGTCAGATCACCGGCATCAACAGCCTTGTGGATTCCAGCCAGGTTCTTGATCTTGCGACGACCTCTGCTTCGGGAATCTCGTTCAGCGGTCTGGAGCAGCTCTTGGGAAGGGTTACCGCGAAGGATGGGCAGGTGGATTTCATCATCATGAACTCCGCTGCACTGCGGGACTATCGCGCATTGGTTCGAGAGACCGCGGGAGAAGTGGAGAACATCGAGATAGGTTTCACGGACCCCATCACGGGAAAGAAGGGCTCCATGATCGTCAACAGCTTCAGCAGCATCCCGATTTTCGTCAACGACTACATTGAAACCGAGACAACCGGTGGGTTCCAGGGGGTGACGAGGATCACCGCGGGATGCTTCGGGCAGGGAGTTGGTCTGACTGGGTTCATTCCGGCGAAACCGGGAAAGCTGGTTGAGATAAGTCCGGAAGTCGTGCACCAGGACCGCGACAGCGTGTTCCGTCGGCTGCGGCTCATTGCCGGGGTAGCTCTGTTCAGCACGAAAGCCCTGGCACAGTGGATCAAAGTCAAGACGAGCTGAACGGAGAGCGGCTGGCCACTGAGGCGGGCACGCTTTGAACGAGATGCCTCGACCGCAGGAGCGGAGGGCTACAGAAGGGCAGGTCCAATAGTCCCGGGCTGGGTAGCGCGGATGCTTAACGCGAAAAGAGGCCTGCACTTGCCCCCTGCTCCTGCCGGCGGGCATCGCGAACAAAGGCGGCGGAGAAAAAAGTAACCGCGGAAAACGCACAGCGCGCGGAGAGCGCGCCGAAGCCCTTCCGCAAAGTGACCGGCTCCTCTCAGAGACCTCAACGGTCTCTGTGGTGAGATTGATTGAGAACAAGGCGAGCACAATGAATCTTGGGCAAATGCAGCAAAAGGCAAAAGGACGGACGGTATCCCTCTGCATGATAGTCCTCGACGAGGCGGAGACGCTTCAACGGGCCATCGAGAGCGTTCTGCCGGTTGTGGATGAAATAGTCATCGGAATTGACGACCGGACGTCCGACGGCAGCGAGGAAATCGCCAGGAGGTTCACCGAGAAGGTCTATCGGTTCAAATGGCAGGACGATTTCTCGGCTGCCCGCAACGAGATGCTTTCCCACTGCACGGGCGATTGGGTTCTCGTTCTCGACGGGCATGAGGTCCTGAGGGAAGATTGTGTCCCGCTCTTCCGGAAGATGTTCGACGTTCTCCCTGGGGACACGGAAGCCGTCGGATTCCTGTTGAAGATGCAGCGCGACGATAACAACGTTTGCGGGCTTCAATTGAGGCTCTTCCGGAACGACAGCCGCATTCAGTACAGGGGCGAGGTTCACAACGTAATCGAGTGCGACCCGAAGAGGACGATAGGTTTTGTGGACATCGTGATAGACCATCTGCGGAGTTTCCGCAACCGCGAATCGAGGCAAAAGCAGAGAAACGAGATGGTTCCGCGGAAAATGGAGGAGGCGCTGGCGAAGAATCCTGGCGACACAAAAGCGCTCTATTACCTCGGCATCCACGCCCACGAGCGGCAGGAGTATCGTCGGGCAATCGAGTACTACCGGCGTTACCTCGACTTCAGCGACCACCCGGAAGAACGGTACAAGGTCTTCTGGCAACTGGGCCGGGCGCTCTACCAGGTCGGCGACAAGAAAGCTGCGAAGGAAACATTTTTCCGCGGCGTTGAGGAGAGGTGGGACCTCCCCGAATGCTACGTCGCTCTCGGAGACATGGCCCTGGGCGAGAGAAGGTGGGACGAAGCCGAGCACTATTTCAAACTCGCCTGCGACCGCAAGCAGCCGCTATCGGGAGTATTCTTCAACACCGATTTCTATAGCTGGCTTCCCTACCACAAGCTTTGCGAAGCGTACGACAGAGCCGGACGGTACTACGAAGCCATCCTTGCCGGCGAGAAACTGTTGACTTTCGACAGCCTGCCGGAAGAGCACCGCCTGGAAGTGCGAGAGTTTATGCCTCGCTGGGCGGAGAGGCTAATCGCGGCAAACCCGGTTCGGTCCGGCCAAAACGGGAAGCGAAACTTCCTCGTCGTGGACAAAGTCGGGCACTTCACGCGCGAGTTTACGAAGCACTTCCGCGAGAAATTCAATGTGGAGGTTATCAAGATGTTTCTTCCGCAATACATGAAATGGGCGGATGTGGCCTGGTTCGATTGGTGCGACGAGAACATGGTCCTGGCAAGCCAGGCACGATGGGAATGCTCGGTTATCTGCACGCTGAGGAGCTATGAGTACTTCACCGAAAACCCGCGCCAGGTCAACTGGAGAAACGTGGATCACTTGGTCTTCGTGGCAGACCACGTTCGACGCCTTTCGCGGGAGAAATTTCCCGATATTCGCAGCGTCAGCGTCTCCGTCGTCCCTGACGGGGTTGACCTCGCGCGTTTTACCTACCGGGAGAGGAAGCGCGGGCGAGACATAGCCTGGGTCGGGCTCCTCAACCACAAGAAAAATGTCCCGCTGCTCCTTGAGATTGCATCGCAGTTGAGAGATTACAGATTTCACGTCGCAGGGATTTTTCAGGACGAGAGACTGCGGACATACTGGGAACATTACGTGCAAATGAACGGTCTGAGCAACGTCCGTTTCTACGGCTGGATCGAGGACGTGAATGCCTTCCTCGACGACAAGAACTACATCTTATCCACATCGCTCTGGGAGGGGACACAGGTAGCAGTTCTCGAGGCTATGGCGAAGGGGATCAAGCCGCTCGTGCACGCCTGGTTCGGCGCGGAGGAGCTTTACGGGCCCGTCGGCATTTATCGCAACACGGCTGAGCTAAGAGAAGCCCTCCTGAATGGGGATTACCGCAGCGGCGATTACAGAAGCTGGATAGAAGAGCATTTCTGTCTGACGAAACGGCTCGCCCGAATCGAGGAAATCATCAACGGATTCCAGAGCGACAAAACGAGGACAGAGCGCGAGGCGACTTTGCCCGGGCTGATTTGCGATGAAAGCAGGTCAACCATTCTTCACCGGGAGTCCTCTCGAGAAAAGGAGAACTGAAATGGCCAATTACAGTTGTGACGACGACCTTCTGGCATACGAACCGGACATTCTGACCCATCTGCCGGAGACAACTCCGCCGACGACAAGTTTCGATACCCAGCACGCGGAATCGAAGAGGGTCATTGACGAGATAATCCTCGACCGTCTGCCGGAGTCGCTTCGGAGGAAGGTAAAGAATGGCGACAAGACGATGAACGACGTTGTTGACGAAGCAGACCTGAAGACGGTCTCCATATTGCACACGCTCTTTCTCATCTTCAACTGGCTCTCGACGAAGGAAGGGGACATCTTCGCGATTAAGTCCGGGAAATACCGCCAGCTTTTCCAAGAGAAGATGTCTTCCCTGTCCTTCGACATTTCTACCGACAGCGATGAGGATTTCGAGGAAGAGGTGGAGACGGGCGGCGTGGAGATTTTCAGAGCGTGAAAGAAAAGGGGCTGACAGGCAATGAGCACGCCAAAAGAAATCTACAATGAGGTGAAGGCGATTCTCGCTGCTAACCCGGTCCTGGGCAGCTATGTGAACCGAATATACGAAAGGGAAAGAGACAGCCTCGACGGGAGCAAAAGGACCGTGATCATGCTGGAGCCGAGCGATGTCGTCGAGAAAAGCGAATTTTACCCCCTGGAGGCTACCTTCGTGATGGTGATCACGGGGTACATGACCGAGCCCGACCCCGACAGGAGCATCAACGACGGTTCACAGAAAAAAGTCATGGACATGGAGCAGGACATAAAGAACGCCCTGAGGCCCTATTACAATCTGAACGGCAAATGCATCGCCTTCAAGTTCGCGTCGAGCAAGTTTGACATCAAGAAGTACAGTTGGGGACACAAGGAGAAGCTCCGGCAACCGCCGGTCTACGGGGTGGAGATTTACATGAACATTCGGTACACCCCCACTTTTGATTATCCGGGATTCGGGGTTTCCGCGTTCGGGTCTCTCCCCTTCGGATACTGAGTTGGGGAAGATTGCCGCGAGACGCAGAGCCGGTTCGCTGAGAGATAGTGAGTGCCCAAGCTCGACGGCACAGCGGCGACCCCGGGCGACAAAGGACACGCGGCGGCACGCTGCAAGTGGACAGCATACAAAAGGAGGAATAGAACATGGCATCCACATACACAACCAATCTCAACCTGGCCAAGCCAGCCAAAGGAGACGTTGATTGGGACGACGACGTCAACGGCAACAGCGAAATTCTGGATGCCGCAGTCGGGCAGGAGCATTATCCGGACGGACGCCACAAAAACACAATCACCGTAGGCGACGATTCCAACGTCATTGATAAGAAAATCGTCGCCAACACCGGCGAAGCTAACGAGCCGTACCTGAGCTACGACGTCTCCGAGGACGAGTTCGTGCTGGCCAACGACGGACAGAACGCGGCTGCTATCCTGACGCGGCCGCAGAACACCACAGAGGTAGCCAAGTCGGGGAAGCGCTTCTCGACGCTCAGCGCGGCTATCTCCGCGGCCCAGTCCGGGGACGTGATTCTCGTCTATCCGGGGACGTACGACCAGGGCTCCTCAGAGCTGGTGGTCAATAAGGCAGTTCACCTCAAGGCCCTCGGAAAGGTGACCATCACCGGCAGCCCGCCCGACATGCAGTACGTCCTCTCCATAACGGCTGACGCCATCGTGGAAGGATTTCAGATTGTCATGACGGGAGCGAGCTCCGACGGCGGAGTCGTGAAAATCGCGGCTTGTGCCGAGCTGAGAAAATGCTCCATCAAGCACAACGGAATTGGCAGCACATCCGTCGGAATTTACTGCAACGGCAATGGAGCAAAAATCGTTGACTGCGACGTCGAGAACAACGTTTCCTTCGACGGGATCAACGTCGGCAGTTCAGGTGATAACTCACTCATAGACCGGTGCAAGGTCTCCAGCAACGGACTGGGCGTCTACGTTTCAACCGGAGCCAATGGCGTGCTGATTCACAACGGCGAGATTTCCGCTGGCGGCAGCAACTACGGCATCTCCCTTTCCGCTGGCATCACCGGCAGCGTGATTCGCTCCTGCATCGTCAGGAAAAGCGGTTCGGCGACCGAATGCATCCATGCCACCGGCGCTGTCTCGGCGAAGATTTACCAGTGCTGTTTCAATCTCGATACCGGCGCCATTGACACGGACATCACGAACCTCATCGGCACGCCATACAACGTTTCGGATGCCGATGTATGAGTTGCCCCGCATAGGCGGGACTGGATTCAAGGCTAACGATGAAAGAAGTCTCTCGAAAAGGAGGTTGAAAAATGAAAGAAGCGGTAAGAACTCGAATAGCAGGTGCGGAAACAAGGAGCGGTACGACCAGGCAAAGCTCCCAACTGACCGCCTCGTTCGTCCCGGGGACAATCGTGGACGTGGAAGACTACGGCGTCCTGTCGCTCCTTGTGAAGTACACAATGGGCAGCGGCGAGACCGGAAACTCAGTCGTCCTGAAAGTGGAGCTGGGCGTTGACGGCACGAACTTCTACTCCGAAACCGACAACGAGGTATCTCTGTCCGTCAAGACCTACACCTTCCAGGCTCTCTCCGCACCGGGAACGCACGATTACTTCAAAGTGGATGTCCCGATTGCCGGGATGAAACACGCAAAAGTGTCGGTGAAGGAGACCGGCGTCGCCAGCAATTACGGCACGTGCGAGATAAAGTACAGTGTGGGTTGGTAGAAAAATGAACCGGGCTCATGCCTCGCGCGACGACAAAAGAAGGCTCTGCCCTGTTTTGAAAAAGAGGATTACGGGTGTCCAGTGCCAGCTCTACCAGGGAGTCGAATACAGGAAGGCTCCGGCATGCCTGAGCTGCCCGCACCGAAATGAGGCGATTCATGGCCGCAAAAAACAATAGAGACATCCTCATGAAATCGGTTCTCACCATCGTCAGCATGGTCGTGGCCTATTTTTCAGTGGTCTCGACGATGACGATAGGCCGCGTAGGCTCAATCGAGGAAAAGGTCAACCAGCGGGCAGAACAGGTCAACCGCAACGAGAGGAATATCGCGGTCCTCCTCGAGAAAGTGACCACCATTGAGCAGCTCGTCCGCGAAATCCGCCAGGAAATGACCAAATTGGCGGCCGGGCGAGCTGATCCCCGGCAGGGGTCGCCGTAGTCAGCCCCGCGGTCGGCGGGGCTCTCCACGCCGCATGCCTGCGTAGTGCCGATCGCCGCGACAAGGGCGCGACACCTCCTGCAAACGCGGATAGTACAGGAATGTGCGGCACCCACTCCCCCGCACATATTTGTCGCACGACCAGGCCCATTTTTGTTACGCAGCGCAGGCCGCTCATGCGCGGCTCCCTTTCGCAGTAACCGCATTTCCAGAGACTTGCAAAGGATTCGCTCCTGAAAACGCCCGGGCACCCAAATTGCATTAGGCGCCAATGGACGAGTGGGGTCTCACGCAAAGGAGCCGCATCATGACAGCGAAAAGGGGATTCACGCTGGTCGAACTGATGATCACCGTTGCCATCATGGGGGTAGTGGCTTCCATCGCAATACCATCGGGGATGAAAGCCGCCCAGAAGTCAAGGACGGTCGCCTGCATCAATAACCTCCGGCAGATAAACATCGCCAAGGAGACCTGGGCGCTGATGAACAACAAGAAGGACGGCGACCCGGTCGTGGTGGCGGAGATTAACGAGTTCATCAAGAAGCCGCCGAGGTGCCCCCTCAACGGGACTTACACCTACGGTGCTATCGGAGAAGACCCGACGTGCACCTTCGGCCCAACCGAGGGTCATGTCCTTCCGCCAGGAAACTGAACCCGGCACGCACCGATTCACGGGTTTCCCCGCGACATCCCTCAGACCCGCAGAGTTCCCCACCACTGCGCGCAGCGACTGGTGCGTTGCAGAAACAACCAGACCTCGTCCAGCAGCCGGCGCGCTATTCCCCGGAACAGACCACCCACCCAAGAGAACGGTACCGACGGCCCGCGGCTCTCGCCGCCACTGACGTTCACCGGCCCCCATTCCTGCTGCCGGTCGTCGGGTTTCGGCGTCGTGGCCAAGACGGCCCCCCGAACCTCATTCGGGAAACAGCAGGAGACGATAGAACCGGCGGTCGAACCAACCAGCCTCCGTGTCACGCCAGGAGATGGGTCCGTCCGCGAAGGGCATGACGACGCCGCTTGCGTCATACCAGTTCACAAGGTCCTCTGAGACCTGAACGATGTAAGGTTGCATCCCCAAGCCTTCCCATGACAGGACCAGGTCGCCGGCTTCCCCATCTATGGTAGCCTGCAACATGGGCTCGAGGCTGAGCAGCGAATAGGAGCTGGAGGCGCTCCCCACCCTGAAGCAGAAGGCGTTCGACGCAGCGCGCGGATTTAGCACCCTCACGCACCACCACCCAGGCCACTTCAGGTAAGCCCATACATCTATGCGGTCGCACGCTTTATACTCCTTCCGCTCTGGGGGAACCTCGTACCACGCGCCACCATGCGAGAACACAACTCTGGACTCGGGGACAAACCCCCGACCAAGGATGGTTATGAGTTGTTTCTCAGCGCTCAGCTGCGGAGAAGGCGGCTCAATCCCCGTCACAGTCAGGTCCACCATGAACTCAAAGATGTTGGACCAGGCGCCCCCTGGATTTCTCACCCTGACGCGCCACAGACCCGCATACCTAAGGTAAGGCCATGCGTCTATCTGCGTGGAGCTTACGACGCTCTTCCGCTCCCTGTCAATTGGCCCCCACCAGGCATTCCCCAGACCGAAGAAGACGTCGGAGCCCTGCACAAACCCACACCCGCGGATGGTTATGCGCTGTTTCTCGGCGCTCGGGCCCACGCAGGCGGGTTCAATGCCCGCTATCGCCGGACCCACGGTGAACTCAAATATGTTGGATTCGCCGCCCGGGTTCTTTACCTGAACACGCCACGGGCCTGGCCACTTCAAGTACACCCAGGCAGTTATCTGCCGGTCGCTGTCAATTGCTCTGCGGTCCTCCGGAATCCAATGCCACTCGCCGCCGTAACCGAAGAACAATTGCGATTCGCGGGGGCCCGTGTCACGCACGAAGCCCGTCCCACGGACGATTACCTGCTGCCTATCAGGCCTTGCCCCCGGGCACAGAGGCTCAACGCTCGTTATCTTGAAGGAGACCGTGAAGGGGAAGATGTTCGACTCCGAGCCATCCGGGTTCTTGACCTCAGCGCACCATCCGCCCCCGTATTTCAGACCCACATAAGCGCGTATCTCCGTGGAGCTAACACATTCGACGCGCTCTGGCGGGATAACGTACTCCTCCCCGCAGTAGGACAGGGTGAGTTCCGGCTTGCACGCAAGCCCCCGGCCGAGAATGCTTATCCACTGTTTCTCGCGGTTGGCCTCCGGGACACCAGGCTCGATGCCTGTGATGACTGGCCCTTCGCCATCGACGGCCAGCTTGGCTCCCTTACCTGAGGCGCCAATTGCCCCGTCATTCAGCTCTACCACGGGCAAGGTCATCATCCCGCTGCCAACAGTCTTGAGCTTCAGCTTCACCTGGGCGAGGCTGCCAGACCCGCTCAGAGCCTGCGTTCCAGCGCCGGCGATCAGAACCCTCCCGGGTTGCGGGGTGCTCACAGTGGGGTCTCCCCACCCGGCGGTCAGCGATCCCTTCAGCGTAGCGACGTAATCCGCCACGGCGGCAGGGTAGTCGAATTCCACATAGTACCCGAGGACACCCTCTGCGTTGTCAATCTCGATAGGGACAATGACCTCACCTGCGACATAGCCTTGGCGTGAGGGAACACTAACGGTCCGTGCCCCCTCGGGGGTGTATGTGCCGCCGAAGGTAATGGACCCTCCCACGGCGAGCTCCTTCGTCTCGACCACCGGTTCCGGCTCGGACCAGTTGGCGACGTCGCCCCACGTCAGCGTATATTTCCCGGCGGGCATATCGGTGAAGGTGTGGTCACCCTGGCCCTGATGCGTCTGCGACGATGGACCCTCCGGACCCACAAGAGTCCAGGGAGCGTTCAGCTCATTCGGCTCCGCGTCTATGCTGATCGTGCCTTGGGCGCACGTTACAGTTAGCGTCGCGCCCTGACCGGACGCCACGATCGCCCCGTCATTGAGTTCCACCGCGGGGAGGCCCATCATTTCGCTACCACAACCCTTGAGCTTCAGCTTCACCTGTGCGAGGCTGCCAGTCCCAGTCAGGGCCTGCGTTCCCGCCCCGGCAATTAGCACACGCCCGGCCTGGGGGTTGTTCACGGTGGGATCCCCCCAGCCCTCTGTCAGAGAGCCCTTCAGCGTCGCGACATAGTCGGCCAGCCCGGCTGGATAACGAAACTCGACGAAGTACCCAAAAACGCCGTCAGCATTGTTGATCTCGATCGGCACAATCACCTCGGCCCCCACGCTGCCTTCCCCAGCCGCAACGCTGACCAGGACACCCTCCGGCAAGGGCCCAAGAGCACGAAGGGCGGGCTCCGGTCCAAACCCGTCTCCGTTGCTGTCCGCGGTGAACCGCGAGATCAGCCCCACTTTCCACCTCAGAATCTCCGACGCATCCATCGTCCCGCAGACCCCGTCGGCAGAAACATCTGCCGCGGGGGGATAGGAAGGCTTCACAATGCTGGGATAGCCGCCGAAACGGTCAATAAGGCCGACTTTCCATCGCAGAATCTCCGACGCGTCCATGGTCCCCACCACCCCATCGCCCGTGACGTCGCCCCACCGGAACCGCGCTCCGTCCACGTTAACCGTCTTGGCTTCAGACCAAGCCGAGAGTACGCTGTTATCTGAGCTGCACCTGGCCTGTGCCTTGACATAATAGGTCCCCGCAGACGACCAGGAGTGATCCCGCGACGCTCCACCCCACCCCCAAACGTCCCCGTCCCCCCAGTCAAACCGATACTCGACCCCGTGCCCCCATGAACAGGTCGAACCTCCCGTGCTGTACGTCCCGGGCTGGTTCGTCCAGAGCTTGTCCGGACCGCTGGGCTTGCTCGAGACGCTGACGGTGTGTTCGTCGACCACGACCTCCTTCCCGTCGGACCAGCCAGAGACAACGCTGTTGTCTGATGTGCACCTCGCCTGGGCCTTGACATAGTACGTCCCACGAGAGGACCACGAGTGGTCACGGGATGCTGCGCCCCAGGTCGAAACATCCCTGTCCCCCCAGTCAAACCGATACTCCACCCCGTGCCCCCATGAACAGGTTGAACCTCCCGTGCTGTACGTCCCGGGCTGGTTCGTCCCGCACTTGTCCGGACCGCTGGGCTTGCTCGGGACGCTGACGGTGTGTTCCTCGACCACGACCGCCTTCCCGTCGGACCAGCCAGAGACAACGCTGTTATCTGATGTGCACCTCGCCTGGGCCTTGACATAATACGTCCCCGCAGACGACCACGAGTGGTCACGGGATGCTGCGCCCCAGGTCGAACGGCTCCCGTCCCCCCAGTCAAACCGATACTGCATGGGGCAACCCACGCAGCACGCTGAACCTGCCGTCGTCCAGGTCCCAGGCTCGTTGACTTCCCGCGTCCCGGGACCGGTTGGCTTGCTCGGGGTGCTCGCGCTGTGCAGGAGCCCGAATGTGACGGCTCCGTCGGAGGCTTTGCCGCTTATCTCCGGCACGGGAATGGGGACCTCAAAAGTCAGGATAGGAATGCAGTATTTGATCAGGAAAATGTAGGCGCATATATTAGGCTCCCCGACGAGTACGACGGTAATCTTTGATTTGTAATCCTCGTTGATGCTGCCAACGGTCAGGGACCCACCCGACAGCACTGGTGAGAGTGTGTCGCCGTCCGAACTGATGGAGCCCAAGGTGCTGTTGAGACTCACGCCGTAAATCTCGTTCGTGACGCGTGCGCCCAGAGCGGCTCCCACCGTAATCCCGGCCACAAACGGGATCTCAAAGCCGTAATCGAATGCAAGCTGGGGGTCAACTTCATCCTCAAGGACAACCTTGGAGTCGAGCAGGTATGGCGTGAACCTCTCTTCGTCCGCGAGGCGCAGGTCAATATCCGGCATCTTCGGGAGGGGACCCTCGAATGTTTTGCCCGCGATCTGTATCCTGTAGCGTGCCCAGAGCTCAAATCCAAAGTTCATTGCGGCCCGGCCCGCCCCGCTGTCCCCCGCGAACCACACCGACCCCCGGCCGGGCGTCTCGCAGTAGCGTAGGCAAACCTTACCGGGCATGGATACCTGCGCCAGCGTGCCGCCGACTCCGGCCCCCACGCCCACCCAGCCTCCGAAGACTCCCGGGACCTCACCACCAACCCAGTGCGGCCCGAAGCTGATGCCGGGGAGCCCGATGATGCCTTCCATGGCTGTGTGTGCCTTAGCCTCAGTGATGGCGCCGAGACCGACCGGCGCCGTCACCCCGGCGCACAGCGCGCCTACCAACACGAGGATTCCGAGCCTCATCCGATTACGCCAAGCGTTCATGCTGGTTTCCCTCCTTTTTCCGCCGCGCTGCCACCCCGAGCAGCATCCCGCCAGGCTAAAAGACGTAGTCGCCGAAGGATTGCACAACCCTCAGCGCGACCCCAGGGTAATCGAATACGATTTCAGATGGGAGCCATAGACCCGCTCCGCAAACACGCCGGGATATGGTCACCGTGCAGAAGTCTTTCCCGCGAATGCGCACCGTCGCCTTGGTGAGATAGTGGTGCTCAGCGTCGACCCAGAGGCTGAAGGACGCTTCGTCGCCTGGCGAGGCCCCTCTGACAGCGTAACATGCGCGTCCATCCAGATTTTCCTTGCATAGCCCGACGCCGGCCCATTTCCCAAGCTGGGGCAGGAAGGCCTCCAGCTCGACCGTCGCCGTCAACAATATGTCGGTCGGCAGCCACTTCCCCGCTCCCGCTGGGGCCTCCTGGGGAGCTTGCCTCCTCACGCGGGACGCCGCCGTCCGCCGCCCATCCCAAGAGAGGTCGAACTCGCCCCGAGTTGGCTCCACCCCGGCGCCAGACGTCTTCTCTCCCAGGTCTCCCGCGTTGGACGGCGCACCGCCCGTCACGCGCTCCAGGCGGGCTTGCACCGTCACGGTGTACCTCGGGACGTTTAGAGCCCCTGTCCGCAGTCTGTCAATGAGCTCCCCCACCGTGGGGAGACCCGCTGCGCTCTGGCCAGCGGCGGGCCCGGCCCCCGGAAGCTCCGACGCAGCGACAACGCAGAGCGGAATTACAAGAGCTATGGCACGCACCCATACCGAGGTCGACAAAGGTCGCGAACTCATGGAAATCCCTCCTTTTGAAAAGGTTCCAAACCCCCTAACCAAGGCAGACAGATGCAGGGGACGTCAGATGCCAACCTGAGAGGAGCGAAGGTCATGAACAGGTCAGCACCGCATACAGGGGCGATGAGAGGCGGAGAAGGACTCCGGGGCACCGTGGGAACGGGACTCTGAACCGGAGCTTTTGCCGAATGGCCTGCAGGAGAGCGGGTTACGTCAACAGGAGACAGGGGGGGGGGGTAGGGGTAGAAACTAGGATTAGATAGCGCCGCCGTGCACTGTCTGAGGACGCCAGAGACACACCCCGAGAGACTGATTTTGCCCGCACGACACCCACCGCAGTTCCCCCCTGGATACGTGGTTGCTCTACCGTGCGCTTAGAGTCACAATGCCCCCGATAAGGAAAAACATCGTGGTTTATTTAGCTAACCCCGTCCCGGATGTCAAGCTTTTTTTTCGCCTGTTGAGCCGGGTGTCTGGCCCCGGCCAGCACTTCGCTGAAGGCGCGTGTTTCGGCAGAGCCGGACTGCGGTTTGGCAGCGCTATGGGACCACCCCGCCGGGTCTTGAACAAGGCGAGGTGCCTAACGAAGGACCTCTTTTCACCCCAAACCAGCGCCGCGATGCCGTCTTTCAGTCTTTCGTTCCTCTTTTTTCTCATCGGCCTTCGAAAGTGCCGCCGTCCCGTTCGCCTCCCGCATAAGCTTCTGGGTTCTCCAGAACCAGCAACGCGACAATCAGAAGAAAAAAGACGCCAGGGCGGGGGGAACCGTGACGGCGGACGGTTGGACGAAATGAAAGACCGGCTGAGGCATGGCCCCCGAGGGTGCGGCTGTATTTGCGCGGCAGCGAGCTGGCGCCCGGAGCACCCCGCCGGGGTTGCGCAGGCCAACAGCGGCCTTGATGCCCGGTCGTCCACCCCCCAAGACAGGGCATATCGTTGTGCCCGAAACCGCGGAGGCCGACGTGGCATCGGCATCTTGCCCATGAAACTCGTCACGGGCGCGACGCCCGTGCCACGATTACCGAGCCACGCCCGCAGCCGAAGCGGACTTGACCGGGGGCGACGGAAAGGTAATATATCCCACGAGAATTTTCGGCCGAGGGGACGCTTATTCCAAGCATGGACAGGAAGGGAGGGGCTGGATGGCGAAAACGGTGGAAGTGGATGAAGGGAATTTCGACGATGTGGTGCTGAAGTCGGAGCTGCCGGTGATGGTTGATTTTTCGGCGGAGTGGTGTGCGCCGTGCAATGCGCTTGCTCCCGTTGTTGAGCAAATCGCGGATGACTACCGCGGGAAAGCGCTTGTCGCTCACCTGGACGTGGATAACGCGCCGGAGCTGACGAGGCGCTACCATGTCCGGAGCGTGCCGACGCTGCTTTTCTTCAAAGGCGGCAGGCTCCTCAACACCGTCGTCGGGCGCGTTCCGAAGAGAAACATCGCGGAGGCCCTCGACGAGATTATCTCTGAAAGCGGAGGCGGATAGACCTCGACCGGTCGCCTGTCACAACGAACACCTGATAGACGACCGCACGGCACGCTGAGAGCGCGGAGGAGCTTGCGAGCCGCTTCCTGCCATCGCCTCACGGATGGGCGGCGAGCCATTTTTCAGCCTCGAGGGCGGCCATGCAGCCGGAGGCTGCTGCGGTTACTGCCTGCCGATAAACCTTATCAACAACATCCCCCGCCGCGAAAACTCCTTCCACGCTCGTCCGCGTTACATTTGTCGTGACGACATAGCCCTCCGGGTCAAGCTCGATTTGTCCCCTGAATATTTCCGTGTTGGGGATGTGCCCGATAGCAAGAAACACTCCATCGCACGAATGCTCTGAAATCTCCCCGCTCTTCACGTTTCTGAGCTTCACCCCTTCCAGAACCTTCTCGCCGATGAGCTCCTCAACGACGGAATCCCAGATGAAATCAATTTTCGGGTTGGCGAAAGCCCGCTGCTGGAGAATCTTGGAGGCTCGCAGTGCATCCCTTCTGTGGACGACCGTGACCCTTCGGGCGAACCGTGTCAGGAAAAGCGAATCGTCCATGGCGGTATCACCTCCGCCGACGACGAAGACCCTCTTGTCGCGGAAAAAGAAGCCGTCGCATGTGGCACAGGTGGAGATACCGCGTCCAATCAGCTCTTTCTCCCGGGGCGGACCGAGAAACCTCGGATTGGCGCCGGTGGCGATGACCAAAGCCCTGCATGAAAAACTCCCTTCCTCCGTTCTCACCGAAAAAGGCCTCGTGCGAAAGTCAACAGCCGTCGCGTCGGCGGAAACGACCGCTGCCCCAAACCGCTCAGCCTGTTCCCGCATGCTCTTCATCAGCGTCGGCCCATCTATCCCTTTCGGGAAACCGGGGAAGTTCTCAATCACCGGAGCGAGGGTCAACCTTCCTCCCGGCGCAAGGCCGGCGATGACAAGAGGCGAGAGGTTTGCTCTGGCGGCGTAGATGGCGGCGGTCAGACCCGCCGGCCCGGAGCCGATAATCACTAAATCACGCACGGAACTATCCACGAACGATTCCTTTCCACCCGAGCGAGAAACTCCCTTCCTGCAAAAGCTGCCGCGCTTGAACGCAGCTCTTCTTCGGCGTAGTATATCACAGGAGACGCGGCTTCGGGCGATGGCGACGACCCCAATTGGGCAGCGGAAGTTTCATGAGCCTGTAGGGGGCCACCGTGCCCTCCTCGCGTAGAAACGGCATCCGCAGGCGCGCACGGTCGAGACGCCCGTTCCACACCGTCAGGAAACTCAACTCTCCTCGCCGGAGGAAGGTGAGGCGAACCGCGAGACAACCGACCCATGGGCATTTTGAGTAACGCCAGGATAGCCATCAGAGCGATGCTTCGCCGCCCGGTGCGGACGTTTCTTGTCCTCCAGGGCGTAATCTGGGCGACGGCGATCATCGTTTTTCCGTCGGCGATTGAGCAAGGGAGCATCCGCAACGCCATCCGGAATGCCTCCCGCTTCAAGACCGACGAAATAACCGTGCGCGCCTATGAGAAACCGGGCGAAGAAAAGCTGACGCTGTCGGATGTGCAAGCCATTCAGACAGCCCTCACCGGGAGAAATTGCTCCGTAAGCCCCTTTCGCACCCGCATCGGCGAAGTCCTCGCCGCTTCCAGAATCATCAAGACAACTCTCGTCGGCACCGACGAGACTTCTCCTGCGACTCGTTCCTTCCACCCCTCGAAAGGGAGATACATCACCGCGGAAGACGTCGGAGAAAAAAGACGCGTATGCGTCCTGGAGGCTTTAGCCGCGGAGAGGCTCTTCCCGAAAGCCTCACCCCTCGACAAGAAAGTTGTCGCGCGCTTTGCCGACAGGCTTCTGACCCTTCAAGTCGTCGGGGTCATGCAGAGGCGAGATGAAGAGGAACTGGCAACCGACGAGCACGGCTTTCGCAGAGATGAACTCCTTCGGGGAATGGCGACGAAACTTCGGGTCAAATTGATCAGGGAGATGGTCCGGAAGCTGAAGTTCATGCTTGGAATACCATCCGAGGAGACCGCCTGGAAGCGAACCGAAAGATGTCTCCACATCCCGCTGAGCCTCCTGCCGGCAGAGGACGATTCCATTGACTGGCTGATTGTCAAAACTGACCCGCTCCACGTCCTTCAGACCGCTCGGCTTATCCAGCAGACACTCGTCGGCCGCAACAAGGAACCGCTCCTCCTTTACAACATCTTCCTTCCGATCCTCCTCAGCGACCAGTTGAAGGTCAAAGACGATTTGACATTAGCTCTGTTCCTTCTCTGTCTTGTCATGGGCGGAATAGTTATCACCAACATCATGCTGATGTCCGTCATGGAGAGGAACAGAGAAATCGCCATCCGCCGCGTCGAGGGCGCCAGCAAAAGGGACATCGTCTGGCAATTCCTGACCGAAGGGATGGTGCTGTGCCTGACCGGGGCCGTCCTCGGCATACCTCTCGGGCTCGGGCTGGCATACATCGCCTCGCTCTTTGAACCCTACGCCATCTCCGGGGTTGGAATCCCCCTCGGCGACGCATCAGTTGCGGTGGGGTGCGCCGTGGTTCTGGGCGTTCTGGCCGGGATTCTTCCCGCAAGAAAAGCCGCCAACCTCGACCCCGTTCTTATACTGCAAAACGAGTAAGACACAGTCCGCTCTTTGATGCCGCAGACTGAATCGAGCCCGGTAACCCCGACCGACGTTCGCCTCTCCGTGGTCTGCGATCCGCCATCGCCACAGTAACGGCCTGCAACGTCACGAAAAAAAGCACTTGACCTCCTCATCCGCCTGGCGCATATTACTGCGGGGGCAAAAAGAAGGGCTTTGGTAACATAATCTGGAGGGGGAACAACGATGAACCGGAAAGGATTCAAAAGGGCGGCAATTCTTGTTTCAGTCTCTCTCGCCGCAGGCTCGATTCTCTTCCTGCAATACACTCGCACTTGGTCAGTTATGGCGACAGCGCCGACAGGGGGGGGTAACTCGCCCGGTCTCAGCGTGAGGGTCGTGGCAGAGTATCCTCCCGCGGAGGTTGTTGACCTCAGGGACGATCACACCAGAGTCTGGGAAGTCGCCAGGGAACTCGAAACAACTCATCCCGACGGCAGGACAACGGTGGAAACGGTCAAATCCTACATTCACGAGAAAGGCTCCGGCCTCTGCTACAGGGATGCGAGCGGCAACTTCGTTCCCGCAGTTGCGGAATGGCGAGAAACGCCCGAGGGCTTCATCGTTGACCGCTGCGCTTACGGCCTGTCCATCGGAAAAACCATCGGGTCGGGGCTTCGATACACCGTTGAAGGCAACGAGCTTCTTCTGCGCCCGGCCCATCTCATGATTTCCGACGGAGTGAACGAAGCCCACCTGGCCGTCCTCGATCCCGATTCCTCAGGCTCCATTGTCCCCGGTTCCCCGTCCGTCCTCCGCTTTCCCGCCGCCTTTGGGCCCGGCTACGACCTCGAATACGTCGCCGAAAAAGGCGGCTTCCACCAGAACGTAGTCTTTCGAGAGAAGCCCGAGGTTCCGGCCTCGATGTCGGCCGAGGACGCGGGACTCCAGGTTTACACCGAGGTCGGCCTGGAAAGCTACCTCGTCCGCACGGGAGCCCAAATCCGCGTCGGAGAACAGCGCGTTTCCAGCATTGCGGACCTCGGGGCGGTCCAAGCGCCGCCGGGCACG
>Ga0315312_1000429_pt1 | contig 51616 bp, 70 predicted proteins | sample TDP7_MG_FD_203629 | JGI IMG/M metagenome (GOLD analysis project Ga0315312, IMG submission 203629) | Freshwater sediment microbial communities from Lake Towuti, South Sulawesi, Indonesia - TDP7 | ecosystem: Environmental > Aquatic > Freshwater > Lake > Sediment | place: Indonesia: South Sulawesi... | reverse complement strand
CTAGCAGTGAAGTAGTCGCCTTTGAAAGAGGCTTTGGTTTTTTCTGGCATCTTATAGTATTCGTCGAACATCATTGGACCTCGAGAATAGAGTTCGCCGACTTCGCCTACGCCAACTTCATTTCCACTATCGTCTAAGAGCTTGATGACGTCTGTTCCCAAGCATTCACGTCCGATCGAGCCTAGTTTTCTTAGCTGGTCTTCGGGTTTGAGAAGTGTTACCATGCCTGCTTCGGTAGACCCATACGCTTCGAATAATTCAACATTCTGAAAGTATTCAAGTATCCCTTTCTTTACAGTGCTTCTTGCTGGCGCAGAGGAACACAAAAGTTTTCTGATAGAAGTAACATCATATTTTTTCCTCACTTCTTCTGGCACATTTAGAATCAAATTATAGTGTGTTGGAATCAAGGAAGTGAAGGTTATTTTCTCCCTGCTTATCACGTTTAGAAGGTTTACGGGGTCAAAGCCTTTGTCTCGACCCACAAAAAGAGAGCCTCCAATGTATAGGAATAATGGTCCATAAAATGTAGAGTTCACATGGTAAAGAGGCATAATAACCATCCCATAATCTTTCTCTGAAAAACCAAACTCTACGGCGTTGATCAAGTAGAAGGCTATGTAAGATTCGTGAGATCGAACAACGCCCTTCGGGATGCCCGTAGTGCCTGAAGTGTAGATTTGAAGCCAAGTGTCTTTTCCATCAACTTTCACATCAGGCTTATTGTCTGGAGAATTTGCAATGATTTTTTCATAGTTTACGTATCCCATTGGCGCTGTCTTGCCGATTAATAAGTAGTTTTTGTCCTCTATTTTTTCGAAGCTTGAACGAACATGATTAATGCAATCAATAAAGTCCTCTTCTACAATGATTGCCCTTGCATCGCAATTATTGACCACATACTCAACTTCCTTCTCAATATAGCGCCAGCTAACTGGAACGCCGACAACTCCAATCTTCGCGAAGGCACAATAGATTTCAATAAATTCGATGCAGTTGTACATCATGATCGCGACTCTATCACCTTTACGCAACCCCATCTTCAGTAAAGCGTTTGCAAGCCTATTCGCTCTTGACTCCAATTCAGAATACGTCGAAGCTTTTCCATGCCAATCTTTGACAGCCAACTTCTTAGGATAACTCTTTGCATGCACTTCTAGAATTTGACCCAAATTCAGCGAAACCATGTTTCCTCAGCCTTCTCAGCTTTAAGATGAATAGAGTATCTCATCGGGGATTTTAAAATTATTTTTTTCTTCTTCACCATCACTAAGAATGTGGCCGTTTTATTGCCTTACCGTCTTTTGAGAATCTTTATCTGCAGAAAGTACTTTTAGCAATTCTTTACCTCTATCTGTAATTGACCAATGAGATTTTCCACTAATTAAAACACGATGCACAAAGCCATTCTGCTCGAGAAACTTTAAAATATAATATAATCGTGGCGGACTCCCGCAAACTTGAACCATAGCCTTAAGCAAAGGCGTCCACCTAAGAGATTGCTGCTCCAACTTGCTCAAAATCAGATTCGCAAGATTTATGCGTCTTTCAAAGCAAGTTGCAGTCTCATTCTTTTCCATTAGTCTCTCTTTCCAATTCTTCAACTTCTTTTCAACCTCAAACCTTAGTATGAGAGCAAATTCCAAGAAATGGGGAAGTTTGAAAGATCAGTTCGGTCTTAATTGTTTTAGCATCCTGTTATCTTGCCGATAGCCTCTGTCCTCAACGTTGCGTATGCCCATCTACTGGTAACTGCAACTCCAGCCAAATCTTTCACTGGATCCTCATAGTCTTCGGCAGATATGTCTCTGCGAATAAACAAGACGCCTGCATGCTTGCTGTCCACAACTAATGCAGTGCCACTCGTAACCTTCGTGGATACTAGCACCTTCATTCCCAACAGGTTGGCAACTTTGCCGGTGGGCGCAACAGCGGGGCCACCCCAGTCCATAGCTTTCTGTATGGCTGTATCCTTTAGCAAGTCAGCGAGTTCACTTGGATGAACAGCTAAAACATCTGGATTGAAGTTGTCAGTTAGGCATTCTTTCAGTATGTTGACCACATCGCTGTAGGCAAGTGTACCTCCAGTCCCAGCTGCAACACTGTTGCCTGCATCAGAAATCACTTGAGCAATTATCTTCTCAGTTTCCAAGTCTGCCATAGCTCTGCCTGCTTCAGCCAACTGGTACTCTATTACATCCCATTCAGCATCTTCAACCATTTCTCTGCTAATCAATGGACGCACACCATATTCCTAGGCGTCAAAGTAACACTGTCATAGTCTTCTGTGCCAACTGGAATCTCTGCACCTTCAGCTACCTCATACGCCTTGCTCAACTTAGCCCTCGGAACCTTGAGAACTGGCACGTCTTGAGCCACAACAACCGCAAGTTCCCTCCCAACAAGATTAGGCTTCGCTGCCTCCCAAATAACGTCTAAAACCTTAGCCGTCGCTTGACTAACATCTGAAAGCAAAACTTCGTGCAAACGATTGGTCTTGATTAATTCGCCAACTTTCTGATGTAAGTCAGTTTGCATTTGAGAAATTGGCTTGCCACTGAAACTTGTCTTCAACTTCTCTTCAAGCCTTTTCACCGCTAAATCAGATTTTCCCATAGCAATCACCTATTTGCAAACAAACGCCAAAATATAGTCGCCATCTGCAGCAGCTGCCTGCAATGCTATGCCCGCTTTCCTAGCATAATAGATCGTGTAGGTTTCAGTTCCGCCTTCATTTACCGCCTGATCAGCCAACGGAATTGCCTTCCCATTCGCATCGCTTTTTATGGCTTTTCCACGAGTAATTGCCTCGCCAGCTAAGACTTTGCAGACACCGTGAATGCATATGGGCACGTAGTCACCGTTCACTGCGTCTTTCAAAGCGACGCCTATTGGATCACAATCTAAGACCGCTTGTTGAACCTCCAAATCGCCTGTTAAATAGACAAGTTTACCCTTTGCAATTGTTCCAGTTGCCTTGAATAAGGAAACTATTTCGCCTTCGCTAATGAACCCCTCTTCGTCTGGCCATTTATCAGTCATTTTCCATTTTCCTCCATATTTTTTGATTTTGTTACCTTCATGGGTAACTATGAAAAACGCTTCAGAACATCGCGTAATCGAACTTTAGAAAAATCAAACTGTTCCGCCTCGTTTTTAACTGCTTCAGGAACAATAACAGCTCATCCAGAATTTGGTTGTAGCTTCTCTGCAATCTGCACATTCGTCTCTGGAATGCCAGGCACGGCCACGAGGCTTAATTCGGCATTATGTAAGCCTTGCGGAAGTTTTCCGTTCAAGTTGGCGATGCGTTCATAGTCTGCTGCCACTGAAACGTGGCGTATTAAGCCTTTCCTTATCTTTTCTTGTGTTTCGTCGTCGTAGATTTCGGCTTCATAAAACAGTGTTTTCGATTCAGGGTTCCATGTGGCATTTGTTACTTTGCCAACTGCACCTAACGCTGAAACATGTTCAATATATACTGGCGAGCCTACAAGTTTTGAGGCAAACTGCTGCAATTCGTTTTCTGCATATATGTTCAAGTTGCGGCTTATTCCAGGGGATAAGGCGATGCCACGAATCTTCAAGGGTTTTTCTATGATTTTTTCCAGAATTGGAGTTAGACAATATAAGTGTTCATGATCAGTTTTGGTTTCATGCTCTTTCAACCACTGTTTCGCTTTGTCTAGCGTCCAGCCTTTCTCTTTCATGAAAATATAACTTATCACTTCTGTGGTTTCACTGTCCTTCTTTTTACCAATAACAGCCTTTATTCCTTCTTCCTCGCTTATCCAAATCGTTCTTAGACTGTCGGACTGAAAATCTTTTACGTCCCCATGCCCAGAACGAATAAACTCTTCAGTTTGCTCCCACGGCAAATACAACACCGAAAAGAAGGTTGCCACGATTACTTAAAGGTCAAAATTGCGTGAAAGCAGAATATTGTTTTGAAAAGCCTTAAAGGCTTCAGCATGCCAAAAAATAATGCTGGAATCCGTATTGAGAGAGCTAACACGAGAATTGGTAAATGTAATGGAAGAGAAGTATGGCAAATTCTGGTGGCCCGCAGACTTTTATCCAGACTTGTCAAAAGAGCCGTTTAAAAGCCTAGTTTTGACCGTGCTTTCTCAGAATACAAGTGAGGTTAATTGTATTAGGGCGTACAAGGGTTTGGCGGCAAAGTTTGAGGTTACGCCTGAAGCCTTGGCAAAAGCAGACTTGGATGAGTTGAAGGAGGCTATTAGAAGCGGCGGTCTCTACAATGTTAAGGCTAAGAGAATAAAGGATTTGGCTATAGCGGTGATTGAAAAATTTGGTGGCAATGTAGCGTCTATTCTTGACCTTCCGAAGGAAAAGACTAGAGAGAAGCTTATGGAGTTGCCTGGAATTGGACCTAAAACTGCTGATGTTCTGTTGACTGATCGCTACTCGTATAGAGAGGTTCTTCCAATTGATACGCATTATGATAGGATAGCTAAGCGGTTGGGGTTAGTGAAGTCAGATGCTGGTTATGGTGAGATCCAAAATGCTTTGATGAGTTTTGTGCCGAAGGGGAATGAGAGGGCGAGTGGTTTGTTGTGGCTTTTGGCTAAGTATACTTGTAGGGCACAGAATCCGAAATGCTATGAGTGTCCTATTGTTGGCTTTTGTGGTTATGAGGATAAGACTGTCTATAGCAAAAGGTAGGCTAGCCCCCTTATATATAGATGGCTAATATGTATATTGTAGCTGTCTGATTTTGGATTAGGCGTTGTTTTGGGTTCTGTTAGGGTTTGATAATTACGATAAGATTTTGATAGCATTGTCTCTTTTTTGCGTTTCAAAGGGAAGATGTGGGTTCATTTGGTTGTGTCTTTGAGGGTTTTTTCCATGAAAATCCACTGCAACTTTAGTTGTGGTGGGATTTCGGTTTCGGGATATTCGTTGCGTTCAGTAAACCCGAAAGATTGGTAGAGGTTATGTGCGGTAGTCATGAATCGCCCAGTATCAAGATAGACTGAATGGTATCCGAATTCCTTCGCTTTTTGTAGCAGCTGTTGCAGTAAGGCTTTGCCATGACCTTTTCCTCGATATGCGGGTCGAATATACATTCTTTTTAACTCGCCAATGTTTTGCCTCAATCGGCGGAGTGCACCCATACCAATAATCGCATTTTCAAGTTTTAGCAGATAATAGATTCCGTGTGGGTCAGAACACAATTTCTCAACTTCGATGGTTAGGTATTCCTGTTTCTTGGTTTCTACGGCTTTTTTTGACCATCCAAGCAGCGTAGCTAGGTCAGTCTTAAAGCACTCTTCGATTCCTTTCAACCACCAGTTCATGTATTCAACGTTCAAATCAATTACTTGGGACCGATGGATACGCAAATCAACTGGAATAAACTGTAGATTTTCAGTCATGACATCAAAACTCGATAGACATGTGGATTGCTTGTCAGAGCTGTTATTCATATAACGATTTATCTATCGCTAGATTCTTCCCCACAACCTTAGGAACCGCCCAGCCTTCTACAACTTTGCCATTGACTATGCGAAGGATGCTAACGGTTGTTAATTCTATCTTCCTGCCAGACGGTGCTGTCCCTGTAAATCTGTAACGAATCCACACTTTGTCCCCTTCAGCGATTATGTCCTCGATAGTTCTGTGGAAGTCGGGAAAGTCCTTGAAAGCCTTGGTATAGAATTTTTTGACATTTTCCCTGCCTCGTAGTTGATTGGTGTGGTCAACATAATCTGGTGCTATGAACTCGTCTATTACGGTTAGGTCTTTTTTGTTCAAGGCTTCATTTGCCCTGCGGATAATAGCCTTATTCTTTTCCAATGACACAGAATATCGTCCTCCCTTTGTAAGTCAAAGCAGTTACTTAAAATCCTTTGGAAAGAGTTTCTTTGCTTTTTCTGTGTATTCGATAACTCCTAGTTGTTTTAAGAAATCCAACATGTCGTAGACTGACCCTTTCTCTACAACCTTACCATCAACTATACGCCAGAAGTTAACACCCGCCCATGTAACCTTCTTGCCAGTGGGGGCTAATCTTATCGGACCAAATTCGAATTCGCCTGCGTGTGTCCCGGTACATTTAAAACGATGCCATACCTTGTCCCCCTCAGCAATTATATCCTCAACAGTCTCATGGCAATCGGGAAAGCCCTTGAGAAACGTAGCATAGAATTGTTTCATACCTTCAGGACCCCGCAACTGCCAAGTAGGGTGAACAAACTCGGGTGCTACTAACTCATCTAAAATGGCTAGGTTCTGCTTATTGATTTCTTCAATCCACCTTCGCACGATAGCCTTATTCTCTTCTAATGACATAGAAAATCACCTCTCTTTACTATCTCTCTATTTCTAACATCTAACAGTTGTTGTCTTCGTGTGAGCATCTATTTCTCCAGAATGCTTTTGAAGTTCTTTAAATCTCTCTCGGACTCCTTTTCCATTACTCTGTGAAAGAACAATGGTTCGAGGATCTTGCCAAAAATCCCCCAGGGCATTTCATAGTCCGCCACAATTGTCAATTTAGTTCCCTTCTCGACGGGTTCCAAGATATATGTTCCAAGCGCGCGATACTTACCATACAAACGATACGCCATCTTCTCGTTTTCGAGACTCTCCGTGATCTCAAAATTAAATTCCCCCTTCTTCTTAGGTATCCCTTGGGCAGATGCACCCACCCTTAACTTGTCTTCTGGTGTGCGCACCTTGGAAGTGTACTCCACGCTTTTCAGCTCACCTTTCCATCCTTCCGACCATTCAAGAAGCCTGTCGAAAGCAAGCATTTCCCAGACTTTCTCAGGTGGAGCCCTGATTTCAATCGACTTTTCTATCCTACCCAAAATATTACTTTCCTCTAACTATCAATTCTAATTATCTCACTTTTTTCACATTTAACAGTTGTTGCCTTCATCTATTCGGTTGTAGCCTCTCCCTCCAAGGTGGATAGAAATACCGAAATCAAAGAAAATGACGAAAGGACTTGAAGAGAACTAGCTATGGACTCATTTTAGTTTTGCTGTCCATGTGCATCCATTTTCTGTCTGTTTCCAAGCCATGTCTACTCCGAACTCTTTGGTTAACTCCTTGTTGATTTTTGACTCCATTTCACAGAGTTCTCTAGGGTCAACTTTTACACCAGTTTTCTTCACCAACTCTCTAGCTTTTTTGAGATTGGGGCAGTTCTTGATATTCAGAACCAATTCACGATCCGAGACCCAGGATAATTCAATGTTTGACAATGGCATTGTGCTTTGCATGGTGTAAACGTATTGTTCGGTAATCTGCTTGAAGATTCTGCCTGGAGTCAGTGCCTTCAACAGTTTAAACGATGGACCCCAAATGCTCGGAAGCAATTTCTTCTGCGTCTCCACAGTAAAATTAATGCTTTTGTCTACTGCACCTAGTTCTTTATGTAGACTATAGTCCATAATCCAGCCTAGTATATAGCTGTCAAGGAGCTTGTCATACTTCTCTTTGAGAGGCATCTCTTTTATTTCCAAAAATCTTTCCCTCCAATATTTTGTTGTTGATAAGTCTATTTAAATTTTGGCGGAAAAGAAAAAAATATTCTTAGTCTTTTTTGTTTAGTATTTGTAGTATTTGTTGTCCGCTTTCCGTCAGCCTATATATCTTAGTCGGTATCCCCCACTTCTTTTCTACTCCCTGTAACTCTATTAGCCTATGTTTAAGGCAGAAGTTAAGTTGACGATAAAAACTATGATGATTCCTAAAGCCACTGTTGCTGTTGAGTTGACGGTAAATAGCCATAGTGCTCTTTGACCCATATGCTAATACTTTTAGTATTTTTACTATTAGTGTGGTTTCATGCGGACGTAAGCGTAGGTTTTGTTGGGGAAATTGTGGTTTGTTCAATTAAGCCCCTTCCTACGTTGTTTGTTTTTCAATATACAGAATACAGTATCTCACAGATATAAGGTTTGCCATTGTCCGAAAACCGAAAAACGAAAACCATTTAAACAATCACCCACAAAGCCTAAGAAAGGCGCTGAAAATGACAATCGCAGAATTAGAGCAAACAACAGCACTACGCATAATACTACACCTCTACAAACAAAACAAAGCATCAAGAACAGACCTAAGAAAAAACATAGAAGCAAGCACAGCAGCCATCTACAACGCACTACCAAAACTCAGAAAACTAGGCTTAATAGAAGAAGCAAGAGAAGGAGCCTTCCCATTCACCGTAGAAGTCACATTAACTGAAAAAGGAAAAAAAGTAGCAAGCCACCTGTTCGAAATTGAAAAAATCTTGACCAGAGAAAGACACTGAAAAGGAACTTGAGTAAAATGCAAATTAAGGCTTTACTATTCGACTTTGGCGACACACTGATTCGCACCGACAAGTTTGACTATGACCTATGCTTAAGAAAGGTCCATGAAAGTCTTGCCAACGACAATGTTACTATGCCCTATGAAGAGTTTAAGAGAATTTACTTTGACGTCCGCAATAGACTGTATAAAGAAACGGAACACTCGCTTCGCGAACCAGAATTCCGTCTAAGGATAACCGAAACTCTAAAGCATTTTAGCTATTCATTCAAACAAGAAGATGCTGTCATTGTTAGAAGTGCAGATGCGTTTGCTGATGCTTTTATGCTAATGATGCAAATGGAGCCCTATGTGCCAAAACTTCTTCAACAACTAAAAACAGAAGACAAATACAAGATTGGAATCGTGTCAAACTTTGCCCACCCAACCACCCCATTGAAGAAAACTTTAGAAAGGTTTGACATAGCCAAATATTTTGACGCTCTAATCATTTCTGGAGAAGTTGGATGGCGCAAACCAAGCCCAAAAATCTTCAAAAAAGCCCTGCAAACCCTAAATGTAAAGGCGTCAGAGACGGTCTTCATAGGAGATTCTCCTCATCATGACATTGAGGGCGCCAAAAAAATAGGCATGAAAACAATACTAGTTAAGAAAGCGTCGATAAATGAAGATGAAAAACTTGGGAACCCAGACAAACGCATAACTACGTTAGAAGAACTGCCAAAAGCATTGTCAGAGCTATTTTAAGGCGCCCAGCATTTGTCTTATTCTATCAAACTTGTGCTCCATAACGAGCCCTATGAGATATTCAAGTTTACTGAGAGCGTCTTTTTTGCTGTTTGATTTCTTCAGTTCTGAGTGGCATAATTGCAGAGCCGCTTCGAAGCCTTCCTCAAAATTAGACATATTTATCACCATTCTATGTCTTTTTCTGCAATTTCACGCCAGCAGTGACTACAGATCGGTATCTGCCTACCTTTATGATAAATGTAAACTTCTATGTCCGTGCTTTTGCAGTCACCGTTCCAAGGATTCTTGCATTGTTCGCTAAATCTTGCCATAGAGTATCCTCCCTACGGCAGATGGTTAAGGCTTCAAACGACATTTAAAATGCTCGGCGAAACAACAACCCAAAAAGTGGAGAGAGAAGAGTAAAAGTAAAACTATTATCGCTTCAACAATATTGCCTCGCTATGCAATTTCTCCTTTTACGAAAGACTGTGCCTAACGATTCTTACTGACTTTCGATGAAAACCAAACTGAAAACGCGAAGGCTACGAGAATTCTTCGAAATTATACATTTGGAATTTAGTTATTCTATTCTTTTATTATTACCTTTCCATTTTTGACTTTTTCAAGAAGCCATCTTAAATTGTCAATTTCTTCTTGGGTCATGTTTAGTCTACTGAGTTCATTTTTCAGACGTTCAATTTCTCGTCGCTGATCTTCCATTTGAAGCAATTTATCTTGAAGTTCCATCGGGCCAATTATGCCTTGGACTAAATCCAAGCTTTCTACCGCTTTCGCTTTTTGGAAGGTTTCACGCCATTTCGGAAGCATTTGCAAAATATAGCCTTCTTCTTGATTCTGGACACTTACATGACCCAGATAGATATCACGTATCTGTTTATCTATTCCACATGAAGCAAGTCTTGAATTGACCCAAGCTCTAATTAAATGTGGATAAATCCTTATGCTGGTTTTTCTTTGCGCAAATAAGAAAATATTTTGAACTTGAGCTTGTTGAATTGGCGTTATATGTTTACTTGAATGGTATCTGCTATCACAACTTTTAATATGCGTAAAAATGTAGTCTTCAGGCTTCAACTTCTTGGCAAGCTCTCTCTCTTTTATTTCTCTATAAACGTTCAAACCTTTCGCAGTTGTTTCGGTTAGAAAACAAACTTGCATAAATTCTTGCGGATACTTATTGTTTTCATGACCTTTTTCTGGTTGAATAACAAAAGGGCTATAGTGTTTAATCTCTGGAAAAGTTAGAATATGCTGCCATTTCGGGAAAAAATCGCGCAAACAGTTTTGACATATCTGAAACTGACCATCCCTAAGAGGAACACTAAGTAAGAAATCAAAAAGAATAGTATTTCTCCAATCCAAAACTTCACGAAATCTGCACAAATCGTCATCAGAAATCTGCGATTTCGGTTTTGGTTTGTAAGAACATTTTATTTGTAGCAACTGCACGCGGTTATACTTGAAATAACTACGTATAGAATCCAAAATTCTTTTTTCTCGATTTGCCTTAATATGTGCTTGGTGAGCAAACGATTGCCAATATTCTACAAGACGTTCCGCAGGGAAAAACCGTCGTCTAACGTTTTCATGCATTTTTAAATCTAATAGTTCAGTTGGATTTTCTATTCCTACGCACTTGAGAAAGTAGCACAATGATGTTAAATAATGAGGTCTTGTAGAAAATCCGATTTTTCCTAACCAAACAATAACATCTGGATTTTTACTGACTTCCTTTCTGACCTCGTTTGTAACGATAGAAGGAGACAATATCTTAACATTTTGTAAAAGATTATTAAAATATTCATTAAACGTTCCCATTTTGTCTGGGCATCCGCCACTACATTTCTGGAATTTTCCAGCCTTCCTCGCGTTTTTTCTTGAGTGTTTCTTGTAGGTCTCGAATAGTAAGTGCGAATCTGATATGGTCACACGATTTACTTTCGCATAAGTGACAAAAAACTCCGTCTGGCTTGAACAATATATCAGCAACTCTGTGGAGTTCACGGTCATGCAGTTTGATTCCATTTTCGTCATGATTAATTAATTCAAAACGCGGTGGTATTACCATTAATACATCTAAGCGTCTTCGTGCAGCATCTTCCAAAAATTGGGCGATGCTTCTATATCCGAGTTCTGGTCGCGTTTCTACAAAACGTTCTATTTTGTTAGCGAATTCCGTTTTAATACTTATGTTTCTATATTTTTCGCTCACAATTTGTCCCTACAGAATACTGCAATTATGCTCTATTTATGCGTTACTGGATTTGTATTATAGACTGAGAATCAAGCAATATACGAGCAAAAATTAGCGAAAATTCGAGCAAAATAAGATAAATAATTATCAAATAAAAAGATTTATATGTAGTCCGTTTATATCTTTAAAAAGGTGAGAACGAATGGTAAAGAGTCTACCGAAGATAGGAGATCAAATTCCGGTGGAGAATTTTCATGTAAGCAAATTGAATGTAAGAGCAACAGAACCTTTTGGAGAAAGCGAAGAAGATAAGGCGTTAATAGCCAATTTACGACAAGGCAAAATAATCGGCCCTTTTAAAGCCAGACCAGAAGGTGATGGATTTGGCGTTATTGTCGGGCGGCGAAGATTTTTGGCAAAAAAAGTACTCGGAACAAAATTTTTTGTCGTTGGCACAGATTGTATCATAGAACCGATAAATGAAGAAGACGCAAGGGAATCTTCGTTGGTGGAGAACTTGGATATATTGCGAGAAGATATGGACCCAATTACTCGAGCTCGGGCATTGAGCGAAATTATCAGCAAAAGTCCTGGTGGTTTAAGAAGTACAGCAGCCCGTCTGGGCATTTCACCATCTACTCTGAGCGAATGGACTAAGATACTTAGTCTCACTCCTAAAATGCAAGATGCTGTGTCTCAAGGAAAACTATTTTTTACTGATGCTTTGGAAGTAGCCAGAATTAAATTGGGCGCAGAAAAACAAGATGAATTAACCGAAATCTTAGAAAACGAGGGATTGGAACCATTCCAAAAGGAATTAAGTAGAATCGCGACAACGGGTTCAATGAAGAGAGGTATACCGAAAGGAAAATACATAATTTTGAGAACAATCTTTGATAAAACATACAAGCCAGACTTGGAACTCTTCGAAAAATTGACACGATTAGCAGAAAATGACCATAAAGACGTTGATATTTACGCTAAAGATGTTTTGAGAGAACATATAAAATCAAAAGGAATATAGTCGAAAAACGAGGTGCATAGCAACGAAACGGGAAAAAGGCATATTCGCTTTTTTGATCATTCTGATTTTCTGTTCTATCGTCATTAACTTATGGATATACAGTATTCTGCAAGACGAGATAAGACAAAACGATTCTTTACGGCAAACAAACGAACAATTAGAAGATGAAGTTCAATCGCTTCAACTTCCACAACTTCACATAATAAATTTTCATTGGATGGTAGCTGTGCCAGCAAAAGGTATGCCAACACCTTCTGAAGGACGAATTAGGGTCAACGGAACTATCTTCAATTCAGGGGCAAACATGACCTTCAATGTTATAGTACGTTTCATAGTCTTTATTGGTGAAAATATGGTAATGGGAAACGTCCGTAATACTGAATTGAACATCGAATTCATCACTGGCAAAGCTTACATAAATTTTGAACATGAAATTTACTACGATGTCGCAATTGATATATTCGATGTAAAAGCAACCATCTGAAAAGTTAATAACAAATCAATTTTCCATAGCGTAAAAGTATTTCATGTTTACGCCTTAACCCCCATATTGCACCACGCACCTTCTTCTCAAGAAAACCTTTGACTTTTTGTGTTCGTGGATAACACAAATAATCAATGACCCGCTGTTTAGTATTGGGTAATAATGCTAAAATTAAATGTTCGAGTGGAGCATTATGTTCTGTAATAAAGACCTTTCGATATGCTTTACATTTTCTGCACCAGCGTTTTCTATCAAATCTTTTAATAGGTGTCCAATGGTGAAGCGGCATTTGATGCCCACATTCAAAGACAAGAACTAACATATGGTCATCACCTCGTTTTTGTTATATCTGCGTCTTCAGATTTTTTGGGCACTACGAAAGTATGAGTTGGAGATCCTTTGGAATGTATGAATGCTTCAAGCTGTTCTTTGATCTGTAGAAAGGTTTCTGGATCAATAGTTGCAAAGAAAAAATGCCCAAAAAACGCTTCGTTTTTCTTTTCGCGTTCCGTTAATTTTCCACAGAATACATAGTAAAATGTTTGTTTTGGTTCCCAAGGAATGCCTTTTGAAAGTTCTTGAACAGCCTGCGTAACTGCAGCTTGTAGAGCATCTTTCGACATAAATTTAACTTTCTCATTCCATTTTTCCATGTTCATTCACCAAACATTTTGGTTGCACATCCCCCAAATTATTCGCAAACCGTTTTTTTTCAGTACATTTCTTCCATTCGTTAAACGTAGTGCATTTTCCCAACCTGATTGTTGCAGACATTTTTGAAGTATCGCACCGTTCGCAAGGTACACAAACAGGACAATGCATTCGATGGCAGTAGGCACAATGATATGCCATACCTGTTTTTGGACACGGAAAATGTTTTCCCCGAGGCAATTCGTTATGACTTACTGCCATCTTCTTCCTTCTCCAAATCATCCAATCTTGCTAATGCTTTCTGAAGCTGTTCTTTGTTCGGTTCTCTTTCTGTAATTCCGATAAACGCTACAATGGTTATGGAAGCAATCAACGCATATCCAATTATCGTGTCCAAGCTATAGTCGTAAACAAAATTGCTCCAAAACAGTCTGATGGTAGTTCCGTCTTGAACCACATGGGGCACGAGAGGAACCATTCTAAAGATAACAGCTATAATGAAAAGTATCAACGGTAAAATACAAATTACTCGGCGCCACAATTTCATTTTTGCTCTCTCCCTTTATTTCCAAGATAATTCAAGACATATGAAGAAAGACAAAGCGAAATGCCTATCAATAATACGAAGAAAGATATTGCTCCAAGAAGTTGGATGTCAGTTTGTGTTCCACCTTGAACATTGCCCGTAATAACGGCTCGCGTTAATGCACTACCTATGACACTAAGCGTTAAGCCTATTGCGAAGATAAGATAGATAGCGATTTTCCAATATTCCATTACGTTTTCTCCATCAATTTTGTTTGAATAATGTTCACGTTTCGCCATATTTCAATACAAGACCATAAAGCATAGCAGAAGCATTCAACAATACCTAAAAACGCAATCGAAAAATCGATAAAAAATAGCGGTATCAAGAACAAGATCGGCGTAAAGGCACTTGCCAAACCTACTTTTATCTGTCTAAGGTCACTATCAAATTCAGGAGGAACAGCAAACCCAATGCCCCAACGACCTATGTAAAACTTGTAGGGAAGTTCAAAACGTTTTAACATTATCCAATGCCCGAATTCGTGCAGAAGAAAAGGCGCCACAAAATAATATACGAGAAACAATACGAGTCTAAACATACGTTCACCCTGCATGACTTCTTAAGATGATAGGGTCGAAAGTCACGTATCCCCAAAGAAGGTAATGTTGTTCTTGGCTGATAAGCTGTAATTCATGTGGTAATGGTTGTTCTCTCCATCCTTCAAGACCTAATATGTCTTCGTAACCTGTTTTGAAAACTTGTACTAATATTGATGCCGAATCGTTTTCAGGAAAATCGATAATGATTTCATAGTGACCGGTCGTGTCACTAAAACTTTTGACTGGTTTTTCTTTTAAAACGTCAAGAATTCGTTGATGTCTTAATGGTGTCGTTTCTACCCAAAAACGATTTTGTAATTCGTGCACCGTCGCTTCTATGTTCGCTAATCTAAGACTTATCTCTTGAACGTCTTTCTGTACTTTTTGAAAATCGATATACGGAAGTTGATATGGTTTGCCATCCGCATCTTTAAGCACGAAGAAAAACTGTTTTTGCGGCGTACTCATTTAACAGGTTCCTCGGCTTTAGATTTTTCCAAGTCGTCTATTATGAATTCAAGGTCTTGCGTGTAAATTTTTGGATCCATTATTTTGCGAGCAGTCATTTCGGACTCTAAAAGTTTCATGCTGCCCTGTAAGGTTTGTTCCGTGCTACTCCAAGCGAAAATTCGGTCACTTCTGGCAAAAGTCTTTGTGGCTACTTGTTTATTTCGTTCAGCCCAAACATTGTTTAACCAGAATTCTCGAATGTTCTGAAGTTGAGAAAGAACAGTTTTCAACAAGTCCACATTATTATTGACGAGTTTTGGAGTGACAAATTCGGCTTTTGTATAGCCTGCCCATCCAAGCGGATATTTGAGAACATGGTTACGATTTGTCTCTGGATTAATTCGATAGAATTTGAGCACTAAGCTTTTCCAACAATATTGTGCCAATTTAAGTCTTTGTTGGACTACGTGTAAATCGTCAATAGTACATGGCTCTTTTGGAAATGGGTAAAAATCGAAAATTTTTTTCCAAGATTCCGTGTCCCAGACGCCTAACATAACATCGAAGAATAGAAGTTTTGGTTGAAATGTTAGATAGTGAGCAAGCATTTCGGCTTCTTGATTACGAATTTCGAGATATGGCAATTGATGAAAGACAAAATTTTCGTACTGCGTCATTACATGATGCAGAATAACAGATCGTGGGCGTTCATGTTTCTGGTCTCGACGTGGATCAAAATGCATCATGACGGTCCATACAGAACAGTCAAAAAGGTAGAATACAGCTTTTTCAGAATCCATCAGTCTTTCTATTCGTGTGTAGACAGCGTCTTTCTTTAATTCTTCCATCAGTTTTTCGGGAATAGAGTCAAAAGTCAATGTTAGTCCGTCAAGCATTAATATCTAAATCTCCTGTCACGTTCTTCAATCTCCATATTATCTTCTTCTTTGTGACCATATCTGCAAAATTCATTTCGACACGTTTTAGCATGCGAACAAGCCCAAGACACAAGCAAGGCGCCGTCTTTACCTCTAAATATTCGTATCGGTGAAAGAGCAATATTGACAGTTTTAATTCTTCCATCACCAGCAAAGAAGTCAGTGCACGGCCATTTGGACGCGGTCATAGTGATAACGTTACTTCTTTCCAATTTGTTTTTCTCCTTTCCATTGTTTCCATGATGTAAGCCGATATTTTGCCTTTATAAACGTGTTACAAGTACAACAACGTATTTTTTCAATTAAAACATGGTGCCCTTTCTCTATTTTCCATTCGGATTCTTCAATATCGAATTTTTCTTCGTTGCCGCATTTAGGACATTTTGGTGTAGTCATTAGGATATCATCTCTTCGAAGGCGTCAACAACTTCTTTAAAACTGATGGTTTTTTCTGCTTTCAATGTGAGGACATCTGTAGTGTGGTCAAATGTCATGTTTTTTGGGCTATGACGAGAAATTTTTCCTGCTGCAATATTCGCTTTCTTCTCGTCATCAATTTTGAGACTAAATTCTCCAGACTCCAAGTTAACTTGAATTTCTTTCCAATTAATCTTTTTAAACAAACACATTATTTTTCGCTCCTTGATCCAACAACGCAAAGTATGATTAGGATGTTAGATAACAAAAAGAAGGCAGCCCACATTTTATTCCATGTCCAGATATGGATCGTATGGTATATGTTGACCGTGTAAAACATGTTGTCGTCTAAAACACCCTCTAAAACGAAATGCCCTAACTGAGCATCTTTATACTTCCAAAAATAATAATCGATGAAAGATTGTATGCTTTTTATTAGTACAACATCAGTATTGTTGAAATCATGCGCTGCATGAATAACAATCGAAATGGTATCCAAAATCTCGATTTGCTTTTCTTCATGTGGATTGATAAGCAAAGGTGCAGTTGTTACATCAAGAACTATTAAAAGAAGAAGGATGGCAATTGATATGGCGGTTATTTTTTTCATGCTTTCACCTGTTCTCGTGGAAAATCTTCAAGTTCGATTGCACCTTCGCTAAAAAGAAGCAACAGGTTACGGACTGCGTTAGGGTAAAGCATTGTGTCGCCAACTTGTTGTTTTCGGTCAGGATAAACGCCCCATATACTACCGTCCGCGTTTCTGCAAACTTCAACAACGAATGTTTCTGAACCTTCTTTTATTTGCATGACGTTGTTTTTGATGTTGACTTTGACTGTTTCTTCGTGAAAGAAAAAGACAAGCGTTATCAAACTTATGGATGACAAAGTAAGCCAGTCGAAAAGGAAGAAAAGAGGACTCAAGTATTGGACTCGAAATATGTGGTCGCCACTATAATAGAAACGTTGTGTGCTGTATGTTAATGGGATTCCATAATAGTCTTCGTTAATAGTATCGTTGAAATATTGAATAATGCCTGAATCGCTTGTCTTAAATAACCCTAAATAGAGGTTTACGGCTAAACCGATGATTAAGCCATACAATATTAGATCTGCCTTCATTCTTCTTCACGTCCTTGCCATTTGTCACACCACATTAAAATGAATCTTTCCAGGTAGACGATATTGAAGCGGTTTCTTTGTTCCCATTTTTATCAAGTAGTTTTTGGTCACAAGTCTTGCCAGACAATTAGCGAGAACGCTATGAACAACGTGCCACCCTCTTTCATCAAGTTCAGCAGAAACCGCTGATTCAGTAAATGGTTTACGTTTCAAATCTTCTATAGCACAAAAAATAACCCGGTCTTCCAATGTTTTATTGGTATCTAAGTTAACGGTGATGTCGCCGGCATGGTGCAAATTAACAATGGTTTCGCTGAATGACACATCTAATTTGAGTTTTCCTTCGCCTTGAAGCGTCTTCTGTATCAAAGTCTTTATTGCAGCCATATCGGCTTCTAATTCTGCAACTCTATTTTCTAAATCACTCATTTTATTCTAACTCCTTTTTCAGCGTCACATTCGATACCTGGAAAGTCTTTGAGACTGTTAAAAGTGGCTTGAAACTTCTTATCATGGACGTTTGCACCGCAAGTTAATGCTAATTCTCGTTGAGAAAAGAATTTACCCACATTTTTGCTCAGAAAATTTAACATGGTTTCACGAAGAGTAAAGTCAATTCCTTCGGTTGAAGGGATTGACGTGGAAACCTCTGTGATTTCTTTAACTGTTTCTTCAGACGTAATCTCGGGCGCCTCTACGGGAACTTCTACGGAAATAGGACTGACCGGGGCAAGAGAAGGCGGCTGAAATGTAGTTTGAGATTCGGAGATAACTTTCTGGATGTTTTTGAAGAGATTATTGGCTTTGGCTAATTTTTGAAGGGCGTCTTTATTAGATTCGGTCAATGTTTTGTTTGCTGCACGGGCTGTAGATAGGTCTTTTTGTAATGCGGTTACTGTTTCAGGTTTGGGACTGTTCTTAAGTTGGCTTGTGAGACTTTGTATTTGAGAAAGTTGGGCACGATTAGTGCTGATGAGATTTTCTTTGTCTTGTTTCAATGTCTCATTTTCGCCTGAAAGTCTTTCAAGTTCCGAGATTTCTCTGCGCGCTACTTCTGTAATGAATAGGCGATTTAGTGCGCTTTTATATTTGATTGGTTTTCCTTTTCCAAGAATAACTTCGGCTTTGAAAATTGTGTTGATTCTCTGGATTGTATTGGCTATTTTGTCTCGTGAAGCGGAAAGGAATGCAGCTAATTGTTCTCGTGTTTGGTCTGGGTTTTGATGAATCCGAATAAGCAATTGCCGTGCAGATGGATCTAATTTTAACATTGTTGTTTTGACTATTGGATGTTCTAAAGCGTCTTTTATTGGAGTAGTCGTAGTTAGAACTGCGTCCCTGCTGACTGATTCTAATCGACCTTTTAAGTCTGTAATCTGATTTTTAAGGTCTGTAATCGTGCCTTGAACTTCCTTTTCCAATTTTGTCTTAGCTTTCTCGAACTGTTTAGCATATTTTTCCTCTAATTGCTGCCCCATGACTTTTTTGGCTTCTTCGATTGATTCTGTGGTAGGTTTGATTTTTTCTTGAATGATCTTTGGAAGAGCTTCGTTGAGATGTTTCAAAACTATTACAAGTTCTTTTGGAGTTGGCGGAATTAGCCCTGGTGTAGAATTGCCACAAAACATAAATGTTCCATTTTGAAATACAAGCATATTTCCGTTGTCAGCTATTTCGAAACACCATACTTTGCCATTATAATTTTCCATTGTAACGTTATCTTTTATTCTGATATGCCCTTTAGCGTTCCTAACGAAATAAATTTCCCATGAATTCCCGCCACGAATAATTCTATTGTTAAAGGCATGTTCTCGCGGTTCACGGGGTTTTAACCTTGGTTGCAACCCAATTTTAAGGGCAAGTTCAGCAATATTTTCCGATAGTTTGTTTGAAACAGTACTATAGCCATAAGGCAATCCTTTTGTAGCGCCAGAAATATGATTCCATCCATCGCCAGCAGTTAAACCTTTAAAGAGTCGATTAAGCAAGTCGGTTGGAAGTTGTAGAAATTTAGCTGGGATATGTTTATTATGCGCTCCTTTGCCAAATTGTTCAAGAAATTTGCAAAGCCGTTTGCAGTAAACACGAATTGAGTCAGAACGAAGATTGAACGTAAGCCCGATATTCGATAAAAGATTTTCCAAATGGACTCGTTTTTTATCGGTGATGGGGCTACAAAATTGAACCATATTATTTGTATTACATCCATCTTTTGTCGGGAAACCTTCTGCAAGATACCAACCAGCAATTTCTAAAAGATCGCCAAGGTCAATGTTGCTTAAATGCTGTGATCTACCTTCAACACAAGATGGTACCAAATCTTCAATTGGAGAAATCGAACCTTCCCATTTGGCTGTAATAGGAACATAAAATTCATAGCGATTAAAACAAAATTTGGCTTCTTCATACTTCAATAGCGGTTTTTGCCGAGTTTTCATCAACATTCTATTGTTTGGCGTTACTGAATTGTTGACTCTTTTACCCTTAATTTGGAATATAGGTCCAGAATAATCGTAGACATAAATTTTGGTGATTGGTTTTGCTTCCATAAACCCAAATGAATTAAGTGACCAAACAAAATCTCCTTCTCGGCATTCTTGATAATTTTTTAAACCATTAGGAGTAAATATCTTGACATCCCCGGTATAACATCCTAAGTGGGTGGTTAAGACGGTTCCTACTTTGACGAAAGTATCTTCTGGTGCAGCAGTTCCCGTGATGTAGAATTGACCTGGTTCTAAAGATTCAATATGTAGTTTTCCGTCTTCGATAGGATTTTGTTCTTTATCGCGTGGTCGTCTAAGGATAGATGGACTTATTTGTAGAAATTCTTGTAAGACGTCTAAATCGCTGTTCCATTCAATTCGACCTATAAGTTTTAGCGTAGTGCATTGGGATAATACTCCTTTCAATACCCATGCAGGACGATGAGCCGTAACAATCATTCCAATTCCACGTTTACCGCCCTTTTTTGCCATGTTTCGAATGCTGTCAGTTGAAATGGCTTTGCCGACACCCCTTTCCGGCGCCAGCTCATCTATCTCCTCGATAACGAATAAGTATGGTTTTCGAGCTGTTGTTTCTAATAACATGAATCGGTCAATGAAAAGTGCGACAAATTGCTTGCCTACGTCTTCATCTACTAAAGACAGATCGATTATGACTGAAAGATTTTCCTTTAAGACTGTTTCGGCAAGAAATTCGGCTGTTTCAACTTGAAGGGGCACATCTTTTCCGATAATTAGAAGAGGGAATTTTTCCCGAAGGCTGCTGTATTCACCTTCAGGATCTATTATGACTATTCCAGCTTTGCCGATCAATTGTTCACATAAACGTCTGTTGGTCCACGACTTTCCGTAACGTGAAACTGAACAAATGAATGTTCTGCCCATTACCAATGCATCTGCATCGACGGCAAAAGAAAATCCACGAATAGTTTCGCCGATAACAATCTTAGCCATGTGCTCACTACTCTTCGGGGACTTCGGTTTCGTCAAGCGTTCTTTGACCGGGCAGGATTTTGACAAGAACTTTGCTTTCGTCTGGAAATCCTTCGAAAATAGCTTTGCTATCGCCGATCAATGTCATTGCGTGACCTTCTTTGCTTTTCAAGGAAACTTTGTATTTTGGATTTTTACCAGCTTTTTTGTCCCAAACTTTGCCAACAACTCTGAACGTAATTGTTGTTTCCTTACTCATTGAATTCCTCTCCACATTTTGAACATTTATAACGTGCTGTACCGTCAAATTTGATTTCTTGGCGTTCAGCTTGTTTTCCACACGATGGACAGATTACGGATTGTGGAAATAGCTCTATTGTAAGTTTTTTAGAAGTTTTTTCGAAAGAAACTTTGACTATTTCGTTGTTTTCGTATGGAAAATTGGTGTCTTCGCATACGCGTTTAGGTAAATAAACAAGCCATGCACCGTCTGACCTTTTGAATATTCTACCTCGCCCTTTATTCATTTAATTAATCTCCTGTTCGGGCACCGAACAGATATTTTGCTAATGGCTTTTATAATTTGTGGTTATCGGTCATTCTGATAATGTAAATTGATAAGAAACTTTGACGTTATTTACCCTATCGTCAAACAGGAGAGCGATTATGTCTATTTCGTCTAAACAATGCTGCAAACAATGCTGTCCCACTACATGCAAGCACGATGCTGACCATAACCACAATAAATGGAGAAATGGGTTGTGGCGGTTCTGGCTTTGAAACTACTACGAAGTTTATTGAACAACCCAAATTTGCTGACGTTGTTTCGGTTGTAGCGGTTAAAGAAATTTGATGGCTGTATTCGCCTTCAGATATGTCATTTGGAACATCAATAATAAAGGAAACTTGTCCTGTGCCGTTTACTTCGCTTACTTCTCGGTAAAACGTTAGCGGAGTTGTTTGTATGCATTGAATCCACGTGCCTTCGACTGCAACGTTTGTTATTATTACTTGCGATATTCCAGTCCAAGAAAAAGGAACAACAAATTCCTTATGCTCTCCTGTATAGATTGTTCCTAAATTCACAGAACTAATGTAATACGTCACGTCTGGTCTTCCAGGAGGCGATGGTTCTTCGCTTGGTTCAGCTTCTATTTTTACGGTAACAGATGCAGTTTCATTATCAACTATTGTGTCAGATGGTTTTGCATATATTGTAAAAGAAAGAAAGTCGCCAACAGCTAAAGAATCATACGTGTCCGTTTGTTTGTCCACGATACCGTTTTGAATCTGAACAAAGAGAGTACCATTCCCATGTAGTTGATAAAGCTTTATACGTGAAATATTTTCAGCACTTACGTAGGTGATTATGATTTTTACGGGAAAAGTAAACGTGTTTGTTAAGGTGTGAACATTTTCTTTTATAACGGTCACGTATGGATAAAATGTTAAGGAGTCAGTCCACGTATCTGCCATCACAGATTTAATTGAAGCTATAAAAAGAGCGCCTGCTACGAAGCTACATATCACGATACCCCAGATTAGACACTTAGAAAACTGCATTTTGAATCTCCTTTTTCCTCTTTTTCTATTCGGCAACCTTCATTTTCAGCGTGACCACGGTATCAGCGACACTGGATGCGCCTTTTATCCAGATTGTCATCATGTATTTTGTATCTGCGGCTGCACTGAAACTTTGTTCCGTTGTTGGTAAACCACCGCCTTGCCATGTGATTGTCGCCATAGTTGGTGAACCATCCAATTCTTTGACCCATACTGTAACATTGTAGACTTTGCTTGTTTGAGTAATGGAATTAATGTATAGGTAAACGGTGTGTGCGCTTCCAGCATCAGTATTTTTGATACCGTATGTGCAGTTATCGGTTTGAACCCATATATCTTGATATAGGTTGTAGGGCAAGTCAAGTGTATTGTATAGTGTTTCGTCGGAAAATTTGATGAATCGTACTTTTGGAGTCGATGCGGTCAATGTTAAGGTCCAATCATACATAAGATAGGTTGTAGCCATCGCTGAAGTTAATGAAACCGTTGCCAATAATAGAAGGATCAAGCATACTTTCTTTGCATACACGTTTTTTCACCACCTTTTTTTTGTTTTTTGAATTTACGCAGTATGATAGGCAAAGTGCCCAATGATAAAATGCTAAGTCCACCAGCCCAGATTATAACGTAATCCCAAGATAAAGTGGTTGTTGCGTAGTTTTGGTCCGCGACAATATTGAATGAATAGCCGTCTGACGTGATTGATTGTGTAGTATTTGCGATAATGACAGAATAGTCGGATTTTGCATATACAATGAAACGTAAAGTAGCGTTTGGAAGATTTGTAAGGGTGACGGCACCTGTAATATCGGCGGTAATGCCTGATTTAATTTTGCCTATTGATGTTCCTGTATTGTTATAAGCGGTGACATTCGCACCCGAAAGAATGCCTTGATTATTGTTTGGTTTCGCAGTTACAGTCGTGTCGTAAAGATTGCAGTGTAAATCGTCGGTCGTGTCCGAAGTTACGGTATATGATGTTGTGTTGACTGTGAAACCGAAATACGTGACTTCGATACTGACTGTTCCGCTCACACCTGTCCAATTAGCCCATCCTTCAGCATCGCTTGTTAAGTAGTCGCTGTCCTTATACACAACAGCCCCGCTTATAGCATCCGTCAAGTCAAAATCCATTACCCGAAGATTAAGAGCATAACCCGCTGCCATTGTTAGATATGCAAATTTTATATTGTACGGTGCTGATGCTTTTGTGACGTAGAGTAAACCTATGTAGCCGCCGTAATCTTGATACCAGCTTGTAAAAAGATAACCATATGATATGTAGTCTGTAGATTCATCTTGCCAATCAGTAGGGTTTGTGTCCCATGTTCCGCTTACGCATTTTTTGTAATAAACATGGTCTGTGCCGATTTGCATCCAAAAACAATAGAGATTATTGTTAGCGGTATTGATGGAGAGTGCTGGCGCCATATAGGTTTCATCTACACTTGCCGCAACCAGAACATCAGTTGCTCCCCATCCCACCCCATAAGTGCGTTTGTTGTAGCGAATTTGTTCAGTTGTGGCACGAGTATATGTGAAGTGAACATGGTCGCCTTCATTAACAGCTGAAAAAAGATAACTTGTCGCAAGTGTATAGTCCGCTAAATCTGTTTCTTCAGAACTCCAACCGCCACTGTATAATTTGCCTTTTGGAGCAATACCATTGTAAACATATATTACATAGACCTTTAGGGAAGTTAATGGAACAATTTCAACGACCCAGCTTGCACTATCAGTAGTAGTCAGTGTATAATTAATTCCAGTAGTCCATGTTCCATCGTTCTGCGAGTTCTTTAAAGCCTTTGCATAAGAAAGTCCGTTATAATATCTTACGCAGCCAATCCATGCGTAGCCACCACTATCAACTGTTATACATGGAAGATGCATATAATCTGAAGAGCCAACATAGTAGACGGTTTGTTCTACTGCTGACCATGAAATCGAACCGCTGGATTGCGGTATTCCACGTCTATACTTCAAGTAGTAGGCACTATATCTTGCGTAATGAATGTATGTGCCATCAAACCAAATCGAAAATTCGTAGCCATAAGTACATGCTCCTATACTTGTTGCTGAGCCACTCCAATCAGATGGGTCAGTAGTGCTTTCATAGTAAGCTGTCCCACTATCTACGTAGAACGCCCAAAACCTCGTGTTAGCATAGAACCCTTTTCGTTGATATGGATAAGATACCGCAAGATAACTTGAACTTGTTGCAACTACAGCAGGGTCGATTTTGATGTGCGCACCAATAGGAATGCCATCCCGTCTAATTCTGAACCAAAAAAAACGTTCACCATCAATTTCTTTTACGCCATGTGAAAACACTAAACCAACAATTTCAGCACAGTCGCTCCAATCAAAAACAATTGAATAACCGTCATACAATAATTCGTATTGAAATTTGTCTATTTTTTGAACATAGTCTCTTATCTTTTCGTCTATGGCAAAAGTGAGACGATAATTGCCACTATGAGAAGCGTCAAAAATCAACGTTATTTTACAAGTAGTTTGGTTGGGAAAAGCACGTACAATAGATAAATCGCCTTTGATGCTTATCCAATTTACGCCGTCGAACCATTCTAAATCCCAAGCAGAATGGTTTTTAAATTGTTGCCAGAAAATACTCCAATCAAAAGATAAGGAAGCAACGGTCGAAATGTTGTTGTCTAAAATTGGCGCAGCATCCACATGTATCGGAACAACAATTAATGTTGTTAATGCTAAAAAGATTGCAAGAATCGGAAACCATTTTTTAGTCATGCTTTTTCCCTTTTAAACAGGTGATCGTTTATGAAGTTTAACTTTTTTGGATGCGCCAAAGAAGACTGCGACTAAGCTGCAAGCAAGTAGAATGGCTACGATGTTTTGGACGGGTGGTGGCGGTGTCGGTGTAACAGTAACAGTGAATTCGATTGTTGTTCCAAGATTTACTGTGGATGCTTGTGCAGAAGCGAAGACTGAGATTTGTATGAAATGTTCGCCTTCGCGTGCTCCTTGAGGAATATCAATGCTAAAGTAAAGATAGCCTGTTCCGTTGGCTTCTCCTATGCCTCGATAGAATCTTTGGGGAAAAGTTTGTATGCTTTGAATCCATGTTCCATCTATTGTTACGCTGTTTACAATTATTTCGTTTACTCCACTCCAAGAAAGAGGGACCGCAAATTGTTTTTGTTGACCTAATTGAAGTAAACCTAAGTTTGTGGGTACAATATAGTAGTTAACTTGTGGAGTTGGAATGGTTGGATTCGTGGGTGGTCCTGTGCCAGACCCGTGAAAATAGATGCTTAATGTATAATTTGTGTATGCAGGCACGACTGTATTTGCGTAAATCAAGTAAATTCTCATTCCTTCTTCGGATGGTGCCATCAACGAGAATGAATAAGTAGATGCAGATGTGTTACTTTGAACAGTTCCCGCTAAAGAAACATATACCGTTAAGCCTGTGGTGTTTTCAACAATTATTGATGTTCCATTATAACGTATGGTGCCTTGTATTTGAAATGGATCGGAGACATAGATTTTGGATGGATTTTGTGCTGCAGAATATACTATTATGTCACGTTCAAAGGTGAAGATGTCTACTGCGCTGTTTGTGCCATTTAAATATGCAGTATCGTAGACTATGGCTGATGTTATGTCGATTGTGCCTTCGGTGTAGTTCCAGTAGAGTTGAATTTTCCAGCTTAGTTTGTAGGTTGTGACGTTTATGATTGTTTTAATGGAGTTGGAAGCATCCAAGGTACAATAAAAGTTAGGGTCAGCGTAGATAGAGAATATGTTTGTGCTACTTATCCATGCTAAGGTTATGGTGCCGTTCAGAGTTATGGATGCGTTAAGAAAATTGGAGTTGTCGTCTCTGATTGTGGCGTTTACCAGAAAGTATTTGTTGGCATATTGATTGGAATTGGCAACAAGATTGGTGATTGTTGGTGCGACGTTTGTGCTTGTCCATGTCACTGTTATGTCTGTGGGGTCTACGAAAACTGTTAGACCGTATGTATTATCGGTGACGCTTGCGAAGTCGTATACGTAGGTAATTTCTGAAGCTTGAATGTCAGTGAACGTTGTTATAGTGTGAGGGTTTCCAAAACCGCTTCCGTTGCGGTTGATGTTGTATGAAAAACTTGTTATTGATGACGAATCGAATTCTCTTGTTAGGTTCACGGTAAACAGAACTACTTGATTTGTTATAGGATTTGTTGCGTTGGCAGAGAATGATACTTGGATTCGGTCCCAAATTATAGATGTAGATTGTGAATTGATGTTGCCTACCGTGATTCCGTATGTGGCTTCGCTGCCGCTTGTAAACGAATTAACGGTTATCTGTATTACCGAGCTTTGAGTAGTGTTGTATTCGAATCTATTGTTGCTGGCAACCCATGTGAAAACATGTCCGCTCAATGTTAAAGCGTCTCCGCTTCCAAGTGCGTGATTATCTAATTCGAGACTTGCCGTAGCGTAGAATGTTCCTTGCGAATTGATGTCGATGTGACTATCAACGACATTTAACGTGTCGATTCGTATTCTATCATAATTGCCTGTGGGGTCGGTTACATTTATTTCGAATGTTGTTATGCCATAAGTTGCTTCGGTTAAAGATGAAACTTGAAACACGTAGGACCCTATAGTTGCTTGCGTCCTCGACCCGTCAAACCAACTGTTTCCTGAATCCCATGTAAGGGAGCCAAAATTAGCTGTGACAGTGTCGCCTGTTCCGAAGGCATGGTTATCGTAGAGAAGAAGGACTTTAACTCTGAATTCTATGTTTGCGTTGACGTCTGTTCTAACATCGTCTAATTCCTCGTAGTATACTCTGGCTTTGTCAACCACGACAGAGGAAAATGTTCCTGCACTTATGTTATAGTCTGCGAATACTTGATATGTGTAAGAATTAACTGTAGATTCAGCTGTAACATCAGAGATTGAAAAGGCGCCAGAAACAAGAGTAGTATCTGTAGTTCCTTTTTGGATGCCGCTAAGTTTGATTTTGACTTGATAGTCACCGTTGGGTGGTGCTACCATTGTTCCGTTGTAATACCAATATCCTGAAAACGTCAATGTTTGCGAAGGGTTACATCTATAATCGCTTACGAGTAATGAGGCACTTTCGAGATGGCATTCAACACCAAAAATGTTTGAATAATCGTCTTGATCGCTTGTGGATTGTTCGTCTATGATGAAACATCTTACTGTAACGTCATCCGCAGAATCGCCCCATGCCCAATTGAACTTTACTAAGAAATTAAAGGTTTTTTGAGTGCCGCTTGTTGAATGTGAACTTCCTGCAACGTTAAGAGTTACGTAATCTGAGGGATCGCTTTGTTCGCTGAATGTCCAAGCGTCACCTGTTCCGCGTGTGACTCTTAGAGTCACGTTTTTGCCTGTTGGGTCTAATTGTATTTGTGCGTAGTTGATGTTGGTAACGCCGTCGAGGTCGCTGCCCTTGTACACGAATTTATAGTCTTGTTTTGCTGTCAACAATGTTTTTGTACCTTTATAGTTCGCACCTGTCAAGTCAAGTGTTAGTTCATCGTTTGTTGGCGTATTGCTGGGAACGGTATACGTAATCACAAGTTTCGGGTCATAATCGGTGCCACCCTGTTCTGACATGGTAAGACTTACAGAATTGTCACAGTCGTATGCCATTGCTTCATCTTCGATATCGTGACCTTCTCGGAGACCAAGCTTTGTCCAGCCTGTTAAGTTTATCCAATTTAAACCATCTGAATTGAGTGTCCAAGTATTGTACGACACGATGGTTATAGTGCCTATGTCTTTTCTATCGCTACCTTCCGTTGGAGTGTGTACTGCTCCACAAGTATCGTAGTCGTCTAACGTCAAAGTCGCTGTTGATGCTTGCGAAGTTTGAACAACGACAACGTAATCTTTTCCATCGTTGTCCTCGTCAGATTTTGCGTTTACCCAAGCTTTCAACAGCCCACTAATTAATGTTGCATCATCGTCCAGATCAGACGTATCAAATGGAAAAAATATCCTTTGTATACGAAAGTTGCCAAGGTCACTTTGACTACGAACACTATGGCTGGTAGTTGAAGGATATGCTCCAGTGCCAGCAGCAGCGTTATGTACTTCATCCCAGTCACCTGGACCAAGATAGTTAATACCACCATCTCCAGCACCAGCATAAATTGTGCTTTCAGGGTCTATTGCTAAGATTTCACGAACATGAGTGCCATTGGGGTAACAAACGTCTATGTAGTTTGGGCCACGTAATACAATTGCTTCAGAGTTTTTAGCATTAACGTAAGTTGATGGAATAACGGATATAAATATGATTAAGAGAAAGAACGAAAAAGATAACAGAAGAAATTTGGCTTTTAATTTCATTGTCAATCGCCATTCATTAATAAAATAGGTTCACTTATAAGATTTGTATGTTTCAAGAAAAAAAGAGAAGAAGAAATAATTTTTTTGCGAGAATTTTATGGTGTTGCTAACGCAAGGTCTATAAGAGCTATTGCTTCGTCAGCCAAGTTCATGTAGTTGTTGTATTCTGTAGCGGTCATTCCACAATGGAAATACATGCTGTAGAGTCTTGTTACGGCTTCTTTGAAGCCCTTTATCCATGGGTGCGGTGGATATGTCAAACCCATTCTTGCCTCGTTGAGAAAATCGTTTGGTGTCATCCCAGGATAATATGTTACTGTGCCTTCAATGATGCCGATTGCGATATTCAACATATTAATGGTGTGTTGTAGTTTAGCGTTTGGAGAAGTTTTATACCAACAATGTCCGGCAAGCCATTCAGTTTGAATCTGCAGAACCTTTGTTTTAGCAGCTTTTGCATAGTCAAGTTTTGTGGAAGCGGCATGAACAAGTGTAGTAGATAACAAGACAAAAACGATGAAGCTAAGGGCTATTGATTTTTTTCCCATAAGCATTTTTTTATCACCTCTTTCGGTTTCTGCTTTGATAGATTTGAACAAACCTTTTTATAATTTGTGGTTATCGGTCATTCTGATAAGTTGTTAAAACAAGCCTACAACGAGAACAACCATAATGAAAATGATGGCCAACAATATGAACCACGGTAGTTTTTTTGCAAAACTGTACGCAACAGCGATTACAAGCACGATACTAATGATGTTTATGATTCTTGGGTCAAGATTTATGCCAAATATTGAGAAAATGAAGATGATGAGGTTTTTGAATCCGTCTGCGAGAAGTTTAAGGGCTTGATAGATGGTGTTAAGTATGGTGAAGATGTCCAATTCGATTTCTCCTTGCCAATATTAGAAGGATCACGTTGAATAGAGCGTAACAGAATAGAGGAATCGGATTTATCAGCAAAGTTGCCCATTGTAAAGCAACGACGGTTACTATGATTACGTTATACGTTCCGTGTATTATGATTGCGGCTAAGAGACTTTTAGTTTTCCAAAGAACAGCAAAGATGACTATTCCTACAACGAATGCTGCGAGAACAAGCTGCCATACAAGGGCACCGGTGTATGCAATGTAGGCGTGTAGAACTGCCCAGAATCCGATAGGCACAACGGCTGATACTGTTTGGATTTCCTTTTTGTGATTGGGATATTTGAAGTATAGATACAAGTATAATGCGTTGTGTCCTACAAGTTTGGTTGTTTCTTCGCTGTTGGCTATTAAAGCGAAGTTTGATAACATGGCAGTCATTATTACCGTGAATGATATGTCTGTTCCCATGGAAAATAGGGGAACGTGAATTACGCTTGATGTCCATGGGCTTGAGAGGACTGCTGCGAGAATCCAGCTGACTGCAACTCCAAGCAGAATTAATGCCCAACCTTTTTGTGTTATATTTGAAAGATAAGGTATAAACTCAAGTTCTGCATGGTCTTTCGTGTAGTGTAAGTAAATTAAGACTAAAGAAATCCAATTTAGACAAAGTAACGCGATGTAGAAGAATACTTGTGTTTGGTCAGGCGTATTTGCTGTGGCTAACAGAGAGTGAGCTGATATGAAGGCGGTCAGTGCCTCGAAAATTATCAGATTTTTAGGTTCCATGTTTCTCAGTAATGAAATAGTTAATAGAAAAAGGAAAAAAAAGGAGGGAAACTAAGCGTACGTCACTAATACAGAGTCGGTGTCTGTCGTTGTGGTTTGGCCTGCTGCAAGTTCGTATACTGTTAAGGTCCAATTCATTATGTCGCCTGATGCTAATGTATGTTTGACGGATGCGGTTAAATCGAATTTGTTAAGGGTGTTTGCTGGGACTTGCCAATATACACTGTTCCCAAGGTTCTCGCCTATTGTCCATGTCCATATTTGGTAGCTGTCGGTTTTCTGATAGCTCATGCTTGATCCTGAGATAAGTCCAACGCCGGGTATGTTGATGTTTACGACTTCGCTTTTTGATGCGTCTGTGCTGTTGACTTTGAGTTCTATTTTGTAGACGGCAAGTGCTTTCTTTTCTGCGCTTAGACTCAGATACCATGCAAGGAATTTGGTTGTTGCTGCTCCCGTGACTCCTGTTATGTCAGCTGGTTGTCCACCACTTGGTATAGATGCAGATCCAGAATCGTCAGCGAAGTAGTAGCCGTTGAATGTACATGAAGGATATCCGCTTGCTGCTGGGGGGATGTTTGCCATATTCCATTTGACTATGAATTCCTTAATTGAATCGCCTGTAACGTCTAAAAATTGGCATTGAACTGCACGTGGATTCATTGCAAGAGATTGAGCTGCAGCGAAAATGTAGGCTTGAGTGCTGTGTCTTTGGCAGAGAATGTAAATGTATCCGCCGTCTTGTGGAATTAATTCAATGTCTGTGCCAGATGCTCCGTGGCCGCCGAGAAGAACCCATCCACCATTTCTGAAACCGTAGAAGCTTTGGTCGACATTTGTGCCGAGAGTTAGTGCTGATGTTATGTCAAGGGCGTTATATGCGGTATCTTTCATCGTGAAGGTTCCTACGACTCCTGGTTGTGCTCCGCCATGAACCAGTGATGAATGTTGGTTAAGAAGTTCTTGTGTGGCGAAAGTGAGTCCGTCAATTGGGCATTGAAAGACTTTGTATTGTACGCCTGGTGCTGGAAGACCTACTCCAACAAGCATGTTATTGTAGTATGCTAAGACCCCAACTATAATGACGACTAAGATGACTCCTGCGACGTATTTCGCTTCTATTTTGTGTTTCAATTTTGTTTTCTCCATATAATAAATATTGAAGTCATTTTCGCTGTTTTCGTTTACGGGTTTCACGGACGGCGAAAATGCCTAAACATCCTAAGACCAGAATAAAAATGGCGATTGCGTTGATGCTTGCTTGAGATGGTTCAGCGATTGTTAATGGAGATACTGTAAGGGATATGTTTTGGGCGAGTTCTGCTGCGTAGCCGAATATAAAGGCTCCAGGAATTATTAGCCACATCCATGGATATTTTTCAATCGTTTTTTCTGTGATTATTTTGACTCGTGTACCGATATAGAATAGCATTGTCACACCAATTGTGATGACGATGGCTGTCATTAGATGTAGATTTAACAAAGTCAAATAGATGCTTATGCTGAGTCCGAGCATTATTGCAATGAGGGCGATGCCTGCTATGAGAATGATCCAGCCGAATCTTTGGTCTTGCAGAAGTGTCACAACGTTTCTACCGATTTTTGTGAGAAATTGTAGTATGTCACGTTCAAAGCCCACTTTGTTCACCAAAGAATAAATAGTAAAGCTATTTTGATTGACCTGATTTGCCCATGCGTCCAGCAGCTACGCCTAAGACTCCTGGGAAGAAAATAACGATGATTACAATTACGATTATTATGCCGAACAGCCATGCGAAGGGATTACTTGCTAAAGCTGCAAGACCTCGTCCTATACCTTCTAAGAAGTAGTCTAACCATCCACGAATTTCAGTGACGGAACTTGTTCGATTTGTCCACTCGTATCCTTGTTTTTCAGCCTCTTCTTGTGTCCACAGATAAGCCCATTCACCCCATACGAAAGTTAACAAGCGAATTTGGAGATATGCTGTTGGATAATACCATCGTTGCTGAAAGTTGAACGGCCATGGATTCCACCAACTTTGATAGACTGAGCCAAATTTGACGAGTGTAATCGGCGTGAACATAGTTTCATAGAATCGCGGGTCTAATCCTATTACTCTAACGTTGTTTTGTAGGCCCGTAATCAAATGTGGATTGGCGAAGACGTCTCTGCTTAAGATTTCTTGATATAGTGTTGTGGGATTTGTGTACATAGGCATTTGGCGTCCTTCGTAGCTTGGGAAAATCTGTACAAATTCGTCTTTGGCTATTGGTGGAACGTCATTTATGTCAATTTGTTTGCCTTGATTGTCTACAAATACGAATGGATCCCACAGTTTTATCCATGCGAAGATGGGGATTACTCCGCGATATTTGAAACTTTGAAGGATTGCGTCTTCGGGAGTTATGTCGTTTGGAAATATAGGCTGCGTGGTATATGTATTGTACCATCTTACCGTGTCGAATACTAACCATAAGTCATAGTCTGTTATGGCTCCTACGCTGCCGCTTGGGCTTTCTGCTCGGTTAGATATTTGGATTTTGACGTCGACCGGGATTAGCCATCCACCATATTTTGTCCAAGTTAATGAACCGTCACTTGCGTTGATTGGTGCAGATTCCCAGCTGTACCATATTTTTTGTATCATGCCTTCTAATGTTGAGGGGTCTTCTTTAAATGTTGGGCGTCCAACCTCGACTATGTAGTTTTGATATGTCTCGTATCCGCTCCAATAATGTACTCTTTGTCGAAGAATCGTGTTGTAGGGGTCAGGTTTAGCCATCCAATAGTTTTCGTCTGAAACGTCGCTACCAAGAATATCTCTTTCGCTCAGATGTGTGCCTGCAAGCGTTTCACTTGTTAGATGTAGATCTCGGTTGGAAGTCAGATTTGCTATATCTTGAACCGCATAGACGTGGCAGTCGACTCCTTCGGGTCCAGGGTTCATAATGTTTGTTAACGGTCCTGTTTCCAGTGGATGTGTGGCTGCAAACAGTCCAACTGCGATTAATAAGGCTACTACGGCTACGCCAAGCATTTTCGCTTTGAGTTTTTTGTCCATGTGTTTCGTCCTCATAGAGTAAATATTCGTGTCAAACTGCTATTGGGGACATTTCTCGTGTCCAATAGGTCCATCGTGCAACGTTAGTGTCAAGTTTTAGCTCTGAACCAAAAAAAACTTGCTTTCTATAGGCGCCGAGACAGCCAACTTCGAAATATACGTGTGTTAGGTTGAGGCGAGCGATTTTGATAATAGTATCTGCAAAGTCGCCTGACCCATATTCCAAGTCAACGCCTGTTAATGGATCATACAGTTCATCTTCTGCTCCAATAATTAGCTGCCACATAATTGATTGTCGCCCAAATACCGAGAACATAGTGCCGCCTTCGTGGTAATGCCAGACTTTAAGGAACTGTGCATTTATCTGAAGATTGTAAGTTACGGCTTCTCCTGTAGCTGTTGAATAGACAATGATTTTAAACCAGCTGACAATGCCTGAGGCGTCAGAAGGGATACGCGTTGCCATTTGCGTGTACGTCACACTATAAAGTAAGCCAAGAATCAAAGCAGCAATTGTTATGACAATTATAGCACGAACAACCTTATTTCGTCCAGGCAAATTTTTTTCACTCCTATTAAAGAAATATGCATTCTGCTCTTTGTCTTAGAAAAAAGCACGAAATCACTAAGAAACGACCCAATTATTCATACGTTTTTCGACATTCCAAACATTACTATTATAATATAAAATTTAAATCAACAAGAACAGCCCTTTTTTCTGGCAGAATTTCCCGCAGACACGCCGAACCATGTTGAAACTGCGATTTCTAAGGAGAAACCGCAATGGATTCCCAACCCATTTAACCATTTTTTTAGCCCATTTCAAAAAAGCGCCCCGTTTCTCGGAGATTACAAGACCATGCTTGTTCATAAGGAAGTTAACCATTTCCAAGAACCATAAAGTTCAAAGGAAATTAACCAAGTCTGCGAAAAGTTTTTATTCGTTCATTCAAGACATTTCGCTGTCTGGCTTGATCCTGCAATGTGGAGTTAAGCAAAGTATTGTGTTGTGCGCAGCGGGGCAATGCATGGGACCAGCACAACACAAAACCGTCACCATACAACAAAGCGTTGTGCTGCAGTGTACTTTGTTGTGTGGTGCAATGCGGTGTTGTATGGTGTTATCGTGACTTGGATTTTTTCAAGAAAAATAATTCATCTCAAAACCATTCTTTACCGTTGTGCAGAATTGCCCAAATATTTTCTTAGAAAAAATAATTTTAGCTTTCTGTCAGCCCTGCGGGATTTTGCTAAGAAAAACAAAGTCGGACTTGGCAAAGACATTATTTGCCTTGATGCCTATTCGTTTATGCTTTCGGTTCAGCTCTTAATGTTGATTTTCCATGAGTAGAGGACAGCCTGAATGGGCACCCTCGCCAGAATCAAAATAATGTTGAAAACAACATTTTCTTACATGCCTAACCAAAATCAATGAACATTCACTATGAAACGAGTGGAGTATTTTTACCCTTTTAATGTATATGCTTTAACTACGTACATTCCATACATACATTCCAGACTTGGATATTTTTCTAATGGAGAATAAACAACATGAAAATTAACAAGAAAATAGTCGTAGCATGTTTGATGTTTCTCGCAATAATTGTAGCTTACCATCAATACGTGAATTGGAACATCTGGTTTGATACAACAGACCTACACCATGAAACAATGATTGTCGGTTTATTGTGCTTCGCAGCAGGAATAATAGTTTCCGAGAAAATAGAAGGCAAAATATTTTCCAAGAAAAAATAGTCCATGGATTTGAACCCACGAACCATGCTCAACAGCACCAAACTAATTTTCCCGAAAAAATAAAAACACCTCGAAACTACCATCACATTTTTCCCAGAAAAATAGTCCATCACGGGGTAAGGATTTAACATGAAAAACCACTCTCAGAACTGCCAAAAGTATTTTTCCGAAAAAAATAAAATTTCCGCAAAATTACCATCACATTTTCCGAGAAAAAATAGCTACATGACGCGATGGAAGTTCAACATCAAAATCTGTTCCTAACTATTTTTCTGAAAAAAATAAAAATCAGTCAAAATTACCATCACATTTTTCCCGAAAAAATCCCCACAATGCAGAACCTATTTCACCATTCCAGACAGCTCAAAAATCAGCCAAAAACATTTTTTCCAGAAAAAATAATTTTAACTCAAAATCCATGTTAGCTTTGAAGATTTCTTATTTCGTAATCGGCAACACATTCCTTACAAAAATCTACTGCTGCCCTCTTCACGGTCCTTCCCTTCTCATCTTCTAATGCATGAAAATCAAATCTTCGTGGACATCCCAAGCTTATGTATGGTTCACAGTAGTCTAAACGTATTGTTTTGCTGAATCTAATATCGATTCTACTCCCACAGGCTCCAATGATGTAGGCTCGCATAGGTTTTTTTCTTGCACTTACCCGTTTCATAACAATTACAGAAGAGACTATGAACGTCAATAATGGAATGACCATGGGAATAATTGGAATAACAGGTTTGGGAAAATTCAATTTTTCAGCCGTTTCAACATACTTATCTCCTATCAACGTTGCTGTTTCTATCAACTGTGCTTGAACATCCAAACCACATGCAGAGGCATATGCAACAAACGACATAAATAAAGCGAGTACACCTAACCCTAACGAAAAGACCTTGACTTTTTTCATTCGGCATTCCAGAAAAAAAGAGTTGTTAACCAACACCCTTTTCTTCATGGATCTCTTTGGTGTGGCTACAAGATTTCGGTGCCTTAGAAAATATCCAACCCTTACAGTTGCAGCTTAAAGTGCCATCTCTATTCAGTCTAATCGTGTACCAGACGTTTGGGTTTGATTTGCTCCTTCTCCGCCAAGTCTTAAGAGGAGTCATTCGATAGAATTTGGGCGAACCCTGTTTGAGGGTTTCCGATTTTTTGGGTTTTTCAGCTTTCAGTTTAGCATCTATGAATGCAAGGTCTTCGGTATAGCGTTCTTTCAAGTCCTTCTTTTGGGAAATGTTAGCCAAGAATTGTATACGCTTACGAGTTGTTTGCAAACCAACTTTCTCAATGCTTCGATTCAGTACTTCTGACCTTCTTCGAGCAGGAAGCCAAGGATCATACCCAAGTTCAGTCAAAGCACCGACTTTCATGCCTTTCTTAGCTTCTTTTACCCATAGCTTCTTTCCTTTTGGAGAAATAGATTTCATTGTTTTTGGTTTCTGAATGACCTTCTTACGCTTCAACATAGCAACAGGCTTCGTAATAGGACGAGTACGGTCCCTTTTGTCTTTATAGAAACCGACAACAGCACCTTTCCTTTTAGGCTTGGCTACTTTTGCGTTCCTACGACGAGTAGCCCAAGCCTTATGAGCGGCTCGCTGCATCTTTGTTAAACCCATTTCGATGCCTCAAATAAGAAATAGTTTCAAACTTTTTTAAAATATAGAAACCACAGAACTGCGAGCATTCCACATCCGATAATGGATCCAAGCACCATGAATGCAAAAACAGTGGAGAGATGACCAAATATTCGTGAAAGTAAGTAAGGCATGCTTCCCCAGTTCATCCACCACCAATCAGCGCCCCACATCCAAGTGTTCCAAGCCCAGAAGAAATCTTTGCCGTAGAAGACGCCTTGTAGACTTGCTGAGAGAATGTCGCTGAATCCGCACCAAACCAGAATCAAAGATGACGTGAAGATTAATCCAGCTCCATAGAAATCTCGATTGTTGTATTTTTTCCGTACAGGCAAACTCGCAAAAGCTGCGACACCACTTACCATTAGCAACACGATGCCGTTTATAGGCCACCACGGTTCAAAATCACCATGAAGAGGCATGATGATTGTAGTTGTCACATACGCATCAATAAACGCTCCAACACCAATGCCTAATGCCATAACGACAACGGCAATATAGAATACACGTTTTTTTTCACGAATAATGTTGCTCATCTTCTCATCCTACGAGTATGTCTTGAAGATATGTCAATAGATGGAATGTGTCGTTGTCGAGCTTTTTCTTTGGCAGTTTCTCGTGCTATCTTCTTTATCATCTTAGCAGATTTCCATGGTAACACAAAATCTTTGTCTTCTTTTGTTTTCAACGTAAGTTTTTTCATTTTCAAAATTTCATCGTATTTTAGATAGTGTTTGGCGCCTCGTGGAATAGATTTTACTGCAAATTCCTTTATGCCTGATGGATAGAGCACTATTCCTTTAAACGTGCCTTTCGGAGTCTCAAAAACGAATGCTTGTCCTTTCAGTTCTTTTATTCTTTGGTCAGTCAAAATAATTTTTGGTCTGACGCCTTTAAATGTACGTGGTTGTTGAATGACTTTTGTACGAGTTAATTCTCCGATTGTCTTTGTGATAGGACGCGTTTTCTTATGACGGTCCTTATAGAATCCAACAACAACTTGTTTCTTTGCTCGTCTTGTAATCCACGCTTTGTGTGCAGCGTCTTTAGCTTTTTCAGAGCCAACGTATTTTTCTCTGGTAAGATGTTTTATACGGGGACGCCCTCTTCCTCGTGGTTGTGGAAGACTAATTTTCGGAAGCGTTTTGTCATGGACAATGTACCAATATGTTTTTCTATCTATTGGATTGTAGCATTGGCGAATAACGTAAGGTTTATCGTCACCAACTACTCTTGCTGCATGCAATTCCTTTTCAGCTTCTACTCTATCGAAATGTTCACTGAGCACATCTTCAGATTTGTAACCCAAGTCTGTAAGTGTAGGCATTTTGATTTTCCAAGCAGATTCTTTGGCGATTTTCCGAAATTCTCTACCTTTTTTTGTCAGTTTTTCAACTACGCGCTCTGATTTGACTAAGACAAGTTTTCCATAGTACGTTGTTAGACCACAGTTTTGACATTTTCGAATCTTCCGTTTTTCCCATGGATAATCAGTGAAGTGCCCACATTTTCGACATTTGTAGCCTTGAATGTATTTCCGTTTAACAATGACTGCATGAGCTTTATATATCCTCGTTTTAGGAAATTTGAGCCGAACAGCTTTGCCTTTCCTTTTTTCTGGAACTAATTCAGAAGGAAGAACTTGAGAAGTAGTAGCGAGAATGCCTGAACGTGGTTCAAACACGTATCCTTGTTTTATTAAGTTGTTCAGATTATCATCGAATTTGTCTGGTGTCATTTTTGGTTGTTTTGCGAAAACGAGATGGTCTTTAGCAAGTAGCCTCGTAGTATAAGGATTTCGTCTAATGAATTGCCAAATGATTTCTTGACTACTCATCGTTCTTCAACAGAGAAATATTCATTTAGGAGAAATCTTGTATGCTGCGTAGACAGACTGTCTTTTTCCAAAAGCAACATTAATGGGTTCAACGGAAAAATCGTGTTTTCGACCTTGCTGCTGCATCAAAGCATCTAAAGCCTTAATTTGGTCTTCACGCTTTCCAGTAGGTTCAAACGTCAACCCATAGTGTTTCCTAAGAAAATTCAAAGCAGACTTCCGCTTTCGTTGAAAGGCAAGAAAAATATTAGACCCATCGGTTACACAAATGAACATCATGTTTCTAATTGGATAATTATCGAAAAACGTTTTCATTCCTGTCGACGGTGAACCAAACGCATCAAAATCCACAGCTTTAACTCTGCCCAATTCTTCTGGTTTCATAACATTCCGAAGCCACTTCAAATTATCAGCCACAATAATTTCTCGTTTGACTTTTCCCTTCAATTTCCTATCGGCTTCTTTAAGAAACGAAGGATTTTTATCGACAAGGACAAGTTTGTCAGCTTTCGATGCCCACACTTCGTTGGATAAATTGCCTTTTCCTGCGTACAACTCTAAGACGGTGCCGCCATTCATTTTTTCCGCTACAGCTTGCCTTTGAACAAGCTTGCTGGGTGTCAAATCAGGACTTGACCATCTCTTCACACCAGGCAGATTTGGCGGTCTGGTCTCATCAACGTACCCTTGATTAAGAAGATGAGGGTCGTAGGAAGCGATAGGTACACTACCAATAATGCCTCTGTCCTTATCGTAAATCCCCATTTCAACTTCTCCTTTTCTAAGCGTAAATATTGGGCGCCGTTTCCAAGAAGGCTTAACAGATTTAAACGGTTTCGGATTCTTGAGAATTTTTTTACGATTAAGCTCCGCTAACGATTTGGTAATTGGACGTACTCGTTCTTCGGCGTCTTTGTAGAAGCCAACAATAGCACGTTTCATGTTTCTCAAAAAGAAAATAGAAAAAAGGGAAGATGAATCGCTTTCTCCTTCTCCTTTCTTACCTTCACAGCGTCACTGATAGTCTGGGTGTCCAGCTTCTTTGTAAAGGCGTTTTTTCGACCAACCTGGATGTTCTGCTTTCAGCTTATAGTATTTCTTGAGCCATGGTGGAAAGCCGCCTTTCTTCGATTTCTTTGATTTCGCAGGTGCTTTTCCTTTCTTCTGCTTTTGCAACCAATCGAAGAGTGGATGCCCAGGTCCCCACTTCTTCGTGGTTTTCTTTGTTGGACGCTTAGGTGAGACTACTTTTTTTTGGATTTGGTCTTCTTAGGACCTTTACCACGAGTCTGCCATGCTTTCCTTGCGGCTGCACTTCTCTTCGCGGCTGTCCATCCAGTTCTGGGTTTGCTTGGTTTCTTCCCTGCTTTTCCGCCTTTGCGTGTCTTAGCAGCTTTTCTGGCGGCAGCGCTCCTCTCCGCCTTAGTCATTTTCTTCAATCTTGTTTCCTCAAATAATAAATATAGTGCTCAGAATCGGCATTGAAGAAATAGATGAACGCAAAAATACGGGATATATAATTTAATGATGCCTTCCGTATACTTACGTTAACTTCATGAACGAAAATATGGAAAAAACACAAAAAAAAGGTATTCCGTATTTTTAAGACAAAAAAACGTGCAGTTAGGCATTTCGTCTAAGAAAATTAGAGAAAGCATGTGCCCATCGCGCCGATACCGTTCACAAGTCCTTGGAGATGTGATGCACAGGCGACTGTCAACTTATCGCCTCAGCGTTCATCTTTTAGGCTGCCTTCTTTTGGGAGTAGGATAAGTTTCGCCAGTCAAATAGTTAGTGATGATATCGCTTACAACTTTGCCGTTTCTGATTTTAATGGTTCGAGTCAACAACGGAATCATAAGCAGTTGCACCTCATATCGTGATAATCTATGCCAAATTTTTCTTTCAACAGTGCCCAGATTTCCCGAGTATCTTTGCAAATTGCTATAAGCGGTCTTGATTTTCTCTGTATTCTTAAGGAATGATAGTGAATCCGCTCGATTGCAAAAGAATACATGGACATGCGAGTTTCCAAAGCAGGTTTTCGTCCCCAATTGCTTTTCTCAGTCAAGTATTGTGCCCATTCTTTTCGATTGGCAACAGCTAAGGTGGCTGGAAGACCTCTTAGCGTTCCCAAAGTAATTACAGTAGGGTCGATACCTCTCAACATTTCTTTGATGATTGATTCGTATTGTTGTTGCCATCCTTCTACCGGAACCATAGGATCAAGTCTAAACCGCACTTCATAACCTTGCTCAAAAACTTTTCTTGCAGCTTCGATTCTTTGAACAGGATCTGGTGCTCCTATTTCAAAGTCATGTGCTACTTGGCGAGAATTGATTGACCATGACAGTATCGCGTTTTCTTGCCACCCATGTTCGAGAAAGTGAGAAATCTGCCAACCCTTAGTTAAGAACAGCACACGATGCGGCGTATCTTTAAACAAGTCGAGGATAAATTCGCTGAAAGGCGGTCTTTGATTTTCACCCATCAAACTATCGCAGAGCTCTCCCGTATTCAATACTGCAGGTGTTTTCGCTGTCTTAATGAAAGTTTTGACAGCTCTTTCAATCTTAGAACGGTCCTTAAAAACAGGAACCACTCTTCGGTCATTTCTTGGAAATGCTCTGAATCTAAATGTGCCCTTAAGATAGCACCAATCGCAGTTGTATGGACAACCTGTAGCCCACTTCAATTCATAGAAGTGAGGACAATAGATGTCAGAGTTTTTGCGTGGTGTAGGAGTTTTATCGAATATTGTAATGATGTCGCCACTACCAACTCGCTGAAGAACACCATGTTTGAACAGCGTCTGCATTTGTTGTGCCAAATCACATCTCCAACCAAAAAAGGAGTCTGTGATCCATATTAAAACTTTCGATAAATGGTCATTCAGAAATGTCAATTAAACATCTCCTTCCAATCTTTCGTTCCTTCTTCATCATCGTGCCAGGTTAACGAAGGGTCATCTTTCCACCATTGTTTTTCGATTGGAATTTCTCCCCATCTGCCTTTAACATAAGCAGTTGCTTCATCGACATACCTGCTAATGTCTTTTGGGCTTTGAAAGGGCGTGCTTCCAGCAATAATTTGCCGCTTCCCTTCATAAACTGACCACGTAACAGTGAACCATCGACTTGGCCACACGCCTGAAGGTTTATGTGCCGAAATGATAATGTATGCTTTAGGATACTGTTTTTTGTCCTTCTTCCAACGCATTTTCTTTTTGGCTTTGACCAGAATAAATTCGCCTTTCAAAGCTTTCCCTTTATCATACTTTCGCCAACATAAAGGACAGACAAGTAACTCTGGAAGACGTTTATGTTGCTCGAGATTTGCTTCTCCACAGTTAGGACAGATAATATCGGTCATTTAGACGTACCTCTCAAAATTCGTTTAGCCTCTGGGCAAAAATCTGTTGCATCTTTTCGTATTTCACCATTCGGTTCGAAGGGATATTGTTTGCAGAATAAAGGCTTCGAGTCTTGTATTAGACATTTGTAGATGTTCTTTTTAGGTAGTTTTCGGAGAAATGGACATCTATCAAGCTCTTCGCTGGTTCGTGGATGAAAGAAAATGTCTGCTGTTCCAACTGCAAACACGCTCGCAAATCTTATAGCGGAAAATCTTCCAAAGTTGGATGACACAACAAGTTTTCTCCATTTTCTAACTTCGCCTTCGGTTAGAAATAAGGCGCCACCATGATGTAGACAACAGTTTCCACATCGCTGACATTTGAAGTTTTCATTCATTTGATTGGCGCTCCCAAATAGTCTAAGGCTTCAACAACTCGACCAATATCCATAGGTCTGCCCTTCTTCCTTCGCCTGTATCTTCTGTCTAATTCCAGAAGTTGTCTTGCAGCATTGTTGTGCACACCATCATCTTGCGACTGTTGGATATGTTGCAGTATTTCTTGTTCAGCAAAAGTTAAAGTCCAGTCCAGCTCTTGTATGTCTAACTGTTGATTACGAAGTATCTTTTCAGCCCGTGTTTTACACCATCGACAAGTCTGAAGCGTTTTCCCACATTCTTGATGGTTATGCACGTAACCACCTCGTAAGTTTCAGCAGATATTTTCTTTCTCGCTTCTTCACACCAAGCTTCCTTAGATGTTGCCTTTCAATGAACCCTTTTGTATGTCGAAAATCCAAAATCAATATGTAGTAAGGGTCGACTGGAATCAAGCCTTTGACTAATCCCAAGAACAGCCCAAACCGTTTTTTTGCATTCCTTCTATGTAGACATCGCAGCATTGCGTGAGCATCACCGAAGATAACAGCATTTTCGAAACACCAAGCAAAACCTATTTGGAACATCATTTCCATGCCCAAAGCCCTCTTTGACTACTACGACCATTTTCTTGTAGAGTACGGCGAATAGTTGCTCTGAATGTCTGATTTGTCAATCGTTTTGGGTGATTTTTAAGAGCATGATATATTTCGGGTAGGCTAAGTTGGTCTGCGTTTAGCTCGTCAAATACTCTCTGGATTAGTGCTCGCCAAGTAACTTTTGTGAATCCGCTTAAAACCAAGACTTCTTCGTGCATTATCATGATGATGTTGCCGTATAGTTTTGCGAAGGCATTACTACGAGTACCATGTTGTATCTTGATGATTTTTGCTTTCAATTCTTTGCGATATAAGACTTGTACGTAAGCGCCCAAAGGAAAGTAGTTACCGTTCTTCCTAACATCACCAATGAGAATGACCAGAATGCCTTTCTCGGTTAAATATTCGGCAAGTCTTTCAATGCAGCGTGCCAATTTCTTGATATACTCATCGAAGGATTTGCAATTGCTCAAGTCATTAGAGTTGTCGGAATATTTGATTATACCCATGTATGGGGGATGCAGAAAAATCATGTCGTACTTTTTTGGCTTCAGTTTTGATTCAAGAAGGTTAAAGCCCATGCTTAAATCGTAGCTGTCACAATGAATCTTCATTTCTTTGCATACGTCGCCTGTTGTGTTTGAACCACACATTGGATCCATTACAGATTTCGGTTTGAAGTGTTCAATCAAGTCTTTAATTAGATACCCGGAAGTGTTGCCTCTGAATTTTGCGTCTCCATAGGGACCTCGCTGTGGATAACTTACTATGTTGGTTCTCATTTTTTCACCTTCTTTGGTTTGAAATCAAGAAGCGTAAGCTGTTTCATCTCGGCAGCCACAGTTTTTGATGTAGCGACAGTAACTTTTGCCGAAACAGTCACTTCAAAAGGCTTCGTTGCTTCCTTTATCTGAAGTTTCGCTGTTTCTTTTGGATATTGGGCAAAACGATTCATTACTTGTGTGATGTGTTCTTCATTAAGTATTTTCCACATGGCGATTGTGCCTATTGGGATTGTGCATACACCTTCTCGATATTTACATGCTAAGCTGTCTCCCCAAACCATGACTGCAGGAATGCCGTTTAGAATAGCGTTTAAACTGCAATACGTGTATACTTTATACTCAATGTCGATGTTGAAGAAAATGAAATTTAGTTGACCAAATTTTTCAGCAAAGTGTTTCGCTGTTCCAAGCATGAAGCGTCCAGTGCCTGCTGCTGGATCCATTATCAGCAAAGGTTTTTCATTCAACTTGTCACCTAACGTAATCTTGGTCATAAAATCTACTACGTTCATAGGTGTTAGGAATTGCCCAGGTCGTCCGTAACATTGATTTGTTTGAATAAGGAAATCTCCGAACATGTCTCCGAATTTACCATGTTTCGCAGTGTAGTCAGCATACGCTATCATTAGCTTGCCCAACAATTCAATGCCATCTGTGAAGTCTTTTGCGTTTTTCTTAGTAAATTGCTCGGCTTTTACAAGTATGTCTTCATGGATTCTTTCTTCTAATCGCCGACTTTGAGTGACAGCAGTTAATTCATCAAGTATCTTAAACCATGTGTCCATTTATTTACCTCACAAAAACATCCATCGAAGCCTGTCCACGAATGTGTTTGATAACTTCTTCAATTTTTGGACGAGTTGGAGAGTAATGTTCAAGAACAGCCCAAACGCCATAGTAGATACTTAATTTTGGCAAGCTATCGGGTTCTTCAGTTTTGTTTACGTCCAAGCCGACCCAATTCGAGAGCTTAATAATGTTGTCTGCTGATTCATCTGCTCGACGGGCACTGTCATTCAACGAGGCAAGTGATTTCTTGTAAAGGATTTCCCAGAATCCCTTATGAAGTCTAATTGCTTCTCGAATCTTCTTTTGGATAGTAGGATGCTTTTCAACGAGGATTTTCCATTCCGAAACAGTTGAACATTCAAGTCCTTTTGATGCGCAATCACCATAAAATTCGCCATTGGTAAGTCTATTCAATTCTTCTTCTTGTTCATGTAGCATTCCTCGGAAACCGTCAAGCTGCCAATCATCAGTTATATCCTTTAACGTTTCAGGCTCGCCGTCACGAATGTTGTAGTAGATAGCATCAGAAGATGTCGGCCAGCCGAGTTCTTCAAGAAGTTGTTTGCCACGTTTTTTACACTCTTCTAAGACTTTACTACGACTATATGGATAACCATGTTGATTGGGATGCCCAGAAGGAACACGCAGCATTGCTAATATTTCTTTGGCACTCAATTTTGTGATAGACTCGTCTTTTAGTTGACTAAGTTTCTTTTGTAGCTTCTTTTTTAATCTAAGCCCTCTGGGTCCAAGTTTGTTATCATCGGTTTCAAGAATGATTTTATCTCGCATTTCGCCTAAAGTTTGAATGTGACCACACGAAGGACATTTGATTAACGTCTTCCACGTTGCCTTTCTTCTTTCAGTTTGAACAGCACGATTGTAAATGTCGGGATCCCACAAAACAGAACTACATTTAACGCAGAGATACCTTCCCATTTTTTCAGCTCCGTTTATCTATGACAACTACAATTGCAACTATCGTTCTTTGTTTCTTTTACGTGATGACAGAATTTACATGCTAATAGTTTGGAATACAGCGACAGACTTTCTTTAGCAGACTTCAATCCTTTTGTATGGAAGTCACGGTTCCAATCTGCATTTCTTGTTTCAAAAGTGTCGGATTTTCCAAGTTTGGTATATGCCAAGTGCTCGGTTGTTGGAGTAAATATCATTTCTTGTTTGATAAGATAGTCTAACGCTTCTTTAATTGTGGTGTCTGAAAAATTTTGATTTCTTAAGGCTTCATAAATTTTAGTTGTCCTTGCCCAAGGTTCCCGAAATGAGGGTTGCTTCTCTATTTCCCAATCTATTACTGTTCGAATAGCGTCAATGACTAATGCTTCTTCGTGTTTCTTAACATCTTGTAATGCTTGTTCGAAGAACCATCTCCAATGTTTTTCTCTATTTTCTTCGAAGGCTTTCCACAGTTCTTCAAATGTGCCTTTATATCCCTTGACAACATGTTCGAAGTGACCTGCGTTTGTATGCCATTCGCCAGATTCAAAACGTTCTCTAACTTCTTTTTTATTCATTGTTTTCCAATAACGCATGTCAAAGATGTAATGGTCTTTTGCAAGCAAGTCAATAATATAAGGATCTGTGTAGATTTTGCCATCATTATTTTTCGGTAGCTTGGAAAATTGCTGAATGGGCACTTCAACTGTTTTTGGCGAATCATCGATTGTTGCAACTGCTACTTTGATTTTGCCTTTCATATACTCGAATAGCGTTTTTTGTTCTGGCAATCGCATTTTTCTCCTTTTTGTTGTCATAGTTTTGACAAGAAACTTTGACGTTATTTACCCTATCGTCAAACTCCTTTCAGAAACAAGTCAACAGTGCTTTGAACGTAGGGTTGTTTGAATCGCCGCCATAAGAAATTGAGTTTACGGAGAAGATTTGGTCTATTTTTGAATCTAATGTTGCGAAGATAAGAGTAGTAGCTGTCAGGATCGTTAGCAAATTGTCTCGCTATTACTTCTTCCTTGAATTTGAGAACCCAAGCATTATGTAAGGCTCTGAGGTCGAATGGCTTGATTTCCCATTGATTGTTAGCGAAAGTTTCTCTCCATTCAGGCATTGACATGCTACCGATTGTTAGAAACCGTTTTAAATTCATACCGTGCAATGGATGCGTAGTTTCTCGTAAACATCCTTTGAGAATTTCAAGATGTTGATCTTTTGGTCTGGGCATGTTTTTTTTGTGACCGATACTTACTGAACCATGTTCAGGAACGTAGATTTCAGCGAGATAGGCTTTAAGCCGCCATGCTGATGTGTCGCCGTATGTGGCGCCGCCAAGAAAAATCATGTGTTGGTCGTGAGGTGATGCTGCACCCAGCATGAATAATTCTCTGTTGCGAAACATGTTGAGGACTAAGGCAAGTCGTTCCCACACAACTTTTTGTGGTGCTTTCTGAACAACTTGTTCGGCAGTGCAGTTTGCACAAGCTATGTTTTTCTTCAAAGAACCAGCTTCGTCAAGCATGTATCGTCCACTTTGTTGATTGGCTCCGATTCCAATAATCCGAGGTTGTTTGCCACCTGTGAAATGAAGTTTTGGTGTTGTTGACACGTTGAATGTTCCAACAGCTACTGTTCGAGAAGAACTAAAACCGTATCCAGGTTTGATATTAAATGCACCGCTTCCAATAACTTTGCGTTTGCTGTTCAAGTGATCCATGACGTATTGTACGCCTTTGGAAATAGGCAAGTTTGTGCCTACTGCAAATCGTTTATCGAATAAGTTTATTCCTTGAACTATTGCTTTATACGAACCTACTGCTATTTTCTGTAAAATTTCTGGATGCTCGATTAATTCCAGACTAAGTTTAAGCTCTTCGTAGGTCCATCCATGCACTACTGCTATTGTCCAGTCAATTTCTTGTGCCATAACGTGATAGAACATCGCACTTTTGACAATCAATGAAATTCGTTCTTGTTTTGATAGAGAATATCGCGGCGGTAAGTCTAATTGAATTGGAAAATCTTTTCGAGTAACTCCAATTTTCTTATAGATTTCAATCGTCTTCAATGGGTCGCATTTTTCAAGTGGCAGTTTGCCCATTAAGAATTGAAAGCCACCACTATCTTCTGCAAGTTTATGAGAGTCCGAGAATTGGGCCCGGTAGCCTACTGCTTTTTGTGGATTTTTATAGAAGTCGGACACGCTGAACATGATTTCATTGCTTACGTTTTTAATGTCTGGATGCCCATTCACTTGGTCTGTTAGATAGATACTTGTCATTTCGGAAGCTTCCTTAGTTTTTTCTCATAGTATTTTTTCTTCTGTTCCCACTTTTTCAACAAAGTCTTAGTTAGTTTCAGTCGGATACTATGTCGCCTGATGTAACCTTCACATTTCCGAATTTTCTTCTGCAAGATTTCGGCTTTCGTTGGCAAAGGCTTTTGTAAACTCGTTTTCTTCGCTGTTAATTTCTCGAAAACAGGTTTCCTTTGACAATACCAATGATAAGCCCTTTCTTTGGCTTTTTTGCGTCTTCCAAAAGGCACCTTCTTTACGGCAGTCCATTTTTGTTGTTTCTTATTGATTCGATATTTGATTGCCCAGAATTTACCATCTACTTTTTGAGTAGTATAGGCGAAGGCTTGATTGTCATCAGAATGACGCCAATATCTAAATCTTGGCATCTTGGTCGGACGCAACAGTTCAGCTGCAATTCGGTTAATCTCGTCCATAGCCATAGAATTCAAGTCCTTCATGTCAATGATTTGTTTCCAAGTCCTTTTTCATCGGTTGGAAGGAACATGTTTGTGTTTGTGTTTGCGATTGTACGTCGTATTTTTGTTTCTGTTTTCATTTTTGTCTTTGATTTCGTCTTTGTTTTTACTTTTGATTTAGTGAATTCCATTAGACTTGCTTGTTGCCCAAATAAAACTTGACCATCAACGTATGCTTGAGATTGCTTTATCAAACCTCGTCTTTTCTTCTTTGGAGAAGCCATAATTTTCTGTGCCGCCCAAACATCAGTGCTTTTTTCAGCTTGTTCTTTTGGTAGTGCAGCCAATTGGTCAAGCCAGAACCTTCGAAATTCACCATACCAAGACTCTCTGCGGGATTTAGCAACTTCAGGCTCAGCTTTTAAATCAACTCGTTTCCACAGAAAAGTGTGCGATGTATATGGTTTGCCTATTCCGATTGAAAGCGGCTTTTCTAACCATGCCACGTTGACTGTTATCTTGACTCCATGTTCAAAGGACTGTTTGCCAAGTTTAGTAAGCTGCAAAGTCCATACGGTTCGTTGGCGATCAGATTTTGGCACAGATTCCTTACTTTTTTCTGCCGAAATCAATTGATAATAAAGTAGCCAATTTTTCGCTTGATTAAGATTGAAAGAACCATGTCTAAGGACACCCTCATTTTTGAACTCGTTAGTAGAATAGGTCAATGTTTTCTTCAGTTTGATTTCTTCAACCATTTCACAGAAAATCTCGTTGAAAATTACTGCGGTAGAAACTGCCATCGGTGTAGGTTTCTTGCCAACCGTAACATCCATGCCTAAAACATTAACTGTCATTGCTATTTCCCTTCTAAGTCGATGGAATAAGAGCCGTCAGTAAAGAGAGTCAAACGGTTTCCATGTTCATCTTTGTAATGTCGAGTACCTTTTAATTCAGTCTGCACAAGAGCCATAGACATACCTAATTGCCCGATTTTCTTTTTCATGTCTTTGTTCATTATCGTTTCCTTCTATCTTGTCTGGTTACTTGCAAAATGGCGCATTCTTGTTGTAAGAGTCCTACTGCATCTCGTATGCTTGGTGCCCGTTTTGCAATTTCTAATAGCTTATTGTCTGTTGGTCGTATCTTCTGGATTTTTGAAATCCCTCGTAAGTATGGCACGATTTGTTTTGACTCTGGCTTTTTGAATTCAAGCACGCCGCCTGCTGCACGGCTTACAATTCTGTCCATAATGTCATCAAGATAATTTGTTGTGTATATGGTTCGGGTGTTCGGATATTTTTCAATTAGACTACTCAACATTGATTGTCCTTCAAAGCCAAGTCGGTCAGCTTCATCAATGATTATGAATTTTATCCATTTACCTACCGAGTACATCATGAAGTTTTGGATCCGAGTGCGAATAACTTCAACTGCACTTTGCTGTTGGTCACGAACTAATGTAGCGTCAACAAACAGAGCAGGCGGAAAAATGCCATCAAATTCTCTTGAAACTTTAGTGGCTCTGCTTACATCTAAGAACGTAGCATCTCTGTGAAACAGTCCTCTGAAAACATAGAAATCTCTCACGAAAGCTTTAGCACAAGTGGTTTTTCCGCAACCATATTCCCCATGAAATATGAGTGCAAGAGGAATCGAACCTGTTCTGACAAAAGCTTTTAGGATATTAACAACGGAGCCGAGACAATCATTCAAGCTAATAGGTCGAAATTTTTCAGTCCATGGTCTGAAGTCATCGAATTCTGTCAAGCGTTGAGCCTTGGAATATTTGACGGCTAAATTCAATTCGGAAGCAGATGTTAAATGCCATTTGACTTCTTTAGTTTCTGTAGGTGTTCCTTCAACTTTTCTTGACGGTTTAGTTTCAGCCGTGTTCGAATCCCGCCCACTTCCAAATTTTGCTGGATTAAGTCTTCGCCGTGTTTCCCATGCTTTATTTGCAGCGTCACTTCTCGCTGGGTCAACTTGTCTTCTTGGAGAAGCCAAACGAAATCACCGAGGTTTTCTATTTGCTTGAATTTCAACAGCAACTTCTTCGCAAAATCCACATTGGATTTGAATTCGTTGTCCTCTTCTGATTTTGACGGTTTCTGTTTGTTCTTGCTCGCTTCCTGATGGGCAGTCATCTTTTGGACAGCAAAAAGTTACAGTCAATTCCATTTCAAGTCATCTCCTTATGACCGAAACCTTGACAACGAGAAGCAACACGGTCAAAACGGTCTCCTTCATGTCTAAACGACAATTCAGCTTCAAGTGATGAGCCACCAAAGTCTTTGTTTATCTTATGAGATTCTATTAAGTGCCCGAGATTGCAGAAGACAAGTATGTGTGTTTTAGTTACCCGAATTTGTGCTCGATTCATTAATCCCATCTCTGACTTCAAATGTCACGGTCATTTGCGGTCCTGTTTTGTCTGTGATGAGAGCTTTCTTTTCCATCCATCTGGTGAACCATGCTTCAGTGATTATGTCTAAATCGAATTCGGTATCTGAAAACTCAAAGTCTATGGTTACTTTCTTTGAATCTGCTTCGGCTACGATTGGATTAATTGTAACGGTTGACCCGCCTTCGTAGATGATTTTCTTGTCCTTCAAAACTTGGCGTATCCAAGGCTCTGTTATGATTTCTAAGTCAAATTCTTTGCCGCTAAATATGAAAGTTGCATGAATTATTTTCTTCATTGTTTATCACTTCAGCGTTACATCCATTGAAGTACCTCGTTTAAGATGATAAGCACCATCTTTGTAGACAAAGCTAACATGAGGACACCATACACCTGTCTTGCGAGCATGTTCGGTATCGTAAAACACAGTGTTGCAATGAACACATTTAGCGAATGCCTTCATTTGACAATGTAGACCAACAGTTTTTTGATGGTCACAAACTTGATCGTTGTTACTGTCATGCCCCCAATATTTTCGGGCTTGCGCATTGGTGAAATCTATGACTGTTGCAAGGTCTTTATTCTGAACCATAATTTCGTCTGGTTTTTGCAAAGTTTGCGGCGTATAATGGCGATAAGCCTCGAACATTCCTGTCTTAAGATTCTTTCGAATGCTTAGTCTATGTTGTTGGGTAAGCGAAGATGGGTAAGGAATATGCATGTAGATGTCAACTTCGTGTGCTGCAAAATCTGGATTTTTCGGATTTAGTCTTTCAAATTCGCTTTCACATATTATCATGCTTCATGTTGTCTCCTTTTTGTTGGATTTTCTATTATGTAAATGCCATCTCGGTCAGGCATAAACAGATATAGTCTACCTTCAA
>Ga0315312_1000428_pt1 | contig 51711 bp, 52 predicted proteins | sample TDP7_MG_FD_203629 | JGI IMG/M metagenome (GOLD analysis project Ga0315312, IMG submission 203629) | Freshwater sediment microbial communities from Lake Towuti, South Sulawesi, Indonesia - TDP7 | ecosystem: Environmental > Aquatic > Freshwater > Lake > Sediment | place: Indonesia: South Sulawesi... | reverse complement strand
CAACCATATCAAGTTTTAACGTCTGCCCAATATACTCAAAGCTAAACTTCTCCGCCCTTTTTATCCTTTCCAATATTTCTTCTTCAGACATCTCGTCGGTAACGTCTATTGCGATTGCTGTTGAATTAAAATACGTGAATTCATGGCGGTACATAACGAGTTTTCCGCCAATGTTGACAGCCCGATCTCCAACGCCCACAACAACCTCTTTTATAGCTGGCTTCAGCATTTCCTCCAATTGTCTATAGGCTTTCTCATATTCTTTAGTTAGGAGCGGAGGACACTTCTCGATGGGTACTTCGCGGTTCACAACCTTTGTTGCGAAAGCCATGCAGTTTTCTTCGCCGCACTCCTTGCAGTTCGTTCGTGGAAGAAGCTTGTAAACATCGATTGGGCTTAGTTCTCTAATGCCAGCCTTCCCTTTAACTTCCCTTTCACTCATACGCGTAACACTCCAAAGTCTAAATTTTCATGGAAACCCATTCAACAAGCCTGTCAGCATTGCCTGAGCTCCCGCCTAACAGCTGGCCAGTGACGTCTTTGAGGGTTTTCACAGCGGCTGGATGCATCATCATAAACAAGTCCACACCAGCAAGCAGAAGCGTCAAAGCCGTAGTCACCTCCCAAAGAGGCCCTCTCAGTTCACGAGGCTCCCATTCTGGAGCCATTTCCAACCACGCCTCCCTCGCCGCCCAAGCGTTAGTCGTGCCCGAAGACATAGGATGCGCCAATTCAGGGTCGCCCATCAAAGCTGCAAGTCTAGCCCTCTCCATGTTAGTGAAAGCATAATCCAAACCATAGCCTAACGCGGCTGTTGTCAAATCCATAACAATATCCTCCCTTGGCAGAAAATCGTAAAGTCTGCGGTTAAGTTCTCTGGCAAGGTTTAGGTCCATTGGAGTGAAGGATAATGCAGCATGTCCATGCTTCTTTATGAATTTTGCACATTTTTCAACGTCCATGTCTCTTGTTATTGAACTTATTAAGAAGCGTTCTCCAGCAAAGGTTTCGGCAACCGCCTTAAAAACAGCCGTGTCCTTGTTTGGGTCTCCACACCCCCCAATTATAAGAGGCACATCCACAGCCTGAGCAACTTCTTCCACCGTTTTCACTGCTTCCTTTGGCGTAGCATTCTTGAGAAGCGGGTCTACGCTTATTAAGTGCACAGTTAAAAGGTCGGCTCCAAACTTTTCAACTGCAAGCCTAGCCCAAGCTGCAGGGTCCTCTAAAACATCCTTCACATGCATCTTTACAGCCTTTGCCAAGGGAACCTTCATGTCAAAAACGTCCAAGGCTATAACTGGAGGATGAGGCATATGCCTCTCAAAAGTGTAGAAGGCTGGTGTGGTTTCGCCTCCAACTGTTATTGATTTTCTGCGGCTGCCGCCCTCACCCTTTGTGGCTCCAAGTTTCACCTCAACAACGTCACCCAGATAGGTTTCAACTGGCGGGACGAATTCTGTTTCAATTATTTCAGTGGGCTTAACTTTTAACGGCGGAGCAAATTTTGGCGGAGCAATCACTGGAGCAGCAACTGCGCTTGGCTGTAGCCATATTTCTAAATCTCCAACTTCCATCTCAAAATCTTCAAGCTCAATTTCCTGAAGTTTTGCGAGAAGTTCAAGTAGGCGTGGGCTTAACTTCAGCCCTAAAGATGACTCTTCTTTCTTCTCATTTTTTGGCAAAGCTTTCACCTTTTCTCAGTTTTCTCGCTTTTTACTGAGCGAATGATAACTTTCTTGGCGTAGATTTTCGCGTCTTTTAGGATTATTTTGAAACCACCGGCAGTTATGGGCAGAGTTGTTGCTGTAAAAACTGGTGTCGTTGGGGCTTCTTCCCTTGCTTCAGCTGGCACAGTTTCTTCAACAGCCACCACTTCTTCTTTCCAGCGTTCTACAACTGGGTGATTACGCTCTTTTAGAAAAGTCTTCAACTCGTCAATTGTTTTCGCTTCCTCTTCCGTGGCGACTTTGTCAACAAGCTCTGTTGAAATGAAGTCTTTCACCCTCTCCTTAACTTCTTTAGGCAGCCAAACTACGCGACCCCATCCGCCATCGGCTTGCAGAAACTTCGGAGACCGCATATACTCGATTGATATTCCATGAAACCCATCCACTTGGCGTCCTCCAGCCGTAGAATCAGCAAGTGTTGAGAAAGCCAATCCGTTCACGGCTATTTCTCTGTATCCCCTGTGCACAATGCCAAAACCGTCCACTTCAGGAATGTAGAAGGCCACACCTTCGAAGCAACCGCATGAGGTGTGTGGATAGCCAAAAGCCGTGTAAAGCCATACCCTTGTGATTTCCCCCAAGGATTTCTTTTTTACAGCATCGTTTACGCCCGAGAATTCTCCCTTAACCGGGTCTAGTAGTTCTCCCTTTTCAATTGTGAAGACAGGCCCTTTCGGATCTATGCTTGCCGCTGCCCTTCCGTCAAACCAGCTTATGGCTCCGCAGTTTGAATATCTCTGAGGTGTGATTACGCAGACATGGGTTGGAGCAAAGGACTGGCATAATACGCATCCGTAAAATTTGTCAACTTCTTGGTCCTTCAGTCCCCTCGCCCTAGCATCCCTTGCCTCATAAGTTTGCAAAGCTTCACCGTAGAGCTCTTTCACCTTTTCTGGGTCTGTGATGAAGGTTACTTGCATTTTTTCAATTATTGGCAGCTCGCTCTTGAAAAGTCTGTGCAACACTTTTCCAATGTACTGAAAGGAGTTTAAGCCTTTCTCGAATGACTTTTTGCTCAGCCTCAGCCAGATGTCGTAGCGCTGGTTAAGATGCATAAATCCTTCAATAAAGTTGCAGTAGGCGTGTATACGTCTCTCGATGACCCCTTCAAGTTCTGGTTCAAGCTTGGCACCGGCAACTTCAACGAGAATGCCGAAGGAATAGGTTTTTTCTTCCTTCATGTCTTTTAAATCTGACCCTATAACTGTTACTTTTCCATCCTCGACCTCTTCTGGTTTTTTCACCCTTGTCAGTTCAAATTTCTCTCTGATGTCTGGTCCGCCGAGTTCAACGTACATGTCTTTTCTGCGGATTCTTTCGCCTTCGTAGATTACGCCTACATCGACCGGTATGTCTTTAAACATGGACATTTTCTATCTGTCTCCTTCAAACTTTTCCATTATGACTTTGAGGTTTCCCATCCAATCTTTCGTGGAGATATTTGGGAAAGACCAGCTTGCATTTGGCTGGTAAACGTTATCTAATGTTATGGTTTTAAGATTTGAGGCGAAATGCTTCAGCCCAGAAAGAATAGTCCATTCCATGTAATACGGAATGCCAACGAACAAGGCTAAGTCATATTGCCCTTCACCGTCAAGTCCGCTCCACTCCGTATCCGTAAGTCTATTTCCGATGTCTACCGCGGGCATCCAGCCAGCCGGCTTATAGCCTCTCTTCAAAAACTCGCTAATCATATGAGCTGTGGCTACAACTGGCATGTTAGTTTTCTTCGCAAAATCAATCATATAGTCAATTAGCTTTTTGTCTGCCAGCTCGATTTCAGCAGCCTTATGACCGACGATGAGGATTGGACGTTTAGCCCGCTTGATCATTGCAGCAACGACTTCAGGTTTTGTGATGACCAAAGCCTTTTTAGGTCCTGGAATTTCTGCTGTTTGCCAAGGTTCAGCTATTCTCATAATCCTCTCACTCCTTTTTCTTCCTAATCAGTCGGGGCAGAAGCGTTGGGTCAGGAATTACCGTTTCCTTCCACTTCTTTTCCTCAAGAAGCTTTATGATTTCATCCTTCATTGTCACTGGCACATCAGCGGTTGTACGCACAAACAAGTGTATGTCTTCAGGCATCGTTCCAAACAACCTTTTATGAAGGTCAATGTAGTGGGTAAGTTTTATTGCTCTGCCCTTTGTCGTGTCGTTTGGCCTCATACAAAGCTTAGCTATCATAACCATTGCTTCTTCTTTTGTTTCAGCCGCATAAAACAGATGCTCAGGCGTGGGTCCAACATTCACTTTTTCTCCGGTTCGTGCGTCATAAACATACCAGTCTTCCTCATGGTCAGCTCTTCCGAGGAGCATACGCCTATACTTGATTCCATGGGGGCCGACTATGACTGGAACGCCTAATCTCCAGAAGCCGCTTGCAATCGATGCCGCCTTCTGTGACATTGCACCCCATGCTACCCCTACAGCACCAACACGGTTCAATATATAATCGGCTATTTCTTCATAGTTAGCTCTCAAATTCCGCTTCGCAAAAATGTTTGCAATTTTTATTGCAGCCCCGGCAATGTGGGAGTTTGCAACACAAGAACCGATGTTGACAAGACATCCAGATGTGAATTCGCCTGTGAAGATCTCATAGGGAGTTTTTCCCTCTTCATTCTTATACATGCCAGCGGACATCGCCGAGCATCCAGAGGTTACAACTATGAAACGTCTGTTGGCGAATTCAGTGCACATTTCGGCGACTTCTTCTCCGCCTTTAGGATAGTTAGCGCATCCCACGAAGGCAACTACACCTGGAATTTCACCGAGCACAATTGGGCTTCCAACATTTCTTATTTCAATGTCTTGTATGGCTCCTCTTCCAGCCCTTATCTTGTAGGTTTCCTCTTTCAGTTTTTTCTCTCCGGCTTTCACGATAAAGCTGTGAACTGGTAAACCGACCAGGCATGCATGTTCGCATCGCCCGCAACCAATGCATACCTCATATAAGTCTGCAAGCTTTGCTAGGTTTCCCTCTCCCGCCGCTTTCATGGCATCTGGAACATTCAGATCTTGTGGGCATGCCCTTCTGCAGTCGTCGCATTGTCTACACTCTTTTGCCCTTCGGATAACTTCGTCAACTTCTGGAATTGCCTTAAACTTTTTCCTGAAAGGAGCAGCTTTTAACGCCACTTTTACAGCAACTTCTCCAAGTTTTTCGGGGTTGAGAATTAATGCTCCAGGCGTTTTTGCGCTTACTAAATCTTCTACTATTGCGTCTGCAGGGTCATTGGTGCGGTTTGGCAAGCCCATGCAGTTTTTCTCGGATGCAACAATTACAGGTGCTTTAACATTTTGAGCTTCGTATAGGGCATCTGCCCTGATGCACTGCTCGTCCAATATAACTACATCTGAAACACCGCTTCTTATAAACCGCAATTGCCAAGAAATCGGACCAACAATTTTCCCTTGCTTGTAATACCTCGTTATGTCATGGGCTGTGCAGCACAGTCCACAAACCTCAATTTCACCGTCAAATCCATTCTCTTTTATGTAATCTATTATTCCCACAGAAGGAACCACGTTGTGTCCGATGCAGAGGATTACTGGTTTTTCCACATTTATGGTTCCAAACCCTAAATCCACAAGTGGGGCTTCCGGGTCTGCCTTTGGAAAGCCATAAGCTGCTATCTGAGCAATGTCCGCGACCTCCAATCCAACATGGTCTATCATACCGGCGTGGAAGACCTTCGACTCAAAGTCGATGTTGCTTCCTTCCTGTCCCGTGTGTGTAACAGACAATAGATGGGTGAGTTGGGTTTCAACATAGTCTAAAACTTCTTCCATGTCGCCTAGTGTTTCGGGTTTTACTCCGCAAACAAGACGAGTGACTGGTGCCTCAACCTTAACGTTTAGTCCGCCTACATCAAGAGGGACTCTGCGACCGAATTTTTCGATTAAATGTTCAACTAGGTGGCGAGCGTGGCCAATGTGGGTTGCTGCTCCAATACAGCAAGTTAAAAGCACTATTCTGGATTGCTGAGCTGCCATGTCTATTCCGCATGCTCCACGCTTGTTCCCCGTTAAGTCGCACTTTCCAAAGGTGCAGAGGCAGCATACATCACAGAAAGGCAAATAGAACGGTTTGTAGCGTTGAAGAAGCTTCATGTCCCACTCTCTTAAAGTTGTCAACGACGGAAAAGGTGTCGGCCCCATCAATTCAGCCCATTTCTCTTCAACAATTCTGCCGATTGAGAGCTCAAGATTCTTAACAAGACCAACATCAGTCCTCAACTCATCTATCTTTACATGTACGCCTTTCCTGCTCAACCATGAGACACAACCTAAAGGTTTAGAGATGTATGGTTATCATAGCGTTATTTTAAGTTTCTCCACACATTTTTTTCTAGCATCAAATACGCAGTTGCCCAACAATTTCGTTAAAGACATTCTCTTACAAATTCGAAAACGCCGATGCTGATTACTTCTTAATGTAACCAGCTTTTTCCAATATTTTTTTCACAGAAAGATAGGCTGGGGAATTTGAAGGCAACTCTAGGATAGATTTCCCTGCGAGAACGTATTCTTCGACTTTATCGTCATGGGCTATTTTACCCAAAAATTCCAGCCTTAAGGTCTTTCTAGCTTGGTCCTCTAAGCCTTCTGGAAATCTAAAACCGCCTATAACACAGAAATTTTCAAATTCTATTTTGACCTCACGGGCAATGCGATATGCACGTTCAACATGGTCAAAGGATTTTTTAGAAGGATCAACTATGTCGAAGATGTCGTTCACTTTTGACGTAATTCTGCGGTTTAGATGTTCCAAGCCTGCAGGCGAGTCGATCAGCACATACTTGTAGTTTTTGGTTAGGGATTCCAAGGCTCCTTTTAGAGCTGCGTTTGGCAGACAATAGCATCCTTCAACCCACTTCGTTCCAAGGGCAATAAAATCGAAATAGTCGCCTTCATACATGCCATACGTCCAGATTTTGTTTTCAATTCGTTCAGTTGGTGGAACACCAACCGTTGTTCCGCCTTCCTCCAGAAAAGTCTCCACAAGTAATTCTGAAATGGTCTCCTTCCCTTTTTCTTTTAGGTCTATGCCAACCATTTCGCCCAGGTTTTGATCTGGGTCTGCATCTACCAAGAGCAGAGGCGTATCTCCAATCTCGATGAAATATTTGGTCATCAAAGCTACAAAGCTTGTTTTTCCAGTTCCTCCGCGGCCGATTGTAACAAGCGTTTTCATGTTTTCTCGTCTCCTTTGTGTAGTAGGGTTTTTCTTCCAACTTATTAGTTATTCTTTGTCGTAAGTTTCTCACACAATTTTCCTATGGCACGCACAGCGTCAGATTTCTTATACTTAAGTGGAGTTTCTCCACGCATTTCTGCTTCAACAACTTTTTGGTCAAAAGGTACAAAATCCAGAATTTCTAAACTGTTTTTTTCAGCATAATTTTTGATTGTTTTTCTTTGAATTCCATTTTCAATTTTGTTTCCAACAAGCAAAATTTGCGTAATGCCAGCACTAGCGGCTAATTCATGGATGTGTTTGGCGGTTTCAAGGGATTTCATATTGGCATCTGCGACGATTAGCATAGTGTCTACATGCTTTGCTGTTCCTCTACCCATATGTTCGACCCCTGCTTCCATGTCAAGGATAACAACTTCATTTCGCTCCACAACTAGATGATGGAGCAAAGCGCGGACAACAGCGTTCGCTGGACAAGTGCATCCCGAACCCATCGATTTCACAGTCCCCATAACGACCAAGTTTACACCAAATGGAGTTTTCACCGAAAACTCACTGACGACATCATCAACAGTGAAGGAAAGACGGAAAACGCCCGAATATCCCGTGCCTGTTTTAGCTTCAACCAATTCCTTATTCTCCGAAATAGGCAATATTTTACGCGCATCTTCTGGAGGTAAGCCTAAGGTCAAGGCAAGGTTTGGTGAAGGATCAGCATCAATAGCTATCGTCTTTAATCCTTTATTGGCAAAGGAGTATGCAAGACCTCCAGCAATGAGGGTTTTGCCCACGCCACCCTTGCCGCAAACTGCAATTTTCACTTGACTTTCTCCGTTTTGGTTAACTCTCGGAAGCTTATTTACATTTTTTAAGCGCTACTTAATTCCTTTATGTTTTATAGGAAGGCGACCCCATCTGTGTATAATTCCTAAATGGTAAAAGAAGCACAAATATTTTATAGAATATGTAAACACTTGAACAGAGTAGAATCGGTGAGCTTTATGCCAGATAAAGTTGGAGTTGCTGTAATGGGAGTAGGATTTGTAGGCGGGGCAGCGCATGTGCCTAGTTTCAAGAAAATCGAAGGCTCTGAGCTCGTGGCTTTGTGCGCTAGAACAGAGAAACGAGTAAAACCCCTCGCAGAAAAGTACGACGTAAAATACTATCTGGACTATGATAAGCTTCTAGAAGATCCAAAAGTGCAGGCAGTAGTGCTAGCGGTTCCTACACCTTTACACTTCAATTCGGCTATGAAAGCCATCAATAAAGGTAAACATGTCCTATGTGAGATGCCCATAGCCCCAACCATAGACCGGGTGAAAGAACTACAGAAGGCTGCAGAGAAAGCAGGAGTACTCTTAATGCCTGTTCTAAACTTCAGATTCGCGCCGATATACCTCAAGACAAAGGAAATAATAAAAGCTGGGATGATCGGCAATCCAATAGCCATCCACTTCCGTGAATTCATACCAGCAATGAGTCTCGCAGAACAATGGCCAACCGAATCATGGGCGTGGGACATCGAAAAAAGCGGAGGATATCCTGACTTTACTCTTTCCGTATGGTCTCTCGATATGTTTAGATGGATGTTTGAGAGCGAAATAAAAGATGTCGAATGGATGATGAATTATCCTAGGATTGAAAAATATGGTGGAATCTTGGGCTACAACACAATGGGTTTAATAAAATTCGCAAATGGTATTGTTGGCTCGCTGCATTACGGCGCTTCAGTGACCCCATCAGCAAGCACCAGCAGATTGGAGGTTTACGGAGACAACACAAATGTCCTACATGCCATCTGGGTCGACAAGATAATCCTTTACGGATCTAACCAGAAACCGCAAGAATGGAGTCTAGACGTAAAAGGCACGAGAGTTTGGGGTCATCGACAGCTAGATGAGCATTTCATAGAATGCATTCTCCAGAATAAGCAACCAGCGGTGAGCGTAGAAGACGCAATAAAAGCACAGGAAATTGCACAAAAAATTGTAAAGAGCATAAAATAACTGATGACTACTTGTTAAAGTCAAACGCTATACGCGTACTCCTCCTAACTAATCAAAGAATAGCAGGCATCTGAAATTCAGTGGATTGAAATCGCAAGCAATTATATTTCGCGGATTTCGCATTGAAGCTTTTTTATGATTTCTTCAGCCTTTGCTGGCTCAACTTTTAAAGTGTAAAGTCTCTTTGGCGTGCGAAGCTTCAACTTCACAACATCTTTTAACCTTTTTACCGCACAGTATTCAGCACGTCCGCTTATTTCAACGAATTTTTCGGGTTCAAAGATTTCGGATGGCACAGTTTCACCGTCATCTAATGCTTTCTTGGTTCATATGCATGTTTTTATCTGTTTTGGTGGGCCGGACCGGATTTGAACCGGTGACCTTCTGCACGTCAAGCAGATGTCCTAACCGAGCTAGACTACCGGCCCAATTCTGTGTTCTCTATTTGATGAGTTTTCCTTTAAAATAGGTTTTCGGTTTTTAATATTTTAGCCGACAAGTAAACATTTTAATATGGAGCGAATTAGATATGCTCGCCCAATTGTGCCGGGACAATACGCCGGGATGATGAAAGAATAAGCGTCTTGCATCCCGTAGGCAGAGTGGATAATGCGCAGGCCTTGAGAGCCTGTGGACCTTTTAGGTCCGCGCGGGTTCGAATCCCACTCCCGGCGCCAAAAATCCAAAAGCAACTTTAACCCGAGATCGGCATATACTTCTTGAATAACCCTATCACGACTGTTATTATCACAACCATGGGTAGCAATTTGATAAGGCACAGTGGCATCATAACAAACACCCCGAGGGCTGTCGTCAAAGGAAAATTTAGCGCAAGAAAATGGTAGGAATTTATCACAAAACTAGAAACTAGCCCTACTGCAACGGTATTTTTACTTGCTTTCAAAAGCCCTTTGGAAAACACCGATAAGGGTACCAATGGCAATATCACCAGAGGGATGTCAAGCTCACTGACCAGAGCGCTACTCGCTGGCCACATGATCCACACGTCCAATCCATAGTAAATTCGAACAGAATCTTCTAGGCCTATGGAAAAGACATTCAGATATAACATCAAGAAGTAGCCTATTGAAGCCAGTGCTGCTCCAATAATGATTACCAGAATTTGAGCACCCAGAATCTCGGCACGACATACTTTATCCAATCTCATGAATGAGGCTCACCTTAATTAGTTAACTTTCCTATGCTTATGTCTCTTTTGCCTTTGACTACGAGAGCTTATAGCTTTCACAAAAATATGACAAATATAATGTGAGTCGGTGAAAGTTTAAACTCTCGATTGTCCGTTGCTACTTCAAACACTTCAAAAGTTTCTGATGTAAAGAAGCCTTTCTCCAAATTGTTTATAAATTCGCCGAGAATTTAAACCGAGATGTAAACCTATTCCCCGGCGCCATCCATCTTTCTTTCCTTGAACATTATGAATATCTTGTGTTACAGATAGATTAATAAATAGACAGTTAATGATAAATTTGTGATAAAATGGTGACACTTATAGGCTATAGTCCTAACAATTTTAGCAAATTATTGTTTGCGATTAACACTGCGAACAGTGAAGCAACCAAGGACATCACAGTTATCATTGTATTAAGGGAAGGCCCTGCCGTATCCTTGAATGGGTCGCCAACCGTGTCTCCCACAACAGCTGCCTTGTGAGCCTCTGAACCTTTGCCGCCATGTTCTCCGGATTCAATCAGTTTCTTGGCATTATCCCATAAGCCACCAGCGTTAGCCATCAACAAAGCAAAGAGCAAGCCAGAGAAAATGTTGCCAGCTAAGTAGCCGCCCAAAGCTTGAATACCACCTACAAAGCCAACAATTAATGTCACACCAATCGCTACGATGCTTGCGGGCATGAGCTCCTTCAAAGCTCCCTTTGTTGCAATGTCAACGCATCGCGCGTAATCTGGTTTAACACCTTCTTTTCCCTCTTTTAACCCTGGAATTTCTCTGAACTGTCTTCTGATCTCCTCAATCATCCTGAAAGCGTTTCTGCCAACGCCGAGCATAACCATTGCTGAAAACACTGCGGGCATGGCGATACCAATGAACGCGCCCACCAAAACCAGTGGGTTCATAAGATCAAATGAGATGCTTCCGCCAGCTCTTTCCTGATATGCAGCTAAAAGTGCAATGACGGTTAGTCCTGCTGCACCTATGGCAAACCCCTTAGTTATCGCTTTGGCAGTGTTGCCAGCAGAGTCCATCTCGTCTGTTACACTAACAACTTCCTCGCTGAGCCCCGCTTGCATAGCTATTCCTCTGGAATTGTCAACTATTGGACCGTAAGCATCGTTTGAAACTATAAGCCCAACTATTGAAAGCATGCCTACAGCAGCCATACCTATTCCATATAAAGCATACTTCTGCTGTTCTACTGTGGCCCCGATGGGTGGAGCAAATAAGAAATATGCGATTGCTGAAGCTATGCCTATTCCGATCAGTGAGGGGAAAACACTTTGTAAGCCATATGAAAACCCGGTTATAATGTTTGTTGCGGTTCCAGTTAGGGACGCCTCGGCAGTTTTCTTTACTGGCGGTTTGTCATCTGATGTGAAGTAGTCAGAAGTCATGCCAATTATTACACCAGCAATTAAGCCGACGACCGTTGCGCCCCATATTCGCCAATCGTAATTGAGAAAGTAAGTTGCTATACCCGTTAGAATTCCAAAGATTGTGCACGTTACGTATGTGCCCATGTTGAGTGCCCTTCCAGGATTACCATGTTTGCCAACTCTGACAGTCAATGCTCCTAAAACAGCGGACAATATGCCTAAACCAGAGAATATCAGTGGAATTTGAAGATATATTTCTGGCAGGCCTGCCAACTTTGCTATAGAGTTAAGAGTCTGTCCTAATATCATGACTGCAACAATGCTTGCCACGTATGAGTCGAAGAGGTCTGCACCCATGCCAGCCACATCACCCACATTGTCGCCTACATTGTCAGCTATAACTGCAGGGTTTCTTGGGTCATCTTCTGGAATACCCAGTTCCACTTTGCCGACTAAATCTGCGCTTATGTCAGCGGTTTTTGTATAGATGCCTCCGCCAGCTTTAGCGAAAAGCGCAAGCGAGCTTGCCCCAAAACTGTAACCTAAGACTATTTCCGGGTTGCCTGTAATTGCATAAACGATGCTAATTCCAAGTAAACCAGCGCCGACAACGGCTAAACCCATTACTGCTCCGCCACGAAAGCCTATCGGAAAAGCTTTGTTCAAACCTTCCCTTGCAGCGTTGGCTGCTTTAGTGTTCGCTTTTGTTGCGATATTCAAGCCTAAAACGCCCGCTAGAGCTGAACAGAAAGAACCAAACATGTACGCTGTTGTTAACTGAACATTTTTTAATGGTTCGCCAGTCATCCATAGAGGTGACGGTAGAAAGATGCATAGCAATGTGGCTACAATTGCTACGAATATCGCTAGTGTTGTGTATTCTCTTTTTAGAAAGGCGTTTGCACCTTCTTTTATTGCAGAGGCAATTTCCTGCATCTTTTTGGTTCCGCTGTCTTGTTTGTCCACATAACGATAGAAGTAGAGTCCAACTAGAATCGAGATTAGAGCGGATAACGGCGCTATTAACCATGGCTCGAACATCATTTCACTCCTACTAATGCTCCTTTCATTAATTTTTAAATACTCTTAGAGTGATTTACGAATTATCTTATAAACTTATTTGCCAATGCTTGCTCCTTGGTAAGAAAAGATTATAACTGACATCTTTAAAAAAGATACAGTTTACGCTATTGGGATATGGGGTGAGAACACGTCAAAACCTTGGCACTCGATGGAAATTGAAGAAACCTTGCATGTTTTAGACACTAAAGAAATCGGCTTAAGCAAGGAAGAAGTACAGAGACGTCTTCAACAGTTCGGGCCTAACGAGTTGAAAAAGAAGAAAGGTAAATCTCCAATAAAACTTTTCCTTGAACAGTTCACAAACATATTGATAATCATATTGTTAGTCGCTATGATTCTGTCCATAATCGTTGCTTTGCAATCCCCTAATCCAGTAAGCGAACTCTCTGATGCCCTCGTCATTTTCGCAATAGTCATTGCAAGCGCGGCTCTAGGATTTGCAGAGGAATATCGTTCAGAAAAAGCGTTGGAAGCCTTGAAAAAGATGACTGCCCCGACAGCCATGGTTTTGCGTGACGGAAAAGAGGTCAAGGTTCAAACAAGTGAAATTGTTCCCGGCGACATTATTTTATTATACACGGGAGACAAGGTTGCCGCAGACGCGCGGCTTATTGAAGCGATTAATTTGAAGACAGATGAGGCTCCATTAACAGGTGAATCCACTCCCGTGAATAAGGACTTAAACTCCTTACCCGAAGACACGCCAGTAAGTGATAAGCGAAACATAGTTTTTACTGGAACTGTTGTCGTTTATGGACGCGGAAAAGCTGTTGTCACCTCAACTGGAATGAACACGGAGTTTGGAAAAATAGCCAAAATGGTTCAAATGACGGAAGAAGAAGAGACTCCGCTTGAAAAGAGAATGGCGTCGGTTGGTAAATGGCTTGGAATTTTCTCAGTTGCCGTGTGTCTACTGGTGGCAGTAGTAGGCATGGTGATAAAACAACAAGAACCCATACATATGGTTCTATGGGGTATAAGTCTAGCGGTAGCCGCAGTTCCAGAAGCTTTGCCAGCAATAGTAACCGGCGCACTTGCAGTCGGCATGTATCGAATGGCCAAGGTAAACACCATAGTTAGAAGGCTTCCAGCAGTTGAAACCTTGGGATGCACAAGCGTCATATGTGCTGACAAAACGGGAACAATGACCAAAGGCGAAATGACAGTGCAACGAATATATGCGAATGATAAGGCAACTAAAGTTTCAGGAGTCGGCTATGAACCGCAAGGAGAATTTTTATTTGAGGACAAAAAAATAGACCCTACTAAAGAGGAAATGCACACGCTTTTAAAAGTTGCAACGTTATGCAACGACGCAAAGCTGGAAAAAGAAGGTGAAAGATGGATTATCAAAGGCGACCCTACAGAAGGCTCGTTAGTTGTCGCAGCAGCCAAGGCTGGATTGTGGAAGGAAGAATTGGAAAAAGAAGCACCACGTATAGGTGAGATTCCGTTCTCTTCAGAAAGAAAATGTATGACAACCATCCATATTGATTCTGGAAAAAAGAAAGTAGCCTATGTAAAAGGTGCACCAGAATTAGTTCTAGAGAGATGCACAAAAATTCTTGTAAACGGAAAAGTGCGGAAAATAACAGAAGAGGACAGAACAAAAATACTTAAAGTGAATGAAGCCATGGCGGCGCAAGCTTTAAGGAACCTAGGTTTCGCATTTAAAGAGCTGCCAGAATCTGCGAAAACTTTTGACGAAAAAATTGAAAACGACTTAATCTTCATCGGAATAATGGGAATGATCGACCCTCCCCGTGCAGAAGTCAAAGACGCAATCCATCTTTGCAGAAACGCTGGAATCCACGTTGTCATGGTAACTGGCGACCACAAACTAACAGCAATCGCTGTAGCAAAAGAACTCAACTTGGTAGGCGAAAATGAAGGAGAAGACAAAGTGCTTACGGGTGTAGAACTAGACAGAATAAGTGATGAGCAACTAAATGAAATAGTTGAAAATGTTGCAATCTATGCTCGAGTTTCGCCTGAGCATAAAATGAGAATCGTCAAAGCTTGGAAAGCGAAAGGACATGTGGTTGCAATGACGGGCGACGGAGTGAACGATGCACCAGCACTAAAAATGGCTGAGATAGGAGTTGCAATGGGAATCACTGGCACAGAAGTAACAAAGGAAGCCTCAGACATGGTTCTAACAGACGACAACTTTGCATCAATCGTAAAGGCTGTTAAAGAAGGACGCGAAATCTACGGTAACATCAAAAAATACTTGACGTATCTGCTTCGATGCAATGTTGTGGAAATACTTGTAATGTTTATAGTTATGACCACTTCACCAGACGCACAGTTTAGTTTAGGCTCAATGCTTCCACCTGCTGTAGCCTTAACAACAATCCAAATCTTATGGGTAAACTTGACAACAGACGGCTTGCCAGCCATAGCCCTAGGAGTAGATCCAGGTGACCCAGACTTGATGGAAAGAAAGCCGAGAGACCCGAATGAAAGCGTATTTACACGCGACGTTAAAGCCTATTTAGTCGGAGTGCCGATAATAATGACAGTCTTACTTCTAATTGGCTATTATATGTATCGCCCATGGGAAAGTGCAGACTTACTTATGGAGGCTAGGACACAACTGTTCACCGCAATGGTTTTGATGGAGCTAGCAAACGCAGTTTCCGCTAGGTCACTGAAACATACCGTCTTCAAAGTAGGGGTCTTCAAAAACAAATTCCTATGGCTTGCAATACTTTCGTCGCTTGGTCTCCAACTGGTTGTGCTGTACACGCCAGCTCTTCAAACATTGTTCGATGTAAGTACACCGGAACCTTTCGACTGGGCAATCGCAATACTATTCACTATAATAACTTTCGCATCAATAGAAATAGGCAAAAACATCGCAAGCAAAAGACGAAAGGATTAGCTAGAAAAACTTATATTCAGAACCATTTTTTATAAAAGGCTTTCATAAACAAAAGAAGAATTGAAACAATATGAGCGAAAAAACGGCAAACCCAGCGCCCCTCGGACTATTAGGCTTCGGAATGACAACAGTACTCCTAAGCTTTGTTCACAATGCACGACTAGGCCCAGTCGACGGCATGATTATTGGGATGGGCATATTCTATGGCGGCTTAGCGCAGATTATCGCAGGCATATTGGAGTACAAGAAGGGCAACACTTTTGGAACAACAGCATTCACATCTTATGGACTGTTTTGGCTATCCTACGTAGCTCTAAATTGGCTTGGATCAGCGAGTGTAGCGAGTAACGGAATATGGCCTTTCTCCTCGTACGGCCCAGCCATACCTGAATACAGTACACCTTGGTTTGTCAATCAAGAAGCATTTATGGCCTATTTCGTCATGTGGGGACTCTTCACCTTCATCATGTTCTTCGGCACTCTAAAAACCAATAGAACACTACAAACCGTTTTCATGAGCCTTGCAATACTCTTCTTCTTGCTTGCAGTTAAATCAGCACTTCTCGCTTACACATCATTGACAATCACAGATTTAGAATTGTTCACTCGCATAATTGGGGTTGAAGGTATCGTTTGCGGATTAAGCGCAGTTTATCTAGCCTTAGCAGAAGTATTAAACGAAATGTACGGAAAAATTGTATTGCCAATCTGATTCTGCAGAATGCAATCAGCAATTTTGTTTTCAGAGCCCAAAAAACATATATAACTAGAGTCTTTTTAAGTCGCAGAAACAAATTTGGAAGGTTAAAAATATGCAGACAGAATCCCTTCCAGTTGAACTAAAATATTGGCCAATAAAAAGGTACATGGACATATACAAAAAATCACTAGATGATATAGAAGAGTTTTGGGAACAAGAAGCAAGAAAACTCGAATGGTCCAGAACATGGGATAGAGTGCTTGATTGGGATATCCCATTTGCAAAGTGGTTCCCAGGTGGAATGCTGAATGCCTCCTATTTGTGTGTTGACAGACACTTGAAAAACTGGAGAAGAAACAAAGTAGCCATATACTGGGAAGGAGAAAACGGAGAAGAAAGAACATTAAGCTATTCGCAACTTGGCAGAGAAGTAAACCGCTTAGCATCAGCCCTTAAGAAACTTGACGTCAAAGATGGGGACCGAATAGCTCTCTATTTGCCCATGATACCAGAGCTGCCTATTGCTATGTTAGCCACCGCTAGAATTGGCGCTATACACACTGTAGTGTTTTCAGGATTCAGCTCAATGGCGCTAGCAGACCGAGTTAACGACACAGAGGCAAAAGTTCTCATAACGGCAGACGGCAGCTTCAGAAGAGGAAAAAGTTTACCAGTAAAGGAGATGACAGATGCCGCCTTAGAAAACACTCCTTCTATAGAGAACGTGATTGTGGTGAAAAGAACTGGTCAAGAAGTTAAAATGAAGAATGGAAGGGATTTATGGTATCATGAAATCGTAAAGGACGCTGAAGAAAATGTTCCTCCAGAGCCTTTCGAAAGCACTCATCCACTTTACATTTTGTACACGTCAGGCACGACAGGTAAACCAAAAGGCATAGTCCACAGCACAGGAGGCTACATGGTCTTCATAAACTCCATGTACCAATGGGTCTTTGATATACAAGAAGAGAGCGTATACTGGTGCACTGCTGACGTGGGATGGGTTACTGGACACAGCTCCATTGTTTATGCGCCTTTAATGCATGGAGCATCCATAGTCGTCCATGAAGGAGCACCCGACTATCCAAAACCCGATAGGTGGTGGGAAATAATCGAGAAATATAAAGTGACTATCTTTTACACATCGCCGACCGCCATACGAATGTTCATGAGATATGGAGAAGAATGGCCTAAAAAACACGATTTAAGCAGTCTAACAATTCTAGGGAGCGTAGGAGAACCAATAAATCCAGAGGCTTGGATGTGGTATTTCAAGAACATAGGCGGCGAACGTTGCCCAATAGTGGACACTTGGTGGCAAACAGAAACTGGAGGCATAATGATTTCTCCAGCACCTGGTATAGGACTGGTTCCACTGAAACCCGGATCAGCCACATTTCCGTTACCCGGCATAGATGCTGAGGTGGTAGACGAAAACGGCAGACCCGTTCCTCCGAGAGTGCGCGGTTATCTAATACTAAAGAAACCCTGGCCTGGCATGTTAATGACGCTATACAAGGACCCTGAACGTTACAAACAAGCTTACTGGTCTAGATTTCCAAATGTCTATTACACTGGCGATTATTGCATGAGAGATGAGGAAGGATACCTCTGGCTTTTAGGCAGAGCAGATGAAGTCTTAAAGATTGCAGGCCACAGATTGGGCACTATGGAATTAGAAAGCGCAGTTGTTTCTCATCCAGCCATAGCTGAGGCAGCAGTAATCGGCAAGCCCCACGAAATTAAAGGAGAGACAATCGTAGTTTTCGCCATCTTAAGGCAGGGCTACAATCCAAGCGATGAACTTAAAAAGGATTTAACAGGACATCTAAGAAAAACAGTTGGTCCAGTTGCAACACCTGACGAGATATATTTTGTTTCAAAGCTCCCGAAGACAAGAAGCGGAAAAATCATGAGGAGAGTTTTAAAGGCACTGGCTTCAGGTTTACCAATAGGTGATGTTACCACATTAGAAGACGAGGCTTCTATAGAGGAAGCAAAGCAAGCATACGAAGAATTCAAGAAAATGGTGACTCCATAATCCCCATTTTTGTTTTATTCCACTAAGTTATGGATAGAATCTTCTTATCGTCCTTGGAAAAGGTATGGTGTCTATTATGTTTTCTAGGTCAAGCATCCATGTTAGAAGCCTCTCCAGTCCCATTCCGAAACCAACATGCGGAACAGTGCCGTAACGTCGCAGGTCAATGTACCAATCATAATCCTTCTCTTTTAAACCCATTTTTCTAAGCCTTTCAACCAGCCTCTCCTTATCGTCTTCTCTTGCACCACCTGTGGAGATTTCCCCTATCCTTGGAACAAGCATGTCGGTTGACATTGCCACTTCTGAGTTGTCCTTATGAGTCTTACAGTAAAACGCTTTGATTTGTGTCGGATAATCATATATGAAGAAAGGCTTACCAAACTCGTCAGCCAAAGCTTTCTCATCATCATAGCCAAAATCCTCACCCCATCTTATCTTAAAGCCCTTAGCATTCAACTTTTCAATCGCTTCAGTGTAGGTTATTTTCGGAAAAGGTGTCCTAACCGAAGACACTTTTGAAATGTCTGCCTCAAGCTCTTCAAATTCCTTTTTACATTCTTTGGCTACTCGTTGGCAAATGTAAGCCAATAGATCCTCTTCCAACTGCATCAAATCCTTCATATCTGCAAACGCCTGCTCAGCTTCAATGTGCCAATATTCAGTCAAATGCCTAATAGTCCTACTCTTCTCAGCCCTGAAAGAGGGAGCCACACAGTAAACTTTCTCCAAAGAGTAAATCAAAACTTCAAGATAAAGCTGAGCGCTCTGAGTCAAATACATGTTTTGGTCAAAATACTTTAATCCAAAAAGCGTAGATCCACCTTCAACTGCACTAGTGACAAACATAGGTGGAGAGACCTCAACAAACTCTTGTCTCTTGAAAAATTCATGTGTAAACCTTAAAACCTCACTGCGAACCTTCATCACTAAGTTCATCCGTCGGCTACGAAGCCAAAGATGACGAACATCCCGCAGAAACTCTTCGCTTTTGTCTTTCGCTATGGGGAAAAGTTCAGCCAAACCGATTATTGACAGTTTTTCAACCGAGATTTCATATCCGCCGGGAGCCCGTTTATCTTCTCTGGCGATACCTTCCACCGTTAGCGATGACTCAATTGTAATTTTTTTAGCTTTATTCCATGCAGGGCTTTCTTCTTTAACTGTGCATTGAATAAAGCCTGTTGAGTCACGAACTATTAAAAAAATTGTCTCTTTTCCTTCTCGTTGGCGATAAAGCCATCCTCGAATTGTGACCCTCTTGTTTACGTAACTTCCTGTTAGAACTTCTTGTATGGGTACGAAATGCATAAGCATCAAACTCTCTTGTTTGTTTCCAAATCTAAGTCTTATCCTTTTTAAATATTAATATGTGGTGTCTAGAAAGCATGCGACATGAAGAGTTATTTTGTTTAATGCGTTTATGGAGTGTGTGTCAACGCACAATTCTTAAATCTGCCAGTTCTATGCCATATAAAGCGAGTAATAATGCAAAGCGCTTTGGAAAATAGCAATAGGCTGAGAATGCTTAAACTTTCAACAATCGCAATATCAAGCGTGGTTCTTGTAGAAGGACTGTTAGGTTTGATCGTCGGTAGTTTAGCAATTTTAAGCGATGGACTGCACGCTTTACTTGATGCGTTAACAATGTTGGGGCTTTTTGTTGCAGTGCGGGCTTCCCTTAAACCTCCAGACGAGGAACACATGTATGGACACGAGAAACTGGAGTCACTAGGTGGACTGTTAGGTGGAATAGCGCTAATGGTGACTGCATTATGGATATTGTATGAGTCTGTTCCTAAATTTATTGTAAATGAACCTTACATAAATCTAAAGCTAGAGCTTGTTGGTTTTGCAGCGATTGGCTACACCTTCTGCATAGATTTCTTCAGAGTTGGAACTTTTAGAAAGGCAGTAGAGACTAGAAGCTCCACTTTGAAGGCTGGACTTTACCATGGTGTTGCGGATTTAGGTTCGACGGTTATTGCACTTCTAGGATTTGGACTCGCCACTCAAGGATTTTATCGGGGCGACTCTACAGCCTCAATTATTCTGAGCATTTTGTTAGCTTATTTAAGCGTCAAATTGATCTGGAGCAATGGAATGGAGTTAAGTGATGCGATATCGAAAGACGTTGCAGAGAAAATTAGAAGAGAAATAGTAAGCACTAAAGGGGTGTACAGATGTGAGAACCTAAGAGTTAGAAGAGCTGGCACCAAGACTTTCGCCGAAGCAACAGTAAAGGTGACTGAAAACATGAGTCTGGAAGAAGCTCACAACTTGGCCTCAAAAATAGAGGAAGAAATAAAAAATTCTATCGACAATGCGGAAATCACGATTCATACAGAACCAGTGAAAACGGAGACACCGAAAGAAAAAATTGTAGAAAAGCTGGCAGCAGAGGTTGAAGGTGTAGAAAGGACACACAAAGTAACCGCTGTCTACATAGACGGCAAACTCTACATAACATTGCATGCAAGGGTAGATCCGAAACTATCAGTCCAAGAAGCTCACGAAATAGCGAGAAAAATCGAGGATAAAATAAATGCAAGAATAAGTGAAGTCGAAAATGTAACAGTTCACATTGAACCATTCAAGGCTGAAGTGCAAAAAGGTTCAGACTTGGATGAAAAAGAAATTAGGAACATAATCCAGAAAACTTTGAAAGGTTTTCCACATGCTTTACGATGTAAAAGAATATTGACATACTTAGCTGATGAAAAACGTTACATAAACATAGATTGCAGTTTTGCAGGCCAAATTTCAATAGAAGAGGCTCATGAAATCGCTTCAAGAATCGAAAGGAACGTAAAGAAGCAGTTTGCTAAAACAATAGTAACTGTCCATATAGAGCCAAACTAAAAACATATAATGTCTAATAAAAAGCCTTTTCAAAGTAGAAAAATGGGAGTTTTTAAGGAATTGGAATCTCTTTGATTTCCGTCAGATCTTCCAAGCTATTCATTCTTATTTTCTTGTCAGACACCGTGTAAAGCACATTTTCGATGTATAACGCTCTCTTCACCCAGTAGTTGCTCTCAGGTACGCCTGCACCATCTTCTCCATGGGTAATCTCGCCTCTTAGGACAAGTCGTTCAGTCAAAGTTATGTTAAACACGTAGGCCCCTTGCCAGATAGGTGTTCCGTAAGCGTATGGAGGGACTCCCTCAGGATATTGTGTTTCGTTTATCTCTGCCACCAAAACGGGTATTACAAGAAGGTTCTTTGACATGTCAAACAAAAACGCTTTATGGTCTGTCAAAACAGGAGAATCAGTTCCTCTGTCGCCAATAGTGTAGTTTGCTATCTGTATTGGGTTGCTAACATTGCTAACATCGAAGAGTGATATTTTCACTCCTTGATACCACGCAAAATCTCCTTCACCTGCTTCAACTGTTTCCTTGCCGACACCAATCAAGTGATTCTCATCGTAGGGATGCAGATAATCTGAGTATCCAGGTATCTTCAACTGACCGAGAACTGCTGGGTTGGTGGGGTCGCTTAAGTCTATTACAAATAGTGGGTCGGTCTTTTTGAAGGTTACGAGGTAGCATCTGTCTCCAATAAACCGAGCTGAATGAAGATTCTCTCCGACAGCAAGGTTTTCCAGTTCTCCGATTACGCTTAGGTTCATGTTTAACACATACAGATTGTTTTGCTTAGTCCAATCCATCCACGTTGACGTTGAAGTTGCTATCCTGAAGTAGTTATCGTATTCGTCCATCGAAAATTGGTTAAGTTCGTGTCCTCGTACTTGACCTTTGGCTTCAGGATTGATGGTGCTGTTTTCTATGCGTATTCGATAAATCGTTGTGTTTCCGTTTGGTTCTGGAAAGGTTATGTAAATGTTGTTTAGCGAAACGTACATGCTACTTGCTCCGCCGAGCAAAATCGTCTTCTGAGTTGGAGTTTCTGTGGCGTTTTGCATGTTTAATGCGACGACTGTCGTGTACAAAAAGTAGTCATCAGAGGCGTTGGAGTAGAGGATGTCAGAGGCGCCTACCTCTTTCATTTTGCCGTTTGTGTAGATCTTTGGAAGGATAACTGTGTCATAAATAACGTAGGCTGGTTGGCTTACGACGAAGTAGACATAATCGCCTATCATCCTTGAATTGAAGTAACTGCCGGTCATCGTGAAATTTGTATAAAGAGCAGGTTTTGATTTGTTTGAAATGTCGTAGACATCCAAGAAGGTTTTAACATCGATGATATAGCTTTGATAGTAAGTTTGAGGAAATTTGTATTTGCATCCTAGCACTGCTAGTCGATTGCTGTCTTGACTTACAAAGATTCCACTTAGACTAGTGCCATTAAAAGTTATTTTGGAAAGTATTTGAGCTTCCTTTGCCGGAAATGCCTTCAAAATGAAAACGTTAGTATCTGACATTAGATAGATATATTCTCCATCAGTTTTTATGACATCTACTTCATCAACACCAGCAACCTGAATGTTGGTGGTTGAATGTTCAAATTCCAGTGCTGATGGTGACGTTGCCGACAAACCTGGTGCGGAAAAGTAAACGTCCGATGGAACCTGCGCCAGAAACGATTGCACTGGACCAACCCTAATATCAAAAGGACCAACAAAAACAAATGGCCCTTGAGTTATGGAATTTACTGTCAAGTAGTTTCTGAGCTCTTCATTGGATGAAAACGATTTTAGTATTCCAGAAGATGGAGTTGGAGACGGTCGAGATTCGGGTGGATATGTACCAAAATTGTAGCATAGCGCTACTAAAATTACGGCTAAGAGAACAGCGACAACTCCATAAAGATTTGCACGTCTTTTACTTCCACTTTGCATTTTTTAATCACCAGTTAAAGATGAAGCATGCATTGTATTTTATCCTAATCATTAGTACAGTTAATCCAGAAATTAGAACGGTCTCAAAGACCATACACGGACTGCTTCGTACCAAAATATTGCCGAAACTATAGCTCCAAATAAAAGAATGAACAGGTTTTCTCGTGTAAAGCCTTGCATCAATACTAAAAGGTAAGCAATGTAGAAGGTTGTGGAGAAAACTGCGTAGAAAAAGTATCTGGAAAAAGAAGTTTCCCTAATTTGACGAAGTGCCGAAGTACCCCTATTTTGACCTCGCTAATCAAATAGTAGTGACCGCCTATATCCTCCTTCTGCACTAGGCCTAACTCGCGCAACTGTTCTAGATGGTGATTCGCCACGCTGGGACTGGTGAAATGTAACGATTTCTGAACTTCCCTAACACTCATTGGTCGACCGCTTTTCAAAAGAAGCCAATAAACTTTCCAAGCCTTCCCCCGAAGCGCATATTCAAACTTGATTTCATCTTCCAAACTCAAAGAGCAACACGCTTCTTAAATATAGTTCTAAGATATGAGACTTATAAGTCCAGTTTTTAGAACAAAGGCTACAGAGTTTGAATTACATCAATAATCGTTAATTCACCTTAATGCTCCTGCAATAAAGGCTAATAATCCAATAATAAACCATAAAAGGACGAGGTTCTTGACTTTTCTAGCGTTTTCCCGCGAATAATCCTTGAGAAGCATAAATGAAGAACCCACAAGCCCAAAATCAGTTATAGCTACCAAAGGAATGAACCAAAAAGAAACAGGGCTTAAAAACCATGGTATCGGACTTAAAGAAACTGCGGAAAGATAAAACAAGGCAGACGCCATAGCTGCCGTCTTCTCTCCGTAACTTACAGCTAAAGTCTTGACATTTTGCATTTTATCACCTTGAACGTCTACTATTCCTTTAGTTACTTCTCTGCCAGTGTTTGAAAAAAAAACCATGAAGACAAAAACTAAAACGTTTAATTTAACCTCATTAACGATAGCTACGTTTCCGTAAATGAAGGGGATTGCTACACAAGTGCTGACTAGAAAATTGCCAGGCAATCCGCTACGTTTTCCAACAGTGGTGTAAGTTGCAAAGATTGTCCATGCGATTGCTGCTATTACAAAACAGAAGATGGTCTCCATTAAATATGCGTTTACTAATGATGCTGCAAAACCTATTGTCGTAAGAAGGAAAGCAAAAGCCAAGGCTTCTTTTGGCTCGATTAAGCCGCTTGGAATTGGGCGGTTAGGCTCATTTATGACGTCAGTTTCTCTATCATAATAGTCGTTTATAGTCATGGATGCAGCGGTTAGCATAAAGCCAGTAAGGAATCCATACACGAGGTTCTGCCAAAGATTGTTTAATGTGTTAGAGCTTGCGAGGGCTGCACCAACTATAACGGCAAAACCCATCATTAAGCAATTTATTGGACGCATCAAGCGTAGATAACCGCTTAGTTTACTCATAATTATTCAAACCTTACAATAACAGTAAGCTTGCATTAAAGTTATAAAATTCACGATTGGATTAGAAAGTTTAATACGTTTAAGCGAATAAACCCTTTTACAAAGTTTGTTGGTGACAAGCTTTTGCACGACAATTATGCACCAGAACGATTAAGGGTGATAACTCCGGTCGGAGGAAAAGCCAAGCGTTTACTACCACTCACGGCGGAGACCAGTAAGGCTTGTCTTCGCATATTAAACAGACCACTAATAGAATTTTCCCTATTATCCCTTGCACGCCAAGGCATCCGAAACTTCATATTCGGAGTGAAAGGCTACACAAACTATAGAGACCTACATGACTATTTCGAGTCGGGCTATGGGTTTTCCGCAAGATACGGCATAAGCCCACGGGTACACATAAAATATCAACCAAACTTTGACGACCTCGGAAGCGCAGATTCCGCAAGGATAAACATGGAATACTATAATGTCAGAGACCCAGTTTTCGCGGTGCAGGGCGACAACATCTTCGACGTAGACTTGAAAGAACTTGTAAAATTTCACCATAAAAAAGGAGCCGTCATGACTATAGCGTTAAGGGAAGTCAAAGACGTTGAAGGTTACGGAATAGCTGACATAAACAACGACAAGAGAATTTCAAGATTTGTCGAAAAGCCAACGCCCAAAGAGGCACCATCAAATCTTGCCAACACAGGCTTATACATGGTTTCACCGGAAATAAGGAAAACCTTCAAAGAAAAAGGAGTTAAACAGATAATTAAGGAGAGACATCGCTTAGATTTCGGCTACGATTTCATTCCCTACATAATAAAAACTGGAAGAACAGTATATGGTTATACTTTGAAGGGAAGCTGGTATGACGTGGGCACTCCGAAACGATATTTAGAAGCTATGCAAGACATGCTTAATGGTCGCTTCCTATCTCTGACAGATTTTGGCGGAAGAATAAGTGAAGAAGAGAGGATATGGGTTCAGGGAGAAAGCTATGAATCGCTGAAGCGGAGACAAGAAATTATAAGAAAGATTAAGCAGGGTAAAATAGAAGTTGAAGGTGCTGTTTTAATTGGAAGGCACTGCAAAATAAGTGACGGCGTAAGAATAGTGAATTCATGCATTGACAACTACACGAAAATTGGCAAAGGCGTTGTCATAGAAAATTCTGCGGTTATGGATAGAGTCATAATTGATGAAAAGGTGGAAATAAAAGAAAGCATCATAGGAAGACATGTAACAATCCTTTCAAGCCCGAGAAAACAGACAAAAATAAATGCGGTCTCAGTCATTGCCGATGACGTAACAATAGCGGAAGGCTGCAAAATAACATCAACAAAAATTTATCCGCATCAATATGTAAGAGGAGAATTCATAAATCAAACATTGATGCCAGGCTAAAAATGAGCATCAACTTATCAGAAATCATAAAGAAAACGGTTTCAGTAGAGCAGTATTTAGATAGCCTAGAAGAACCATTCCGCGAGAGATTCTTGACAAGAAAACAAACATACACGCTAAATCAAGAAGCAGTAAACCAGCTTAAAAAAGTCGCAGACAAATATGTAATAGTTGCCTTTTCAGCAAAGTGGTGCAAGGATTGTGCTGCAAACATCCCAGTCTTAGCTCTAATATCTGAAGCGACTGGACTGAAGGTTAGAATCGTTGGCAGCTTAAAGAAAGATGCATTGGATCCAAAAAGAAAATGGAGAATCCCCCCTTCGCCGCCAGAAGTGGAAACATTCGATGTTGATAAAATTCCACTCATAATATTATTTGACAAAGAAGGTAAACAACTTGGAAAAATAATTGAAAATCCACGGGAAAAACCGACGCTTGAAGAAGAAATACTAAAATTTATTTTAGAAGACATGATTCATGGGAGTTAATTCCTTACATTTATTTATTGTAGCTTGCCTTGAACCAGTATGCACGTTCCAGTCTCTTCTTTCCAGAGGGATGATCATAGAAGATAAACTCTACTAAAGGGTGAGGGAAAGCGTATCTGAGGTTTTGATCGCAAAGTTTTGTCATAGAGCTAACATAAGCATCAGGCTTGTTAACTAAATCTAGCTCATACTGATCTGCCTGACCTTCCAACCATCGACTAAACGTGTTCATTAAAAGTGTAAAGACAGCAAAACAAAGTGCAAATATCAAAGCAAACAACGGAAGCGAAGATATCGCGCTCATGTCGCTTAAACCGAAAAGACCACTAGTTACTCTCAATACCTGATCTGTAATGATAAAAGTGACGAGAAAGAAAGCTATGAAGAGGACTAATATTTTCCAGCCGTGGTGGAACACATGATGGCCCAACTCATGCCCGATGACTCCCTCAACTTCATCGCTTGAAAAATTGATCAGCAGTGTGTCGCTAAGTATTATCCTTCGAGTGTTTCTTAAGCCGACGAGTGCACCTACGGCCTTTCGAGTTTTCTCGCTAGCCTTCATCTCATACACCCCTATTACTTTTACTCCGGCTTTCTTGGCGAGAGCAACCAATTTTTCCATTAATGCCTCGTCTCTCACCTTCGGAAATTTGTAGAAAAGAGGCATGATTAAAACCGGGGCTATATAGGCGAAAAAGACAATTACAAGGCTTGACCCAATCCATACCAGAACCCACCAAAAACTCGGAAAAGCCCGCATCGAATGATAAGTGCTCTCTACAAAGATGAAAGCAAAAATTAAGAATAGACTTGAGAATTTTGCCTTATCTTTCAACCATGAGAGCCTAGTTTGCGATGACAACCTAAATTTCTTTTCCATTTCGTATTCCTTGTAATAGTCAAAGGGTAAGGAAGCTAGAAAAAATAAGATACAACCTATAAGTGTATACAAGCCAACTACTAACCATTCCTCAGAAGCAAGTATGCGAACAAGTTTTTCGAGGCCAACGTGAGCGCCAAAACTGAGTGCTAAAAGTGACAGCAAAAAGAACGCTGAAGCTTTGATCAGAGTCACTGCCAGCTCAAGGTAAAGGTAATCTCTTGCTAGATGTTGCCTTTCTTCGCTTAATATCAGAGATTCTTTCATTGGTTGCAATTTCGCATCCTATGCTAATTTTAAGAACACTAATTATCTTAGCCTTTTGGAAAGAATTCCGCGAAAATCGGTAGACTTTGGTTTGGAGGACTATATATTAATGGTTATGCCTTAAACCACTTGAATATTAAGTATCTTGTCTTTTCTTTTTCTAGGTCTGGCACCGCGACGATGAACCTTTTTCTGACCGTTGTTGCGAGTCTTCCAGCCTTAACAATTTCTGTTGCTGTTATCTCAGCCTTAGCACTTTTAACAGAAACCATGTATGGTGCATGCTCAACGCCGGGTCCATGTTTGTAAACAGCAAAGTCACATCCAAACTTTATCCCCGGCGTGACAATTAAACCATTATCCCGCAAATCATGATAAACCGCATATTTCTCATCAAATTCCTCATACAATTGTTTAACTTTTTGGCGTAGCTTTTTTAGACTGACTTTTCTCTTTTCTAAACCTTCATAGACTGTTACAATTTCCTTTTCAGCAAGATATAGACCTTCCATCAAATCCAAAATTAAGGGAACGTTGAATTCTGGGACTTTCGGTTTAGGTATTCCGAGAGGCTTTCCGTAGTAACCCATCTTATAAAGTTCTGAGCCTTCCGCTGGATTCCATACCACTAAGAAGTTTTCGATAAATTCCACTTCAATTTTTTTGGGCATTTTGGTTTTTCGCCCTTTTACATCATGAAGGATAAGATTCGAGCAGCATCAGCAGCGTCTTCAGCTTTATCTGCTGAATCTTCCAGAAGTTGCAGAACATCTCTTAAAAGTATTAATGCTGGAAATTCAAGTTTGCTGCTAAGGAGTTTTATTTCGAGTTCTCGGTAAAGCTCGTCAACAGCTCGTTCGGCAACCTCAACATCCTTAGCCTTTTCCATGGCCTTTGCTGAGCCGTAGCTAAGAACCATCATTGTCTCGCTAAGCCTAAGCACGGCATCCAAAGCAGCCTCTGAAAGTTTCAACAAATCCTTCTTTATATCCATTGGAACGTTCCAGTTATGTTCCATAATCTCAACCAAGCGGAAGGCTATGCCCTCAGAGAAATCCGCAATCTCGCTTGTCAAATTTGTAAACCTCAAAAAGTCTTCTCGGCTCAACAGAATAGCTCCTATCTCGGCAAGTTCCTGCGAAACAAGCCGTCTAGCCTTGTCAACCTCATCTTCACCACTTCTAATTTCGGTAAAGAGTTGCCTTGCTTTTTCCCTGTTATTTTCTATGAAAAAAACTATCATTTGAGGAACATTTCTTGTCAAGTCTAAGACCTTTCTTAAGTGGTCTTGGCAAACGTTCAAGGCTCTTCTTTTCACACGCTGTTCAGTTTCTGCTGGAAGCACCAAATTTTTCCCGCCCACAAAACAGGGCTAATTTTTCTAACAATATATCTATTGATGTGTTAAAAAAGGTAACGAAAACTCAGCTTTCAAAAGGCTTACCTAAATCCTCAAAATTGATTTTCCATTTGAAATATTTATGTAAAAGCATCGGTAAGTCTTCAATTGAGCTTCTAACTTGTTTCCATGAGTCACGATCCCGAATGGTAACAGTGTTATCGTTAAGTGTTTCATAATCCACTGTTATGCCCAATGGTATGCCGATTTCGTCTGCGCGAGCGTAACGCCTACCAATGGAACCTGGCTCATCATATTCGGTTACAAAGCCTTCATCAACCAGCAACTTATTCAACTCTAACGCCTTTGCGGGTAGCCCATCCTTGCTAACAAGAGGATAGACACCAACTTGCAATGGTGCAATATCTCGTGGAAAGCTTAGTATTGCCCTGTCATTCTTGACAATGTAGGCATACTCAAGAGCCACATAAACAAGCCTGTCAGAGCCAAAACTCGGTTCAACAACGTAAGGAACGAAGCGTCTTCCACGTTCAATAACCTTTTGATGCTCAACTTCTATGTGCTCTGGCAGAAGCTTGTATTTTCCAAGCATGTAGAAGCCTTTTTTTCCTATAGAAGCCTCAAGTTCCTTCGGGTCACTTTTTGAAAGCATCTCCGCCACTTTCCCAGCCTCCATCTTGAAGGCTGGCCCAAGCTTAGACATTATAGGCTTTATGATCAGTTGTTCTCTTTCAATGGGCTTTTCGTATTCTTTGTAAACACGCATGTCCTCGCCGCTGAACTCCATGTGTCGTTTCAAATCATAATCTGTCCTGTAAGCGTGTCCAGAAACTTCCACCCATCCCCAACGTTCAACATAAACTTGTTGATCGAAGCTTTGAAGTGAGTAATGGGCTCTTTCCCAAGGAAGCTTTTCGATGAAGCGTTGCCCTTCAAGTGGAACACTTAGGTCTGCCAATAATTTTTGGGCGTAAACCATGAAAACTGCTTGCCATTTAGCCTTAATGTAGCCTTTCTTTAACGCTTCCTTCACTGTAGCTTCGGTGATTTCCTCTGAACCTCGCAGTCTATTTTCAGCCAAAACAAGTCGCAACTTTTCATTTTCAACGTTTTTTAATAGGTGACAGCTGGGCTCTTCTGGGTCAAAAAAGAACTCCAAATCTATTATAGTAAATTCTCTCAATCTTATTAGGCCCTGCCTCGGCGAAATCTCATTCCTTAGCGCATGACCCACCTGCAAAACACCGAACGGAAGCTTCTCTCGCGCCATTTCATACAGACGTCTAAACTCTACAAATATTCCTTGTGCAGCTTCAGGCCTTCCGTAAGCAATGGCTTCTGAATATGGACCTATGGTTGTTTTAAACATTGTTAAGAATAGTTTTGGTTCGCTGAAAGCACCGCCGCATTCTGGACAGCAAATATCATGCTTTTTAATCGCTGCTTTTAATTCGTTTAGGCTCATTCTTTCAGCTTCTGATTCGCCGATTTTCGCAAATTCTTCAAGAAGATGGTCTGCTCGGAATCTTTTTGTACATTTTAGGCATTCCACCATAGGCTCCTTAAAGTGGTCAACATGACCTGAAGCCTCAAAGACCTTGCCTGGAGTGATTACAGGCGACTCCATCTCTAAAATTCCAAGTCTGCTCACGAAAAGTTCTCTAAGTTTTTTTTCAATGTTCTGTTTCAATTTTGCACCTAAAGGACCATAAGTTGCAAAGCCAGCTGCGCCGCCGTATATTTCGTATGATTGCCAAAAGAAGCCTCGTCGACGTGCTAACTCGTTTATTATCGTGAACTTGTCAGGGGTTTTTGTTTCGCCTGTCAATTTTTATTCAGCCTCTCTACAGTTAAATGTCCAAAGACTTTAAGACTTACTTAATAATAAATTTTCAAACCGGACAAGATTGGTGATTCAAGCTTGAGAGCACTTAACTACCAAGACCTTCTAGATTTGGCGGATGGGGCTGCGATTTTTTCCGCTGGAGGAGGAGGCGACCCTGAAGTAGGTTATAGGATAGCGGACAAGCTAGTTTCTCAAGGTTACAGTGTTAAACTTGCAGCTCCCTCAGAGGTCCCCAACAACGCAAAGGTTGTGAATTTCGCCTGTGTCGGTGCTACAACCGCGATAGAGTATGATCCTGATGCAGCAGTAAAAACTTTAAGGGCTTTAGAAGAATATGCAGGTTTTTCGGCTTATGCCACAATTCCAGTAGAACTGGGCGGTTTCAACACTTTAGCTGCAGTTGACGTTGCCGCAAGATGTGGCATTCTAGTCGTGGATGCCGATGGAGCAGGTAGGTCTGTTCCCGAAGTTCATTTGAAAGTCTACACGATTGACAGCATCCCTTTGACTCCAATGGTTGTTGCAGATTTGCATGCAAAAAACATAGTTATTGTGAAAGAAACAATGGATTCGAGGGCTGTTGAAAGGATTGCCCGCATTCTCGCTGCTGAATGGAATCAAAGCGCGTACACTGCTAGGAGAATCTTGACAGGCGCTCAGGTGAAAACGTCGCCAATTCAACTTAGTTTGTCAATGTGCATGCGAATTGGAAAGCTATTGAGGACATCTGTTGAGCCAATAAAAGCGGTTTTGAAAGAAACCAATGGCTTCAAACTTTTTGAAGGCGTCGTAGAGCATGCTGAACGGAAAACTGAAAGAGGTTTCACGTTTATTGACATAAAACTTCGCGGAACACGCGAATACGAAGGGATTAGTTTTGAATTAAAAGCTAAAAACGAAGTGCTTGCCGCTTATAAAGAAGGAAAGCTCGCCGCAATTGCCCCTGACATCATCACCCCAGTACACCCAGAAACTGGCAAGTGCATAACTGCAGAAAAAATCGAGAAAGGCGACAAACTCGCCGTTTTGGGCTTACCAGCACCACAAAAATGGCGAACCAAAAAAGGCTTAGAATTGTGGAAGGACGTTCTTCAAAGGTCTAACATACGTGAAGAATATGTACCGATTGAGAAGTTAGCATCATAATAACCTACATATTTAACTATCCTCAAATTAAAAAATGGCCTTTAAGAGGTGGCAGATTGAGCGAAGGAAGCTACTATTATTTTCCAGTTCGTAAATATTAAATTTGAAAACTCCAGATTCTCGTGAGGCTAATAAAATGAAAATGTTATACGTATGTAGCAGTTTTAGATTCATAGGCAAAATGAATGAACTAGAAGAGAAGCTCAAAGAGGAAAACATTGAATTTCGGATGTCTAAGAAAATAAGCAGTCGTGGCATTCTGAGGTGTTTAGAGAAGATTGACGAGACAGATGTTGTTTACGTTGTTAATCCGTATGGTTATGTTGGAAGAAGCGTTTGCGTTGACATAGGATATGCTTACGCAAAAGGCAAGCCCATATACTGTATGTATCCAATAGATGACCCACCAATAATGAGTATGGTGAAGGGAGTCTTATCCTCTGAAGAATTGATTAACTTTCTAAAGCATTGTAGCCATTCGAAAAATGAAAAGTCTATTTGAGGTTTGGTTCAAATTTTTCCCATCTGTCTATTTCAATGTCTAATTTTCTTTCAACTGCCTTCCACAAGTCAACTTCACAAACTTTTGCACAGGTAAAAGTGGTTATCACGATATCAGCCAGCTCTTCACCCAGCTTCTCTCTTATTTCCTCAACATCATAGCTCTCTCTTCTAAAACCCACAAGCTTAAAAACCAAGTTTATTGCTTCCCCCGTTTCTTCAGCTATCTTAGCAGCCTGAAAAACTGGATGCTTCTCTGAAGCTTTTTTATTAAAAAGTTCGAACAATCTTTCAAATTTTTCCTCCAACTCTATACAACTCCTTACTTCTGAACAGCCTTATTTTTGTCTGTATCTAGCTTTTGTAAAAGTCTTTCTCTTTCCTGCTCGTTTAAGTCAAGCAAGGTTCTCCATTTGCTCAAGTGAAACGTTTTATCTGCTATTTCGCCAGCCGAACAATTGTTATAGCAGTAGCCGCATAGCATTATTTTCTTTTTAGTTTTTTCTCGAATCCAATAGACAAATTGAATGCAACGGCTTCTGTCAAACCCTTTTGGTGGCGGCCATTCTTTGTTTATAGCGTTTATTGGGCAAAGCTTGACACAAACGTCGCATTCTTTGCATGGGTTAAAGTCTTTTAAAGGTTTGTCTGGTTCTATTGAAGCGTTTGTGAGAACTACGCCGAAATTGACTCTAGGCCCATATTCTGGTGTTATCAAGATGCTTGGTCTTCCAAAGACTCCAAGTCCTGCTTCATATGCAGCTAACTTGAAGGATAAGCGGGCAACCTTCTCTTTTTCATCTTTAAAACCATGTGGAATAATCGCATTATAGCCCTTGTCCTCGAGAAAGTTGGCAAGCTGAAGTGAAACCCAGTCACGATAAATGTTAAACACTCTTGATTCTACATCGCCTTTCTGGCAATAATTCAAAGCAGTGTAATAGTCCAAGCCAACATGCAGGGCAAAGACAACCACAGAATTGCAATTCTTCATAACATCTCTTGGATGACAGCCTTTCCTAGCATTCTTAAATTCTCGTTTGGGATCAGCAACTCCCACCTTAAAGGCGCCAAACTTTTTTAGAAACTCTTCTAACTCGTCTTTCATAAGCACCAAACACCTACTGATCAAGAAAACTCATTTTTCAGTATAAATCGATTGTCTATCTCATGTTAAAATTTCTCAACCGTACGCTGTTTAACTGCAGAAAAGAACCCATTATTCTAGATTTAGATGTTCGGTAATATTCACTTTCTGCATTTTTCCATTTTCATCTAGTTGGAACTCGAGCATGGCGCGGTCTGTCGCGTTTTTCTTGCTGTTAAATTCTGTTCCGCAGTGCCCACATTCAATGTCTGATTCCATTTCTACAACATACCATGATGCATCCACGTAATAATGTCCACAGTTTGGACAACGCAATAGAGCAACATCCAACCAAGCCTTCATCTCGGATATCTCCATTCCAGCATTAGGGCAGCATAGCATTTTATAAGGCAATCGCAAATAAGAACAGCCAAAAAGGTGTTAAACTTGCCGAAGATAAAAGTCGCTTTGGTGGGTGTTGGAAACTGTGCATCGGCGTTCCTTCAAGGCTTACAATATTATGATAAATGCGAAAAAGAGGAAGAATGCATTGGACTGCGTCATCTATTTTTGGGAGGTTTCCACCCTAGAGATATCCAAATCGTTGCAGCCTTCGACATTGACAGTCGAAAAGTTGGAAAAGACTTGTCTGAGGCCATTTTCGCGCCGCCAAACAACGCCCCAAAATTAGTTAATGCCCCAAAATCCGACGTTACCGTGCTCAAGGGTCCAGTATTAGACGGTGTTGGTGAATACACGAAAAATGTTGTGCAGACAAGCAATCAGCCAGATGTAAACATCACAAATGCATTGAAAGAAAGTGATGCAGAAATTGTCCTCCATTTGCTTCCGAGTGGAGCTGTGAAGGCTTCTCAATGGTATGCAGAACAAGCGTTAAATGCTGGCTGCGCTTTCGTGAACGCCACGCCAAATTTCATTGCCAGCGACGCTGCATGGGCTAGACGTTTTGAAAAGGCTGAATTGCCGCTTGTAGGCGACGACTTGATTGACCAAGTGGGCGCAACAACATTGCATAAAACCTTGTTGAAACTGCTTTCGATGAATGGTGTCCGCATTACCGAAACTTATCAGCTGGATGTTGGCGGAGGCACGGAATCCCTAGACACGCTGGAAAGGACAAGGGATGTTAAACGAACTGTTAAGACACGGTCTGTTGAGGCTGCTTTACCCTATAAGGCTGAGGTGGTGGCTGGCTCAATGGATTACGTGGACTTTCTGCAGAACCGACGAGACAGCTACTTCTGGATTAGGGGATCATACTTCTGCAAGACACCCATGCAAATAGATTTGAAACTTTCAGTAGTTGACGCGCCGAATGCTGGTTCCGTCTTGTTTGATGTGATAAGGGCTGTGAAAATAGTCTTAAATAAGAGGCTGAAAGGAGCAATACTCCCAATTTGTGCTTATGCCTTTAAACATCCGCCGCAAATGATGTCGCTTGAAACTGCGGAGAAAATGTTCGCTGACTTTATCATGGAAAAAGCTTAAGCTAAGCGTTTATCTTGCGGAAAATTTTCGCAGTTCACGTATTATCTTTTCCTTTACCCCGCTCCGTTTCATCTTCTCCTTCAACAAAACTATCGTTTCCACAGACGTTGGGTCTATACCTCGCATTATAGCCAAGTACACGCTCGTGAAGTCGCCTGTGCATATTACTGATGACATTTTTGCTAATCTGCTTTTGCCAATACTTTGAATCTCGAAAACTTTCACCGATTCTTTGCATATCAATTCTTTCGTAGCCTTGATTCTTTGTCGCATGGCTTCTGGTTCATCTTTGTCTCGAATTAGGATTACTGAGAAATATTTTGTAAGTTCCTTCACGGCTTCCCAACCGACAATTTCGTTGTGGTTAAGTTCTGGGAAAAACTCCCATTTTGCTGGAACCTTGCTGTTTTCATTAAACTGCGTCTTAAGACGCTGAGCAACAGCACGATAAACCTCAAACCCATAAACGACTGGAACTGTCCCGCAAATGCTTGACGCCAATTTCTTGGAAAAGTTGTTGTTAAGCAGTTTTTCAGGCGAGTTTGAATCACTAACTTGCCTTAAGATTTTAATGGTTTCGGAAATTTCAGAAGTAACATCAGAGATTAAGCCTATTTTCTCTAGCAATATAGGCAAGGGCATAAACAAATATGGAAGAGTTGCGCGTGGAGCCATCCCAGAAGGAACATGCAAATGCGGAACATTCAGTTTTTCAGCAAATTCATGTAGCACTCCTCCGGAGCCTATGCAAACAGCCATGCATTCCCGCTTAATAGCGTCTAGAAACACGCTTAACGATTCTTCAGTTTCTCCAGAATAGCTTACAACAAACACCAGAGTATTTTTGTCTGCATATGCCGGTAATGAATACTCTCGGCAGACTTCTATGGGAACGGCTATTTTGTCTCTTGCCCAGTCTTTTAGAAGCTCGCCACCGATGGCGGAGCCACCCATGCCAGCGACAATGATTGTTTGCGGCTTAGGATAACTGATTGAAACTGTTTTAGCTATTTTTGCAGCTTCGGCATAGTGTTTGGGAGCTTCAACGCAAAAAGAAAGCATATCGCTCCTATCAACCCTTTTGATCTCGTTAAGATTATCCAAAATTTTTGTTTTTGACAATTTTCTCTCACTCTTTTCCTCAATTTGTAAAAATTTATATAGCGCTTTTAGCTTTTAAGCAGAAGCTCTATCATAGCCATTTTTAAGATTTTTATCTGCGAAAAAATAATGTTTAAACGGGTTAAGGCGGAAAAATAAGCGTGCAGAAGAAAAAACTTTCCATAGGTATACCGGCTTCTGTTGTCTCGGATACTCCCCACTTACGCGAGAAAACCTCGAAGATAGGTTTGATTGGAAGAGCCGCCGCAATTTTCAGAATCGGCGAAATCATAATTTACCCAGATAGCCCGAAGGTTAACCAAACAGCCGATATGGAGTTAATAGCCACTCTACTTGTTTACATGGAAACGCCGCAATACTTGCGGAAAAGACTTTTCAAGCTTAGACCAGAGCTGCAGTACGTGGGCATACTGCCACCATTGCGGACGCCGCATCATCCCATAAATCGCAGAATGAAAAATCTGAAGGTCGGCGAATACCGTGAAGGTGTTACGTTATCCAGAACAAAGGAAGGTACGCTTATAGACATTGGAGTTGAGCAACCAGCACTAATTGTGAACAGTCAATTGCTCATAGGCAAGCGGGTTACAGTGAAAATTACAAAGGTTGAAAAGCAGGTTGAGGTTGAATTGGCAAATCGAGATGAAATGCCAATTTATTGGGGCTACGTGGTTACTGTGGAAAAGCATCCTTTTGGAAAGTTTGTAAGAAGTAGAGGCTTTGACTTAACTGTTGCCACTTCTAAACGTGGTGTTCCATTTGCCAATGTTGTGGAAGAAATAGCTGAAAAATGGAAAAAAGCAAACCATATTCTTGTAGCGTTTGGTGCACCATCGCAAGGGTTATACGAAATAGTTAAAAATGAGGGATTTAACTTGGACGACATTGTAGATTTTGTTGTTAACACAGTTCCAATGCAGGGAACAGAAACCATTCGAACCGAAGAGGCACTCATCGCTTCTTTAGCGATTTTAAACATGCAATTTCGCTTTTAAGGTTTAAATGTTTGTTTTGTTTAGGTGTGAGTATGTATTTCGATGTTGCTATGCCTCTGACGCTTTTCATGGTTAGCCTGGTGGCTATGTTTTTAGAGGAAAAAGTTGAGGGAAAGCTAAAGGGTGCTTTTGAAGAAAGGCAGTTCAATGTTCGGGATGCTCTCTTGCTTATTGCAGCAATGAGCGTAACCGTGTCTCTTGTCGTTTTTATTCCGCAAATGGCTGTCATGATAATATTTCTCTTCGCCTATTCCATGCTACTCTTAATATTCACATATCTTTTCTCAAATTTCCGAAAAGCTGAAGCCAAACTTTTCTGCATCATATTTCTTGTAGTTAGTTTTCTAGCAGCCACCATCAGCCTATTCAATTTTGGTGCAAACAGTACAGTTGCTTACGGAGCCTTAGCGCTTTTCGGCTTGTTCGGCTTCACGTTTATTGCACTGTTATATGAAGGAAGCAGAGTGAAAACAGAAGAAAGATGGTATCTAGCAGTATTACCGCCGGCGCTCTTCATATGCTTATACATATTCTTCAGTAGAACACGCATATGGTTCCCCTATCTGCTAGATTTGTATGGAATCGTCTTCGCAGTTTTGATAATTCTTTATCTTGGAAGCCTATTCACGTGGAGAACAACACTCATTTTTGTTGGACTTCTCACCGTTATGGATATAATTCTGGTCTTGTTTACTGGTACAATGGTTTCTGCAGCAAGCCACGTTGAAAGCTTGAGGCTTCCAGTGTTAATTTATTTGCCAACCGTTCCGGAGATTGTGACCAAAGAAGGGACACTCTATATGGGTCTTGGTTTGGGTGACTTTTTCTTTGCAGGACTAATTGGCGTACAAACTCTGAAAAAATTTGGCAAAAGATTTGCAGTTTCATCTGTTATCGTAACGTCTACGTCGTTTTTCATTTTTCAAGTAGTGATGCTTAATTATGGATTAATTGCGTTTCCCGGCACCTTGATGATTATCTGCGGATGGCTACCATTAGTAATCTGGAAAAGAATAAAACATTAAAAAATTTGCAGAGATAAACCCTAAAAAGGAATGGCGATTTCTTTAGCCAAATAGGGCGCCTAAGCCTTCAAGCGCAGCTTCTTCTTTTGCCTTCTCCTCTTCTTCCTTCTTTTTCTTCTCTTCTTTCGGCTTAGCTTCTGCCGCAGGAACAGGTGCCGCTGGTGCCGTTGCCGGAGCAGCCATCATTGTTGGAGCAGATTTAATTGCCTCTTCAATGTTGACCTCAGCTAAGGAAGCCACCAATGCCTTAACTCTCACTGCGTCAACGTTTATGCCTGCCGCTGTCAAAACCTGCGTTAGGTTTTCTTCGTTTATCTCTTTTCCAGCCTTATGAAGAAGCATTGCAGCGTAAACGTATTCCATACCCTTTTCACCTCTCCACTCAACTATTTTAACCTTTTTCAGACTTTTCAGTTAGCAGAGCCTTTCCTTCTAAGGTAGGCAATCTACTACTTAAACTTAACATTTCCATATGCGCCTTTCTAATCAAGTCAGCTATTGTTTCCTTAGAGGGCATTGCTGCATTCAATGCAAGTGCATAGGCTTCTTTGTGGGCTATTTTTACAAGCATTTCCATGTTTTCCGGTGTTGGATAAGTTATGCTTAATGATAACGTAAAGACATCAGTATGAGCCTTTTCGATGCTTTGTTTGATTTCATTTATGTCTATTCGAAGCTGTTCTTGGGTTATTATTAATCCGTCATCGTATGCAACTTTCATTGCGAGTCCTGCCTCGACAGGTTTTATTCCGAGCTTTGACAATACGCTTGCAAGCCTTTCCGAGATTGTTTCACCCTTCCTAACAACCAATGTATCTTTATTTATCCAAACACTCCCAGCCTCAATTCTTGTAGGCAAACCAACAGCGTTCAACTGACTGATTATTGGACCTGGCGGCTGTCCAGTGTTTCCGGCTGGGACTACGACATCAAAAGCTGCTATGTCTCCAGCCTTAGCTGTTGTTCTTACTTTTCCTCTCTCTAGAAGTAACGCCAATCTAAACGGGTTTAAATCCGTGAACAGATAAACGTTTGACCCTGTTAAGTATTCCGCAAGCTTTTTTAGTTCTGTTTTTTCTTTATTGTTTTCAATCGATATTTTCATAAGCGTGTTTTTTATTACCCGCATATACACTTTGTCTGCTAAGTTCTTCTTGAACTCTTGAAGCTGAGCTGATCTAACTTTCTGAAGGTTGGCAATTCCGACAACTTTATACTGCGTTATTAGCTGTATTATCTCTTCAACTTCGCTGATTTTTTCTTGTAAAACTTGTTGGGATGGCATTGTTTTTCCTCGCTTATGGTCTGATACTTACTGGTTTACCCATAGATGCTTTTATATAGGCACGCTTGATGTTCTTCACTCCTCTCTTAAGTTTTCCCTCTATGACTCTTAAAACCGCCTGAACGTTCTCAGCTATTTCCTCTTCTTTCATGTTTTCCGATCCTACATGGCACTGCAAAATTGGTTGAGTACGCATTCTTACAATGACTGTTTTACGGTGCTTCTCTATCAAACTTGCTATGTCTGCTGTCGGTGGAACTGGCATAGGCATTTTCCCCCTAGGCCCTAAAACGGGACCTAAAATTTTACCCACCAAGGGCATTAAGGGAGCCTCAGCAATAAAAAAATCATATTCATTAGCAATTTTCCGTAAATCCCGCTTTTTACCAGCAAATCCCTCAAGCTCAGCTCTTTCAATGACGCGGTCAGCATTTGCCCTTCTTGCCTTCAAAGCCAATTCTCCCGAGGCGATAGCACATATTTTGTTTTGTTTTGCCGGCGAATACGGTAACTCTATAATCTCTTGAAGCTTGCCCTCGGAAGATTTCATGTCTATATCTTTCAGGCTTAGAACAAGCTCTATTGACTGATTGAAGTTTCTTTTTTCAGATTTTTCCTTTACTTCTTTAACTGCATCCAGTATTGTTTTCTGGTCTAAGGGCATTTTAAAGACCTCGCGCCAATGAGGGAATGAAATGCGGTTATAAAAATATTCTTATGCTTCACTCTTACTAAATATTTCGTCATGCTTGCCTTCGTCAATTTCCCTCTGAACTTCGCGGGGGTCTTTTCCATCAACAGTAACGCCCATACTCACACAGCTTCCCAAAACTTCCTTAGCCGCTGACTTTAGTGTTTTTGCCAGAAGCTCATGGCGCTTAATCTTTGTTATGCGTAAGACTTGTTCCATGTTAAGGTTTCCAACTTTCGCAGTACTCGGTGTCCCAGAGCCTTTCTCTATTTTTAATTCGCTGACAATTAAAGCAGACGCTGTGGGCGTTCCAACACTGACTTCAAACTCTTTGGTTTCAGGATCAACGGCAACTTTCACTGGAACCTTCATTCCAGCATAATCCTTTGTAAGCTCGTTTATTTTGTTAACAATCATCATGACATTCACGCCTAATGGACCTAAAGCTGGACCTAATGGCGGCCCAGCTGTTGCTTGCCCCCCACTTACAAGTAATTCCACAACTTTTTTATCGGCCATTTACGCTTCCCCCCTTCGATTTTTTGCTTTCTCCACTAGTTTTACGTAATCAGAATGAACAGTTATTGGCAAAGTGAAAGATGCCTCTAACAGCTCGAGTGTGACTTCCCCCTTAGCCTTATCAATACGAGTTATTTTTGCGCGCATGCCCTTGAATGGTCCACCTGTCACTTCCACTATGTCGTTCTCGATTAACTCTTCAATTACGGGTTTCCTGACAATGTATCTTTCAATTTCAGAAAAACTTACAACACCTGGAACCCTAGACCTTACATGTCTTATGCCTGCTATGGCTTCTTCCACAAAATGTGGTCCTTCGGCTTCCACGAAGACGTATCCCCTTAGAGTTTCAGGCACAAGAATAGCCTTTATGGGTATATTATTCATTTTAATTCTTGCGGCAATAAGTTTGGCTACGTTTCTCTCTTGCCCTGTTGTTGTTTTTACAGCAAAAATCTTTGTGGGGTATTCTTCGCTTTTCTCCATCAAGTGTCATCCTTCTAAGTTGTAGTTGTAGCTGCTTGTGGTTGCAGAACAGAAGACACTAGTTTAATGACAAATCCGATTAAGCCAATTGCACCTATGCCCAGAAAACATATTTTTACTGATAGCCAAAGCTCACTTACTCCTGGTTTTACTGCAAGTTTTAATGTTCTTGCGCATTGAGATAGGAATGATCTTAAGCCCATGGTTCATCGCACACTCAACATTTCAATCTGATATAAACGTTGCTATAGCTGTTGGTTTAGATAAATCTGAACATTTCTATTAACCTTTCTCCTCTTCTATGTTAAACTTTCTTGAATGGTACGCCTATTTCTTCAAGCATTTCAATTAGTTTTGATTTGTGTTCGCCTTTTATTCCCTTCCAATCCAAAACCACAAATTCCACCTTTTCCAATGTCTTATCCACACACTGCCTAAGAATTTCCACATCTATGTATGAAATAGCATATTTAGGAATTATGTGACCAAAAGCCATCTCACTTTCCAATGCCATACGAGTAAACTTATTGTTGTAATGGAGTCCGCCTATACCCAGCACAGCTTTAGCGTGGGATTCACCGAACTTTGAAATGGCTTTCATTGTCGCGTGGGCAACGGCTTCAGCGGCTTTCACATCATTCCATTGTTTAGGCGAACTTCCTAGTTCAGCGAACATTGTAGGCATATTCAGGGATGGACCATGATGGGTGCATTCATAAGAAACTTCGTAGCTAAGCCGCATTTCTTCTTTGAATTGCATCATGGCGTTTAAAGCATCTTTCATTGCGTTTGCTGATGAGACAGAAACTCTTCTTGTAAGCCCGCCAAGTTCTGCCTCTCCCAGATTACCTGGAGTGTGAACAGACAGCGTCGGAGTACCGCTTACACTGCTATGCCTTGAAATGAAAACTACAAGTTCCAGATTGTTAAAGAAATCTGGTAAGTTTTGCGCATAAACAGATTCTTCGTTCAAAGTTATAAGTTTGACTTTTCTACTTCCAATATTTGCTTCGTATATTGGGTTTTCTTGAAAATTCTCGGAAATTTTTTCGAAAGGGTAATGACTTAAGATTTGTCTAGCAATATTTAGGCTGGCAACATCCTTGTTCGAGGCAACAAGTAAGATTATTTTTTATGCCTCCCTTGATGATTTTGTAGTAACTAATAAATAGTCATGACGGTAATGAAGTTGCCGTTGATTTTGAAGCGAATCAGCCAAGCAATGCTTGAGGAACATGAAAATGCAAGATGAATTTAGCCTAGAAGCAAGATTCTATGACAAGATTTGGGGAAGATACGATTATGATGGTGACGTAAAGTTTCTGGCTGGGTTCTTTCGAAAGTATCATTGTAGAAGTGTGATTGACATTGGATGCGGAACAGGAAATCACGCCTTAAGATTGAGCAAAATAGGCTATCAAGTAACAGGAGTTGACGTAAGCCCAACCATGCTAAAAATTGCCAAAGAAAAAGACAAAGAAGGAAAAATCAGATTCATACGAGGAGACATGAAGAAACTCGAAAAGGTCATTCCAAAAAGCCAAAGATTTGATGCAGCCATTTGTTTAGGACAAGTTTTTTCTCACTTAATGACAAACAAGGACGTACAAGCATTCCTTAGCAGGTTGCATAAGATACTGAAACAGAACAGCCTTTTCGTGTTCAGCGCCAGAAACGCGAAGAAAATCAATGAAGAATATTTGAATAAGCTTCGCTTAGACCATATGGTAAACGAAGAAAAACTGCAACTTCTAATGTTAGCCCACAACAGGCGAGATTCGCAAGACCCAAACATCATAGTATGGAACCCTATCTATCTCATGAAACAAAACAACAAAGTGGACCTGCAAATTAGAGAACACAAACTCAGATGGTTCGAGTTTTCAGCACTTAAGAAGATGATAACAAAAAACGGCTTTAAAATAGTGACAATCTATTCTGGGCCTATGAAAGAAAAATTCAAGGAAGATGAACATGCTGACATGTGGTTTGTAACAATCACCAAGTAAGGGACAGTAATAAAATCTATCATGAGCCGCTATCTTACCTCAGAAAAGTTTTATAACACAAACCTAATGGTTTTGGTCTGATAAAGGTGGAAACATGCATTTAATTAACTTTAAAGAATTGTCTGGTCAACAGCTTATGGAGATAATTGATGAGGCTATCGAGGTTAAGCATAATCCGGAAAAATATCGAACCGCTTTGAACGGCAAATCGTTGGCTATGATTTTTCAAAAAACTTCCACAAGAACTAGGGTCTCCTTCGAAGTGGCTATGACACAGCTTGGCGGTCACGCTCTATATATAGATTGGAGAACAACAAACCTTGCTTTGGCAGACGTTTCTGACGAAACTCGATATTTGTCGCGCAACGTTGATTGTATAATGGCAAGGTTAATGAAAAATGCTGATTTACAGGTCATGGCTAAAGCCTCGCGTGTTCCAGTAATCAATGGATGTGACGAAAAATATCATCCAAGCCAAGCGATAACAGACTTGCTGACCATGAAAGAGAAAAAAGGCACACTACATGGTGTGAGGCTAGTTTACATAGGTGCTCACAACAACGTTTGCAATTCACTTATTGAAGCATGCACAAAAACAGGCGTCAAAATAACCACAGTAACGCCAATATTCAACGAGCCATCAAGAGATGAAGAATTGTTGGAAAATGCTAGAAAAATCGGTCTATATGAAACTACGTTGGATGTTAGAGAAGCAGTAAAAGATGCAGATTTTGTTTACACAGACACATGGGTCGACATGGAATTCTTCTTAGACCCGAAGTACGCCCAAGAAAAGGAGAAACGAATCAAACTCATGATGCCCTACCAGATCAACAGGGAACTGTTGAAGGAAAGTAGCGCCTACGTTATGCATGATATGCCCATCCATCGAGGATATGAAATAAGCTTAGATATTATTGAAAACCCAAAATCAATAATATACGAGCAAAGCGAGAACAAACTATACTCAGCAAAAGCCATACTGCTAAAGCTGTTGGGAAAATACTAAAACAGATAAGTGCTACTTTAAGATTATCTGGACAAATTTTTCTGGATTAAACTCTTCTAAATCTTCATATCTCTGTCCTGTTCCAATAAACAAGATGGGTTTTTGTGTGACATACGTTACGCTTAAGGCTGAACCGCCTTTTACGTCTGCATCCACCTTGGTTAATATTGTTGCGTCCACGCCAACACTTTTGTGGAACTCCTCTGCTTGCATAACAGCATCGTTTCCAGTGAGCGAATCTACCGTTAGAATAGTTAAGTCCGGATTTACAATGCGTTTAATTTTTGCCAGCTCATTCATCAAGTTTCTGTTTGTTTGGATTCTCCCAGCAGTGTCGATCAAAACAACGTTTATTCCATGGGCTTTTGCATGGTTTATTGTGTCGTAGGCTACAGCCGCTGGGTCTGCACCATACTTGTGCTTGATCATGCGGATTCCTAAACGTTTTGCATGCTCTTCCAACTGTTCAATAGAACCTGCTCGGTAAGTATCGCTACATGCAAGAACAACAGAATAACCCTTCTTATTTAAGAAGCAAGCAACTTTGGCTATGGTTGTGGTTTTTCCAGTGCCATTTATCCCAACAAAAACTATTACGAACGGTTCATTCTTTTTGCGTTTTTCTTCAATAGCCTCTAACAAATCGGTTTTATTATTTGTGAGCATGATCTCTAAAAGGACTTCTTGTAGGTTTTTCTCTACGATTTTTCTGCGGTCTTCGAGTCGCTTAACTTGAACTCCGTTTAAGCGTTTTTCCAGTTTATCGCATATTTGCTCTGCCACAGGAAAGGCAACATCATTTTCTACGAGGCTTAACTTGAACTCTGAGAGCACAGGGTGCAGATTTTCAGCCTTAAGTTCGGTTGTGGTAACCTTGTTTACAAGCCCTTTCAGTCCAGATTTCAGCTTCTCAAACATTTTTCGGAGCTTTCTCCTCTCTCATCTCGGCAGCTAAGCTTTCAAATTTTTCTCTACCTTCACTAATTCTCTCTGCAACTTGGGCTAGCTGTTGCTGAAGTGACATCCTAGTTTTCTCCAAGTTTTTCTGACGGTTTTTAACTATTTCTTTTGCTTCCTGCAAGGTTTTTTCAACCGAAACTCCAGCGCCCATTCCGACAATTATCTTGTCTGGGTTTTCAAGTTTGGCTTTAATGTAGGAGTTGCCGCCTATCGGGACAAGAAGTTCCGAGTTTTCCTTTTCTTTTTCTAAGCCTTCCAGTGCCATGCTCGCATATACTAAGTCTGTTATGACAGCGTTTACCATGTTAACCCTAGACTGTATTGCTTCCGCAGTCTGCTCAAGAAATCTTAATTCAACGCTTAGTCTGCGAAGTTCTTCTTCACTTTTACTTGCCAACTTCTTATTCTCCAGTAACCAGTTTTTTCAGTAATGGATTTTCGATCTCTTGAGATGGAACCTCTTCAACACTGACTATTTTTATGTAAAAACGTTTTACACGGTGTTTGCTTCCCAACTCGGCGTAAACCTTTTCAACCGCATGCTCAGGTTTAACCGCAACTACTTCCTTTCTGAAAGTGGTTTTCAAATTTGGCTTCCGAATTTCACCTATCACTCTGAAAACTTTCATTTGCTTCTTCTTCCTTTACAACATCCAAGGCGTTCTCGATTATAAATATCTCGGGTCCAGTGGTTAATGAACCTACAACGGCTGCGTAACGGTTGCCAATCAAACCAGTACGAACATAAGGTATACCGCAATTAATGGTGCCCACGTCAACCGGAACTTTCAACACATCTTCCAAAAGTTTTCGCTCAGAATCCTTCAACAAGGGATGAGCCACAACTCCTTTGTTTGTGGCGACGGCTAGCGATCCGACATAGGGTAAGCCTGCAATTTCACCTGGCACAGCTTCAACGCCTAAAGTTTCAGAAATTTCCTTGATTTCAGGTTCTTTTAATAGAGGGTCAACAATTGCGCCGTAATCGTTTGCTAAAACTATGTTTCCGTGTGCTGTTTTCTTTTTTTCTATTACAGTTATGTTTTCTTTGAAAACAGATTTTATGGTTTCAATTTCTTCGTCCCTGACAAAATGGGGAAGCAAAATTCCATTCGAGTTTGCACATGCAAGCGCACCAACAAGGACTGAACCGCCGATTGATGTTTGTATTAGCTTAACTTTGAGCCATTCACCTAGTCTTTCAGCCTTTTTAAGCGGAACCAATTTGGGAATTATTACCATTTTGTCTGTTGCAAGGGAATATACGCCTATGCTTGCGCTTCCAACAAGGTCGAATAGGTAAATGGCCAAGATTAGTCTCCTTCTAGGAAATTGTTTCTGAGCTTTTTGCTTTTCTGCAATAGTATCAGCCAAGTTTATAGTTTTTCCTTTCCTTTTAAAGTCTATCATAAGGTCAATCTTAAGTTTAGCGTTTTTGTTCGTAATAAGAGCATAATTTATAAATTTTGTAGATTTTGAACGAAAGATTATGTTTAGTCATACTTTGGTTAAAGATGTGTTGATGGAACTTGGAGATGGAACAAATATAACGTACAGACCTCTCCACGGATTCAAATCCCATCCCCGCACTATCTTGGGAAGGTAAATTTCGCTCAAATTCCGCTCGTTTTGAGTGTAGAACAGAGTGCAAGGTGTAAGGTGCTAAATTCTGCATTTGCATTCGTTAAGCTTGTTTCACCCAATTTCAAAATAAACCTACATATTTGGCTCCAAATAGAGGGGCCTAGCACTGTTGCACGCACAGACGCCTAATCGCCTAGCTAGTCTCCTTCAGCCAAATAAACAGTAACATTACCCTCCTTATCCTTCGCAGCCCTAATCCTAATCTTCCGCGGAGGCTTCTCTATACCCCTACCCCAAACCCTCTCATTCACATCATTACTAATAATAAGCCTCTTAGGCTCTTCTTCCTCCTCCCCTTCCCCACGCGCCTCCAGCTTCATATGCTTCATTACAAAACTCCTAATCATCCGCATCGCCCTTGGCGCCCTCTTATTCGGCGGCATAATCCACACTTTACCCAACGGAATCGTGTAAATTCTCTCTTCAACTATCTCTTCTTCCTCAACCTTCTCTTCCCGTGGCAGTGGCTTAGCCTCCTCTTCTTCAACAGGAGCAGGCATCTCCTCGCCTCCGGCTTCAACAACCTCCCCTTCTACAACTTCCTCCTCTTTCTCTGGAATTTCCTCCTTTTCCGAGACTTCCTCGGTTTCTTCTTCCACTTCTGCCTTTGCTTCTTCGACAGTTTCAGCTGATTCCTCTTGTTCTTCACCAGTTTTCTGCTCTTCTTCCTCTTTTTCTTCTTCCATCACACATTTCCTCCTAAGCCTTTATTTTTCTGGTTCTCCATTGCCTTCTCTTAGGATGCGCCCTGAATTTTCCGACTGTTTTCGCTATAACCCACGTTGGAACAGACTTTTTCTGTTTTCCTGCCTTTGCTAGTCTCCGTTTTTTTGCTGTTGGCTTGTTTCGAGCCATGCCTTACTTCCTTCTTATTTTTGTTTCACGTTTTTGAGATTGCAATTGAATGAGAATCTGCTTTAGCTGCTCATCCGTTAAGGGTATAGGCAGTTTTCCTTGCTGAGCCAGCTGAATTAGTTGTAACTCTAGCTGTTCCGTGAATTCCGGTCTAACCATTTTGAGATTTGCCAATCTTTGTCTAGCTTCTGGAGTTAATATTTTCCTCAGCAATGTTTGTTTCTGCAGTTCTAGTTGCTGCTCCATTTGAGCTTGTCTCTGTTCTTCGGCAAATTTCTGCTGCAAAGCCAAAAGTTTTCTTCTACGAAGCTCTTCTAGCTCGTCTTCTGACACTTCATTCACCTTTCTGATATTTCTCTAGTTGGGGAAGTTCTTTCGCTAGTTCCTTTTGGACGCCTTCAGCTAGTTCTTGTAGAAGTTTTCTACCTTCCCGTGTCACCCTTCTTCCACGAGGTTTTAACGTTTCAATCAGACCAGCGGCTTCCAACTGTTGTAAAGCTTTTCTTATTATTGTTCTGCCCGCTTTAACTGCGTGTTCTGGTTTGACGCCGAAGTCTTTTCTTCCTCCATATTTGGCACTTAATTTTTCCACGCCAATTGGGCTGTGAACATAAATTTTTCGCAATAGTGAAGCGCATCGGATGTACCACCAATCTGGGTTTTGCGGTTGCCTTTGAACATGGATACCAGTTTTTACAATGCTAGCCCATGAAGGCGGGTTCACCTTGTCCACATTTTCTTTTAGATACTTGGCTAGCTTTTCGATGAGTTTGGATACTGGAACATCATAGGGTGTTATCAAGACATCTTATCCTCTTAACTTTTCCTTCAGTAAATCACGGAGCCAAATATAAAGGCTTTCACTTTTTGCGGCGTTTATAAAGCATGAAAGTGTGACCTCTAACCTCTACTAACGATGCCTCTGTTTGTTCAGCGATTCGCAGCGCGATTTGTTTGGCTTCATCTCCCTCAAGAGCGCTTTTCAGGATTTTAATCTTCACCATTTCTCTCTTGTCTAATTGTTTTTCAATTTCTTTCAATGATTCTTGTGAAACCCCACTTTTACCAATCCATATTGTTGGTTTTTCTCCACTTAACCTGCGTTTGATGCGACGTTTCATTCCAGTGGTCATTTTGCTCAAGGTTTTAGTTTCTCCTTCAGAGGTATTCGCGTTTGCTTACCGCATTTTAGACAAGTAATCACCATGTGGGGTTCTCTTCGCTGCTTTACCCTTACACGACAATTAACACCGGGCAAAATAAAGCTTTTACAATGCTTGCAGACTTGGCGCTTATACTCCCTTGGCAAACGAACCTTAGCCGCCATAGCTATTTTTCTAGCTGTGTCCACGTAACGCTGTGCCAAAGAAGGGTTTTCGTTAAAAGTTTCCTTTGCTAGGTGGAAAAGTGTTTGAATACGTTGCATCGCTATGCGTTTAGTGGAGGCATTCATTCCCTACACATTACTCCGTTAAGAGATTATACTCGCCATTAACGAAATTAGCCTTTCCTAAATCTTAAATTTTTCAATGGAAAATATGCCGTTAAAACATATTTATGTAACAACACTGCAATAAAGAAAGGAGGCGTATAGATGGCTGAAAAAAGACAAACCAGCGTAAAGGAATTGCAAGAAAAAGCGGTGCGATATTTCTGTGACAGACCAAGCAACTTTCCTACCGGGCGACCATACAATTGCTGTGAGAGTGTTCTATTGGTTTTAGCGGAACATCTTGGCATAAGTTCTGAGCTGATTCCCAAGATTGGTACAGCAATAGGTGCGGGCGTAGGTTTGAATGGACTTCTATGTGGTTCTATTTCAAGCGTAGCGATGGCAATAGGAATTAAATATGGAAGAAACAGAGCGGAGGAAAATCCGCAGGCGGCGTGGAACAAGATCGATAAATATGTAGCCTCCTTCAGGGACAGGTTTGGAGCAGTGAACTGTAGGCAACTTACTGGTTTGAACTTAAAGACGCCAGAGGGACTAAAAGAATACTATGCAAGGGTTCATGACCACGAATGCACCGAGAGATTGAAATTTGCAGTTGAGAAGGCAGTAGAGATTTTGTCAGAGTAGAATAAAACACAGGAAGGGCAACATCGCTTAACGGAGCGTATCTAGCTTCGTGCCTTCAGCACATCGCTTGAACCTAGCCTCACGACCACTTCAGATACACTCGGGACTTAGCCTTCATCATGAAGGTCTCCTCGCCCTTTAGTCCAAGCAACTCTCTTACTTCTTTGGGGATCTATGCGGGTTTTTTTCCTCATTATGCAGTGCATTCTTTCGCTTTGGATGATTGTGAATCCATATTTTGTGTAAAGTCGTTGAGCCGGAATATTCTTCCTCAAAACAAGAGTTTCCAGCCATCTCCTACCCATACGTCTAGCAATTGTTTCGATGTAGCCAAGGATGCATGTACCTATTCCGAGTCGTCTGTACTCTTTTGCGACGCCTAGACTCGCCACAAGCAGGCTTTCGTGGTGTTCTTGGATGGCTAACAATCCGACAATTTTCGTCTCTAGTTTGACAAAATAGCAAGGAAGTTTGAGGAGGGCAAGCGCGCGGCTCTTGACAATGTGGAGCATTAGAGATAAGGGATAGAGAAGCCAAGGCAGGTTCAGAGGTAGAGCGCTACCTTCTTCATTATTCTTAAAGAAACGATACTCGAGCAAGAGAAACTGGAGACGCTTAATCCCCCCTACAGCTTCGAACTGCAACTTCCTGCAGATATCTGGCTCAGCTCCGATCTCTTTCTTCAAGCATAAACCTCAGTTCCGCGCATCAGTTATACACTCTCGAGTTCTTCTTTATGCTAATACTCGTCTTATCCTTTTTTCATTTAAGGACGAAAAGATCTTGTTCTAAGCTCTTTTTTCCATTTATTAAGTAGCACCAACCACTGCAGCAAGCTTAAATTCTTGTTTAGTGTTCCTCTTTTGCCAAGGACTTCGTCGATTCAGGGTGGTTTTATGGTTGAAAATAACAGACTGATGAGAGAGTGGAATGAGAGTGTAGAATCTTGGGCAAGCTTTGTTCGTGAGGGAAAAGACTATTATCGAGAGGAGATGAATAATCCTGCTTTCTTCAGCCTAATTGGGAATGTAAGGGGCAAACATGTTCTAGATTTGGCATGCGGCGAAGGATATAACACTCGGATTCTGGCTAAAAAGGGCGCCAAGGTGGTAGGTGTAGATTTCTCGGAAAAGATGATAGAATTGGCTACGCAAATGGAGAAAAAGGAAAGGTTGGGCATAAGCTACTATGTTTCTGATGCAGCCGATTTAAATGAGATCTCAAGCGATCATTTTGACTTGGTAACATGTTTCATGGCCATTATGGATATTGAACCTTATGGAGATGCTATATCTGAGGTTACCAGAGTTTTGAAGAGGAATGGGAGGTTTATTTTTTCGATTATTCATCCATGTTTCGATTTCATATTTCCAATAATTGCAGAATGGAAAGATGAAGAAGGAAGAGGGAATGCGTCAGAGAAAAAGGCGTTACACTTGGAGGTAAAAAGGTACTTTGGCATCTGCAGATGTGAAGTCCTTTGGGACATGAAAAGAATTGCCAAACCCTTTAAGACAACGTCATTTCACAGAACGCTAACTGACTATTTCCAGGCATTGTTTGAAAACGGTTTGCTAGTTCGAAGACTTGTCGAACCAAAACCGACAACGAGAGGAGCCACAAAGTATCCTTCGCTAAGGAAGCATACAAAAATCCCACAATCAATAATAATTGAAACAATAAAGAGGTAAGCAGAGGGCTTATCGGGCACGCGCTAAACCAAAAAAGAGAGGGATTCATCCAGAACTATGTTGTTGGTGCGGGGGATGGGGTTTGAACCCATGCAGCCCTACGGCAGCAGGTCCTAAGCCTGCCTCCTTTGACCAGACTCGGACACCCCCGCGACTGTCTGATTCAAAGTTGAAATGCATTCTCTTTTATATTTACTTAACCATCAAAGCTAAAGTGAACCTTTAGAACCAATGTTAACACGTGTAACCAAAATTCTTTCTACGAAAAATTCTATTCATGGGGAGAATGGTACGTGCTTTCATGAAGGGAGAAAGGAGGGTAAAAAATTATCTTTTCACCATTCTCT
>Ga0315312_1000427_pt1 | contig 51797 bp, 87 predicted proteins | sample TDP7_MG_FD_203629 | JGI IMG/M metagenome (GOLD analysis project Ga0315312, IMG submission 203629) | Freshwater sediment microbial communities from Lake Towuti, South Sulawesi, Indonesia - TDP7 | ecosystem: Environmental > Aquatic > Freshwater > Lake > Sediment | place: Indonesia: South Sulawesi... | reverse complement strand
AGGCTTGGGACCAGAGAAAGAAGGAGTTGAAGAGCTTGGAGCTTTCATGTACTTGCGGTCGGAAGCATCCAGAGAAGACGATGCACTATGCTGGTTGTCCTTACATGGTTTTCTGGAACAGAGAATTTCTCAAATTCAAGGATGAATTTGATAGGAGGGAAACGCATGAAGTGTCTATACGATAGGGATAGGGATTGCCCCCTGATCCCAGAGGAGCCACATACGCTGATCAGTCTTAAGGCCGAGCAGTGTATGGCCTGCGCGCTGACCCGATTGGCGAAGGCCCTTGAGGAGGCGAAGCAACCGTGAAGACGAATCTATCTATCCTAATTAGAGAAGTCGAGGAGAAGTTGGTTTTCATAACGGAGAATGTCCAACATCCTCAAGGTTTACCTGAATATGAGGAACTCCTCCGAAGCCATAAGAGGTTGAAGGACTTCGATACCAAGTTGCGAGAGGGTCCACAAAGGTTCGAGTGTTTTCACTGTCGAGACTGGTTCGAGAGGAAGGACGCTAAAATATGTTCTAACTGTGGCTGGCTCATCTGTCCTAACTGTAGTCTCTGCCTATGCCAGTTGGAGGGCGAGAGTCAAGTGGTAGCAGAAGCTATGTGGGAAGGACACATGGATCACTTGAAGGAGATTCTCGGGGAGGAGGACAAGAAGTGACTCTCCTCACGATAGGTATACCCACCTACAGGGGCGCGGATAGGGTAGCCGCGCTCTTGGAGAGCCTGAACCGAGCCATAGCCACCCCCAACATCCGAGTCCTAGTCGTGGACGACGGGTCGCCCCCAGAGGAACAGAAGGCCACCATGGAGGTCGCCTACAAGCTTGGCGCGGACTTCATGGGCCACGAGCATAATCGTGGACCCATAGCCACATTCAACACCATAGCGTCCAGTAGCCAGAGCGACTATGTCTGTATCCTCGACAACGACGTGGTCGTGCCGAAGTGGTGGCTCGAATCCCTCCTAGTCTTCCTGAACAACCGCTTCGCGGTGGCGAGCTGGAAGAGCACCAAACTAGGATATGGTGGGAGGCCCGTTGGGTCGTTGAGGAGGCCTGAACGGGCTACGGAGCTCGCGGGCTACTGTTACCTCTTCCCGAAGAGCCTCTGGGAAGGGTACAGCTTCGACGAGGGCTACCACTGCTTCATAGCGGATAGCGACTTCTGCGTTTACTGGGCCTCGAAGGGGATACCGAGCTACCGAATCCTATGGCCCCTAGTGTACCATGCGGAGCACGCCACCTACGACTCATGCCCCGAACTGGAGCATGTAAAATGGCGCGAACGGGACCTAGGCCACTTCTATGAGAAGTGGGGGAAGATGCCCCGCGAGGCCGAGAGGGATATCCTAGCTAAGCTTCCTAGGCAAAGGGTAAGGTGGCTCACAGAGGAAGGCCCAAAGGAGGACTGCGATAGTTGAGTTTAGCTTGGCTTCGACGGGTCTTCGGCCCAAGGGAGGAGAGGCCAGTCGAGGCTTTGAGGTGTCCGAGGTGCGACGCCGTGAACCCAGAGGTCAGCATCATGCCGATCGCGGGCCGTTTCCGCCTCGACGACTTCAGGCGCGAACCCACCATCATGCCAAGCATCACCTGTAGGGAATGCGGAGGCAACATAACCCTAGTATTCACACTAAAGGAGGTACGGATATGAACTGTCTCGGATGCGATAGGAATATCCCTTGGGACGGGAAACGCCCCTTAGCCTACACATGCCCATGTGGCGCCACAGTCTTCTACGAGGTCATCGATGGCAGACCATGTGTTTTCCCTCCGATAAGCTTTCTAAGAGTGACGCTCGGCGAGGCTCCGCCCCACATAGACTACTATCTTGGAAAGAGTAGTTACTGGAGTGAAGTGAAGCAGAAATTCTACGACTCTCTCAGGAGCAGAGGCGCCGTTTGGTCGTGGGAATGCGAGAAATGTAGGGAGAGGACAGTCACTAGGGCCCTCATGGAAAGGGAACATGGCCTCTACAGGTTCGATTTCCATCCCAACCTAGCGAAGATACTCATGGAGGTATCATAGTATCTACCCTAGAGGAGGTGAGGATATGGGACAGAAGATTGAGTTAACAATTAATGATGCCATAAATGAAATTATCCTCAATATAAATGATATAGATCACTATTACATTAGAATAGAGGAGAACGGTCACGGTCGCATCTGTATGAATGACCGAGTATTAGCGTATAGATTGCCCAACTTCCCAGACGCGTTTGACGCAACTATCCATAAAATATTTTCTATCCTCTCGGAAAATAGAGAAAGGATGCAATCACAGATACAAGAATGGATACAAAGGAAAACCGTTAAGGAAGCCATCAAATCAGGCTACCATGTCGAGGGGGGAGGACATGTTATGGAGGGCCAAATCGAGGAGGTGAGAAGTTGATCGTAGTCGGGATACCGACCTATAAGGGGGCGCGTCGCCTCGACTGGCTCCTCACCAGCATAAGGCGCTGGACAGAGGGCGAATACGATTTGCTCGTCCTCGACGACGGATCGCCGAATAGGCATGAGACTTGGAACGTGGCCGAGAGGCATGGAGTCCCCCTAATCCAGCATAAGACTAATGAGGGCATAGCCGCCTCTTGGAACGACCTAGCCACCTACTACGACGCCGACATCGTGGCGCTCCTAAACGATGATATTATCGTGCAACCCGACTGGCTCAAGGCCCTCACCTACTTCCTAGACCACAACAGCAAGGTCGGCGCGTGCAGCCTCCCCTTCTACTTCATAACCTACCCGGACGTGCCCAACATCATGGCGGGGAAGCCAGTCACCCCACGAGACCCCTTCACCAAGGCCCCGAAGCCAGAACTACGGGAACAGACAAGAGAGGAAATGACCCCTGGACGAATCATGTGCCTACCGCCAAGTGAAGAAGTGATATGTAATCCAAGCGTAAAGGCCATTGGAGATGTACATGTGGGTGATGATATCCTGAGCCATCTTGGACGGTTTCGCAAGGTGACGAATATATATGGTCGCCATTATGAAGGGCCTCTATTCAAGATTCATCCACGAAAGCTGAATTTTCCTTTTAAAGTGACTGGTGAGCACCCAGTTTTGGCTGTGAAAGGTGCATTCTGCTGGTGGATTGAAGGGCTATGTAAGCCGAGTAGTATGTCTAGGCACTGCTCAAGCTGTAACCGAAAATTTCATCAAGACTATAAGCTTGAATGGGTTCAAGCCCAAGACTTAACGGAGAACCACATGTTGGCCTATCCTTTGATAAGTCATGTTAAAGATGTCGAAATGATAACGATTTCCGATTACTGGCAACCTAGGCGGAAACCTCAGTTGCCAGCAAATATGGGGTGGAGACTAGAGAATGACTGTTTCGTCTTAAAGGGAAGAATGAAGGTTCAAGACCGCATTAAAGTTAACCGCGATTTCATGGAATTTGCGGGGTTCTACGTCGCGGAAGGTGATGTCAGTTTTCTCAAAGGTGGAACAGTACGGTTATCTCTTCACAAAAAAGAGCAAGATATGGCTCAGCGACTGAAGTATTTGATTAAAAAGGTTTTCAATCTGGAAGCCAGCATCCACCCGGACCGAAACAGAGAAACATTAACGATTCGATTATATAGCCTGCCTGTTGCGAACCTATTAAAGGCCCTTTTCGGAACTAACGCTCGAAATAAACATGTTCCCAAATGGTTTCTAATGCTTCCCCTTGAAAAGCAAATAGTTTTCACTAAGGCACTCTTCATGGGCGACGGTAACATATATGGTCAACAGCAAATCTATGATACCGCATCTAGTACACTAGCCTTCCAAGTTTACCATATTCTGTTGAGGTTAGGACAGATACCCTACCTAGCTCATGACCAGTATGAAGGGCGATGGGATATTTTTCATTTCGTAATCAATGAAAAACCGAGCATAGGTTACATTTGGGAGAAGTATCTTATACTTCCAATTAAGAGTATCCAAACAGAATATTATTCTGGCAAAGTGATAAATCTCAAGGTTGAGGGCGATAACTCATTCTGCACCCTCGGAGCTACATTACACAACTGCGCCGCGGGCTCGGTCTTCGCCTTCAAGCGTCGCACCTACGACATGGTAGGCGGCTTCGACGACATGGACTTCAAGAGCTTCTTCGAGGAAAGCGACTTCGGGACGAGCCTAGCGAAGGAGGGCTACCCCAGCTACGGCCTCACCTACCCGCACTGTTATCACTTGTGGAGCGCCACCTTCGCCGAGAGCCCCGAACTCAGGCCTCAGGAGACGCTTGAGAGGAGCATGGCCGCCTACATCCGCAAGTGGGAGGTGCCCCCGGAGTACGCGGCGAGGCCCTTCGACTACACGAACCCGAAGTACATGAGCGGGATACCGAGGCAAAGGATAAGGTGGCTAGGCTCAAACCGTAAGGAGTACGAGGAATGGGATATACGATGAGTGGGGGCTAGGGAAATGGGTCTCAATCTACCTCCTCCATAGAATCGCTCAGGAGGATTCACAAGAAATGAAGCTCGACCTAGGCGAGGTCTACCTTGAGAAATACGCGCCGGGGCTACGGTACTGGGAGATGCCCAAGGATAAGCTCGACTACCGCAAGCCAGACAACTGGGTTGGATACGAGCAAAGGGCATTCATATTTTACTGGGCCCTCAAGGCCGTGGAGGAGTCGAGGGGAGGCATAGGCTTCGAGCCCGGTTGCGGACAGGCCATAACCCCCTTCTGCCTAGGCGCCGACAAGTACGCCGGGCCAGACCACCCGGAGTACGGCGGCGCCTACCACCCACATATCATGATTGAGTGCGACAAGCCGCTACCCTTCGAGGACAGTTGCTTCGACTTCCTTGTGAGTCACCATAGCTTGGAACACATGGAGGACACGGACTGGACGCTCCGGGAGTGGATACGGGTCGTGAAGCCGGGCGGAGTACTCGCGATAGTCATGCCTGACGCTAAGTACCCGACAGCTGACAAGGGCCATAAATGCGAGTGGAGGGCCGAGGACTTCAAACGCGAGATCCTAGACCCCCTCGTCGAGGAGGGGCTGGTCGAAATTTTTAGTTATAATAGCTTTCTCAACTTTTTTAGTTTCGATTGCGTTCTAGTAAAATGTCCAGGAGGTAGTACTGTTGGACGCTTGGTCAGAGAAGGAGCTTGCGATATTAAGAACTTCATTGAGGAGGCCTCGGCGTCTTAAGGAAGAGGTCATGAGTATAGAGGTGAATGGGATGTATCTACAGTTTAGGGAAATGGCCTACGAAGGCGAGTTCACGCGGGAACTTGAGGACTGGCTCTACCGAATAAGGAAGAGCCTCACCAACAGCAAGTGGACGATCTGCTGGGTCAAGCAACCCTCCCCCCCAGTACGGTTCGGGATCGTCCTCCTCGACCTCCCGAAGGTCCCTTGGTACATGTCAGGCAACCCCATGATGTGCCTCATGGCGAACGAACTCTACGAGAAGCATCTTCCACGACTCAAGAAGGCCTTAGAAAGGCATAAGGCGCCCGAGGGCACGTACAGGGTAAGTAATCTAGGCGTCGACCACAGCAACCTCCTCAAGGACGAATACGATTGGCTGGGGAGTCACCATCGTCGGAAGGTCGAGGCCTTCGTCAAGAGGGTCGAACGAGGCGACTACGTCGACAAGAAGGGAAGCCCATGCGATACATGTGTGGACGAGGCCCAGTTCATGGGGTGCCATGGATGCGACTGGAATGAGGACGACTACGAGGACGAAGAGGAAGGCTACCACTACGACCCCTACGAGGACTCCCCGCCTTGAGGCTCCTCCTTTCGCATCCTGAAGTTGACTATCAAGAGTATTTCATCTATAGTGGCTTGTGTCAAGTCCTTGGCCCTGAGAACGTGGTCGACTATCCTTGGAAGGAGGTTCACCACGGCGCCATCTACGATGGGCCTATTCCCTGGTACGGTGAGGGTAAGACGGGCCGCGCTGTTCCGCCCCCCTTCTTTAGGGACTGGCCTGCGCCCAAGCGCTCCTTTGAAGAGGTCGTGGATATGATAGACAGTTTCGACCTCATAGTCATGGGTCCTAGGTATGTCGCCGTATCCTCCATGAGGCGTCTCAGGGACGAGTTGGGCCTAGCCCTACCGCCCGTCGTCCTCGTCGACGGGGAGGACTACCCGACGATCGACCTCGACATGGTGAAGGAGTTCGACATACGCCTCGTCTTCAAGCGTGAGCTCAGCCAAGGCGTGAAGCGGGACTGGGTACACCCCTTCCCCTTCAGCAGTTACATAGTCGGCGACCCACGGTTCGACTACCCGCAAGAGAAGGAGCTGGACATATTCTTTGTCGCAGGTGCGACACATCCCTCTAGGGCTAATGTCGTTCTGAGGCTTGACGAGATCATGGAGAGGCATGGCTACAGCGGCCTAGTCGCCTTGGACAGGCCGATAGTATCCGAGGCCCTGACCAAGGGCGCCGACATGTACATAGGCGTAGGTGCCCACCGCCTCACCCACGAGGACTATCTCCGCCACATAGCGAAGGCCAAGATAGCTGTGAGCGTCAGGGGTTGGGGGAGAGATACGGTGAGGATGTGGGAGATACCTAGTTATAGGACGCTATTGTTGAGCGACGACCTCTACGGGGACTGGCGCCTCGTCCACCCCCACCCCTTCACCGACGGGAAGGACGCGGCGTTCTTCAGGGCCGACTGCTCTGACCTAGAGGAGAAGGTCACCTACTATCTTGAACACGAAGAGGAGAGGAGGAGGGTCGCCGAAGCGGGGTATCAGCACCTAGGGCGATATCACACGAATAGGGCTAGGGCTGAAGAATTCTTGGATAGAGTGGAGGAAATACTATGATGGATGTTTACCGCTACAAACTTTGTGATCTTCAGATTTGTCTCCTTGATAGAGGGATTCCATGCCACTATAGTGAGAAGTGTCCTAAGGCGAGTCAGAAGCCCTATGAGGGTTCTCCATGAGCGTCGGCGTCGGCATCACTTGTCTTGACGAGCGGTCTGAGCTTGAGCGCCTCCTAACCAGCATAGACGCCTCGACGTGGCACAAGGGACGGGCCAAGTGGATCGATCCTCTTGGACGATACGGGTTGCCATGAGGACAACGAGGAGACGAGGCGCCTAGTCGAGAGATACCCCTTCATCCACCTAGAGTGCAATAGCCATAACCTAGGCAGCCTAGCCGCGTGCTGGAACAAGCTCACTCAGCTCCTAAACACGGAGATTACGGTTCTCCTGAGCGTCGATGTCATGGCCTACCCCTACTGGCTAGACGCCCTCGTACAGGCGCTAAGGGATAATCCGCACACGGGTATGATGGGCTACTGGATGCCGACCTTCCCCGCCATGCCTTGGTTCAGGGAGAGGATACAGACGGAGGTGGTGGGACAGGGAAGCCACTCATCGGGCTGCTGCTTCGGCTTCAGGAAGCAAGTCTACAGCGAGGTGGGGGGCTTCGACGATCACTTCATCTTCGGCATGGAGGAGGTGGACTTCGGGCTCCGCTGTATCCAGCGGGGCTACGTGAACTACATGGTGGCTGGGCCGAGGCCGATAGAGACGTACCCTCTCATGTATCATGGGAAGGTCGTAGGTGCGACGCCGAGCAAGTACTTCACCCGCAACGCCAAGCACCTAGCCAGCGAGGCCAGCAAGAATGTCTTCGCCGAGAAGTGGGGCGAACCCTACAGCGGCGACCTCTGCGACAGAGTATGGAGGAAAGCACAATTTAAGGGAAACCCACTATACGCTAGGGGAGCCATCCTAACGGCGCCACCGAGGCCGTGGTGAATATGGTCAAGATCAATCTTGGTTCAGGCCATGATTATCGGGAAGGCTACTTGAACTTGGACCTGGACCCCAACGTGAGGAGCGACCTCACCGCCGACGCTAGAGACCTCCGTATGTTCCACGACGAGAGCGTCGAAGAGGTCAACGCCGAACACCTCATCGAGCACTTCAGCTACCAAGACTTCGAGAAGGCGTTGCGAGAATGGAAGCGGATACTGAAGCACGGTGGGAAGCTGATCATCGAGTGCCCCGACTTGGAGGCCCTCTGCAAAGCCTTCATAGAGGGAGATTATGAGCAACGCTGGATAAGCTGGCCCTACAAGGGCGACGGATGGTGGAGCATAAGGACGCACCTCTACGGGAAACAGGACAGGCCCCTACAGTTCCATTTGAGCGGCTACGATAAATGGTCTCTTGAGGTCAAGTTGAGGAGCGAGGGCTTCAGGGACATAGCCTTCACGGAGCCCCGCTACAAGTACTGCCCCTGCATAAGGGTGGAGGCGGTCAAGCCTTGACAGTTAGGCGCATACTCTTCAGGGAGGAGGCTGAGAGGAGCGTGGAGACTAGGAACGTGAGTAACTCACAACCCACAATAGCCATCATCGTGCCAGTCCACGAGAAGTTCCACGAACTCAGGCCATGCCTCACGAGCTTGGCCCGTAATAGCGCGAGGCGCCACGAGGTAATCCTCGCGGGCGACAGGACGAACTGGCCCTCCCGTGGAGGCCCCTTCAAGACACTCCGCGAGTGGCTTCAGCGGAAGAAGGATATGGGCTGGCTCGACCGGTGGGGATTCAAGTGGCTCGAATGCCCCGACTGCGAGGAGCTGAACACTCCCCGCAAGGAGTGGGGGGGCCAGTGCGGGATAGGCGAGTACAGGGCTGTCAACTACGCCGTGAGGCACATGGAGAGCGAGTACTACATGGTCTTCGACGACGACATGTGGGCTTGTCCAAGCTGGGACATTAACCTCTGGAAGCACATGCGCCCAGAGGACAGGCTTCGCTACGTCTACATGCCAGTCCACTGCCACGTGAGCCACCTAGCCCCATGGCCCTACAGCCGAGAGAACGTCTGGTTCCACGACACCGTACTACCCATCCACGCGGACATGGGCGTCAAGGACAAGGCGACAGGACAGATCGCCCACTTCAAGGAGTCCAGCCTCTACGAGTACTACGAGCGGACGAAGCAGGACGGAGAGACCCTAGCCGAGCCGTGCGGGCTAAGGCGATACGTCCACTGGTGGCCCCACGTCGTCCACAGGGAGCTCTTCGAGAGGGCCGAGGGGTTCAGCCCCAACGCCAACCCTTGGGCCGCGGCTGACTGCGACTACGACAGGCGCCTAGGCCGGGCTGGGGCGACGAAGCTCCTAGTCATGGACAGCTACATATTCCACATAAAGAACAACATACTCCTAGACGTAAGCCAAGACATAGGGTTCGACGAGATATGAAGGTCTGCCTCGTTAATCCTCCTAGCCCCTTCCTCGTGGATCAACGTACTTTCGTTCCTCTTGGGCTCCTCTACGTGGCTTCGGTCTGTGAGGCGTTGGGCCACGTGGTCGAGGTCGTGGACCTAGCTGGCTACGTCAACTGGGATCGGAGCGGGTTCCCCGACGACGCCCAAGTCTATGGCGTCACCTGCACGACAGCGCAGGCACCCTACGCCATTAGGCTAGGCGCCATGCTAAGGCAATTCGGCCGAACCATAGTCGGCGGGCCACACGCCACCGTTTCCCCCCAAGAGCTGACGCGCAGCTACGGGAGCGTCGTCGTCGGCGAATGCGAGCTAGACCTAGAGCACATACTCTCCACCAACGAGAAGGTCTATCGCTGCCGAGTCCCCTACGACCTCGACGCCATACCCTTCCCAGCCCGCCACCTCATAGACATGGGGAGCTACAGCTACCGCCTCGACGGGAAACGCGCCACCAACATGGTCACGCAAAGAGGCTGCCCATTCAACTGTCACTTCTGTAGCCGGCGTCCCGCCGATCGCATAGTCCGCCACAGGAGCGTCCCGAATGTCCTAGCTGAGATAAGGCAACTCATGGTCGATGGCTACGGAGGCTTCGTCTTCTTCGACGACACCTTCAACACCGACAACAAGCGAGTCGAGGAGCTATGCAAAGCCCTAGAGCCATTAGGCATAGTCTGGCGATGCCTCACCCGCGCCGACACCCTCAACCCCTCAGTACTGAAGGCCATGGCCGAATCGGGTTGCGTCGAGGTAGGGTTAGGAGTAGAATCTTGGAGCAAGAAGATCCTCCGAACCGTCGGGAAGCATGAGACGCCCCGACAGATCAACGACGCCATTAGGTGGGCGCACGAGTCGGGGATAAGGGTCAAGGTCTTCATGATCATAGGCTTACCGGGCGAGACGAGGGAGACGGTCGAGGAGACCCGTAAAGGCTTCCATGAGGCCCGTCCAGACGACTTCGACATGACAATCTTCCAGCCCACGCCCGGCAGCCTGATCTATGAGTACCCTGAGCGCTACGACATTAGGTTCGAGAGAGTCTACGGCTGGTATAAGGGACGGAAGGGCGAGTACCGATGCACGGTCTCCACGTCGGCCCTGAGCGCTGGGGAGATAGAGAGGCTGAGGGACGAGCTCGCCGAGGAGTTCGAGGAAGTCATAGGCTGGAAAGGAGACTATCGCAAATGAGTAGGTCTGTTCCTGAGTGGAAGACTCCTGAGTGGAAGATCATGCAAGAACTCCTAGACATGAGGGTTAAGAGTTGGCGCGAGGCGAGCCAAAGGGGCGACAGGTGCGGGATCCTAGGCTGCTATATGCCTCCTGTCAAGCGTTGTCCCTTCTGCGGTTGCTACTACTGTCGAAGCCACTGGCACATACACTACCACGAGCAAATCCCCCTGAAGGTTCAGAGGTTGATATGATTTGAGGCCGGTTCCGCTTCGTGAGGCGGCGAAGGCTGTCCTCAGGTGCGACGACGCGTACCTAGCCGAGCTCATGGGCAGGGTGAGGGACGATACGCGCCTCAACGAGGAGCTCTCCAAGAGCTTCAGGGAGAGGAGTCCTAAGACGCATGAGGAGGTCGCCAAATGGTATGGCGACAACCTAGTCTACACGGGGCATATCCTAGGTGCGACAGGCCTCGACGTGACCCTTGAGACGCTCAGGCTAGAGGACATTGAGGTTCAGGTCGCCCAGCTCTTCCGCCACACGTACCGAACCGTCCTCGACTACGGCTGTGGCACGGGCCATAGAGGTTTGAAGTTCAATAATCTGGGCTACGAGGTCTGGCTCGCCGACGTGCCCAGCCTCCACTGGGACATCTGTCGCAAGTGGGTTGAGCTTCAGGGCCGACGCGACGTACACTTCATAGAGGTAGGTCAGAAGTTTCCCTTGGGGCCAGAGGAGTTCGACGTGATAATCTGTTTCGACATGTTGGAACATGTGAAGGACCCTGACCGAGTGCTTCAACACCTCGTACAGCACATGGACCCTAGGGGCATACTCTTGCTTGAGACATGGTTCTGGAGCAACCTAGGCAAGGCGCCCTACCACCTAGAGGAGAACGATAAGTATGGGCGAGACCCTAGGCTGTGGCAACAGGTCTTGGACGAGCTGGGGCTGTATCCCTTGGTCAGCGACCAAGCGGGCGTCACCAAAGTATGGGGGCTAAAGCCATGAGGATTGGGGTTATCGGCATGGGTGTCGTGGGGAAGGCCACGGCGGGTATGTGGCGTAGGCTGGGCCACGAGGTCACGGTCTGGGACAAGGACGAACATGTCAGAGCCGAACTATCGCAACGCGGATGGAACCTGGCCAAGCCACTCCGAGGTGGCGTCGTCTTCGTTTGCGTGCCAGAGGACGCTGTCCGTGAGGTCGTAGAGGAGAATCGAGGCCTCGGTTGGCTCGTAGTCAGGAGCACCACCCTGCCCGGCACCCTCAAGCGCCTCAGGCAAGACACAGCCGTGCACTTGGCGCATAACCCTGAGTTCTTGCGTGAGGCAGTGGCCGAGTACGAGGCCATGAACCCTAACCTCATAGTCATAGGCGAGTGCTGTAAGAGGGATGGAGACATCCTCGAAGAACTCTACAGGCCCTTCCAAGTCCCCATAGTGAGGACTGACCCGACGACGAGCGAGGTAGTGAAGCTGACCATCAACGCGTACCTCTCGGCCACGATAAGCTTCTGGAACGAGTTGAAGGGTCTATGCGACGCCCTAGGCGTGAACAGCCACCTCGTCGGCCTAACCGCGAGCCTCGACCCAAGAGTACCCAGCTACGGAAGCCACATGCACGGCGCCCCCTTCGGAGGAAAATGCCTCCCCAAGGATCTGAACCATCTGATAGAGGTGGCTGACTCCTTGAATGTGGGGACGCCTCTCTTGGACGCGGTGAAGAAGGTGAACGAGGCGATGGCCAAGTGACCAATGTCCTACTCACTGGGGGAACGGGCTTCATCGGTAGGCAACTCCTGAAGAAACTAGACCATGAAGGCTACGACACATATTGCTTGGTCAGGGACGACTCCTTCGTCGTGGATATGCCAGACATGGAGGCGGTCAAAGGCGACCTGACAGACCCCTCTACCCTGAGGAAGGCCATCGGCAAGGTGAGGCCCGACATAGTGGTTCACTTGGCCGCCCTCACCCCAGTGAGGTTCAGCTTCCAACGTGAGGTCGAGTACGCCAACGTGAACTACTTGGGCACAGTCAACCTAGTCAAAACCCTACTCGACGAGAAGACCAAGCTAGGACTGTTCATACATGCGTCCACAGCCGAGATTTATAGGGCGAAGAACAGGCTCATAACCGAGGAAGACCCAGTCTTGGGCCTGACCCCCTACGCGATAAGCAAGGCCGCCGCCGACTCCTACGTCCAGATGGCCGGCCTAGCCTACGGCCTCCCCTACACGATCATGAGACCCACCAATTGCTACTCTGAGGACACCCTTGTCTTGACGGAAGATGGGTGGAAACACCATTCCGAATGGAACGGCGAGAGAATCATGGTCTATGACCCAGCGACAGACTCTATGCGACTTGAGGCTCCACTTGAGTTTGTCCAGATGCCATACAGAGGCAAGATGATCCACATCAAATCAGACTCGACCGATATCCTCGTCACGCCGAATCACCGCATGCTCATAAATACACAAGACAGAGATGGCAAACGCGAGCGGAGGAAATTCACATGCCGGCCAGTCCTTACTCCGTCGGGTTACCGCGTGGTCGAGGCGGGCGAACTCCTCGATGGCCTCAGCGAATGGAAGATGAAGGTCGCGGCAACGTGGTCAGGTGAGCCTACTGAAGTTACGTGGAGCATCCCTAGTCATGCGAGGTTCGGCCCAAGGTCGGTCAGAGCCGACTTGACCAAGATGATGCGCCTTCTTGGGTATTATTTGTCAGAGGGGTCCGCACATGACCATAGCTTGCGCATCGCCCAAGACGTGGCCTCAAGCCATATACCGGAGATTAGAGCGGTACTTGGGGGACTCCCCTTCACTGTGTCCGAAACCTTGCATACAAAAAAACGGTTCGGGAACGCCTCGACAATCATGGTGTGGTCGCTCGGCGGGCTTTCGTTCCACGATTGGGCGATTGAGATGTGCGGCCGTGGCGCGTATGGAAAATGCATCTCGCCAACTTTGAAGAACCTCGGTTCCGAATACCTCCTCCCGCTCTTCGAGAGCATGATGGATGGCGATGGGGCATGGAACCAAGGCAAGAAAAGCGGGTGCTATTGGACTGTCTCTATGAAGCTCGCATATGATTTCGCCGAGGTCGTAATGAAGCTTGGATATGCTTTCAAGATAGGTTGCGTCAAACAGAGGAACCCGCTCTCAAAGGGGCTTCTCTACCGCGTCGGCATCTGCAAGAGAGATACGAGGTATTTCTCAAAGAGGAAGCGCACATCAAGGGTAGAGGCCGTGGACTATGATGGGCCAGTCTTCTGCTTCCGAACCTCGACTGGTTTCTATGTCACCATGAGGAACGGCCTCCCAGCAATCCAAGGCAACACCTATGGGCGGCCCTTCGAGTTGCCGGAGGAGGCGAGGGGCTACCTAGTGGAGAAGGCGATCATACAGATGTTGACTAGGCCCGTCGTCGAGTTCGACGGATATCCGAAGCCCCGCCGTTGCTGGATGTATGGGGACGACCACGTGGATGCCTACTTGTCGGTTCTGGATCGGCCTAAGGCGGTGGGCCAGATATTCAATGCGAGCCCGAACGACCCGAAGAGCGTGGGACAAATCGTCTCGCTAATAGCCCAAGAGGTCGGCTTCGAGGGCGAGGTCAAGTGGGGCTTAGCCCCTCGTCCCTACGACCCGCCTAGCCTATGCCTCGACGGTAGGAAGCTGACCCAATACACGGGCTGGAAGCCCAAATACACCTTAGAGGAAGGCGTCAAGAGGACGGTCCAGTACTGGCGCCACCTTCTTTAAGTGGCCTCTTGAAGAGTCGAAGGAGAAAGTCTGTGCCAGTGTACCCTGAGACGATGGCCATTACGCTGTTCGGAAACGAGTACTCGCTATAGAGTATGCTGTAGACGAAGCCGGTGGCCGCGCCTAGGATGGTTCTCTTGAAGGCGCTGAACTTCTTGAGGTCGCCCCACGACTTGGCATTCATGACCACGTGGATGGCTCCACCCATGAAGCCCAAGACGATGAACCACAAGGCCTCGACTGGGCGAGTCATGGCTACCTCCCACGATAGGCCCTCAGCTTCAACCAACCCACCAACGACACGCTTGGGCTGGTCACCACTTCGACATTGCTCTCGGGGTCCACATAGGCTGGAAAGTCGCCGAAGACTGTCGCCGCCGCGCTCCGCAACCCACCCTCGACATAGAAGGCCAGAGCCATGAAGGCAGGTAGATTATTGTCGCATTGCATGGCTAGGAAGTATAGGCCAGGTTCAAGCTCGACCTGTGGGACATCCGCCCACTTACAGCCAGTCGAAGTGTACATGTAGCCCGCCTGTGTCAGCCGCCTATAGGGCCTCTCGTTAGGCCCCTGCCTCGCCGAGGTATAGCATGCGACTCGCACGTTGACCTGTGCAGCCCCAGCCATATTCGTTATGTGGAAACCTATCTTCTGGAGGTAGCACCTATGCAAGACAACCATGCGGGTGAAGTAGTATCGGCCATTCAAGCCATCAGCTGCGTGGTCCCCTATCCCTTGGCCTGCGAGACGTATGTAGAAGCCCCGCTCCCCTACCTGGCCATCCTGCAAGGCCTCGGGTTCGGCTATGAGGACATTAGTGTGCCTGTTCGCCATGGTCTGATACCTGCCCTATTGCTTTTTCTTAAAGAGGATGCAACCTACATATTCATTAAATATGAGTTCCTTCATTATCGCAATATTTTGAGGTTCCATACGTCTTTCTTCCGCTTTTTCTATTAATTTGCTGAGAGAGTTGGCGAGTTCAGAATATGATTGCTCCGAAATACATACTACCCTCTCCCCTATGGGTTTAGTCTCTTCCTCAGCCATTTTATTCTTCGACGCCCCACCATGTGAGTCCTATCTCTCCCTTGGTCGGCGTAGCCTCTTGGAGCATGAAGTCGACCGTGCCCTCTAGGACGTGGATCGGGCTCGTCAACGGCTCTGGGCCTATCACCTCAGCGCCTGCGGCTTCGAGCATGGGCACGTCAACTGTCCCAGTCGGTAACCCGTGGGCTGTGCCTCCTGTCTGGCGAATTATGAACTTGCTCCCGCCCTCGACCTGTGTCCACACCCTTAGGAAGAGGAGTTTGAGTTGTGCTGGAGGCGTGACATAGTGCCTCGATAAGACTATGTTGCCAGTGGCGGCGGCGCCTAGCGTCCCCTTGAACGTGCCCCTCTGAATGTAGCCATAGGGTAGCGCCTCCTCGACCTCGTCCCGTTTCCCGAAGTCCTTCAGCATCTTCTGGTACTTGAAGTAACCATAGAGTACTGGCATCCCATCTCCTCCTAAGTGGCTGTGGGCGGCGCCCGTACCGCCAAGACGCTTATGGGCCTACATGGCTTCGTCATGTTATACAGCTTCTCAAGCGTGTCCCGGTACGCCTCCTGAGTAGGGATAAGAGGCCCTCGGGGCGCGGGTATCTCAGGGTTGTACTCCCCTATCTTCAGGACAGCGAGCTTCGCCAAGAAGAAGTTGAGCCTCGGCGTCAAGGCTATCGTCTGCGGGTTGTAGGCGCTCAGGGCTATGAAGGGGCTGAACTCCCGAATAAGGAAGTGCTCAGTCACCATGCTCGGCATGTACCAAGGGCTCATCCACTTGTCGTAGTGGCCTATGAAGCGCCAGGCCGGTGTGGCCTTAGGCCTCTTGGCGACTCCGTGGCGCTCGATATCCGTTGGGAGCTGGACGTAGATGAGTACTTGGGTCTTGAAGCCGAAGATGAGTTGCCATATCTGGCCTGGTACGGCGTTCTCTCCCTTAATGGACTTGTCGCTGACCTCGGTCACTTCGAGGTCGGTTATCGTGTAGGGCCCACTCGTGGCCAGCGCCGCTATGGACTCGGGCCAGTCCCACTCGTAGTGGGAGAACTCCCTGTTCTCAACCTGAAAATACTTCTTGATATAGCCTAACCTGTAGCTGAGGAACATCCCTTCCTTCAGCCAAAGGTTCCAATCCTCTATCGCTTCGGACATAAATAAGCCCCTCCTGTGTTGTTCTCCGGGGGTTTCGATTAGTTTGTGGCTCGGCTATCATTCTCCTAGCGCGTGGAAGTTGACCCAGACGCTTCCCGTCCTCCCGTCTGACGGGTCTCCACCAGGGGATCCAGGCGTCGTCCCGACAGTGTAGATGCTCGCCCGGTTATCCAAGTCACCGAAGTTAGGCAGGATCTGCTTCGACACGTCCACGTACTCCTGATCGGCCGTGAGGACCATCTCGTTGATCGTCTTCAACCCGATCTCCCAAGACTGCACTAGGTCTGCATAGGCCCTCACCATCATGTGGCCCCAGACCTCTACGGCCTCGATTCCGTGGTATCTCCGCTTGAAGAGGGGCCTCTGCTCCGAATAGACTCGATCTATGTTAATCGCTGGCATGTTGGCCCTCCTATCGGATCACTAGGTCCTTGCGCCTGTATACCTCGAAGCCTAGTGGGACGACTCTCTCGTATCCGCTTGCCTCGAAGAAGCCTTCGAGTTGGAAGTAGGTCTCCTCTGGGATTATGAAGCCTTCCTCGAAGATGATGGCTGGCTTGTTGTAGCAGTTCTTCTCCTCTACGTCGAACTTGGGGTAGCTGATGTCGCCTATCGTCCACCTGAGCTTGGTTATCGGGTCGGTCTTCTCTGTGAAGGCGCAGCCCGCCCAGGCGATCCTTATGTCCTCGCGGGTCAGGTTGGCGTTGGCGCCTCTGTAGATGACCTTCCAACCCGGTATCGCTACGGCCGTTGGCACCGTGTCGGTGAAGAGGATCCTGAAGCTGTTCACTCCCCACCCCGTCGGGGTGTGGTTGTGGTCGAGGTCTACGCCCGCTTGGTCCTCGAACTCCTCTGGGAGTATGGGTATGCGCCCGTACTGTCCCTCCCTAGGGGTCATCCCGCCGAAGGTGAGGGGCGCCCAGACTCCTTGGCTCTTCACGCCAGCCGGTATGGCCTCGGCCGCGGATAGCAATCTACCGGTCAGGTCTTGGTAGGCGCCTGTGTCGATTATCATGCGCCTCTCTAGGGTTGCGAGGACGTTCTGGAACTCTGGGAACTCCGTCTTCACCTTGTCGTACTCTACGAAACAGAAGCTCACCTAGCTCACCGCCCCACCCTATAACCTGAGTCAGCCCTGACCGCGTAGGTCGGCATAGTCACCTCAGCCGAACCCAACTCCATGGCGATCCAAGGTGCGGGGAAGGTCTGTTGAGTCGGGGGCATAGCCACCTTCGGTACGACCACGGGTATCGTCGGCACGCCACCCACAGCCGTGACCCCAACTGGCACTCCCAATGCGGCTCCACCGGGCACCATGGCGGCGAGCGCCTCTACAGTCTTGACGACGCCGGCCAACCCCATTCCCAGTAGTACGCTGCTGTACCTCGACGCCCTGATCTTCGAGCTTGCGATGAGGCCTCCGACGCCTCCGACAGCCATGGCCACGTCCGCACCGAGCCTCAGATTCGGGATCGCCATCGTCGTTTCAGCGTATCCTGCACCCATGTCCGCTGCCACGCCTAAGATAGCTCCGCCTAGTCCTGCGATTACCTCGCCGGATGCAACCATTTCTCTACCACTCACGTAGTGATTGTTGTCTATCGTATTTAATCCTTTTCGGTCGTGGCTTGGGCACAGCTCGGCCTCTACGGCCTCTTGGGCGAATCTTTTGGCCTTCTCCTCCTCAAGGGGGTCCTCGACATGCCATAGAGGCTTGTCCAAGTGGCTTAGGTAATGGTAGAACTCGTGGGCGACGGCCTTAGGCGTCACTTTGCCGCGGCAGAGGACTATGCCTCCGCCGTGGTTGTAGAAGCCTCCGCCGGATATGGTGCAGGCTATCTGGTTCGCGTGGTCGTCTTGGGGGTCGATTATCTTTAGGGGGGGCTTCGGGACGCCTAGGCAACTGGACAGCCTTGTGATCATGGCCTCGCCCCGCTCCTCGTCGCTCCCGTGGAAGGAGGCCCTCTCAAGTATCTTGGCCACGTCGCCCTCGCACAGGGGACACTTCACGCCCAGGGTCGGGTCTTTAATGATTTGGCGCCACTCCGTCCTCAACTCGACTAGGTCGTTAAGCGACAGGCGTGGCTCCGGGTAGCCCTTCAGGTCCAGAACCTTCTCCCTGAAGCGGCGGTAGGGCGTAGAGTCCTCGCCAATCCTTTCGGCGTGGCCTATCGCCTCATAGAGGTGGTGGTCTAGAAGCAACAGATGGTGTTTCAAAATGCACCATGAGTGGGGTATCTCCTCCGCCTTCAGCTCGGTTAGGTGCTCCTCCATGGCTAGAATACAGCTTAGAGCCTTACGCTTGTTCCACTCGAGGATCTCCTTCGGCCCAGCCTCTTGGGCTAGAACGGCCTCCACGTCCACCACTCAGGAATATAGGAGTTCACAGAGAGGCTAAAGCCTTTGCGCTATGCGGATCTCCGTCTCCATGTTCGCCTTGAGGTCCCTGATCTGCCTCTCCAGCCAAGCTGCTCCCATAGGGTTCTCAAGTATGATCTTGTGCTTCTCCGGCCTCTTCTTGGCGAGGAGGGCCACTATGTACTCATAGGTGAAGCGTTCGGAGTATTTGAGGGCGAGGTTGTGGAGTAGGTCGTCTCCTAGGAGGGCCTTCCACTCGTTGGGCGTGTTGGCCCAGAGGTTGGAGTCGCCGTTTATGGCTTGGTTGAACTCGTCGTCGGTGCATAGGTCGAAGAGGCTTAGGACGACTCCGTCTAGGATTTGGGCTAGGATGTATTCGGCGCCGACGGTCGATAGGAAGGCCTTGACCTTGCCTAGGTCAATGTTGGGAGGCGCCACCCTTACGCAACGCCCCTATGTCCAGCTTCACGCCACATGATGGGCAGGGAACTATGTCCTCCATCTCCGGGGTCAGCTTGAAGACGTGTCCGCAACCGCTACACTTAGCCATAGGCCCTTGGGGGCTAGGAGGCGCAGGCGCCTCAGGCCTAGGTTGGGGCTGAGCCTTGAGTCCCATGAGTCCGCCAGCTATGCCCCGCGCTATGCCATCTGATATGTTGAGGTTCTCCGCTATCTTCTCAAGCACCCTAATTAGCCCGTCAGTCCTCTGAACCTCCAACGTGTGCCTACGGTCCTCGGTCTTCCACCTATCTTCGTAGTCCAGCCTCATCTTCTCAAGCTCAGGATTAGACCCTCCTCTAGTGTAGCCGAACTGCTCAGCCACCTTGAATATGTTGGTCATGGCCTCGATAGGGTCCGTGACCTTGTCCTCGACGCGTTTAAGCCTCTCATCGAAGACGCTCTTCTCGCTCTCGCTGAGCTTGTCGTAGAAGGGCTTGATGGTCATTATCGCCTCCTGTAGCATCTCGCCCGCACTCTTCTGACCACTCTGTTGGCCACCTCCCCTCCCTAGGTCTATCCCAGTCTTCAAAGTCTCTATCATGGACTTGGCGAAGTCGGCCATATCCGATTGTGAGGCAGTTGGGTTTTGTCTACCGAAGGCGATCAGGTATGGGAGTAGGCCGCTTGAGCCGCTCCTATCCGCGCTCCTGATGGCCGCGTAGACCTCTATGGCGTTCTGCCTCTGGTCAGGGGGGAGCTTCGCTATCTCGATCGCATCCTGACTCGTCAACTTAAGTTCCTCCTCCTTGGCTCCAGGCTTGATCTCGGAGACCTCCTTCTCCAGTTGAAGTCTCTCCCTTTCCAGCTTGAGGGCCCTTATCCTCTTCTTCTGCTCCTTCACGGAGTCCCCTGTTTCGTCCTCCTCCTCGTCCTCGTCGCTACCCTTCCTCAAGAACCTCATGTTAAGCACCTCCGTGGCAGAGGGCGCATATCTCTGGGTGGTCGAGCACCCGGAGCCTCACGGTGCTCCTCCCCACGGTCGTGAATATGCCTGGGAACCGTTTCCTGAAGTCGCTATCCACGTCCCTTGGATTCCACATGCCACAGGTCCCCGACTCGTCCCTGTAGTGCTCGCAACCATCCCTTATGGCTTCCCCTATCTCCTTCGCGATGCTGTGCCAAGCCAACAAGTATCTAGTATCCAACGCCTCTCTACGATTCTCCTCCTCCTTCAAGGCGTTGAAGTTCTGGAGGATCGTCAAGGCCCTATCATAGGGGAGGTCTAGCTCGACCATGACATCGACCATGCGGCTCCCACTATCGAGGAGTCTGAACGCCTCCATGGCCGCATCGGCGACGCTCCTCTCCCTTGGTTCAGTCGTTAATGCGGGTCTCTCCGTGAATCCCCTATTGAATTGGGTTTCCTTGGCTGAATCTGGGTTCCCCATAGCCTTCGTAGTAGCTATAGGTCGAGAAACTGGGGATACTGAAGGGGGTTGAGTATTAGGGGTATGGGCGTTCGGGGGCGTTTCAGAGGAGGGGGGTACTTTGGGGTTGGGAGGCGGGGGCGTCTCCATTGAGGGGGGGGTTTCGCCATGGGGTACGGTAGGGGGTACGGTAGGAGGCGTGGTAGGGGGTACTGGCTTGAGCCAACCCCTTTGTTTAGCGTAGCCATATAGCCCGGATGTCGCCTCCTTAGTGAGTCCAAACTCCTCCATAAGGTGCTCTATCGTGGTCGTCGGCTCGGTGCGGAGGTGCTCGTAGACCCTTTCCTTGGTCTTCTGAGGTATCTTTCCCCTTTTATGAGGCATCTCTACCCCCATCCTAACGCCTAGGGTTAGGCGTCTTTAGGGCGTTGTGCTCGTCTATGAGGCTGTGGATCACATCGCTGTAGCTGCGGGCCTGAGGGAAGTCCCTTCGGCGCACCGCGTCGAGGAGCTCCTTGACATCGCTCCTTATCTGGAAGGGCGCCCAAGTGGTGTAGGTCGGCATCCTAGGCTCGACCAGACCAGCCTCCTGCTTCTTCTCAGCCATATCCGCCACTCAATTATAGATAGATAAGAAAGGGCTTTAAAACCCTTCCCACATAGGGTAGCTCATGGGTAAGGAGATCGTGGCGATAGTGGCTGAGGGATGCCCCGGATGCGAGGAGTTGCTTGGGCGCCTACGGGAGAGGAACCTTTCGGTGAGGGTCTTGGACGTGACGAAGAGCCTTGAGGCGGCCCAGATCGTCCGCGACCTCGGCATAGACCGCGTCCCGACCCTCGTCTCGGTTGAGAGGGGCGAGGCTGGGACCAAGTACTGCACCATAGATGAGAGGGCTAAGTGCGTTCAGGCCTCAGAGGCTCCCTGACCCTTCGGCTTTCGCTCCTCTGGGAAGACCACTCTCAGCTCTTCATCGATCGGAACCTCTATCTCTGGCGCGCTTTTGATCAGCTCCCTTACGATGGTGCTGAAGGGGTGCTTCTTCTTGTCCCTGTATTGTAGGAGCGCCTGCATCCTCAGCAGGGCGTCGTAGACATCCTTCTCCAGCCTGACGGAGACGTATTCCATTTATCCCACAATGCGGATTAGTCACAAGATGTATTATTTATCGCTTTCCGCAAGTCCACAAATTTTATATTGACCGTAGGCTCATTATCTCTCAGAGTGGTAGGACATGGCTAGGAGAAACGTGATAACTGGCGCCTACTTCAAGTACAAGCGTAAGGCGCCGAGCACCCCGTTCCTAGGGTGGGGATACACCGCTGTCAGGAAGGAGACGACCGAGGCCACGAGCCCTAGGCTCCTCAAGTACCGAAGTTGCGTCGCCGCAAAGATGAGCGGCGAGTCGGGCACCCTCAAGGACATACAGGAAGCCTTCAGAGCCGCGGCCCACGCCTGCAAATAGGCTAAGCCTAGTAGATACCGTGAGCCTTGGCTTAGAGGTAGTCGTAGGCGGCTAGTCCTTCCTTCCCCTTCTTTTTGTCTTCGGGTAGTTGACTCCACTTCTCAGCGCATTCCTTCATAGCCTTCTGGGTATCTTCTAGCGTTCCACCCTTCTCTAGGAGGCACTCGCCCATGAAGCCTATGTAGGGGTTCTCCTTCCGTATCGTGTAGCACCCGCGGTGGACGAGTTTCTTGGCCCTCTGGAGGTCGGTGGCCTGAGCCATGTCATCGGTCTTGATCGCCTCGTCCAAGGCCTTATTAAGAGTCTCCTCTAGGAGCTGTTGAACCCGCTTCGGGAGCATCGACTCTGGCCCAGATGGTTCAGCCAAGACCCATCGCCTTCATGAGTTGCTTTAAGCTGTGGGGGTCTTCCTTAATTCTCTTCTCTACAAACGCCACTACCCCTTCTCTTATTTTGGGATATGCTTCATGAACACAGACACGATAATCGCTTCCTACTACTCCGCGACACTGTTGTGAAGCGAATGCAATAGATAACCTAGAAATTAATTTATTCTTATTTTTGATAATCTTTTCCTTTTCCCACTGAGCAAGTTCTATGACCTTTTTCTTATCGTCTTCCACGTTTGCGTCCCTCGCAGAACTCTCTCTTGAGCTTCTGGAAGCTCTCTCTGTGGCCCTCCTCGTCCTTGGCGACTTCGCGGATTATGTTGGTGAGCCTCCTCTGAACTGTCCTGTCCTCGACCTCCTTCTTCACGGCCCTCTCGACATCGGCGTAGAACTCCTTGGCCTCGGCCTCGTCGCCCACCGCCTCCTCCACGAGCCTACAGAACTCGGTCAGAGGCTTAACTCGCGCCGCCTCCAGCCAAGGCTCCAGCGTCCTCTTGAGCGGAAGCTCCTCCTTCTCCTTTTTAGAACTCATTTTTGCTCCTCCGCTATCTTGACGAGTTGCTCGAAGATGCGCCTAGTGCCCTCCAACTGGAATGGGCTGCACTTGAAGTGGAGGTGGTGGATGCCTTCATGGTAGTGCTTCTCGACGACCTTGCAGGGACGAGCGATCTCCCGTCCTCGCCAACCCCCAAGCGACATAATCCCCTCTATCTTCTTAGCTACCTCAGATGGTTTGATTCTGGCCTGTATCTCGCCCTCTAGAAGGGTTACACCTGTGTTCGTAATAACATCTATGGTCGCATTATGCCACTGGAAGATCTTGTGGCTAATCTTTTCCTCGACACAGATATGCGATGGTATCACAGGGGGACGGATGCCTACCGCTATCTGCCGTAACCTCTCGTACTCATCATCTTGGTATTGGAGGCATACGGGGCCGACCCTCTTTACCTCTCGCCCTTCTTCCATCTCTCGACGCACCCCTTGAAGCGTTCCGTGACTGGGCCCGTCCCTTGCTTTACACAGCTACCTATAAAGCGGTTATAGTCGCTGACACCACGTTTCCTAGGGCCTCTCTCGGCGCACACGGACTCCACGGCCTCCCTGATTAGGCTGCACTTCTCTTCGTCCAAGCTGAGACTGAAGCACACTTTGTCTATGTCATCCACGTGCATCTCCTCCGCCTCAACTGCTGTGCGGCCCATGTTACTTCTCCTCCAAGCAGAGGCATTCGAGGAGTCTGTTGGCGAGGTCGTCTATTCGGGTCGTGTTCCGCTTCTTGGCGTAGGTGACGGCCTCGGCTATTAGGGCTGTGCCTATGCCTGTCCTACCTGAGACGATCTTTATGCTGCTCTCTATCGCCCTCTCGTTGTTTATGGCGTTCCATAGCCTCTTGTAGAGGGGCCAGCACTCCCTACTCACCACCCTCTCGACTGGGGGAGGCCTCTCAGGGGGGAGGGGTGGGGGCGGCGCGACCTTGGGAGGCGGGGTTATTATCTGTGGGGTGGGCGCGGGGACCGCTTCCAGCTTCTTCTCCAGCTCCTTGACCGTGAGCTCGGCCTCTAGCAACCTCCTCTTAAGCTCCCTAGTGTCCTCTCGCCTCGCCTCACCCTCCTCAAGGGCCTTCTCAGCCTCCCTTCGACGACTCTCCGACTCCCGAAGCCTCTTAAGCGTGAGATCAAGCTCCTCAGCCCGTTCCGCGAGCTTCTTCGGGACAACCCGCATACCCACCTCCGACGCCATCTGTTCCAAGTAGCCCAGTTCGGCACGGATGGCCTCGCTCCGCTCACTCAGGAGCTGGTCACGGGCACGCTGAAAGTAGTTGCCTTCCTTCAACTCCTCCTCTTTGGGGGTTATGGCTGGGAGGCCCGCCTTCACGGCCTCGGTCACGTAGAGTTCCTGTGCCTTGGAGAGGATCTCGTCCTTGGTCGGGAGGTAGCTCACCTTAACGTTTAGCCTCCTTAGAATAGATCGGACATTCGCATCTTTTGAGTTCCTCCACGACCTCTAGTATGCGGACGTTCTGATCGCTCATGGCCGGGTCCACGCTTCGCCTCACGTAGTCCCAGTCACGGCCCGTCTTGGCCATGACCTGGAAGGTCGCCCTGTCCATCTCCCCCCGAACCCTCACCGCGGCCACGAAGGCCTCGAAGAGCTTGTGACAGGCAAAATGGATCGTCAAGGCTTGGCCCTACTACTTTGGCTTGACCCTTTTCACTCCTTCCCTAGGTTCCGCCGCGTCGGTTTCTAGTTCAGGTTCCCTAGCAAGCCAGAATGCGAGGGCGTCTTTTAACATACATTTGGATTCGGCTTCGGTGGCGTAGCCTTTCTCGACCATGAATTTGCGGAAGGGTTCCTCATCGTAGTATATGTGAGGTTGGGCACATTTGACGACTACTTCTGGCCCCACATCATATTTTGAGGCGAACCTCTTCGCTGGCTCTATGTCTCCCCCAAGCTGGGCCAACTTGGCCGTAAGTAGCTCGGCGAAGAACTCTGGCTTCTGCATCGCCTCTAACTCTTTCCGTCTGAAGATGTGGCCTGGACATGGGACTCTTGCGGCGACGGGCATTAGGGTGTCTGCCCAATCTCTAGGAAAGTAACCATCGCGCTTAATACGCTTGGAAGTTTCCAAGGCCTTCCTGCTACTGCACTCTTCGGCCATTACTTTACCTCGCAAGCGGCGAATGCTTTGCTCTTCCTAACGACCTCATCATAGAGTTTCGTAATCTCCTCGACCTTCTCGGGTGTGGGTGGCGCCTCGGTGAGTTCCTTCTGACGGTCTATCCACTCACCCGTCTTCTCTAGGAGCGCTTTTAGCTCGACCTTACACTTGACTTCCTCGCTCATATCTTCAACTCCCTACAGATAGCCTTCCTCAGGTCGTCCACTCGATAGGTCTTGCCAGCCGCGCGCTCAGTGTTGATCCAGTCCTCCCGCTCAACGAATTTGTGAATCTCGTCCGCGTACCTCTTCTTGAGTTTGGTGAGGATCTCGCAGACATCGGCTCTGACCATGCCCGAAGTGATTAGGAGGGAGAAGTCCTCGGCGATCTCCTCCTCAAGCCTAGTTGGTGGCATAAGGATACCTGAAGAGAACTTAGCCGCTTAGAAATAAAAGGCTATAGCCTTAGCTCCCTTGGTGGGCACCTCTCGACTATGACCTTTTCGGCCTCCATGTCGAGCTTGGCCTTGAATCTCTGGAGGGTGTCGGCGCCTATGATGGGTTCGACGAGGCTTTGGAGCACGGCCACGGGCACTGGGGCTTGGCAACCTTGGACCTCGACTTGGACTAGACCTAGGCCCACCTTGGCCTTGGAGCCATCGCCTAGGGTGACTTCCCGTTCCAACGCGTATTGGATTCCTAGGTCGTCGGCCATGTCTTTGGCTATGAAGGTGAGGTTGGCGCCTGTGTCGAAGGTGGCCACGGCCTCGACGCTCTTCCTAGGCCCCGTGAAGACGACCCTTTCCTTGAGGACTGTCAACCGATACCCAAGAACATTTATGCCTCTTCGTGATAAAAGGTTTCCGAGAGGTGGCTCCGTTGAGCAAGGAGGAGAAGACGATAGTTATCAGGGCTGGGACGAAGGCCCTGGAGAACATACAGGTGAAAGAGTCGGTTGGGAAGGTCATCGTCAAGAAGGCGGCTGAGAAGTAATGGTGCAGATCCCGCCGCCCCTTGAGGCGCTGATAGCGACTCGGCGAGGCGTCTACATCCACGACACGGTCGAGTTCATCTTCAGCCCCGGCAGTTCCCTCCTCCTAAGTTGGGCTCCACGCAGCGGCATGGTCTACGCTGTCTTCGGGATGACCTTCAGCAAGGCGGTGAACGTGGCGACGGATCAGCAGATCTACACTGGCCTCTTCGGGTTCTGGCACACGCACAGCATGATCAGGGAGCACTGGGACCCGGCGTTGGCGAGCCTGATGGACTATGAGTATCCGCACTACCTTGAGGTGCTCGTGGATGACCCGGTGGAGATCAGGGTGATAAACAATTCGGGGTTGATTATCCGTTGGGACGCTACGATACATTATGTTGAGTTGCGTGAGGAGAACCTGCCCTTCCTGCGGAGGCTTTGGCTCCAGTGGATGGGGATAAGTGAGGAGGAGGCCCGTAAGATCGTGGAGGAGATGTATGGGCGATGAGTCTGCCTCCTCAGCATGTGATGTTCGGGGTTATCTGTTACTACTACGATTATGCGGAGATAGGCTTCGGCGCGACTGAGACCTCGTATATGGTGGGGACGAATGCTAGGGCGCTGGTGGCCGGGGATTGGCCTGCGACGATGGCGTCGAAGAGCATCCTCCTCTACGCTACTCAGGACTGTTATGTCAGGTTCTTGACGCCTAGTGCGGGTGGGGCCTCGTCGGTTCAGGTTCGCCTATATGCTGGTGTCTGGTACACGTTTCCCTTGGCTGTCTCCACGATACATGTGGTGAGGGTTAGCACGGATGGGACACTCAGGGCGGTGATGATGGCATGAGTATGATGGCCTTTGGAGGTATCACAAGGGATGCGCTAAGGGAGGAGCTTCGTCCCCGGTTCCGCTTCGAGATGCACCCCGACTGGGTGATCAAGCGAAATGACACGCCTACGGTGAACGCTCATGCGGTGGATTACCCTGTACCTTTTTACGAGAATGGTATCTACTACATTTACTATGAAGGCAACGGAACGAGTGGACATGGCATAGCATTAGCTCAAGGACCAACTCCTCAAACATTGGTGAGCAACCCAACATTATTACTCACCGCCGCTGACATATCTTGGTCAGCCAATTACCCTGCACCAGGTTCGATGGTGAAGGTTGGCGCTACTTATTATCTCTATTTTACAGCCGATGTTAGCCCTTCAGGCTACATTGGCGTAGCTACAAGTAGCTCTCCAACGGGACCGTTTGTTGACAGCGGAGCCGCCATACTGATACCTGACGCTACAGATGTGGGATCGCCAGCTACAGGTTGGCTTCATTCGCCATATGTTAAATATTATAATGGTCTTTTCTGGATGCTTTACAGTGGAGTTCCCGCCAGCACTGGTATTTATGGGAAAATCTATGCGGCTGTCAGCAAAGATGGGGTAACTTGGAACAAGTTAGGGAGAGTAATTGCGCCAGAACCTCAACGTAACGAGTCAGCGTTTTCTGAAGCAAGTATGCTTAGTCCCGATGAGGCGGATGGGAAGTGGTGGATAAGCATAGCGGTTGAACCCTGCTTCCGTAGCCACATGGAGGCTTGGTATCCAGCAACCCATCATGCATGGGCCGAGTGCAAGCTCGCAAGCGGAAACAGTCCTCTGAGCATTCAAAAACACGGTTACGTCTTCTCTGGACTACTGCCCTCAAGCTCCCGCCCCCTAGGAGTGGATAATCTTGACGACTTCAACCTTATGAGGGTTGGAGACAAGATTCAGATCTGGTGCGGTTCTGGGGCTGATAGTGGGATTGGATTCGCTGAGGCAGAGGTTGACGACTTCCTGCAGGCCAACTGGACGGTCGAACCCATGGCGGACCCTCCTCCAGCGGTACATAATCTCTGGAGGAATACGACGATCGTAGCTAATGCTCAAAGTAACATCGTCATCGCCTTCGGATACCACAAGAAGACAATACACTTCCTCAGCAACATGACAGGAACTTTGACCATACGAGTTTTGACCGATGAGATGTTGACCTTCCAAGACTATGATTTGCCAGCGGACGAGATGGAGGTAACGGCAAACGTGTTGAAAACCATAATCATGGAGGGGAACGTGATAGCGTTAAGGCTCAGGTTCAGCCAAGCGGCAACGGTCTCGGGTAGCGTGATAATGACTTCGGATTGAGGTGGGGCATTGACAATCTTTTCAGATATAATGTCGGCCTTGAGGTCTTTGATAAATAGATACCTCGTAAGGAAGATTTCTCAAGCGTATTGGTTCAACGATATGGCTGTGGACGCCAACTACTGGACCTCAGGTGGGGATGCGGGTGGCGTTTGTAGACCTGATGCTTACGCCGATTTTCCCCCCATCTTTGCCTTGGTAACTGGGGGAGGCCTGAACGACGATTGGTACATCTATTCGGCGAATCGGGGAAAATTCTTCTCTCCTTGGAGTACGGGATACTCGAAGGTTGTCTGGGAGGCGAGGGTGCGGTTTGGATATCTTGCTGATTATGCAGTATTTTTGGGGCTGATAAAGATGGATGTGCCGATAACTGGCTATGCGGAACCCCTTGTTCTGTGCGCCCACTTTTTCGTGGATACCTCTGTGGGGCCTAACATCTACGCCCGTAGCTATAACGCCGCTGAAGAGCAGACTGACACGGGAGTCGCTCTTGCAGTTGGTTGGAATAAGCTGAGAATCGAGTGGACAGCAAGTACGGTTAGGTTTTACATAGATGACGTGTTGGTGGCGACCCACACTACTCAGATACCGAATAGGCCGTGCTTGACTGAGTTCTTGGTCCGCGCTTTGGTAGCGGCTATCCGAACAGTCGATCTTGAGTATGTTGATGTGAGTGTGGTTTAGATGGTCGCTAGGGCGACGCCAGCGGAGTACTTCGGCCTACAGGAAATGGGGTGGACAGGCTCATCGTCCTCACCCTAGGCATAGTCGCCATCGTGGGCCTAGTCGTGGTCGTCGCCATAGTGTTGGGGAGGAAGTAGCATGGTGGCTAGGTCGACCCCGCAGGAGTACTTGGGGCTTCAGACTAACACGGATAACACGGGGTTCTTGGCGTTCCTAGCCTTCTTGGGCTTCTTGGCCGTGGTCGTGGTCGCTATTGTGGTGGTGACCCGGAGGTGAGGGCGGCGCAGAGGTTTCCCCAGCCCGTCCGGAAGGTCGAGGTCGTTGGCGGTAAGGCGTCGAAGATCTACGAGTTTCTTGTGCCTGAGGGCTATGTTGGGTTTCTGTACCGCTTTGGGACTCCTATGGTCGAGGGCGGGTACGGTTGTCTCAGCGTGGACGGAGAGGCTGTGACTGACCCGACTGTCGTAGGTGAGACGGTGGATGGCAAGATAGTGAAGCTCCATGATTCGTTGATTAACCCGCCCGTCGTGGTTGAGAAGGGGGTTGAGTACGAGTTCTATAGTCCCGTGGACGCGGAGGTGACCTTCGTGGTGGATGGGGAGCTGTGGAGGAGGACGGAGCGGAGGGTAGGGGTCACGACCCCTATCGCTGAGCCGGTTCCGGTCTATGTGGTGCCGAAGGCTGTTGAGCCTGTCGTGGCGGAGCGCAAGGTTGAGGCGGAGGCCATGCCCGTGAAGGTCTATAAGGCGGAGAGGGTGAGGGTCACGGACACGCATGAGAGGGAGAACTTCACTGTGAGCGAGTACACGCAGGTCTGGGAGAAGAGGGGGACGGGGGAGATAAACGAGCTCTGGGTCAAGGCCACGTCCACGGCCTTCGAGCTCGCTGTCTTCGTGGATGGGAAGTACCCCTACTACGGTGACTATGCCTATTATGCGGCTCGGAGCGGGGAGAGCGAGGACATAAGCGCCGAGCAGAGGGACAGCGAGTACGTGATCCACCTAGAGCGCATCAAGTTCGTGGAGTACGCCGCTCTGATGGTGATCCCGACCAGTCCAGTTCACTTCAACCATGTCTACATCAAATACGAGGTCGAGGCATAGTGGGCGTAGGCACAGAGATAGTCCACAGACTCAACCAGATCATAGACCTCCTCACCAGCAACAAACAGGTCAGGGTGGAGCTTCAGAAGAGCGACGGGACATGGGAGAAGTGGCAGAGCGACGACACGGGCAAAGGCTTAGTCTCCGATCCAGTCACGCAGAAGAAGGTGGACGATGTCGAGGACAAACTTGACGACCCCGACCACGGCCTCGCCGCCTTAGAAACCGACCTAACCACGATACTCACTAGGATAGGCGACCCCACAGGCCACACCCTAGCAAACATAATAGCCAAACTCGGAAACCCAGCCCTAGCCCTAGGCACGATCCTAGAGAGGCTTGAGATCCCCAAACCCTTCACGAGCTCCGAGAGCTTCGACGACATCATCGCCATAGGCCCCACGAACACAACGGAGATGACCATAACCGTAGCCCTACCAACTGGAGCCACGATAAGGAGCGCTATCCTCGCGGCCTTCATAACCGTGGTCAACGACACCGCAAACATACAGAAGATAGACATTGACGTTCAGGGAAGGGTAGCTGCTGGGGCTTGGAACACCTACTTCAGCCAGAACGCCTGCATAGCTGTCCCAGCAGTGGATGGCTCCACGACGGGCTTCGTCCCGACTCAGAATGTCTCAGCCTTGGTGACAGCCGCGGGGAACTACGGGTTCAGGCTCGCCGTGACCCAGAGCAGCGCGAACAGCGTCCACTACACCGTAAACTACATTCTCATAGTTGTCTATAGGATGGGGTAAATGTGAAAATTCTCAAAGACCTCAAGGCCAAGCTCTTCCACTTAGGCCCAATGTGGAAATATGTCTGCCCCCACTGCAAGAAGGCCACCTTCGAGAAGCTAGATACTTGCCCTTATTGCGGTCGGCCCTACGGTATCCCCCATGAGAAGTTGCGCGTCCCACCGAGAATCGCTAATAGTGACGACGAAAGGGTGCTGAGCGACTACGTGCATAAACGCGTCATGCCTTGGCTCACGCCAGAGGAGTATCATTACTTAGCACAACACTTCACAGTCGTCTTCGCACACGGTTTTGAGGGCGGAAACTTTGGAAACGACCCTGAGACAGGATATTCGTGGACTGGAACGATTGGTGCCCCATCAGTCACGGCGGGGAGTGCCCATCACGGTACATACAAAGCCGTCTTCGATGCAAATGGAGAACAAGCCTATAGAAACCTTACTTCAGCGACTCATTATTACTTCCGTTTCTACTTCCGTACCGACCTTCTTCCAGCAGAGGGACAGGGTACGAGTGTTATGGATTTGAAAAACAGCGGTGGCTTTTGGATATGTAACGTCTATTTGCGTAGAGATAGTGGCAATCTGCAAATTAGAGTTTTCGATTATATATTGGCAGTGGGGAATTTCAATATCACTATTGTTGCGAATCAGTGGTATTGCTATGAGATGGAGTATTTTGTCAATGCTAGTGGGAAATACGAGGTTTGGTGGGAAGGGTCGTCGGTTGGAAGTGTCTCTGGTAACAACGCAGGACATTCAAATATTGGGATACTTGAGATAGGTAGAAGGGCCGCTTCTTACGCCCCTACTTTATGGTACGACTGTGTCGTTGTCGCCGATACACGTATCTACTGTGAGGTCGCGGTGGCTGGAGGAGGCGGAAACCCCGCGGCCATGCAAAGCGCCCTGAAGGTCATCCTGGGAATGGTCTAAGAGGGGGTGAGAAGATGCCAGTGGAATACCAGTTCACGATCACGATAAGCATCTCGGCGGACGAGGCGAGGAAGAACGCTATAAGGGATTGGCTCGCCAAGGAGTTGGAGACAAGGAGGAACAGCGGCGCCATCAAGAGCGCCCAGATAACGATAACCGAGGTCACGGTCCCGGAGACGATAACGCTCTCGCCCCTCTAGCCCTTCAACCTAGCGAGTAGCTCCAAGAGTTCTCCTAGGCGCCTATCCTTCGAGCATATATTATCGAGGAGTATGTGGAGTGTGGCTGGGGCGGGCTTCCCGCCTGAGGCTAGGGTCGCGGTGAGGGGATCGTGGAAGAGGATGCGGTGGCGTTTGCCGAGGTACTTGTAGGGCTGGTCGATAGCTCTATGGACGCTATCGTAACTCCTACCTAAGAGGGCCTTGTCGACGAGGTTGTGGACGCGGCGGCTCGGCAACTTGGGTCAACCTTTTATTACTTTGCATGTCCTATTTAGTTTGAGTGGTGTGGCATGGTTTTGGCGAGGCTTGGTCGGAGGGTCGAGGGGAGGCTTCAGCCCCTCAACTTGGCCGCCTTGAAGACGGGTGTACCGAATCAGGTCTACGAGATCCATGTTGAGACGAGTCCTGTCTCGGAGGCTGGGGAGGTGGCGTCGGCCCTCGCCCAGTTACAGGCTAGGGTTCCGGGTGTGAGGGTGCTCTACGTCGAGGTGGGGAGCACCATGTCGAGGATGCAGCTCATAGCCGACCCGACGGGCTTCAGTTGGCTCGCGGTCTTGGCCGCGTTGCCCCAGATCCTGACCTGGGTCGGGATAGCCATAATAGCGATAGCTGTCTTCCTCGTGATCGGGGCGATACCGATCTGGGCTGTGTACCTCGCCTTGGGCGGCGCCTTCCTAATCTTCGGCCTGCCTTGGTTGATCAGGAAGGGGAGGCGGTAAAGATGCCATACGGTAAGGCGGAGCTCGTCCCCGTGCCCTTCATACCCGCGCTTGGCCACTACCCCTACGCGGTGAAGCCCAGTAGACTCGAGGTTCAACAGTGGATCATCTTTGACAATATTAAACTGAGCCACGGCCTCTTGGATAGTGGGAAAGCAGTACCTAAAACGGTGACAACCACTTGGTCAGCAGGAAGCCTGAGATCTGCGAATGTAATCATCCACGCCACTGGCGTGACATTCGTAGAGGCTCGACTCCTCGTAAATGGAGTCGAGGTCGGGCGTAGCATGTTCAACGTGAATCCAGTCTGGGATACCACAATCGACATTAGTTCCATCATAGTGAATGGTCCAAACCAGTTTATTTTTGAAACGCTGAAAAACCCAGGGATTGGGTGGGGTGATGTCCGAGCCACAGTGATCCTCGCCTTTGATGCGGATGAGACGCATGTGGTTGTGCCGCCGACAATGCCTGATTGGTTGATACCCGCGGCTATCGGTGCTATCATAGTGGCCATGGCCGTTGTCTTAGCTAGGAGGAGATAGGATGAGTATGCTTAGCTACGCGCAGGCGAGGCAGATGGTGTTGGGCTATCTACAGCAGATCATGCAGGGCCTCTCGCCTGACCAGAGGTACTTGCCCCGGTACGGGCCGTATAGCCCTTTGCCGGACTCGTTGGAGAGGCGGTTCTACTCGATTCTCCAGTTGATAGCTGAGGTGCAGAGGGACAGCTACGTCGGGCGGACAGTCGTAGCGACGTATACGGCGTCGTGGGGATACGGGATAAGATAAGGGGCTGAGGTTTGGCCCGCGTCCTAGTTGTTCGTCCAAGCTTCGACGACGCGACCAAGTACACTAGCGAGTGGCTCGGAGTCGCCATCCAAGAGGCGAAGGCGATGGGCCACAGCGTGGTCGACCTTTACGGCCCAGACGCAACCCCCACCAAGATAATCGACGCCTTCAACACCCATGACCCAGAGATGTTCATAAGCGATGGCCACGGCTCGGCCACAGTCCTCTCAAGCCAGAACAGGGCAGTCCTCTTCGTCGCCTGCCAGAACGATGAGGGCCTAGCCGGACGAAGCGTCTATGCCCTGAGTTGCTTGACCGCTCAGACCCTCGGCCCAAGCGCCTACGGGAAGGGGGCGACCCTCTACGTGGGCTACCTACCCGAGTTCGTCTGGGTGATCAACCCCGGCGCTCCCTCACCTCTCCAAGACAGTGTGGCTAGGCCCTTCATGGACTTCGCCTTGGCGCCGGCGCGGGAGCTCTTGGCGGGTCGGCCCTGGAACATGGTGAATGGGGCGGTCAGGGTTGGGAATGATTGGTTGAGTAGGCTGAATCGCGAGACCTCGCCCGACTCGGCTATGCAGAGCCTATACCTTCGACAGGACGTGGAGGGCTTGGTCGGCTACGGTGTCCCTAGTAGGCGTCTAGGAGTCCCTTCGGCGATGTTCTTGGCGCCCCTCTTCGTGGGGGTCGGCCTCACATTCTATGGTGGTAGGCTTGGGAGAAGATGAGGTGGCCTTCCTCTTGGCTCAGAGGGAATACCATAAGAGGATGATGAAGCTCATAGAGGAGAGACTACGGCAGCTCAGCAAGGAGCGCCAGATCGTGATAAAGCTGGATTAAGGAAGGCGACGATGCTGAAGTCGAAGCCTAGGACCCTGAATGGCACGTCGAGGCCCATGAGCACATCCACTACTGACTCCCCTAGGACGAGGAAGAGGGGTCGGCTGCCTCGAAACCACAGCTTGACGAGAAGCCTTTGAACCAATTTCTCTCTGACATGATGTGCCGTTTTCGGCACGTAAGCCTTGTGAAGGAAAAATATAGAAGAGCGCTATGGAACCTCTAGCGCCTTCTCGTGGCGACATAGGATAGTAGGGTTCCCGCGACTAGGAGGACTATGGGAACTAGGGGTATGGGTGGGGGAGCGACAGCTACCACCTCTACCTTTCTAGCCACAGATATAGGCGCGAGGGGCATGTGCGATCACATTCTTCGGCTTCCCACGAGAGATGCGGCGATGCCTATTGCGGCGAAGAGTCCAAGGACCACGAAGGTTCTCGGCCCGACTATAGTTGTCACTCGCATGGCCACCGCGCTGAGTCCCTCCGCCCCGAAGGTCGCCTTCAAAGTGTATGTGCCGACAGTGCCTATGCTAGTTACTTTGGAGAATCTTCCGTCCACCTCAGTCGTCGCCATCCCTATGCTGTTCCCGTTATAGACGAGGGTTATGGTTTTGCCGGAGACAGGGCTCCACGTGCCAGCTGGGGCTTCTTGGCCTAGGTAGCCTTGTATCCCGAAGGCCACTCCTTTGAACGCGCTGTCGGGCGTCTGTATGCCAGGGGTTCCTCCCACTCTGTCTTTGAAGATCTGCATGTTATAGGCTATCTTCAGTATGTAGGTGTTGGAGTCGCCCGCGGTAACATTATAAGCGTAGACGATGTGGCTCTGACAGGGCATCGTCACGGGGGCGCCCGCGTAATCCGGCTCCGTGTATGGGACGGTCCAGTTCCAGCTGAAGTAGCCTCCGCCGCTCGTGGTTAAGTTGGGGCTGAGGAACTTGTAGCCTGGCTTGCCCCACCAGATAAGAACCGTCTGACCGTCCTGTCCGACGCCATCGGCGGTGAGACGGCCTTTGAAGGCCACGACGGTGCCGGGCTTCACCCACGCGGGGAGGGCGTCGAGGGTTAGGACCCATTGTAATTGTATGGTTATAGTCTTGGCCTGTTCAGCCGACGATCTCGGCATCTATCTCACTAAGAGAGAATATGGATTGGAGGAGATAAGGCTTTAGGGTTTACGTCTAGTTCCCCTGTGTTCGCGGTGGCTCCTATGCTTGCGCCAAAGGGATCTCCATCGCCTAGCCATGCGGTCGACGACAGATAGGACGCCGATCGTCGTGATCATTATGGTCTTCTCAACCCTCAACCCTACTCACGGATAGGAATCTAGTGCTAGGAATAATAAAGCATTCCTAGTAGAAGTCGAAGGTAACGGTCGTTGTCTGGCCAGCTACGATTTGGGCGGACTTCGTTTGCCGTTTCTCGGCGAGGACCGCCTCCACAGTATATGTCCTAGGGCTTAGGGTGAAGGTGGCGGGGGTGTCCGCTGTCAGGTTGCCGGGGTTCACGGTTATGTGGGCTATGACTGGGTTCCTGTAGCCCCAAGGGTCCTCGCCATAGGCCTCCACGACTAGCTTCCCCATGGCTGGTGGGGCCGCTTCTACCACGTTTATGAGCATGGGTTTGACTTCGCTCATCTCGTCGTTGAAGCCTCGTACCTCGGCGGGGTAGCTTCCGACCTGTGCCGTGGCGGGTGCGGCTATGGTGAGGGTGCTAGTGAAGGGGGCTAGGGCTTGGACTGGGTTGAAGATTCCTGTGATGGGTGGGCCGTAGAAGGTTAGGCCGACGATCTTGGCTGGGCCAGTAAGTTGGGTTACGGTGCATGTTACTGTCGTTGACGTGCCTTGGGCTATGGTCACGTCGGCTCTGTCCAAGCTTAGACTGAACTTGGATAGGATGGGTGTCGTGGACTCGACGTAGACCAAGATTGAGAAGTCCCTAACGTACTCGTCGCTACTAGCCCTTATCTTGCAGTCGTAGGTCCCGACGGGTGTAGTGGCGGGGACGACGAAGTTGAGGACTGTGTCGAAGGGCGGCGTGCCGATGCTGGGGTCGGCGCCGAACTGTATCCCGCCGCTCACGGGGAACCATGCGAACTCGACTCGCTTCGGGATTCCGCTCGTCTGGACGACCCTGGCGGGGATGCTCCCTATCTTGCCTTGGAGTATGGTTATGCTTTGGGACTGGGGTATGACCGTGAACTGGCTCGGCTGTAGTGCGGGGGCCAATAGGATGCCTCCCCCTATGGCGATTCCCACGGCGGTTACGGCTACGATGGCCTTCTTCGAGACCATAAACTACCACTCAAGAAGCAATAGAGGGAGGAGGTAGATATGGTTACTTGCGTATGTTCGCCAGCATCGCCCTCATCTTCTCCAAGCCCTCCTCGCCCTTCAGCCCGTAATAACTCAGAAACGGCTTCAACTCCTCGTTCTCGATCAGGCTCTTCGCCAAGAGGGCTTGAGCCACCTCCGAGGACTCACCGATATCCTCCATAGCCTTCACGAATCTGTCCCAAAAACCGGGCATGAGGAGGTCGCAGACCTTCTTCACCTCCTCGACCGTAAAGTCAACCTTCAGTTCTAACCTGACCTTAGGCATCTATGCCACCCATATCTCGGCGACTTGCCTACGCTGCTCCCTCAGCCTGTCGGGAGGCCCCCTCTCCTTAAGCCTCTCCAAGAGGCGCTTCACCTCCTCGTCCTTATCCACGTCCCTCAGCGTCTCGGAGACGTAGTCGGCTAGCAACTTCTCCAGCAACTTCCTGAAGCCCTCTGGATCGCTCCGAAGGGCCTCGCTGATCCTCTCCTCCAGCTCTAGGCAGTGGCCCTCCCGCTCTTGGAGTTGGACGCCGAAGAAGCCGCTCAGCCTCTTCTCCAGCCACTCCTCAAGCCTCTCGTCCCCTAGGATGTCGCCATGCCAGCCGCCTAGGATGCGGTGGCGCTCAAGCATTCTCTGGAGGATCGGGATGACGATGTTCCTTATTATGCGTCGGCTCAACTGGCGAGTCCCTCCAGTTCCGTCCTAGCTTGGACAGGAGGCTTCCCCAGGGCGGCTATGAGTAACTCATAACTCCGAGCGTACATGCTGTTCGGCTGGAGGCTCCAGATACGTTCAAGGGTCTCTCTGGCGTGGCGCTCCACTGTCTCCAAGGGACGTTTCCTCTTCGCCTCCTCCAAGTCCAGGGCGTCGAGGGCCTTCTTGGCGAGCTCCTGCAGGGTCGTGGCCCAGAGTTGGCGCACGTCGAAGCTGATCGCCCGTTCCGTCTCACGGGTGCGCTCCTGAGCCCAAGCCGTCGAAGCTTGGACACTTCGGCTCTCGTCGCTCCGCTCCCTCTGGAGGCGCTCGACCCGGCGCTGAAGCTCCCTCTCCTGAGCCTGGAGATCCTTCACCCGGCTCTCCAGCTCCTTGCGCTGGATCCGCATGGTGGCCACGTCGAAGGGCAGGGACACTCCCTCCGTCGCCTTCTCGACCTCGGCCTTCGAGGCCTCGAGGTCCTTCCGCGTTCTCTCTAGCTCTCCTCGAACCTCGCCCAGCTGGCTATCCAGGGTCTCCTTCGCGGCCTTGTAGTCGGCCTCGGCCTTCTCGACCTGAGCCTTCAGCTCCTCGCTCAGGTACTCGTCCCAGACAAGGGGGTCGATCCGCAAGGGCATCATGAGGACGCCGAAGCGTCCCGAAACCTTCCCGACCTTCTTGGGGGTCCTATCGGCGGTCTCCTCGTAGTACTTGGCCGCGAGGGCCGTGTAGCGGCTCTTGAGGGCCTCCTCGATCATGATATCCAACTTCCCTAGGCGCTCCCTAGTGCTGTCTATGAGCGCTTGGAACTCCGGTAGGTCCTTGAGGGGGAGGATCTTGAGGCTGTAGGCCCGCACGATTATGTCCTCGGCACGGCGGTCGAAGCTTCGCCGCAGCGCGTCCAGCTCTTGGAAGACCTCTATGGGTAGGAGCTCCACGACCTCCCTGACCCGTACCCCCTCTTGGGTCTCCCTTCCCAGCCAATCCTGCAGCGCGGCCTTGCTGGGAAGCGACCAATCGACCACTAGACCCTTGAGAATAACCGGTTCCTCACCCAACTACTTCGCCTCCTTCTTGTCGGGGCAGCCGATGGTCTTGGCGTCCTTGTAGGGCGGAGTCTTGACCAGCCAGCCCTTAGCGCACTTGACCCACTTAGGCGGGTCGTCCCCAGTCCACTCCCCATGTCTACACGAGGCGCATAGATCGGTAAAATAGTCCGCTAAAGTAGCCATACCTCACACCTCCTCCCCGACTGGGACGATGGTCAGGGTCTTGTGGCCGCTGGTGGCGACCACCCTGACCAGGCATGGGACTTGGAGCCCCACTTCCTCCCGTAGCTCTTGGGGGAGGGTGAGGCGGCCCTTGGCGTCGACCGTGGTGGTGATCACGGCTTGGCCGGAGCCGACTATCGGCTTCTTCTTGCCCATTTTTCCACCATTTCCCTAATGGTACTTGGTGGGATATAAGGCCTTCGGACGAACGTCCAAGCTAAGACTTACTCAGTTTCTCCAAGGCATTCAACCTCTCGAGGAACGCCTTCTTGAGACCCACCTTCCTGACGCCCTGTCCCCGCGACGGGTAGATGTAGATTATGTTGTCCTCGATGAGCTTACGTAGGGCTGGGCCTAGGAGCTCCGCGTCGACTCCGAGGCGGTCGGCGAGGCCATAGTTGTCGTCGGCGTAGAGGAACTTGCCGCCAGTCTCCTGATAGTGCTTGACCAGTACCTCTACTACTACCCTTTCAGTACGATCCAAACCCGATTCGTCGAGGAAGGGCTTGAGGGAGGCCTGTTTGAGCTTCTTCGGCTCGGAACTTTCTCCTATCTTTCTCCTATCTTTCTCCTTTCTTTCGCGAATAGTAGTAGTAGTAGTAGTAGTAGTTAAGTAAGATAGAAAGGAGTTGCCTTCATCCGTTAAACTCCAAAAGGGGTTATTTCTGGCCACTAAACCATATTTCCGCATGTTGGACAGGTACTTCCGGACATAGTGACTCTCCTTGCCCGTAGAATCGACCAGATCCTTAGTGCGGACTGGCCTATCCTTGAGACGGAAGAGGAGTTCAACGGTGAATCCGCACACCCGCGAGAGCGTAGTAGTAGTAGTAGTAGTAGCGGTGGCGGCCGGGCTGGACAAAGCCTTTTTAAACAGACTATCAGTATTCATTTCGGGGACCTCGAGCGGGACCTCGACCTCTCCTCTCTTCGGCCCTGAGCCATATGGCTCAGGAGCCTAAAGGAGGATCGGGATTAGAACTTCTATCTTCCAGATTAAAAGCCTTTAGCCACCCGCGCGCGTCTGTGGTGGGGGTTGCCTTGACGCTTGTATCGATACCGAAACAAGCCCAAACAAGAGTACTGTGTAAAGCACAACAAGCAAGCAAAACAGCCAATCAAGCTGATAAAGAGTCGATATGGCCTTGGAATCCTTGGGGAAGCTGAAAAAAGGCCGTGTTAGAGCTGGAACAGAGGCCATACTCAATGTCCTCCCCAATACCCAGTTCTTCTGACCATGAACCTACCCCCTCAGCCTCTCTGTTGGTTCCTCGACCCTCTTCTCAAGCCTCACCAAGTCCCGGAAGGATTAGCGATCGCCTCGAATCATAGGGCAACTCCTCAAAGCTTAAATGCCCTAGAACACAAATGTAAGTCGGTTGTGATTGAGGCATGGAGGTTCTTCTGGATAAGAAGGAGAAGGGGATTTCCTCACAGTCGCCCAACACATTCTCCATAGATCTGTTCTTTGTAACCGCAGACACACGAAACCCCCCGTCCCTGAAGCTGACTGTGGGACCACAGAGAGAGGGGAGCAGAATTGTCACTACTGCGCGACCTTGACGGTCTTAAATAGGGCGTTTAGTGGGCTAGGCGCATGTCTTAGCTAGGACACTTCACGTCTTCTCCCCACCTTCTAGGCCACATATTTAGGTCTCAGCCCTACCCTGACGCCATATGGACAATAGTCATAGCTGAAGCCTTCCTTGCTACACCAGACCTCCCTGCCTATGTTGCCTCTCGGACCCTCAGGATAACACTTCCTACACTCGACCTCGGCGCTCGACTCAGCCATCCAGAACTCCCGTGGCGGATACCTCCACCCATAGAAGATCAGAAGCGTCCCACCCTGCCGATAAGACCTGAATTGGATCAGCTCATCCTCCCAACTCCAAGGCATCCCGAACATAGCATTGAAGGCCGCTGCCTTTACCAACTCTCTTAAGAAGGCTATCTGCTTCGCCGATGGGATACCTGTACGCCAGAACTTCTCCATCTCCAGCCGTGTCAAAGATTTACTCATGCTCTCCTCCCAGGTCCCCGCCATCCCTCAGCAGTTCTAGGTAGGCGATCTTCGTCTCCCACTGCCTTATGCTGCTCAGCCTCGCCCTAGGGCTCAACCGCATCCTACCTCTGAGGACCTCTATGTTGCGGCGCGCCTGCCGGAGCTGCCTCTCGATCTCCTCAGGACTCAGCCTCTCCTCAGCTAAGCCCATCACCTATGAGAATCAGGTTCGCCCCCGCGCCGATAATGGCGACGAGGATTTCCGCCAAGAGGACGACGGGGTTGGTCTCAGCTACGACGACCGTGCCGTGGGCCAGTATGAGGAGGCTGATCGCCGAGGCCGCTAAACAACTGGCCAACCCCAAGGCCGCGGCGACGAGACGTAGCTTAGCCGACACGCTCCATCGCCTTCAGAAACGCCCAACGGGCGCCGTTCCCAAGGTCCTTGATCTGGTCGTCGGCCAAGCGGCCGCGGATCAGCACCGCCTCGAGGAGCCCAACCTCGCTAGCCCAGACCACGTACTCGAAGCCCTTCTCCCTGAATCCTTCGAGGACACGCTTCACGAGGAAGCCCTGGATCGCGCCATCCTCCACGGGCACAGGCCCCTCAGGCACGACCGAAGCCTCGTCCCCAAGCACGTTCAGCATCCCCACAGCCTGTTGCCCCTGAAGGAGGGGGAACTGCCTCAGGCCCTCCATGGTCGCGGGCTCCTTCGTCACCGGCACCTTAGGCTCCCAGCCCGGTGGCCTGGTTGCGGGTGGGGCGGGCGCTGGGCTGGGCATCGGAGGCTCAACCTCCTCAGCCGACACTATTCCGCCCGCCACCATGTCGCTGATGGCGCGGGACTTAGCTCTAGTGTGGGCGGTCGCATAGACATCATGCTCTGGATGGGCGAACTTCCGCTCCTTACTATCACATGCGCCGACCCCTATGCTCATCCGGCCGTTAGGAGCTGAGACCTCCACGACGAGGCGCCAGACGAAGCTCCCATCCGGCCTCTCGACCCGCTCCTCCTTCAGGATACGGTCGCTGAGGCCGAAGAAGACCCCGATCTTCCTGAACCCGCTCCTCTTAATGAACCGCTTCCCAGCGATCATCTGGTAATCGTCCTCGACGAGGAGCTTCTCCTTCAGGGCCTCGAAGCGACGCCACTGTTCCGCCGCCTGCTCAGGCGTGACCAAGGGTAGGACGGGCGCCGGCACGATGGCCTTCTCCTCACCCACTACCCCTCACCTCCTATGAACTTAATCTGTCTAGGCAACCTGTACTTGGTCCCCTCCTTGACGACGAGGCCCTCCTTCACGAGTCCTATGAAGTCTAGGCGCACGCTGTCCTTGCTCCGTTGCCATCCCCGCTCCGCAAGGGCTTTAGCCACATCCACGGTCGTCACCCACTCGCTATCCTTTAAATCTGTGAGCATGACTTGGAGGATCTTGCCATTGAAGCCCTTAGACGCGTCGACCTCGACAGTCCGCGTCGTAGCTTGGACCTTAACCTGCAACTCCTCAGCCATCAAGCTCAGCGAGGAGCTCTGTGCTCCTCCCTGTGGGCCAAGTAGCTTACGCAGGGACTCGACGAAGGCCCTCAGGTCCTCAGTCTCGCCCCTCGCCCTCTCCAACTCCTCAACCGCCTTGCCGCTCGCCTCCCTCAGGAGCTTGTTCTCAGCTTTGACTGTTTCCAAGTCCTTGGCTAAGAGTTTAAGGTACTCGTCGGCCTTCTCCTTCTCCTTCGCGGTCTTGAGCAGGTCGGTCAACTTGGCCTCCCGCTCATCCCACGTCTTCTTCAACTCCTCATACTTCTCCTTCCACAACTCCTCTTCCTCCATTTTCTTAGGTTTGTACCCTTGAACCTCCTCACAATCAGGCGCCAACTCCCCCTTGGCGACCCTCACCGCCACCGACTCCGGCAACCAGATAGGCCTCACATACACTAATTCGACCTCGTCCCGGAGCTTCGCATAGAAGTGGCCCAGCTTAAGGGTCATGATCTCCTCCGGCTTAGGCTTCTTAGCCTTCGGTAGCGGCAACGCCTTCATGACATCATCTATCTCATGCGGGTCAGGCTGCCTACCGAAGAGGCGGACATCTATGCTCCTCAGATGCTTCTTATCCACGCCCCTGAGGTCTTGGGCATCGATCCAGAGCCAACCCTCGACGGCCCCCATCTCACGCACATACTTCTCTATCACCCACTTGACGGGGCTACCGCGGTCTTGGGGCAGGAACTTCCAGACCTCCGGTAGGACGACTATGACGCCGGACTCCTCCTCATAGACCTTCCTCATCAGGCTCGCCAAGAATAGGCTTTGAAGCTCATCGCTCAGGCCCTCAAGATCCTCGACGTAGACGCCGGGGCCAGGTAGCTTGAGCTGGTCAGTGAATCTTCCTCGAAGCCGATCTATCTGGGGAAGAACCTCATCCAAGTAGGCGTCGAGCTTGGTGAAGACCTCCCTCACGAATTCCTTCAGCTTCGGGTCCTTCAGCTTCTCCTTGACCCTAGCATGGACCTCGGCGAGGGATTGAGCCTGCTTCGGCCTCGAGCACACGGTTATGATCCCATACCTTATACCTGGCTCCCTGCTGACCTTCTCCTCAAGGGTAGCGGCGATCAAGCCCTCCAAGGCCTTCCAGTGGGTCAGTCCCCTCTCGTCGAAGAAGAGCGGTAGGGGCGACGCCTCCTCGAAGCCGATCTCGCCCCGCTTCGTCTTGAAGGTCACGGCCTTGAGGCCACTCTGGGCCACAGCGGCCTCTATGAAGGTCGTCTTCCCCGAATCACGGGTGACCCCGAAACAAGCAAGATGTCTCTTCGGGATCGTAAGAGGCTCACCCGTCGGCACCCTATAGATCACGCCAGCGATCTCACTCATCCTCGACCACGCTCTCTCCACTCTTCAATAAACCGAAGTAACCATTCACGTTCTTCTTGCCCAATGTTAACGAACCTTTGGGCATTCCATTCAAGCTTGTTCAATCTCGCTTGGTCTTCCTTATTCATAGGCGCTCTCTCCCTTCTTCGTTAAGAAAGACATATCCCATCCCCACTCCGATAAGACCTTCAAAGGTACTTCCCCAAGCGAAGCTTGAACTTCTCATACTCGACACAATCCCTCTTGTTACCCTGATAAGAATGCTTAAGGCCGTAGAGCCGGCGCTTGAATGTCGATTCCTGTATCCCTAGAACCTGAGCGGCTTCTGGAATCGACCCGTGATCTATCAGGGCTTGGACGACGAGCCTCCTCTTCTCAGTCAAGAACCCCATTCCTAACCAGCCTCCCGCTAGAGTTACATAAATATGTTATTGAGGTTACTTATAAAACTTCTTTAAGTATCTTTTTTAACAGGGCAAGTCACATAAATAGTGAGTACAATGGAGGAGGAGTATTCCCACAGTTGGAACTGTCTCCTTATTACTAAGGAAGTGGCGAGTTATGAGTGCATCAGCAAAATGCCCGATTTGCGGCGTGTATGTAGACTTGGACGATTACTGGCCCCACATCGCCCTATGCGAGAAAGGAATTGCTCCATCCCCGAAGACGAGGCGAAACCCCTCTCGTTTCAAATGGATGACGCATAAACAGGTCCTCGACTTCTACGAGTTAAATCCCTTCGAGATAGAGGAAGGTCTCTCAATAAAGGCTAAAGAGGTAGCTATTCTACGAGGGAGAATCGACTTGGTGGGCATAGATAAAAATCAACTAACATGTTTCATAGAAGTCGTTCACAGAAGCCACTACGATCAAACATATTGGGAGAAGAAAATACGATCTTACAAAACCCATGCTCTTTGGTTTGTAGGCTTAATCTCGCGAGTCGAATCGCAGAGGTTTAACGACAAGCTACGCCTAATGATAGTGCGGCCAGGTCATGATCCAGTAGATATCAAGTAGTCTTTACGCTATGAAGGAGGCCTCTCTGGAGGAGGCGTTTCCGAGGCCCTTATCGGGAAAGAGGGTTGAATCGGGCAACTCTCACCGAGCTCTTTAACCCACTCCAACATGACGGAGCCATCCACGTTCCTAGCCACGAGGAACTGGCTATCCGACTTCACCATGATGAGGCATTCCCTCGGCCTCAGAACCTCGTATATCGGGTCTTCCCTCACTCTCTCTCACCCTTCTTTCTGGCCTCTAGGAGTCCCTCGTACAACTTAGTTGTAGCCTCGGCGATCCTTGTCCACGAGCATTCCTCAGCCCTAGCGTAGGCCCTAGCGCCCAGCGCCTCCCGCACCTCGTCGTCCCCCAGCAAGGCGTCCAGCTTACTGGCCAAGTCACCCACGTCCTTGAAGGTGACTAGGGCGCCCCGCTCCTCCTCCTCTCGGAAGGGGGGTAGGTCGCTCGTGAGGATCGGCCTCGCATGGCTCATCGCCATAGCCAAGCTCATGCTCCCACTTATCCACCTGTGGCTGAAGACAAGCACATCGCAGGCGCTGAAGAAGCTGGGCAAAGCCTCGTCCTCCAGGTAGCCTAGGAAGTAGACGCGTCCTGAGAGCTTCTGTGCCGCATAGGCTCTGAGGTCCCGTATATGGCCCGTCTCCAGCTCCACGTGCCACCCCCCGCCGACTAGGAGCGCCACATCCTCTAGCTCCGATACGGCGTCAACTACGCCCCTTATGTCCTTGTATTCGGTTAGGAAGCCGAAGACCCCAACTGTCCTACCTTCGACGCCATACCGCTTCTTGGCGTCCACTGGGTCGGGTAGCGAGGCGACGGGCATGCAACCCATAGGTATCGTCACGCACGGATGCCTGAAGGCCCTTGCCTGAGCTGCATTGTGGGCTATCACCGCGTCGCTGTACTGGGCGATCATGTCGTCGGATCTGAAGCTTATCCCCGCGCCATGCACCGTCGTCACGACGGGAGGGATCTCCGCCCTGAGGACGCTCCTGTAGTAGTCCCGTAGGTGGCCGTAGAAGTTCGCCTCCTGACCCATACCGTAGAGGCCGGGCTCATGTTGCACATGAAGCATGTCCATGGGGGGCGACTCCACGTAGCTGCCCTCCTTCTCCTCAGCCGGGACCTGCGTCGCGTACCAGCTATAGTACTGGTCGTCCTTTTGGCCGAAGCGGTTCAGGGGGATCACGTAGACCTCGTGGCCCAGCCCGGCGAGGGCGCCACTCAGAAAGCCACTGTACTCGGCGACGCCGCAACGCACCTTCCAAGGCGCGAACATTCCTATCCTCTTCAAGTTCTCACCTCCTTTGGCTTAATTATGGTTAAACGGCTCCAGATGTAGTCCCATGAGCCTAGCGAGTCGAGGTAGGTGCACTTGCACGGCCCGCTATACTGGGCGGATTGGGTGCATGGGAAGTGGCTGTTCCCGCAACAGCTCGTATGCTTATGGCCGCACTTGGGACACATCCAATCCTTTTCTCCCTTCTCGTTAACGGGGACCATCCACCCGTCCCGAAACTCTAACCGAGTAAAAGGCAAACTATCACTCCTTTACCAATGCTCCAACCCCTTATTCGTTACCTTCGGTTTTACTAGGAGTTCACACTTATCGAGGAAGCCTCGCCAGTACTTGTCGTAGACTGTGCGCCAGTCGAAGCGGAGGGCGTACCGCCTAGCCCTCTCCCTGAGCTTCCCCTCATCCTGATTAAAGAGGCGCTCCATCTTCACCGCAAAATCATCTATATCCACCAAGGGCAAGTCGACGCCTATCGGATTCCAAACCTCCCAGTCACTTACACGGGCCTGATACCCAGCCCCAACGACCTCGCCAGCCGCCCCACACTCAGCAACCACCGCAGGCGTCCCGCAACTACCCCCCTCGGCGCCAGGCATCCAGTAGCCCTCAGCCGACCCACAGAGCAACACATCCATCGCATTATAGAGTTCAGGCATACGCTCCTCAGGCAGCCCCGTGTTGTAGAGCTTCGGCTCAGGGCTGTAGACGTAGCCCTCCATACCGTAGTCCCTTATCTTCTGATTCAGGTCCGTGCCCTGATCGTTAGGCCTCACGTCGGTCCAGAGGAGGACAGCGAACTTCACGTCCGGGTTATTCTCCCTGAAGCGGACACAGCACCGCAAGAGGCGGGGGATCATCTTCCTATTCCTGTTCATGGCGACTATCCCGGCTGTCCAGTGGTCGCCCGGTATGTGGAAGACCCTCTTGGCCGCCTTCCTGTCGGGGAGAGGCTTATACAGCTCCACGTCCACGCCTAGAGGAATGTAGTTGCTGGGGATACCGGCCTTGCGGAGGACTCGCACCCCGAAGTGGCTCACCGCTATGACTTGGAAGGCGAACTTCAGCCTCCCCGACACGTGGGGGCTGAGGGGTTCATGGTACTCGAAGGTCATAGGAACCCAGTTCACCGGCGCCTCGGGTAGGCGGTTGAAGGCCCATGTGTCCTTAGCGGTCACGACCATGTCGGCGTCGAAGTCACGGTAATAGTATTCTTCAGGCCCCCAGACCACGTTCTCCCCCCACTCATCGCTCAGCGAGCTGCTGAAGACGGGGATACGCCTGATGATCGCCTTCTCGCCCTCACGGGTCACGTAGGGGTAGGTCAGGGGGATCGTGGGGTTGCTGTAGCGTAGGCTGTGGAGCGAGGGTATGTGGCCGACGACGTGGCCATCGCTCTCAAGCATCCGGGTTATCCAGAGGGCCGCCTTGCTGTAGCCCGTGGGCGGGTGCATCCAGATTGGATTCGGGAAACTCTCACATTGTAGAGTTTCTTTCCGCCAATAGTAGGATTCTTAGCACCCGTGGCCTCCTCCTACAAAGTCGTTTATTTTCTTGACCACCTCTGATTCCTCCTTAAGTTCGCTGTCCCATAATATGAGACAAGCGTAACCATTCTTCTCATAATGTTCAAGTGTCCCGAAAAAGGTTTGGGTATACCTCAAACTCGGGTTAAAGAGGGGAGAATGCCAATGGTTTCCAAATATCTCTATGACCTTTTTGGCACCATTACATTCTATAAAATCGGGATGCTTCCCATCAAGGCCAATTCTTCCATCTCCAACATACCTAAAAGGTAAGTCATGTTTCCGAATAAGGTCTATTAGGAATTGCTCTGGTCTAGTCGGTCTAGTCAATAACCCTCTTATGGCCAAGGGTCTTGTAGCAACTAAACGGCATTTATCCGAACAATATTTCCGATACTTCACATAGTGGATATCTACAAATTCCTTACCACAATATTGGCAAATGTACGTTTTTTTACCTTTGTTATATCGAGGATTGCCTTCTCCTTTGTATGCGGACGATTGCCACTTATGCAAGCAAGCTTGTGAACAAAAATTATGATTCTTCTTACGGCAAGGAGCTATAGATAATTCTTTCCCGCAATTCTCACAATTTACAGTCATCCTCTTACGAAGGGGGTGTGCATGGTGTCTGTAATATTCATAATAACATTTCTGTGAGCAAAAATTACCACTCTTGTTTGAAGGATAATAGGTAAATTCAGACTCACAGTTAAGGCAAGTTCCTAACAATATCAGAGTCTCCTACGAATCGGCTCACACAGGAAAAGGATCCTGAGAGTCACTTCTCTTTCCTCCCACTATACAACTCGTTGGCCCGACGGTAATGCCCAATATTTCCGATGTCGATCCAGTCCACATCCGTCTCGTACACGAATATCCTCCTTTCCTCCTTAATCATCTTCGGGAAAATGTCCCTAGCCATGTCCAAGCCGGGGCCAAGGTAGTTGAGGACGACTGGTCCCAAGGCTGCTATACTCGTCCAAATCGGCTTACCTAGCATGGGCTTCTCATGGAAGGCATCCAAACGAGTATGATAATGATCTAGCACGCCAACCTCTAATGCGACCTTCGTCGTGGCGGCCAAGGTAACATCGCACTTCTTTATCCTATGGAATTGCAAGACTTGGCGATAGTCTATTTCCGTCAAGTCGTCGCCATACTGGAGCATGAACATCCCCGAGCCATCAGCTCTCGACTTCGTGGCCCAGTAATGTATCTCGCCAGCCGTGCCCATGGGCTCGGGCGAGATGCTGAACTCCACGTCCAAGTCTCGGAAGGCGAAGCGGAACTGGTCCTCCATCCAACGGTTGATACAGAGGACGGGCTCATAGCCTTGGTCGAGGACGCGCTTCGCAATCCTGTAAACGCATGGCACACCAGCCACGGGTAGGAGACACTTCGGCACTAACTCGGAGAAGGGGAATATCCTCGTCCCATGCCCACCGGCCAAGATCAGGAACTTCATAACTGTCTCTCCTCCCAGACCTTCAATACCTTCTTCTTGATCTCGAAGCTATCCCAGTACTCGAAATCGCGGGGGCCGACGCTCCAAGCCCACCTAGCCATCTTAGCAACGCCCTCCCGTAGCGGGGTCGAGGTCTCGTAGCCCAAGAGCCGACGAGCCTTATCCGAGCTACAGTAGGCCTCCCTTACCTCCGCGGGACGAGGCGGCCCATGCACAGGCGCAAGGTCCCGGCCCATAGCCTCAACCACGACCGCGCACGCCTCATTAAGGGTCACGGCCTCCTCCGAGCCGATGTTGATTATCTCCCCATACGCCTTAGGAGTGAAGGCGGCCTCCGCTATGTACTTGGTGCAGTCGTCTATGTAGGTGAAGGCCCTCCTCTGCTCGCCATCCCCGTAGATTATGGGCGGCAACCCCTTCATGATACGGTTCATCCATATCCCCAGCACGTTCCGATAAGGGTTCGCAAGGTCCTGTCTCTCTCCATACACGTTATGTGGCCTTATCACGACCCAGTTGAGGCCGAACTCCTTACCGTATATGCGTAGGATCTGCTCGGTCGCCGCCTTGGTTACGCCGTAGGGGTCTTCGGGGTTCGTGGGTTCGTCCTCGCGGAAGGGTGGGCGAGGGTTGGCGCCGTAGACAGCCATGCTCGTCGTAGCTAGGACGGTCTTAACTCCGTAGTTTATGGCTGGGACTAGGAGGTTCAGGAAGCCCACGTAGTTGACCATGGTCGTGTAGATCGGGTTATAGAGGCTCTGGATCTCCGCCGCGTGCGCATGAAGAGCGTATATGATCTCAGGCCGTTCCTTCGAGATTATCTTCTCGGTAAATTCGCCATCTCGAAGATCAAAACCATGCAACCTAGCACCCTTCGCCAAAGCATCGTCCAAATTGGAGGCTCTGCCACGGGACAGGTTATCTATCACAGCCACATCATGGCCACGCTCGACCAAGTAATCGACGAGGTGACTCCCTAAGTGGCCGGCGCCCCCGGTCACAAGAACTCTCATTTGAGGCTTCCCCTCATATCCGCTGTCACAATCACATTGAGTAGAGCCGCTTCCCTTACGGCTGAGTCCCGCTCCGATATGATCTGCCTTATCGCCGAGTCGTAGCTCTTGTGGCCTCCAAGCATCTTAACCTCGTGTAGGCGCTTCATCACCTCGTCCGAGACCTTGATTAGCGGGTCGCCCAAGGCGCATCGCAAACCTTTTATACTGTCGGTTTACTTATGTCTATCTGACAGACAGACGCGGGGAAGGGGCTTGGATAGGCATTCTGATCCGAACGCCGGATCGCCATGTCCACCACTCAACCAAGCCCCCCCAAAGCGAGGAGTTCTAATTGCCTGGGCGTACCGTGACTGTTTATCTCCCCGACGAGCTCTATGAGAGGCTGAGGGGCATGAACCGTAGCAGGGTCGTTCAGGAGGCTCTGCGGCGTTACTTGGAGGAGGAGAGGCTTGGGGTTCAGAAGCGCCTTGCCGTGTCCGAAGTGCGGTGAGCATAAGGTGTACTGCGTCACGAGCTTCGACTACAAGCCTCCTAAGAAGTTCCTCCAGTGCATGGCCTGCGGACACAAGTGGGAGGAACCTGAGTGAAGGTAGGAGTCGGTATCGCTACCCTTAACGGCTTTCAGCGTGTCGACCGGCTGCTCAGCTCGATACAGCAACATACGGTCTTCGAGGGCGACTACGAGGTGGCCGTGTGCGACGACGGATCATCGGAGGCGAACCTGAAGAGGCTGATAGCTGTCTGCAAGAGCTATAGCGTACCTTTGATCGAGCATGGGGAGAACCGTGGGATAAGCGCCACGTGGAACGACCTCACCAAGTTCTTCGACAGCCCACTCATGGTACTCCTCAACGACGACCTTGTCATGGTGGACGACTGGCTCAGGGCCATGGCCTACTTCATGCTCAACAACCGGGTGGGCGCCTGTGGGCTACCCATGTGGCACGGCCTCCCCGACGCCGTGAAGGAGAAGACGAGCCGCAGACACTGGATAGCGCCCTACATTCTAGAGGTCAAGGACACGCCGATCCGCTGCCTCTACGCGCCGGGGCCATGCTTCATATTCCGAAGAGGCCTCTGGAAACTCGTCGGAGGCTTCGACCAGCGCTACCGCAGCTTCTACGAGGACATCGACTTCGGCACGAAACTGGCGCGGCTTGGCTGGCTCAGCTACATACTCCCCTACCCGACCATATTCCATGAGTGGGGAAAGACCTTCGCCGAGAACCCTCAGCTACGCCACGAGCAACGGATGATCGAGAGTCGGAAGCTCTACATCCAGACTTGGGGTGGGGATCAGGGGGAGATTATGGAGCGTTACACCTATAGTTGGGGGCCTAGGCATGTGCGTTGGCTGGGCGAGGGCGGGGTTGAGAAGGAGGGAGAGGAGGAGGCTAGGTAACTGTGCGTACACATGTATATACATGAGTAGCGCATGGCGTATATACAGTGGCGCAACTTGGTAGGAGCGTGTATATACAGTGAGTGGGCGTAGACGAAAACTCATCAGCGTGAGGGTCAGGCCAGACCTCTACGAGAGGGCTAGGGAGCGTAAACTCAACTTGGGCCAGCTTCTCGACCAAGCCATCGAACGCGCCCTTGAGCCACCAGTCGAGAAGGCGATAGGGCCGATCGGCCCTATTCCTGAGATGAGGTCTGTATCGATCGATACAGGTGAGGAGTGGCATCCTAGGAACGTGGAGTTGGCGAGGCGGGTTCGGGAGCGCCTCTGTAGCCAGTGTGAGGAGTCCCCAAGTTGCGATGAGCCATGCGAGCGGTTCAAGACCCAATACGAGAAGGTGAGAAGGTGAAGCGCTTTTCTAAGTATGGTAAAAATGCTAGGTTTTGGGAGGCTTGGGACCAGAGAAAGAAGGAGTTGAAGAGCTTGGAGCTTTCATGTACTTGCGGTCGGAAGCATCCAGAGAAGACGATGCACTATGCTGGTTGTCCTTACATGGTTTTCTGGAACAGAGAATT